>Ga0214471_10002735_pt1 | contig 13797 bp, 14 predicted proteins | sample RVTome_5_FD_207665 | JGI IMG/M metagenome (GOLD analysis project Ga0214471, IMG submission 207665) | Soil microbial communities from uranium-contaminated site in the Upper Colorado River Basin, Wyoming, United States - RVT142D155 | ecosystem: Environmental > Terrestrial > Soil > Contaminated >...
GACGGTCGTCGTGGTTGGCCATCGGGCAGATGAGGTGGAGCGTCTTCTCCCTGATCACGTGCGGTCGGCGGTCCAAGAGGAGCAGTTGGGGACCGGTCACGCCACAAAGGTGGGCATGTCGGCAATGGGGGACATCGACCCTGATGACACCGTGGTTGTCCTCTATGGGGACCTGCCACTCCTGACCCCGGAACTGGTGGCCGAACTGGCGCAGCGTGACGACGGCGTCGCTGCCAGGCTCGTCGTGGTCGAGTTCGAGAACCCGACCGGTTACGGGAGGGTGATCCGCAATGCCGCTGGCCTGGTGACATCGATTGTCGAGGAGCGTGACAGCAACGACGAGCAACGGGCGGTCCGAGACATCAACGCCGGGGTGTACTCGTTTCGTGCCGGCGACCTGATCGAAGCCTTGGGCCAGATCTCAAACAAGAATGCACAGGGCGAGTACTACCTGACCGACGTGATCGGGATCCTTGCGGATCGTGATGAGCGCATCGAGCCCGTGAGAGCCATTCCCGAGGAGGTGGTCGGAATCAACTCCCAAGACCAATTGGCGGAAGCGAGACGCCTTCTACAAGCCCGCACCAACCAGCGGCTGATGGAGTCCGGGGTCTGGATGCTCGACCCCGAGCGAACCTATATCGACGACACCGTGGTGGTGGAGCCGGGGGCCCGGATCTACCCCGGGGTCCATCTCGAGGGGACGACAACCGTGGGCGCCGGGGCCCAGGTTGGACCGGATGTCTTCGCCGTGGACTCGTCCATCGGAGCGGACGCCACCGTGTGGTACGCGGTGCTCCGCGGCGCGGTGGTCGGTGAGGAATGTGAGGTCGGGCCCTACGCCTCGCTTCGACCCGGCAGCGTCCTAGAGCGCGGATCGAAGGTCGGGACCTTCGTGGAAACCAAGAACACGACGTTGGGCGAGAAGGCCAAGGCGCCACATCTCACCTATCTCGGCGATGCCTCGGTGGGAGCCCGCAGCAACATTGGCGCCGGGACCATCACCTGCAACTACGACGGGTTCGAGAAGCATCGCACCGAGATCGGTGAGGATGTTTTCGTCGGGTCGGACACGATGCTGGTGGCCCCCTTGAGGATCGGGAACAGTGCAGTGATCGGGGCGGGCTCGGTCATCACCGAGAATGTCGCCGAGGGCGCACTCGCGATCGAGCGCACCGAGCAGCGGGAAATACCCGGCTACGCTCGCCGTCGCGCCCTGAAGCAGGCTGCCAAGAAGTCGGAGGGCTGAGTTGGACATCGTCTCCCGGAAGCGGATGATGCTCTTCAGTGGAGGGGCCAACCTTCCATTGGCCGAAGAGGTTGCCGAGGTCATGGGAGTCTCCCTTGGAGCCTTGGAACGGTCCCGGTTCGCCAACGGTGAGATTTACGTCCGACCCAACGAGAGTGTGCGCGGCGCCGACTGCTTCGTGATGCAGAGCCATTGCGAGCCGATGAACGACAACATCATGGAGCAGTTGATCACCATCGATGCCCTCAACCGGGCCTCGGCGCGGCGGATAACCGCGGTCATGCCATTCTTCGGGTACTCCCGTCAGGACAAGAAGGTGCTGCCCCGAGAGCCGATCACGGCCCGCCTGGTTGGCGATCTGTTCATGACAGCCGGTGCGGACCGTCTGGTCTCGGTGGATCTGCACACCGGTCAGCTCCAGGGGTTCATCCACAAGCCGTTCGACCATCTGACTGCCCTGCCGATCATCACCGACTATCTGACCGAGCGGGTCGACGGCCCGACCACGGTCGTCTCCCCGGATGCCGGCGGTGTGAAACGCGCCGAGCGATATGCGCGTTTTCTCGATGCCTCGGTTGCCTTCGTCTACAAACGCCGTGACCCGGTGGCCCACAACACGTCAGCGGCCCTCGAGATGGCAGGGAGCGTCCAGGGTCGCCATGTGGTGATCGTCGACGACATGATCGACACCGCGGGGACGGTGTGCAACGCTGCCGAGATGGTCCGAGCCCAGGGGGCGATAAGCGTCCGGATCGCCGCCACCCACGCCATCTTCTCCGAGCCGGCGATCGATCGGATCAAGAACGCCCCCATCGAGGAGGTGATCGTCACCAACACCCTCCCGGTGATTCCCGACGCCCAGTCCCTCGATGTCATCAAGGTGCTCTCGATAGCACCGATACTGGCCGAGACGTTGCAGGCGATCTTCATGGACAGCTCAGTGTCCGAGATATTCCTCGGCGAGAACGCCTAGTTCGGCCGACAATCCGGTCGCGGTTTATACACTCGCAATTCCGTGAGTGCGCGCCACCGAGAACTCCAAGGAACCGCCCAAGCCCGGATGCGCGCTTTGATCATCGGCCTGGTTGCGATTTTCGTTGTCGGATTTGTGGTGTTTCGGGTGGTCGGCGCGGGGGACGGGAGCACCGACCCCACCACCCCGGTGGCAGGTGGATCAACGACCACCCAGCCGTCTGACGACTCAGGAAGCACCACGACCACCCCGGGCGGCGGCTCAACGTCGTCGCCGGTTGGCGGCTCAACCGGCTCGTCCACCGATCTGGCACCTCTCCAAGAGGTCACTCTGGAGACTGTGTACGAGGGGATGAACCAACCCACCGTGGTCACCGCCCTGGCGGGTGACGACCGTCTCTTTGTGGCGCAAAGGGTCGGGGTCATTCGAATCCTCGACGCCAACCGTGAGCTTGTCGATCCCGCTTTTCTCGATCTCACCGACCGGGTGTTGGCGGGTGGCATCGAACAAGGCATGCTCGGGCTGGCCTTCCACCCCGACTACGCCAGCAACGGTCGTTTCTTCGTCTACTACACGGACAAGGAAGGGCGACGTCAGCTCTCGGAGTTTGCGGTCTCGACCACCGACCCGAATCGGGCTAATGCCGACTCGGAGCGGGTTCTGATCGAATTGGAGCAGCCACCCAACGCCAGCGACATCAGGCACTACGCCGGCCAACTCGGTTTCGATCCCGAGGGCTATCTATGGATCTCGATGGGTGACGGGGCTGATTCCCGGGCCCAGGCCCAGGACCCGAACACCTTCTTCGGCAAGGTGCATCGGATCGATGTCGATTCGGGTGACCCCTATGGGATCCCCCCGGAGAACCCATTCGTCGACGGTGGCGGCCTCCCCGAGGTTTGGGCCTACGGCTTGCGCAACCCATGGCGATTCTCTATCGACCCCGTCGACCGCCTGATCTACATCGCCGACGTCGGCCACGGAGACCAGGAGGAGATCGATGTCCTTCCCATCGATGAGGGAGGCTTCAACCTCGGCTGGTCGGACATGGAGGGGACTCGCTGTTTCCACGATCAGGAATGCGATCCGGCCGATTACACCTCACCGGTGCTCACCTACAGCCATGAGGAGGGTTGCTCGGTGACGGGGGGCTATGTGTACCGGGGTCAGGAGATCCCCGAGCTGGTTGGGACCTACTTCTACAGCGACTGGTGCGAACAATGGATCAGGTCGTTCAAGTTCGTGAACGGTCAAGTCACCGAGGAGACGGACTGGGCCGAGGATCTCGGAACGATCGGACAGGTCAACAGCTTCGGGATCGGTGGTGACGGAGAGCTCTATCTGGTCACCTACGAAGGTGTGGTGGCAAAGTTCACCGCGGTTCGCTAGCCGGACTCGGGCAGTACCACGGTCTCGCCGGGGTAGATGAGATCGGGGTCACCGGAGCGGAGCCGGCTTCGATTCTCTTCGATCACCTGGCGCCAGTATGGCGTGATCTCTGCAGCGCTCGGAGACTGGCTCAGCCGCCCTGCGAGATGAGCGGCCGAGATGCTCCAGAGATGGTCTCCCTTCTCCACCACCACAGTTGCAGGGCCATTGGTCTCGAGGGCGATGGGCAGGTAGCGAGGGGGGCCGGTCTGTTGGGCCAAGGCCATCGGGCCGAAGGTGAACCCGACAATCGCCGTGGATAGGACGACGGCTCGGCGCGCAACGAGGCTCACATGTCGAACCTAAGGCAGCGAGTGGGACTCCGGAAGAGGGTTACGATGGGTCGACCGACACGCCAGGAGCCGTATGAGGGTCCGAATTGGGATCGCCGAAACCGACAAGCTCGTAGAGATCGAGATCGACGATGTCCCATCCTTCAAGAAGGAGTTGGAACGCGCGGTTGCCGCCAGTGAGCTGGCCTGGTTCACAGACAGCAGGGGAAGAACGGTGGGAATACCAACCCGTCAGGTGGCCTTCGTCGAGATCGAGGACACCGAGGGCGGGCCGGCAGTCGGTTTCGCCCCTGCGGTCTGAGCCGGGCTGTCTAAACGGCGCGGCGACGGCGCTCGGCGAGCCAGCGCTTGCGCAGTCGGCGACGGTCGTCCTCGGCGTAGCCGCCCCAGACACCCGACTCCTGATTGGTTTCGAGGGCGTACTGGAGGCAGTCTTCCTGGACGGTGCAAGTGGAGCAGATGGCGATCGCGGCGTCGATCTGTTCGACCGCCGGACCGGTGGTGCCGATGGGGAAGAACAGGCTCGGCTCCGAATCCCGGCAAGCTGCCAGGTCTCGCCAGTCAGTGGTGATGGTTGTGAGCACGAACTTTTCCTTAATTTGTGATCTTTTTCACAAGGGTGCTTGCCATATTAACGGCCGCACCAGGGATTTCCGGTCCGGAATGTACTGGCCGGGCTGTCATTTGTAAACGAGTTTCTGAAGAGGAGACACATGTTCTCGGTCATCGGTCACCGGGGATGGCCTACCCGGTTCCCTGACAACACACTCAGCGGATTCCAAGCGGCGGCCACAGTGGCCGACGCCATCGAGGTCGACGTACGGCGTTGTGCCGACGGCAATCTCGTCCTCTCCCACGACCCCGATCTAGCCGGCTTCCAGGTGTCGGCTCACGATTGGGCTTTCCTCGGCGAGCTGGATCTCGGGGGTGGCCACCACCCGGCCCTTCTCGATGAAGCGTTGGGAGCGGTGCCCGACACCCCGCTGATGCTCGAGGTCAAGAACCTCCCACACGAGCCGGGATATGAGCCCGATCATCGGATCGGTCACGAAGCCGCTTCCCGGGCTCGCCCCGGTGATGTCGTGACTTCGTTTCACTGGCCAACCGTCGACGCCGTTCGACGCCAGTTTCCCGACGTGGCGACCGGTTTGATCGTCGGGGAGCTGGCCGATCTCGCGCAAGCAGTAGAACATTGCTTTGACGTCGGTCATTCCGCCGTGGTTCCCGATTTCAGGTTGCTTCGCACCGAGGAGGGCCGTCGCTTGGCCGGCGAGATAGGCCTCGACATCTACGTTTGGACGGTCAACGACCCGGCCCAGGCCGCAGAGTTGGCGGCCATGGGTGTCTCGGGCATCATTACCGACGACCCCGGACTGATCGCCTCCCACAGGGAAACCCAATGACCATCAAGGAAGATCTCGCCCAAGAGCTACAGGACGCGATGCGGGCCCAGGATGGCCCCCGGCGCGATGTCATCCGCCAGGTGGAGACCGAGATCGCGGTTGCCAAGAGCCAACCCGGATTCGAGGGAGAGGTCGATGACGAGCTCTATCGCACCGTCATTGCCGCTTACGTGAAAAAAATGGACAAGGCCCGGGACGAGTATGTGGAGATCGGGGAGCGTGGCGCCGCCTTGGCCGAGAAACTCGGGTACGAGGTGCGGTACCTGTCGAGATGGCTGCCGAGCAAGCTCGACGAGACGGCTACCCGGGACCTGGTCAAAGCTGCCATCGTCGAGCTGGGGGTTGGCGGTGACGAGAAGGCGACGGGGCGGGTGATCGGGCATGTGATGAAGACCTACGGCAAGGATCTCGATGGGGGATTGGTCAACCGGGTGGTGCGGGAGGAGCTGGCACCCGATTGAGCATTCCCGATTTCGAGCCGATGCTGGCCACGCGGTGGCCGGCTGCGTTCGACGACCCGGGATGGTGGTTCGAGGTCAAATGGGACGGCTACCGGGCGATTGTCTCCGCGGAAGGAGGTCGGATCCGGGCGAGGTCTCGCCGGGGTCTCGATCTGACCGGGCCGTTCCCCGAGCTGGCGGGACTTCCCATTCCAGACGGAGTCGCAGTCGATGGTGAGGTCGTCGCTTTCGACGAGCAGGGCCGGCCCTCGTTCTCCAATCTCCAGCGAAGGACCGGGTTTGGTGGAACGGGCACCGGCGCCGAAGTCGGGGTAAGCCTCGTCGTGTTCGATGTCCTCTTCGCAGGTGAGACTCTCACGGCGCTTCGGTACGAGGATCGGAGGGCTCGGCTCGAGGGGCTCATACTCCCCGAGCCCCTCGTGGTTCCCGAGCCGGTCCTGGAGCATGGGCTCTCCTTGTTCGCGGCCGCACAAGATCGAGGTTTGGAGGGAATCGTCGCCAAGCGGGCCGGTTCCGTCTACTCCCCGGGACGGAGGTCACCAGACTGGCGCAAGGTCTCGGTGAGGCACCGTCTGCGCGCCGTTGTCGGCGGGTATCTGCCCGGAGAGGGAGGGAGGGCTTCCACTTTCGGCTCGATACTTGTTGGCCTGAATGACGAGCAGGGTTTGCGTTGGATCGGGGCAGTCGGCTCCGGCTTCGACGAAGCGGCGCTCACCGCCTTCTCGACGGCGCTTCGCCAGCTGGAGCGCCCCTCGAAGCCCTTCTACAACGAGGTGGTGGTGCCCAACCCCAACCCACCGGTGTGGGTCGAGCCAGGAATCGTGGTCGACGTCGAGTTCAAGGAGTGGACTCACGATTCCCACCTCCGGGCACCGGTGTACAAGGGGATCGAGATCGCCGACCCCGAGACTGTGACCTGGGCCGAGGAGGGACCCGGTTAGCCGGCCTTCGCCGTCTTGACTTCCTTGGACTTGGTGGCCTCTACCGACGCCTTGAGCGCTTCGAGTAGGTCGACGACCTTGGTCGGCTCGGGGGACGACGAAGTCACGATCTCCTCACCGGCGACCTTCTTCTCCGCCAGTTCCTCGATGGCTCCGCGGGTGCGATCGACGTACAGGTCGGCGTCGAAGGGCTTGGTCAGATTGTCGATGAGGGTGGCGGCCATCTCGACCTCTTCGGGCCTGATCTCGACCTTGGCATCGAGCTCCTCGAACTCGGCCTCCCGGATCTCGTCTGGCCAGTACATGGTCTCCATCACGATCACACCGTCTTTGGCTCGGAGCGTGGCGAGCTGCTGCTTCTCCCTGATCGAGACTTTGGCGACTCCCACCCGGCCTTTCTCGCTGAGCGCCTCCTCGAGGATCTTGTAGGCCTTGATCCCGGTCTTCTCCGGGGCCAGGTAGTAGGCCGACTTATAGAACATCGGATCGATCTCTGACTCGTCGACGAACTGAACTACGTCGATCAGCTTGTTTCCCTCGGGGTGAGCGGAGGCGAGCTCGTCGTCGGTGAACACCACGTACCGGTCCTTCTCGAACTCGTAGCCCCGGACGATGTCGTCCCAGGCCACCTCCTCACCGTCGGCTTCGGCTACGCGCTTATAGCGGATGGGGGAGTGGTCGGTCTTGCGGAGTTGCTTGAACTTCGGGGTCTTGTTGTCCGTCGCGGTGTAGAGACCCACCGGGATGGTGACCAAACCGAAGTTGATGGCACCTTTCCATATTGAGCGAGGCATATCGGGGAGTCTATTGAGGCTGTCCGACAAGAAGTCGCCCCTGACGACCGGCATGCGGCGGTACCGGCGTCTGTTTGGCCGAGGCGGCGTGGCCGTGAGCCGCAACGCCCTGGCGGGGACTGAGGGTTGGCCTCGGCCAAAGTCCGCCGCCGTAGTGAGGCGCTCCCGGCAGGATTCGAACCTGCGCACCCGGCTCCGGAGGCCGGCGCTCTATCCCCTGAGCTACGGGAGCATCGAAGGGTGAATCCTATCCGGAGCGCCCGTCCTACCCTCCGTGCGGTGAAGTACGTCTCGACCAGGGGTGATGCTCCGGAATTGGATTTCCACTCTGTGGTGTTGGCGGGCCTGGCTCCGGACGGCGGCCTGTATCTGCCCACCGAGATCCCGATGCTTCCCGAGGGCTGGGAGCAGTGGGGATATGTCGAGGCGGTCTCATCCACCCTTGCCCTGTTCGGCGCCGGCCAGACAAAAGACCTCGTCGAGCAGGCGGCGTCACGGTTCCAACACCCGGGGATCGCTCCCGTCGTCCCGGTCGGTGACCGCCATGTCTTCGAATTGTTCTGGGGCCCGACCCTGTCCTTCAAAGATCACGCCCTTCAGGTCCTCGGTGGGCTTCTCGAGCGGGAGCTCGACACCCGACACGGCGTGGTCCTCGGAGCCACATCGGGCGACACGGGGTCGGCGGCCATCGAGGCGATTCGGGGAAGACCCAACATGAGGATCGTGATCCTCTACCCGGAGGGCATGGTGTCCGACTTCCAACGTCGCCAGATGACGACGGTCGACGACCCCAACGTATCGGCCCTGGCGGTGCGAGGGACGTTCGACCAATGCCAGACGCTGGTCAAGGCAGCGTTTCTCTCAAATCCCGACCTATTGGCGATCAATTCGATCAACTGGGCAAGGATCGCCGCGCAGGTCGGCTACTACGTGTTCCTGGGAGCGAGCGTTGGGGAGCGATTCGACGTCGTCGTTCCCACCGGGAACTTCGGGAACGTCTATTCCTGTTGGATGGCCAAGCAGATGGGAGTCCCGATCGGCAAGATCACGATCGCGAACAATGCCAACCAGGGTCTCTCCGACCTGGTCAACAGCGGGTCGATGAGCCACCGGCCGGTGGTGGCGACGGTGGCGCCTGCGATGGACATTGGCCTGCCCTCGAATCTCGAGCGTTTCACCAGGGATCCCCGGGTCGAATTCGCCGCCGGCCATGCCGATGACGCGCAGATCCGCCGGGCCATCTCAGACGTCTATGAGGATCATGGCTACTTGCTCGACCCCCATACCGCCACTGCCTGGCATGTCGGCGCCGCCACCAGGGCCAATCTGCCACAGGTAGTGGTCGCCACCGCCCACCCTGCCAAGTTCGCAGAGACGATCACAGCCAGCTTGGGCCGTTCCTTAGATTGGCCCGATATCCATCACGGTGTGTTCGACAGGGAGGAGCGGATCGTGGTGATCGACCCCGATGCCTCAGACCTGGAACGGCTGATCCGATAATCGAATCCGAGGCTGCTTTGCGCAATCGGCTCAAGTGGCTACGATGAACATCGCTGCCGGCGCCAAGGGACACGGCAACGACCCACTCAACAGGCTTCTTTCGAGGCAATGCCCCATAGCTGTGCGATGGTGCACATCCCGGTCCAAAGTGAGCCCGCCTAGGGACGAATCGCGAAGGATCCAATGACCACACGAGCTCAACTCCAGAGCAAGTCGATCGACGAACTCCGCCAGATCGCAACCGCGGTCGGCATCGAGACCGACGGTCTCCAGAAATCAAAGCTGATCAGTGCCCTGGCTGACGCCGGTCAGGTCGCCGAAGACGGCTCGCCGGCGGATGCCGTCGAGCTGCCCCAGGTGACAGTGCGCCCGGAGCGGCCGGCTCAAGAAGGCGATACCGAGCAGCGTGATTCCGACTCAGCTGTCTCAGAGGAATCGGGCCCTGGGCCACGTCCCGAAGGGCACCAGGAGTTCTCGGATGAGTTCCGTCCCGGTGGCAGCCGTCAGCGACGTCGTCGTCGCGGTGGCAGCGGCCAGCGAGATGACGAGTTCATCCCCGAAGAGGAGCTCGAGGTCCGTGAGGGCCTGCTCGACATCTTGCCCGAGGGATACGGTTTCCTTCGTGTCACCGGTTACTTGCCCGGTGAGAACGACGTGTACGTCTCGGCCAACCAGGTCCGGAAGTTCCGACTTCGCAAGGGTGACGTCGTGTCCGGCCCGATCCGGCCTCCGCGTTCCAAGGAGAAGTTCCCTGCAGTAGTCCGCATCGACAAGGTCAACGGAGTGACCTCCGATGAGGCAATGAAGCGGCCGAAGTTCGAGTCCTTGACACCACTCTTCCCCGATCAGCGGCTCCGGCTCGAAATCGAGAACCGGCCGAACGGGATCCTCACCCGAATCGTCGATCTGATCGCCCCCATCGGCAAGGGCCAGCGCGGGTTGATCGTCTCGCCGCCCAAGGCGGGAAAGACCACGGTCCTACAGGAGATTGCACAGTCGATCACCACCAACAACCCCGAGTGCTACCTGATGGTGGTCTTGGTCGATGAGCGCCCCGAGGAAGTGACCGACATGCAGCGCTCGGTGAAGGGCGAGGTCATCTACTCCACCTTCGATCGCCCGGCCGAGGAACACACCCAGGTCTCAGAGCTCGCGCTGGAGCGGGCCAAGCGACTGGTCGAGATGGGGACCGATGTCGTTATCCTCCTCGACTCGATCACCCGCCTCGCCCGGGCCCACAACCTCGCCACGCCGGCGTCGGGGCGGATTCTCTCCGGTGGCGTCGACTCACAGGCGCTCTACCCGCCCAAGCGGTTCTTTGGTGCGGCGCGGAACATCGAGGAAGGCGGCTCGTTGACCATTCTCGGGACCGCACTCGTTGAGACCGGCTCCAAGATGGACGAGGTCATCTTCGAGGAGTTCAAAGGCACCGGGAACATGGAGCTGCGTCTCGATCGCAAGCTCGCAGACAAGAGGATCTACCCGGCCATCGACATCGAGGCCTCGGGAACAAGGAAGGAAGAGCTTCTGTTCGATCAGACGGAGCTGACTCAGGTGTGGAAACTGCGCCGGGTCTTGCTCGCTCTCGAGCCGGGAGCGGCACTCGAGTTGCTCATCGACCGTTTGAAGACCACGAAGTCCAACCCAGAGTTTCTCGCCGAAGTCGCTAAGACGACCGGGAACTGAGATAGGAGCCAGCGGTGAGAACCGACATTCATCCCACCTATTCCGACACCCACGTGACCTGCTCGTGTGGCAACACGTTCACCACCAAGAGCACCAAACCGGGCGACATGCACGTCGAGTTGTGCAATGAGTGTCACCCCTTTTTCACCGGCAAGCAGAAGCTGGTCGACACCGGTGGTCGCGTCGAGCGCTTCCAGAAGCGTTATGGCAAGACCACGTTCACCAAGGGCTCCGATCGGACGGCCGGGGACGAACAGGCAGAGCCCGCAGTCGCCGAGTGACCGGGACTTCCCGCTTGCGTAATTGGGACCGAGGGGACCGCATATGACCCCTGAGCGTCCCAATTACGAGAGGGAACCCATCGATCCGGCGAAGACGGTTGGAGGACAAGCAGTCATCGAAGGTGTGATGATGCGTGCCCCGGGGGCATGGTCGGTCGCAGTCAGACAACCCGATTCGACCATCATCGCCCGCCGCGAGCCGCTGGCCCGCCTCTCCGAGCGCAACAAGGCGGCCCGTATCCCCCTCCTGCGAGGGATCTTGATTCTCTGGGAATCCTTGAGCCTGGGGTTCCGGGCCCTCTCCTGGTCGGCCGAGAAGGCATCAGGGGAGGAGGAGGAACCGCTCACAGGGGCTCAGATCGGTTGGACAATGGCGGTGGCAGTCCTGGTGTTCGCCGGCCTGTTCATTGTGCTTCCAGCACTTGCCGCGGGGGCGGTGGCCGGCGACTCCGGGCTCATCTTCAACGTTGTGGAGGGCCTCCTCCGCCTTGGTCTCTTCGTCGGCTACATCTGGGCGATCGGCCGCTCGGCTGAGATCGGGCGGGTCTTCGAGTTTCACGGCGCCGAGCACATGTCCATTCACGCCTACGAAGCGGGCGAGCCTCTCAGCCTCGAATCGGTGCGGCGCTATCCGCCGGAGCACCCGCGATGCGGCACCAGCTTCCTGCTGATCGTGGTTCTCGGCTCGATCGTCTTCTTCTCCGTGTTCGGCCGCCCGGGATGGGTTTTCCTGATCACGTCGCGACTCGTTGGAATCCCGTTGATTGCCGGGGTCGCGTATGAGCTTCTGCGCTGGTCGGGAACGCGTGGGGGTTGGCTGGCCGGGGCCTTGGCGAGACCGGGGATCTGGCTCCAGAAACTCACCACCCGGTTTCCCGACGAATCCCAGATCGAGGTGGCGATCTCGAGCCTGGTGGTGGCTCTCGGTGACGAAGCCTTCGAGGAGGTGTCCGCTCGCGGTGGGATCCCTGAGGTTGCGCTCGCGGTGCGTCGCTCGGTCACCGACCTCACGCCTCAGGAGGGCTGATGGACCCGAATGTCGAGGCCCGTCTCGAGGAGATCGAGTCAGCCTTCGCCCAGAACGAGGCATTGCTGTCGGATCCGGACGTCCTCGCCGACCTGCCCCGACTCGCCGATCTGGGCCGAAGACATTCGGAATTGCGAGATGTCGTTGCTGACATACGCCGCTGGCGGGAGGCTTCGGCAGATCTCATCGAGGCCAAGGATATGTTCGATGACCCTGACATGGCCCGTCTGGGCGATGAGCTCACCGCGGAAATCGAGGCGCTGGAGGAGAAGATCAGAGCGGCTTTGGTTCCAACCGACCCCAACGACCAGAAGGACGTCATCGTTGAGATCCGCTCGGCGGCGGGCGGTGATGAAGCCGCTATCTGGGCCGGCGACCTGCTGCGGATGTACGAGCGATATGCAGACCGGCACGGTTTTCGTCTCGAGGCAATGGAGTCATCGCCTTCCGAGGCCGGCGGCTACGACAAGGTGACGGTCGCGGTCAAGGGTCGCGGGGCGTTTTCGAGGATGAAGTACGAGGCAGGGGTGCATCGGGTGCAGCGGGTGCCCAAGACCGAGTCGCAGGGGAGGGTGCACACCTCCACGGCCACGGTGGCAGTGCTCCCCGAGGTCGAGGAGGTAGAAGTCGAGATCGATCCCAATGACATCAAGATCGATGTCTATCGCTCGACCGGGCCGGGCGGGCAGTCGGTCAACACTACGGACTCTGCCGTTCGGCTCACCCATCTCCCAACCGGCCTGGTTGTCACCTGTCAGGACGAGAAGAGCCAGCTCCAGAACAAGGAGAAGGCGATGCGGATCCTCCGGGCCCGTCTCTATCAGATCGAGATGGAACGTCAGCACTCGGAGGTCGCAGGCGCCCGCCGCTCTCAGGTTGGCAGCGGCGAGCGATCCGAGAAGATCCGCACCTACAACTACAAGGACAACCGGGTCACCGATCACCGCATCGGTCTCACCCTGCGACACCTGGATCAGGTCCTGGAAGGGGATCTCGACGAGTTGGTCGATGCGATGGCGGCCGACGAGCAGGCCACCCTTCTCCGCGACGGGGTTTGAGGCTCTCAGCTCCCTAAACCGAGGTTGGCGACGCCCTTGCGCTCCATGTTCCCCCAGACCCGGGTCGACTTGCCGCCGAGGATGGCGCGAATCCTCCACGCCACAGTCAACTGACGCAGCCCGAGGTTCTCGATGAACGCCATCACTACCAGCCGGGCCGTGTCGGCCGGGCCGTTGAAATAGCCGAACGACTCGTCGAGCAGCAGGGCAAGCAGCGAGCTCATCAGCCCGACGCCCAGTGCCAAGCCCAACATCACGACGAGGTTGGTCACGTTGAGCGCTCCCAACACGAAGGCGAGGGGAATCAGCAACCAACCTGCGAATTCGATGATCGGCGCCAGGTACTCGAAGAGGAACATGGCAGCCCAAGTCACCATCCCCACCTTCCCGTACTTCGGGTTGAACGTCATCGGCATGAAGTCGCGCACCGCGGTCATCAGGCCCCGATGCCAGCGGATCCGCTGTCGTTTGAGTACCCGAAGCGTGTCGGGGACCTCGGTCCAGATGACGGCTGAAGGCTCGTAGACCATGCGGTAGGGGATCTTGTTGTCGATGTGATGGCGATGGAGACGCATTGTGAGGTCCATGTCCTCACCCATGTGCCCACTGGTGAAGCCACCGACCGCGATCACGGCTGAGCGCTTCCAGATGCCAAACGCCCCCGAGACGAGGGGCAGGGCGTCCATTTGAGACCAAGCGGGAC
>Ga0214471_10002736_pt1 | contig 13797 bp, 13 predicted proteins | sample RVTome_5_FD_207665 | JGI IMG/M metagenome (GOLD analysis project Ga0214471, IMG submission 207665) | Soil microbial communities from uranium-contaminated site in the Upper Colorado River Basin, Wyoming, United States - RVT142D155 | ecosystem: Environmental > Terrestrial > Soil > Contaminated >...
GTCCGATCTCCGCTCCGGCTATCGACGGGTTCTTTTTCTGGAATCAGGATGGCTCCATGAAAAAATTTATGGAAATAAACCAGGACATTTTCGACCTGGATCCCGGGATTACCCATACACCCATGGACCGCCTTGGCCTCGAAGGGCTTACATTCCGGGATTACCGTCCGGTGGAGATTGAAAGCTCCGGAATTGACGATGTAGTGAGCATGTCGCGTCCGTGGGTACGCATCGATGTGGATGAGGATGAACCTGAGATGCTCGATGGATTCCTTCAGGCTACCGGAACCAGCATTTTTACATGTTACCTTAAACAGCCTGAATGGTATTTCCAGGTATTCTGGCGGACCTCTGAGCAGGAACCGTATACACTTATATATTCAGACGATGGAGACCTTGTCAGGCTGAATGCCATCCCCGCTGAAGACGCAGAATCAGACCCGATGCCGGTAAATGTCTACAATCTCATCCCTGCCGTTCATTATATGGACAAAACGATTGTTTTCTGTATCCAGGATCCACGTTTTGAGCGGCGTGAAGGTGTATATACAGTCGAATTTCCGATACCCTTAATGGCTGTGATGTTCACAGGCGATGATCTCCTCACCAGCAATCCCACTGTAATCTGGGAAAGCACGGTTTATAATTTCTTCAACAACTGCGTTGTCATTTACACCGGGGAAGACCATAGGCCTTATATAGTGGGATACAACCAGGAGACCGGAAACATCACGGTTTTCGACCCGTTAACCGCTACAATCAGAACTATGGGTGCGTCCCGGATCGCCCCACAGACTGATTCGGACCCGATTTCCTGCCTTGTCGAAGGGCTCGGTCTGCCATCTGATCCTCAATATATTTTCATCCACGATCCTAACGCGAATACAATTGTCAAACATGAAATATTGATAAGCCGGACGATGGAGGAAGAAATTCGAGGTTCCGATGGCCTGGCACCCGATTAATGTAATTTTCTTGTGAAAAGGTTGTCAATCGCATAGGATTGGTATATATTTAACTGAGGTTAAGAAATATTTCACATAATCGTTTTTTGGCCATTTGAAGGCTGTACACACTTTCAAAAAATGTTATAGTCCTTCACTCTGATTAAGATTTTTTAAACTCACGATATTTCGGGTGTTAATATTATGGTTGATACGGAAAACACCGATTCGGGTAGCGTTTCTGAAGAAGTAAAGGCGGCGTTACCGGAGGAAGTTGAGTTCTTAACAGATAAGTTCGGTGCAGGAAAGGTATCGTCGCACAGGTTATGGCGCGGCGAATTGTCCATCGGTATAGATAAATCCATTCTTCGCGACGCTGTTCAAGCGCTTCGCGACGAATTTTCCCCATCGTACAATTACATTTCATATGTTACAGCGGACCACTGGATCGAATGGGATCCGCCGGTGATGGATATCATATACCAGTTCAGGGCGCTTCCCGGTTCAGGTAAGGAACTCAGGCTTGTGGTCAGAGTACCGGATGAAGGGACTATCGAAGTCGACAGTATCGCCGAAATGCATCCCGGATCCGACTGGCATGAGCGCGAGGTCTACGACCTGTTCGGGGTCATTTTTAAAGGGCATCCCGACCTCAGAAGAATTCTCACGCCGGAAACTTATCCTGAACATCCGCTGCGCCGCGATTTTCCAGGGCAGGGTAAGGAACTGATGGAATTCCATGACAGGCTGATCGCTCAGTGGAATGTCTCTGACGATGAGCGCGATTATGACGGCAAATTCGGAGATCCCTGGGTGAATCGGGTGCAACAGCAGTACGTGGGCGATGTCTCACTGAGGCGACTCGCGAGTTCTCTTGGATATGAAGGAGAAGTACAGGAACCCGGCGATGTCGGCTATCAATCCTACGAAAAAGAAACCCTTCATCCGGATGATGAAAAGAAAGAGGGTGAGAATTCATGACCCAGGCAGCAACCGGAGAAAAGAAAACTCAAACCCTCAACATGGGACCACAGCATCCTGCGACTCATGGCGTGTTACGCCTGGAGCTTGAACTCGATGGCGAAGTAATAACCGAATGCAAACCCCATATCGGTTACCTACATACGGGAATTGAAAAAACCGCTGAAAGCAAGACTTACCACCAGGGGATTGTCCTCTACGACCGGATGGATTATCTCGCTCCGATGTCGAACAACATGGCGTACATCGGCGCGGTTGAAAAATTGTGCGACATCGAGGTCCCTGAATACGCGCAGGTAGTACGTGTAATCCTTCTCGAACTCACACGCCTGAAATCGCATCTCGTCTGGCTTGGGACCCACGCGATGGATATCGGCGCCATGAGTGTTTTCCTCTACGTATTCCAGGAACGGGAAAAAATTCTCGATATTTACGAAGCCTGTTCCGGCCAGAGGATGATGTCGTCCTACCTGATGGAAGGCGGGTTATGGAAGGATGTACCTGAGGATTTTGTCCCGAGAGTTGAACAGTCACTGAAAGATGTAAGGGCCTGCCTCAAGGAATGCCATACACTCCTTTACAACAATCCCATCTGGAGACGGCGTACTGAAGGCATCGGCATAATACCGAAAGACGATGTCCTCAAGCATGGGCTCAGCGGTCCGATCGCCCGAGCCAGCGGTTTAAACTGGGATATAAGAAAATCAAACCCGTACATGGGTTATGAAACATACGATTTCGAAGTGCCTGTCCGCGAAGAAGGAGATATTTTCGCGCGGTACGACCTGAGATTGGTCGAGATGGACCAGTCCCTTCTGATTATCAGGCAGGCACTCGACCGGATGCCCAACGCGAAAGGCGAGTACAGGGGACACCACCCGATTTACATCCCGCCAGATCGCGACAGGCTTAATAAGAGCATGGAATCGCTCATCAGGCACTTCAAGTTTTACACAAGCGGATACCCGACTCCGCGCGGGTCAGTGTACTTTGCTGTTGAGGCGCCTAAGGGCGAGTTGGGATTCTTCATTTCAAGCGACGGCAGCGAAAAGCCTCACAGGCTCAAGGTAAGGGGACCTTCGTTCACTAACGTCTCCTACCTCAGGGTGATATCACCCGGGCACCTGGTTTCGGACGTCGTCGCGATTATAGGCAGTATTGACATCGTTCTTGGTGAAATAGACAGATAAATTTTCGTACGGAGGCGATTAAAAAATGTGCGAAGATTGTGGATGCGATTACACTACACCAGCGGGCGAAGTTACTCACTTTTTTGGCAAACCCATGGTCGTGGTTATAAAATGCGACCAGGCTTTGCATAACGGCGACGAAATACAGATCAAGGGCTCTACAACGGAATTCACCATGACAGTGGCTGGCATGAGAAACGAAGCGGAAGAGGAAGTCGACCACTGCCATTCCGGAGAATTGTGCGCTTTTAAATCCAGTGAAACCGCGCGTCCCGGAGACAAAGTTTATTTATACAAGCGTGAGACAACGGCATAATGTTTCCAGAGCATTTAGTTAAAGAAATCGAGAACCTGTTCAGGAATTACCCTACCAAACGTCCGGCGCTCATAATGGCGCTGCACGCGGTACAGAAAGAATTCGGGCACCTCTCACCGGAATCGTTTGAGGAGCTTGGCGAAATGTTCGACGAGCATCCCGCCGAGATCGAATCGGTGGCGACCTTTTACACGATGTTCCACTTCGAACCGGTAGGAAAATGCCTCATCGAAGTGTGCACTAACGCGAGCTGCATGATAATGGGCTCTGACAATATCGTGGCCCATATCGAAAAGAAACTAGAGATCAAGATGGGTGAAACTACATCGGATGGCATGTTTACGGTTAAGGAAGCGGAATGTCTCGCGGCCTGCGACATGGCACCGATGATGATAATCGGCGAAGATTATATCGGCCCTCTGACTGTTGAAAAGGTCGATAAGATCATAGACGAATGGCGCGCCGCGAACGGCGGCTGAATTGGAGCAATGCATTGAGTGAACCATCCGGGGAAAAAAATCCCCTGGATGATCTCGAACCGGGAGACCGCGACGAGGAATTCAACCCCTTCGACTGGTGCCTGGCAGCGGGATGCGGTTGCGGGGGATGTCTCGACCCGACCGGATGTCTCGACGCGATGAGCCAGGGCTGTCTGGGTTGCCTGGATAGTTGTCTGACCCGGTTGGGATGCGGAACAATTGTTCTGGCAGTTTTGATAGGAATTGGAAAACTGATATTTTAACCCCCCCCCGGAGTAGATGATGGGGGAGGGTTAAAAAAAAGTAAATACAAATGACTGTAGAGCAACCGAAAAAAGAAGAACTCACGATCTACTCGTACATCGACGATCCGAATTCGGCTACACTCGAGTGCGCCCTGAAAAATGGCGCATATGAAGGCCTGAAGAAAGCTCTCAAGATGGAACGGGACGCTGTCACCGAAGAAGTGAAGAACTCGGGACTTCGCGGACGTGGCGGCGCTGGATTCCCTGCCGGCATCAAGTGGAGCTTCATGCCGAAAGAGCCTACTCCTGAAAAGCCAAATTACCTTGTTGTAAATGCCGATGAGGGTGAGCCGGGTACATTCAAGGATCGCGAGATCATGAATAAGGTTCCTCATAAATTAATCGAGGGAATCGTCATCGCATGTTACGCGATGAGGTCTCACCGCTCTTATGTTTACGTCCGTGGTGAGATGTACGGGGCATATGCCGCGTTACAGAAAGCGATCAAGGAAGCTACCGACGCCGGGTATCTTGGGAAAAATATTTTGGGATCAGGCTATGACTGCGACATTATTCTCCACCGTGGCGCAGGCGCGTACATCTGCGGCGAAGAATCCGCGCTGCTGGACAGCCTTGAAGGAAAACGCGGCCACCCCAGAATGCGTCCTCCGTTCCCGGCCCAAAAAGGCGCTTTCTCGATGCCAACAACAGTTAACAATGTCGAGACTATTGCCGCGGTGCCATGGATCATAATCCACGGAGCCGATGGATACCGGAAATGGGGAACTGAAAAATCTCCCGGCACAAAAGTTTTTTCCGTATCGGGTCATGTAAATAATCCCGGGAATTATGAAGTAGCCCTGGGAACTCCGCTTCGGCAGATTATTGAGATAGCCGGCGGAATGAAAGATGGAAAAGCGTTCAAGGCATGTTTCCCGGGCGGATCGAGCTGTCCGCTTCTGGGCGCTGATTTTCTTGACACACCATGGGATTACGAATCATTGATGGCTGCGAAGTCCATGCTGGGGTCTGGCGGAATTATTGTTATGGATGAAGACACCGACCTTGTGAGGGTCATGTGGCGTGTCGCGAAATTCTACGCGCATGAATCGTGCGGAAAATGTACGCCCTGTTTCGAAGGCACCTGGTGGATGGAAAAAATGCTCGCGAGGATACTTCGTGGCGAAGGTGTACCTGAAGATCTGAAGACATTGAAAGATGTAGCTGACAATATCGACGGAAAAAGTTTCTGCCCGCTTGGCGAAGCCGCGGCGTGGCCCGTGCGAAGCCTTGTTGTAAGATTCCCGGAGGAATTCGACAAGTATATTCCTGCGGTCGCGGGAGCAAAATCCTGACTACGGACCTGGACCTGTACGGGATGTAACACGTAGAGATGACACAAAATAACGGTGAAAATAATAAAGTAAACCTGACGATCGACGGAGTCCCCGTAAGTGTTGAGCCGGGCACCTTGATCATCGAAGCTGCGCTTAAAGCCGGGATATATATTCCGCGGTTCTGTTACCATAAACTGTTGAAACCATACGCGGGCTGCAGGATGTGCCTTGTCGAAATCCCGAAAGGCTCCGAGCGCGATCCACGCCCGTTTCCGAAACCGCAGCCATCGTGCGCCATCCCGGTACAGGAAGGAATGGCTGTCGAAACACAGTCGGACAGCGTCAACGCAATCCGGCAGGGCGTGATGGAATTTACACTCATCAATCATCCACTCGACTGTCCCATCTGCGACAAGGGCGGTGAATGCGACCTGCAGGACCAGGCGTACCTGTACGGGCGCGACGATTCCAGGTTCCTAGAAAAGAAAATGTTCAGCCGCAATCATGATCTCTCCTCATTGATTGTTCTTGACTATAACCGCTGTATTTTGTGTAAAAGATGTGTCCGCTGGACTGAAGAAGTCGCGGACGATGACCGGCTGATTTTCAAACATCGTGGAAATCACACGGATATCGCTACGTTCAACAACACGACCTTCACAAGTCGTTTCGGTGGGATGACCATTGAATTATGTCCAGTCGGTGCGCTTACCAGTAAAGTTTTCCGTTTCAAGGCGCGACCGTGGGAAACCCTCATCCGTTCATCGACCTGTATGGAATGCGCGAATGGATGCTCTTTTAATGCCAGCTATCGCAATGGCAGGATTATGCGCCTGCTGTCAAGGGAAGACAGGATTGTCAACGGTCCGTTCTTCTGCGACCGCGGACGATTCGCTCATGACTTCATAGAAAATGATGACCGCCTCGTTAAGCCCCTTATCCGGGAAGGAAATAAATTCAGGGCGGCAAGCTGGGATGAGGCCACTGAATACATCGCTAAAAATATCGGTGGCATTTTCCAGGAGAATGGCGGACGGTCTGTCGCCGGAATGATCGACGCTTCCCAGACCCTTGAAGCTCTCTGGACATTCCGACGGCTGATGAAGGACGTAATAGGCACCACGAAAATCGAACAATCGCCGGCTCCGCTTGGAATTGATCCCGACGAATCAAACGCACTGCTCACACGAACGCCGACAATTCGACAGTGCCTTACTTCGCAGAACCTGGTGATGTGGGAAGCTGATCCATTCGACGACGCTCCTGTATTGGGGCTGCAGTTAAAGGTCCAGCAAGATGAAAGAAAAATAAACGGCATCTCGATCTCGTCGCTGAGAACATTCATCGGGCGCCATGGCTTCAATGAATACCGAGCTGCCCCTCACCGCAGGCTGGCGATCCTCGCTGGGATTATCTCCAGGGCTGGCGCGGAAGCGGGCAGTCTTTCCGATGAACTCAAATCGGTTGTTAACGCAGCGAATTCAGCCGCCGCGAATCTGACAGCGGATGAAAAATCTGCAGTCGATAAGACCCTCGCTCACCTTAAAGGTGATGACGCTGTCCTGATCATTGGCGCACCACTTGTCAGGACCGCGAAAAATGAGATCGCCGCGCTGATTGCGCTGATTTCAATTATTGAAAATATAGTTTCGCACAAGGTGAAGGTACTTCCGCTTTACCGTGGAGCGAACTCACTTGCCGCGTTGTTAATTGGGCTGCGTACCCAGGTAGAAGAAGGCGGTCCGCTGAAATTCTCCGGGGACAACGCGACAACATGGGCTGATGAAGTCGAAAAAGGACGCATCAAGGCTATTTTCGCGATCGGCGATGGGCTGAACGAATCGATTGGCGAGAAGGGACTGGATAAATTATCGAACCTCGATTTTCTCGCCGTGGTGACTGACTTCATGAATCCGCTCGCTGCGAGAGCCGATGTCGTACTGCCGGGAGTGGCGTCGTGGGAGCTATCCGGTACTTCGGTCAATTTCGATGGCACCATCCGCAAGCTGAATGAGATAGTCAATCACCCGACTGGCGCGTGGAAACTCGAAAATGTATTTTCATCGATCGCCAGGCACCTGGAAACCGAAATTTCGGCTGACCACCATAAAATTCATGCCGAGCTAGGGGCATTCCACAGAGCATTTAAACCATTAGCCGATCCGAAATCCGAAAAAATAGATATCGCCACTGAAGGTAAATTCAGATTCTCCGATGCCGAGAAAGCGTTTGGGAATCTGAACGCGCCGTCCGATGGAAACTACGGTGTCATCATAAATGAAACCGTATGGCAGCATGACACACGTGGTTATCACAGCGAGCAGGTCTCACAGATGCCCGAGGAATTCTGCGTCGGGCTTTCGAAAAAGGACGCTTCCAGCCTTGGAGTGAAACCTGGCGATACGTTGAAAATTTCGACATCCGCAGGCTCTTTGACCGCGCCGGTTAAAACCGTCAAGGTTCCGGATGGCTATGTCCTTCTTCCTGTTGGATACAGGGATAATTCTCTCGCGGATCTTGGATTGATCAGGAAACCGCAGTTAACAGTAAGCCTTGAGCGTGTCGAATCAGAGGTCGCGATAGCGTAATGGTAAATCTGCTGATAATACTGGCAAAAATTATGCTGGCCCTGCTCGGGCTGTTAACCGGAGCCGCGTACATGACCTGGTTTGAACGGCGTCTTGTTGGAAAAATTCAGGACAGGATCGGACCGAACCGTGTCGGATGGGAAGGACTTCTCCAGCCAGCGGCGGACGGGCTAAAGCTACTTTTGAAAGAAGATATCATACCTTTCGGAGCCGATCGCCTTACGCATGGGCTCGCGCCGATACTCGCCGTATTCATCGGACTCTCGGCGATCCTGATCGTCCCGGTTGGTGACCAGGTCAGTATCGCGGGCTATGATGTCCCGCTTGTAATCGCGAATGTCGGAATCCTCTTTTTCTTGGCGTTTTCATCGCTCGCGGTATATTCGGTCGTTCTCGCCGGATGGGCGTCGCACAATAAATTTTCACTCTACGGCGCTCTGCGCGCCTCCGCCCAGATGGTCAGCTATGAAATCTCGATGGGACTCGCGGTTGTCGGAGCGGTGCTTCTGTGGGGAAGCATCAGTCTTGTTGACATGGTCCATGCCCAGGGAATTGGGAATTTAAAAGAATTGATTTATTTCCTGTTGTCGATTCCGTTTTTCATCGTGTTTTTCATATGCGCGCTCGCTGAAACGAACCGCGCTCCTTTCGACCTTCCCGAGTGCGAAAGCGAACTTGTCGCCGGATTCCATACCGAGTATTCAGGAATGAAATTCGCCAGTTTTTTCATCGCCGAGTACGCGAACATAATAGCGATATCCGCGGTGGTTGTTACGGTATTCCTCGGTGGATGGAAGGGTCCCGGCATCCTTGGACTTGGCGATCTCCCGTTCATCTGGTTCTTCATAAAACTGTTCGGAATGCTCTGGATGTTCGTCTGGATTCGCGCGACATTTCCTCGATTCCGATACGATCAGCTGATGGACTTCGGATGGAAATCCCTTCTTCCATTTACTCTCGCATGGCTTCTTGTTGTCGGATTCGTGGTTGCGTGGTGGGGACCGGTGACCGCCGCATAAAAAATGAAATTGTCGATTGCTAACATGGTAATTTTTCTTTTTGCGTTTGGACTGATGCCAGTTCCGGCATATGCCGGTGCGGATTCATTCGATGAAGCCCTGGAAGTTTTTGAGACAATCGCGCAGAATGGCGACACGGACGCTTTCCTGACGATGATCTCACCTGAAGGAATAAAAATCGGAAAGGACGAATATTCACAGGTTGAGTTTCAGGATTTATTTGACACGAATGACGAAATAAGCGTGGACGTCGTTAAAATAGATGAAACCAGGCTCGAGATTGGAGCACGCGACTTATTTTTCGGAGACGAACAGGTCTTTGACACTATAGACGGAATAAAATTAACGCACTACGAGAAGGTGGAAAACGGGGCATGGTCGATTGATGGGGTAATGGCAAAATGGGAGCACGGTGAACTTGATACATTCATGTTCGAAGCTTCAGGGCTGAGCGTAATGATGATTCCACCCCTGATGAGGTATGCATTAGTGTTCCACCAGGTCGACGAACAGTGGTATCTTCATGGATTAGTTCTATATGATATCGATAATAATTGGATAACTGAGTGAGTTGAACTTTTAATGAATATTTTTACTGAATCTATTGCAGCAGCGAAAGCAATTTTGACCGGACTCCAGACTACCGGCTCTCACGTGCCGCGTAAACCTGTCACCTTCCAGTATCCCGAACAGCCGAAACCGGTCTCGCCAAGGTTCAAGGGACGGCACCTGCTCCAGCGATATGAAAATGGCTTGGAGCGATGTATCGGATGTTCTCTTTGCGCGGCAGCATGTCCCGCTGAGGCGATCTATGTCGAGGCGGCAGAAAATAATCCCGACGACCCGATTAGCTACGGCGAGCGCTACGCAAAGGTCTACGAAATAAATCTCCTGAGATGCATCTACTGCGGATTCTGCGAGGACGCGTGTCCGGTGGACGCTGTGGTGATGGGAAAAAATTACGAGTTATCTAACGACGACAAAAGTAAATTTATTATAGATAAGAGTACAATGCTGGTTCCCGAGGATAAGGGATTCGGCGAAAACGAATATGTGGGGGGTATGGGATTTTAATCAAGCCCTCCCTAACATGGGCTTCGCAACATGGATGTTAATGGACCAATTATCGGAGTAATCGAAAATGTCGTTATCGGCTTTTTCGGTTTCACCGCGATCATCGGAGCGCTTATCCTGGTGCTCCAGAAAAACCCGGTACGTGCGGCGCTCGGACTCCTTCTCAGCATGGTCAGCATAGGCATGCTGTTCCTAGCTGAAGGCGCGTCGTTCGTCGGCTTCGTACAGCTGATGATCTACGCCGGCGCGATCGTAATACTTTTCCTCTTTGCCGTTATGCATTTCCCTCTCGGACGCCAGAAGCGTCCGCGGTTGCCGCATATGGATGCTATCGGTTTCCTTGGTGTGGTTGTGCTTGGCATAACGATGCTGATCAATCTGGCTCTCATATTCCAGTCCAAACTGCTGGCCTCCGGATTTGCCCCGCGGTTGCATCCCAATATTGAAGTAAAAAATATCGGGCTCCGGTTCATGGACGACTGGATTTACCCGTTCGAACTTATCAGTGTCCTGCTGCTTGTCGGTGTGATCGCCGCTGTTTATATCACGCGCGGTCCTGGACACCTGAAAAATCCCGGGGGTGATGAATGATGGCGTTTTATGTGGTCGCGGTCGCGGTACTTCTCATCATCATCGGAGCCGCCGGGGTAGTACTCAGGCGAAATCCCCTGATCATACTGATGAGTATCGAATTGATGCTTAACGGCGCTAACCTGATACTTGTCACTGTCGACCGGGTCTCGAACACACTCGACGGCACTCTCTTCGCGACTATGTTGATCGGCATCGCTGCCGCAGAGGTCGCTGTGGGACTTGCCATGGTCGTGAGAATATTCCGTGACGAGCCTGTCGCTGATGTCGATGATTATCATACTTTGAATGGCTGACAAATGGATCTGAACTTACTGCAAAGAATCGTACCGCTGATTCCGTTATTCCCCCTGGCGGGGTGGATACTGATTGGAATCTTCGGCAGACGGATGGGCCATAAATCTGTTGGAGCCCTTGCTACCGCGCTTGTCTTCGCTTCATTCGCCGTGGGTGTGTTCACATTTATTACGGCGATGAAAGCACCGGGCGAATTGCCGGCGCGCCTCATCTATTTTGACTGGGTCGCGGCAGGCGGACTGGTAGTGCCCATAGGATTCCAGATCGACCAGCTTTCGCTCCTGATGGTCGGAGTTGTCAGCGGTGTCGGGGCACTCATTCACCTGTATTCAACCGGGTACATGAAAGGCGATCCCGGTTACCCTAGATTTTTCTCCTACCTCAACCTGTTCACATTTTTCATGCTGGTGCTGGTGCTGGCTGAAAATTACTTATTGATGTTTGTCGGATGGGAAGGTGTCGGACTCTGCTCTTACCTTCTCATCGGATTCTGGTATACCAATTCAGCGCCAACACAGGCTGGCAAAAAAGCGTTTATCGTCAACAGGATCGGCGACGCGGGTTTCATTATCGGTCTTATGCTGCTGGTTACAAGTCCTCTCGCTGTTCCTGAACATGGTACAACCGAAGGGCTTCGGACGCTTTCCTACCAGCCGCTGTTCGATAACGTCATTCATTTGATTGAATCGGATCCTGCCACCTTTACAGCGACTCTCGCCCCACTGGTTACAATAATAACCATATGCCTGTTTTTTGGCGCAACCGGAAAATCCGCCCAGCTGCCACTGTACACATGGCTTCCCGACGCGATGGAAGGCCCTACACCGGTTTCGGCATTGATCCATGCCGCTACAATGGTCACGGCTGGAGTTTACATGGTCGCGCGGTCCCACGTGCTGTTCGCGATCTCTCCAACCACGATGGCGATCATTGCCATTGTCGGTGCCGTAACCGCGATCTTCGCGGCGACAATCGCGCTTGTCCAGACCGACATTAAACGGGTCCTGGCATATTCAACAATTTCTCAGCTTGGATATATGTTCGTCGGATGCGGTACCGGAGCGTTTTTCGCCGGGATTTTCCACCTGATGACCCACGCCTTTTTCAAGGCGTGCCTGTTCCTTGGAGCAGGATCGGTTATCATCGGATGCCACCATGAACAGGACATGAGAAAAATGGGCGGGCTGCGAAAATTCATGCCGATCACAGCGTGGACATTCCTCGTAGCGACCCTTGCCATCGCCGGAGCTCCCGGCCTGGCTGGATTCTTCTCAAAAGACACTATTCTCCATGAAGCGTTTACCCTTCCGTTTGCCGCCGGGTCAGCCGGACAATTCGCGGGCATTGTCGGATATATCACTGCCCTCCTCACCGCGGGATACATGTTCAGGCTTTATCTCCGGACATTCGAAGGGCCGTATCTTGGCGACGAACATCATAAACCACACGAGACTCTGCCATCCATGACCGGTGTACTTGTGGTTCTGGCGATTTTGAGTGTGCTTGGCGGATGGGTGGGATTTTCGACCAATTACCAGCAGGCTACTCCGATCCAGGCTTACCTGAATCCGGTCTTTCACCACGGAGTCGAGGCTGCCGCCCATTATCTTGAGGTCGAAGAAGTTAAATCGCCACCGTATGTGTACATGCTGGTATCGATCATAGCTTTCGCGCTTGGCCTTTTCCTCATGTACACCTACATCAGGCAGAATCCTGAAATTCAGAGAAATCTCAAATTGCGCTACCATGCCGTTTACAAAATGTTATGGGAGAAGTACCGCGTCGACGAACTTTACGCGAACCTGTTCACTAAACCGGGAACGTGGCTGTGCGGAGTCCTGTGGAAAAATGTTGATGAACATGTCATCGACGATGGCCTGGTCGAAGGAACCGGCCGGGCGACCGAATGGCTTGGCCAGGCGATCAGGCCCATGCAGACCGGATTCCTGAGAAGTTACGCACTATACATTGTGATAGGAGTCGCTATACTCATCCTGCTGGCGAGTGTTTAAGGAGCTATGGACAGCAATCTGCCTCTAAATCTCATTGTCTTCGGACCCGCGATACTCGGGTTGCTTGTGTTCATTCCTCACAAGGACGACAAGTCGGGCCTGATGAATTTCGCGCTGAGCGCATCCATCGTAACGTTTTTGTATTCGCTCACACTGATTTTCAGGTTCGATCCCACCGTGTCCGATATGCAATACGTGACCAATCTCCCGTGGATTTCGGTCAATGACAGTATCAAGGTCGATTACCACATCGGCATCGACGGTATCAGCCTGTTCCTTGTTCTCCTTACGACATTCATCACACCTATCGCTATTCTCTCGACGCAAAACGCGATCAAGAAAAATTACAAGCAATTTCTATACATGATACTGCTCCTTGAATCCGCGATTCTTGGAGTCTTTGTTTCTCTCGATCTGGTCCTGTTTTATATATTCTGGGAAGTTCAGCTTATCCCCATGTATTTCCTCATCGGGGTCTGGGGATCGGGCAACCGAATCAACAGCGCGATGAAATTCGTGCTCTTTACCATGATCGGCTCGGTCCTGATGCTTGTCGCGATACTTGTTCTGTACGGCATCAGCTATAACCGAACATTCGACATAGTAACACTATACACCGACCCGAATGTGGTAGCGCTAACAAAATTTGCTCAGGGATGGATGTTCTGGGCATTTTTCGTCGCATTCGCGATAAAGGTACCTCTGTGGCCGGTACACACGTGGC
>Ga0214471_10002737_pt1 | contig 13789 bp, 12 predicted proteins | sample RVTome_5_FD_207665 | JGI IMG/M metagenome (GOLD analysis project Ga0214471, IMG submission 207665) | Soil microbial communities from uranium-contaminated site in the Upper Colorado River Basin, Wyoming, United States - RVT142D155 | ecosystem: Environmental > Terrestrial > Soil > Contaminated >...
CGGAGGATGCGGCCGCGCCGATGACCTTGGCGGCGGCGATCTTCATCCGGTTGTTGATCTTGCGCGCCCGCGCGTTGAGCGCCCCCCGGAACACCCCGGGGAACGCCAGAGCGTTGTTGACCCCCCGGCCGTCCGCCGCGAACGAAGCGCCCGCCGCCCGGGCGTCCTCGGAGGAGATTTCGGGATTCGGGTTCGACAGCGGGAGGATCACCTGCCCCTTGCGGATCATCTCCTTCTTGATGAGCCCCGGCACTCCGGTCGTGGCGATGACGATGTCGGACAGCGCCATGACCTCGGCGAGCGAGACGGGCTTGCCGCCGATCTTCGCGAAGATCGCCTGCGCGCCGGGATTGATGTCGCACCCGACCATCTTGCGGACCCCGAAGGCCATCAGGAGCTTCGAGATGCCGATCCCGGCGGCCCCCAGCCCCACCATCCCGACCGTGTTGTCCTTGACCTGCATCCCGACGTACTGGCCGGCATTCAGCAGCGCCGCCAGGACGACGACGGAGGTCCCGTGCTGGTCGTCATGCAGGACCGGGATATCGAGCATCGCGCTCAGGCGGTCCTCGATCTCGAAGCATTCGGGGGACTTGATGTCCTCGAGCTTGATCGCGCCGAACGTGGGCGCGATCGACGCCACCGTGCGGATGATCTCCTCGGTGTCCTTCGACTGGATGAGGATCGGGACGCCGTTGATCCCCACCAGCTCGGAGAACAGCGCGGCCTTCCCCTCCATCACCGGCATTCCGGCCACCGCGCCGATGTCCCCCAGCCCGAGGATGGCCGTCCCGTTGGTGACGATCGCCACCGTGTTGAAGATGGCGGTGTATTCGTACACCAGCTCCGGGTTCCGCTGGATGAGCGTGCACACCTTGGCGACGCCGGGGGTGTAGACCTTCCGGACGGTCGAGATGCTGGTGATCGGATTCCTGGACTTGACGATGATCTTGCCGCCGCGGTGCAGCTCGAGCACCGGGTCGATGATGTCGGAGACGGTGACGCCTTCGACCTTCCCGACCTCTTCGAGGACCGCCTGGAGCATCGCCTCGCTGTCGATGATGATCGTGACGTCGCGGGTGTTGTATTCGAGGCCGTACCCGACGAGCTTGATGTCCCCGAGGGACCCGCCCGCCTTGCCGACGGCGGTGGCCATCTTGCCGAAGTGTCCCGGCTTGTCGAGGATCATCATGCGGACGGTTTTTACGATCTTGTCGATTCCCTTTTCTATTTGCATGGCGCGATTATAGTATCCGCATTTCTTTTTTGTCAAACGACGGCGCCGGGAGGTACAATCAGCTCCGATGATCGTCGATTGCGGCGCCTGCTCCGCTCAGAATTTCGTCTCCCGGGAGCGTCTTGCCGCGCGGGACGTTCCCCCCAGATGCTGGAAGTGCGGCCGCGCGCTGGCGATCGACGCCGGGCGGGGCGAAATTCCGAGCGAAACCTCGCGGAGCGACCCGGAATCCAACGATGGCACGGAGGGGGGAAGAAAGGATGGGGGCACGAAACATGGGTAAGATCCGGGTCGCGGTGGCCGGCGTCGGGAACTGCGCCAGCGCGCTGCTGCAGGGGATCGAGTTCTACCGGGATACACCCTCCCCCACCGGCGGCGGGATGGTCCCCGGGCTGATGAACCGCGACATCGGCGGCTACCTCCCGGGCGACATCGAGATCGTTGCCGCGTTCGACATCGACCGCCGGAAGGTCGGCCGGCCCGTCACCGAGGCGATCTTCGCGCCCCCCAACTGCACGAAGCGGTTCGTCGAGCGGATGCCCGCCGACGCGCCCATCGTCCGGATGGGGCCCGTCATGGACGGCGTGGCCCCCCACATGGCCGATTACCCCGACGACCGGACGTTCCTCCCCTCCTCCGAGACGCCGTGCGACGTGGAAAGGGTCCTGCGGAACTCCGACGCGGAGATCCTGGTCAACTACCTGCCCGTCGGCTCCGAGGCGGCGACCCGTTTCTATGCGGAGGCGTGCCTCCGCACGGGGGTGAGCCTCGTGAACTGCATCCCGGTGTTCATCGCGTCCGATCCGGAGTGGGCGGACCGGTTCCGGAAGGCGGGGATCCCGCTGGTGGGAGACGACATAAAGTCCCAGCTGGGGGCGACCATCGTCCACCGGGCGCTGGCCCGCCTCTTCTCGGACCGGGGGATCCGTCTCCGGCGGACGTACCAGCTGAACACCGGCGGGAACACGGACTTCCTGAACATGCTGAACCGAAGCCGCCTCGAGTCGAAGCGGATCTCCAAGACCGAGGCGGTGACCAGCGCCCTCTCGCACGACGTTTCCCCCGACGACGTCCACATCGGGCCGTCCGACTACGTACCCTGGCAGAGGGACAACAAGCTCTGCTTCCTGCGGATCGAGGGGGAAGGGTTCGGGGGGCTGCCGATCGAGTTGGAACTGCGCCTCTCCGTCACCGACTCGCCGAACAGCGCGGGCGTCGGGATCGACGCGATCCGGTTCTGCCGCCTCGGGAGGGAGATGGGGCTGTCGGGCCCCCTGCTCGCCCCGTCGGCCTATTTCATGAAGCACCCTCCGGAGCAGCACACCGACGACGACGCGCGGCGCGAGCTCGAGGAGATCATCGCGGACTACCGGACGTGGAGACGGACGCAAGAAGCTCCGCCCAGGACCCGGTGCACTTCTCCCACGTGAACGGCGCCGCGACGGCGGGCCCCTCCAGCGACAGCCGGGCGCGCAATTCCGCCGACGAAGCGATGTCGAGCAGAGCGCCGGATAGCCGCTCCGGCTCCTCCCGCGGGTAGACCAGCCCCCCTCCCTGCGAACGGATCCGGTCCCCCCAGTACGTCCCCTCCGGCACGACGACCGGCACGCCCGACGAGAGCGCCTCCAGCGGCACGAGACCGAACGATTCGTAAAGCGATGGACAGACGACGGCGTCCGCCGCGGCGTACAGCATCGGCATGCCGCCGTGCGGAAGCGCGCCGAGGAAGAGGACATCCCCGCCGGGGGCGCCTTCGGGCCCTTCCTGCCCCGCGACGAGGAACATCGCCGGCCCCTTCCACCGATCCCGCATCGCCCGGAACGCGGCGACGGCCATGTCGGCGTTTTTCCCGGCGTCCCCCCGGGCGGCAAGCAGGAAGATCATCCCTTTCTGGGGAAATCCGAGATACGCCCGCGCGACCTCCCGGGGAGGAAGGTGCCGGAACCGGTCGTCCACCCCCGGCGGGATGACGACCCCCTTCTCCGACAACTCCGGGAGGATCCGACGGTTCTCCGCAAGGTCGTACTCCGAGAAACAGACGACGCGGGACGCCTCCCGCGCCAGCGCCGCCTCCATCCCCCTGCGGACGGAGGAGAGCGGCTCCTCTTCCGGCCCGGGCGCCGGGACCTTGCGCGCCTCCACCGTGTGGTAGCAGAGGATCATCGGAGCGGCGGAAAGTTTCCGGGCGGCGACGCCCGACATCCAGTAGTGCGCGGAGACGACGCGCGGTTCGATCCGCTCCCCGCGCATCAGGATCCGGCACCGTTCGACGAAGAGATCGATGGATGCGAACGCGCTTTCACGGGACGGAGGCTCCTTCCAGCCGCACGGGACGTGAAAGATGCGGACCCCCGGGAACGGCGCGGAGACCTCGACGGTTTCCCCCGTGGCGCGGGTGAGGACGTCGGCGGTTATCCCCCGTATCGACAGCCCGCGGAGCAGCCCGAGGAGGAATACGTTCATCCCCCCGGCGAGTCCCTCCCCCGGCTCCTCCAACGGGCATGTGTGGTACGAAACGAAAAGGTGCCTCGTCAAGCGGAAACCGTCAGGCGATAGACCACCCGGTCCACCCCTCCGAGGTCGTACTTGTACCGCTCCGTCCCCCGCAGAAAGTCGTACTCCGAGCAACCTTCGCCGATAGCCTGTCCGATGGAGCGCGCGATGAGGACGAGCCCGGGGTTGGCCGCGCGGAGCTTCGGGTCGTACCCGGAGTTGTAGAGGAGGAGAGCGCCGTCGGTACGGAACTGGAACAAGGAGGCGACGTCCTCTCCTCGCGAGGAGAGGAACGCGAGGCGCAGGCGGCCGGAAGCGAGGAACCCCTCCGCGACTTCGCGGAAAAAAGTCGCCATCGACTCGTCCATGAACGCCTCCTTCGCGGGGTGGCTCTTCCGGAGGAGCCCCACGAAGGATGGGAGATCGTTCGCGAGTTCGGCGGGCGTCCGGGTCACCCGGAAGGCGAGCCCCGGCAGGAGCTCCCCGGCGCGCCGCATCTTCCGCCGCAATTCGTGACGCTCCTTCTTGCCCAGCCGTTCGAGGTATTCCTCGAAGGAGCCCGGCAGGGAGACGGAGGGGGCCCTGTCCATCTCCTCGACGGAGCAGGAAAGACCCATCTCCCGGCAGATGGACGGGAGGAGCGAAAGGACGGGCGTCCCTTCCATGAGGCCCGGGAGCCTCAGGGGACCGCCGCCCAGGGCGGGGAGCCCCCGTTCGAGGAACTCCCGCCAGAAGTCTCCGGCGCGGCCCGGCGCGACAAGGGCATCGAGGTAGTCCGCGACCTGCTCGCCGCCGAGGAAGATCCATCCTCCCTCCCCGCAGCGGCACAGGAAGAGGAGCCCCTCGTCGGGCCCCCCGTCGGGTACCCAGCGGGCGACCCGGACGTCGCACCCCCGGCCGAGGGCGCGATGCCAGGGGAGGAGAAACCGGGGGGAGAGGAACGGGGAGGTGCAAGCTCCCCGCGCGTGGAGATCTTCCCACCCCGCGACCGGGACGTCCGCAAGGTGGTGGGCGAGGGTGAGGCTCACGGCGACGGAGAGAAAACCTTGGCCTCCAGCAATCTCCGGGCGGCCTCCTCCGCGACGGTGTTGGCCGTGGACAACAGGGCCTCCCGAAGATCATCGGGTGTGACGAAGAGGTCCGAGAGCGATGCGCTGCTCGTGATCGTCTCCTCCAGACGCCCGGATACGCCGGAACCCTCCGCCGCAACGGTCAGGCTCACGGTCGCCTCCGTGATCACGGTCAGGTTGCCGGTGCGGCGGGTGTTCACCTCGAACCGGCGGACCACCCCGGAGATCCGCACCGGAGGCGCCCCGGCGCCCTGCGTGTCCGGGCCCCGCCGGATCGTCGCGATGCCGCGTTCCCTTAGTACCCCGGCGACCAGGTCCGCAATCGCCTTTCCCGGCTCGCCCTTCCAGACGATCGGTCGAACACGGTCGAAATCCCGCCCGATGACGCCGTCGGGGGCCGCCGCGAACGAGAAGTCCGCGATCACGGCCTGCGGCGCGCCCGCGGCGGGCGCGCCCGCGCGCGCGGGACGGGTCAGGTCCCCGGGAACATGCAGCGAACTCCCCGTGGCGCAGGCGGATAGAATCAGGCACGGACAAACGAGCAGCAGGAACGTTCGGAAAGCGCGTTTCATAATGTCCTCCTGCGACCACTTTACGGCATGCCGCGGGTCGATTCAACAGGTGGTGGGCGAGGGACACTCCGCCAACCGCGGCTTGCGGCGCCGGCGGAAAGTGGCGTATCGTGTTCCGTCGTCATCGTAAATGCCGCACCGGAGGGGGGAAGATGCCCGCATCGCCGGAGATCCGGGAGGCGATCCGTCAAGGTTCCTGGATCCGGAAAATGTTCGAGGACGGAGCCGTTCTCAAGGCCGAGCGCGGCGCGGAAAACGTGTTCGATTTCAGCCTCGGGAACCCGTACGGCGATCCGCCGCCCGCGCTTTCCGCCGAACTGGCGCGCCTGTGCGCCGATCCGCCGCCCGGGCTGCACCGGTACATGCCGAACGCCGGGGTGCCGGAGGCCCGCCGGGCCGCTGCGCAGTCGCTCTCCCGTTCCACGGGCCTGCCGTTCACGGAGGATCTGCTGGTGATGACCGTGGGCGCCGCGGGCGCGCTGAACGTCGCGCTGCACGCCCTTCTCTCGCCGGGAGACGAGGTGGTGATCCTCGCCCCCTACTTCGTGGAGTACCTCTTCTACATCCGCAACGCCCTCGGCAGCCCGGTCGTGGCGGAAACGGACGCGGCGTTCCAGCTCGACCTGGCGGCCATCGAAGCGGCCCTGACGCCGAAGACGCGCGCGATCCTCATCAACACGCCGAACAACCCGACGGGCGCCGTCTACCCCGAGGGAGACCTCGCCGCCCTCGACCGGGTTTTGTCCGCCGCGGAGAAGCGATTCGGGAACCCGATCTACGTGATCTCCGACGAACCGTACCGGAAAATCGTTTTCCGGGGGGTGTCGTCCACGACGGCCGCCGCGAAGATCCGCAATACCCTTGTGGCCTATTCGCACTCGAAGGACCTGAACCTGCCGGGCGAGAGGATCGGCTACCTCGCCGTCTCCCCGCGCGCGGCGGATGCGGCGGAGGTGGCGGGAGCGTGCGTCTTCTGCAACCGGGTGCTCGGGTTCGTCAACGCTCCGGCCCTCTTCCAGTTCGCGGTGTCGAAGTTCGAGGACGAGCCCGCCGACGTCTCGGTGTACCAGGAGAATCGGGACGTTCTCCTCGACGCCCTGCGGCGGGCCGGCATCGACGTCGTCCCGCCCGGTGGAGCGTTCTACCTGTTCCCCAAGTCCCCCGTCCCGGACGAGATGGCGTTCGTCGACGCGGCGCGCGACGAGGGGATCCTCTTCGTACCGGGGTCCGGGTTCGGGCGGCCCGGGCATGTCCGCGTCGCCTACTGCCTCTCCCCGGAAACGGTGAGGCGCTCGGTCCCCGCGTGGGAGCGCCTCGGGCGCCGCTATACCGGCGGGGGTACCCGGAGATGACCGTCGTCTTCCGGCGAAATGTCTCCCGCATGGAGGGGTACGTCCCCGGCGAGCAGCCCCGGGTGCCCGATTTCATCAAGCTGAACACCAACGAGAACCCGTACCCCCCATCGCCGAGGGTGCGCAAGGCGATCCTCCGGGAACTCGGGGAGCCGCTGCGACTCTACCCCGACCCCGGGTCCACCGCGCTGCGGCGCCAGGCCGCGTTGACGTACGGCTTCGACCTGCCGTGGGTGATCGCGGGGAACGGCTCGGACGACCTGCTGGCGATGATCGCGAGGGCGTTCGTGGGCGAGGGGGATCTCCTCGCGTGCCCCGTGCCCACCTACACGCTCTACGACACCCTCGTCCGCATCCAGGGGGGGAAGCTCGCGAGGATCCCGTATCCGGACGACTACTCCCTCCCCCGGGGCCTGTCCGGGAAAATGGCGCGCGTGACGATCGTGGCGAACCCGAATTCGCCGTCGGGGACCGCCGTGCCGGTCCGCGCGCTCGCGGAGCTTGCCGACGCCGTCCCCGGCCTGCTGGTCGTCGACGAGGCGTACGCCGACTTCGCGGACGAGACGGCCCTCGCGCTCGCGCGGGAACGACGGAACGTGATCGTCCTGCGGACGCTCTCCAAGTCGTTCTCCCTCGCGGGGATGCGGATCGGGCTCGGGTTCGCACACCCGCGGATCATCGAAGGGCTGGACAAGGTGCGCGACTCGTACAACCTGAACCGCCTGTCGATCGCGGCAGGGGTTGCGGCGCTCGCGGACATCGGATGGATGGAACGGAACGCGGCGAGGATCCGGAAAACCCGCGAGTCCCTGGCGGCGGCCCTTCCCGGGGTGGGGTTCACGCCGTTCCCGTCGCAGAGCAACTTCCTCCTCGCACGGCGCACGCGGGGAGGGTCGGCCCGGCCGGTCTACGAGGCGCTCAAGCGCCGGAAGATCCTCGTTCGGCACTTCGACACCCCGCGCCTCGCGGGGTGTCTCCGCATCACCGTCGGGACGGACGACGAGGTCCGGGCGCTCCTGGGTGCGATGAAGGGGATCCGGTAGGAGCACGGAGGATCCCCCGCCGCCTCCTCAAAGGGTCACGACCCAGTTCCCGCCGCCTTCCCGGTTCCGCCACCGCACCTCGAAGCCCCCGTCCGGCCGCCGTTCGACGGTCTGGAAGCAATACTCCACCCCGCTCCCCGAAGGCCCGAACACGTACGCCTCGAAGACGCGCGGAAGCGGGAGGAGGGCGAGGGCGGCCTCCCTCGCAGCGAGAAACACCGCCCGGTCTTCCGCGAAAAATTCGTCCGCGGCCTCTCCCGATCCGGAGGTCCAGCCCTTCGCCTCCATGAGGGAGAAATTCGTGGCGCGCCATGCGGAGTCGCCCCAGACCATCCGGGCGGAGACGACGATCCCGTCGGGATCGGCGAAGGGGATGCGGGCGCACGCGATCTTGTCGGCGCGCAGTTTCCCGTCCGCGGAGACGTGGTACAGGAAGTACGGCATCGGCCGGTTCTTGAGGACGGAAAGTGCCTCCGGGGCCTCGATGACCGGCGTGGGACCGTATCCCGCGTCGATGGCGGCGCGGCAGAGCGACGGGGACGGCTTTTTCCGCATCGCGCCGAACCCGAACCGGAAGGACCCGGACGCGCGCTCCCCCTCCCCCAGCGGCAGGACCAGGCGGAAATGTCCGCGCCCCGGAGCGGGAGGGAGGTTCGACGTCCCCTCCTCGGGAATGCGGTAGAGATCCGCGATCGCATCGTCCGAGGGAACGTCCGTCTCATACCACGGGGAGAACCGTTCTTCCCCGCCGCGAACGGTGGAGAACCGGTAACGCACGAGGATCCGCTCCCCTTCCCCCGGCTCGGGGAGCGGAAGGTGCGCCACCCGCCGCCCGGGCATCTCCGAGGGAACGACCGCCCGGGTGAACCGTCCCAACGGCCCGGTGGGGCCTCCGCGCAGGGTCACCTCGGCGTGCAGCAGCACGATCTCCGGCGGTTCGGCGCCGTCCCGGTACTCTCGTCGAAGAAGGAGCATTCCGACCCTCCTTTTCTGGATGGAGTCTCATTCGTAGCCGAGGCGGGAGAGCTCCTCCTCGTCCATCCCGAAGTAGTGGCCGATCTCGTGAAGCAGCGTGATCCGGATCTGCAGGGACAACTCGTTCCGGTCCGGAAAATCCTTGATGAGCGGCCCCCGGTAGACGGAGATCATGTCGGGAAGGAGGCCGGAATCCTGGACCGACCGCTCGGGGAGAGGCACACCGTGGTAGAAGCCGTACAACGTATCGTCCGGAGGGATCCCCAGCTCCTCGAGCAGGTCGCCCGGCGGCCACTCCTCCACGACAATGGCGACGTTCGCCAGCGCGTCGTGGAACATCGGAGGAAGTTCCGAGAGCGCCTTCCGGAGCGCCTCGCTGAATTCGACTCCTCGCCCCATTCCGCTCCCTCCCGGCGCCTACTCCGCGCCGACCTCCTTGAGCGCCTTGAAAAAGGCGGACCACCCGTCGATGTTGGGCAGGATCTCCCCCTCCAGGATGTCCGCCACGGCGATCCAGTCGCTCGCCTTCTGCCTCCGGAGCAGCCGTTGGAGGATTCCGGCCGTAGCGAGGGGAGGGGTCGGAAGCTCCCCCGCGCTCCCGGGACGAGCGGCGACCGGGAACACGCCGGCCCCGATGGCGTTGAAGATCGCCCCGGCCAGCTGAAAGAACGTCCCGAGGGACTCGACGCACGCCGCGTACCGGGGACCCGCCGCCGCGAGGTCCCCTGCGCGCAGGGACGACAGGATCGTCTCCGCGTCGCGCCGGATGGCGAGGGAGAGGTCGATGGCGCCGTCGAGGGCTTCGCGGAACAGGGCGGCGGGGGGCATCGTCGTGACGTCCACCGTGTCGACTTCCCCGATCGACCGGTCGACCATCTCCCTCTCGACCCGCGTCGAGATCTCCCGCCCGTCCGCGACGATCCGGGAGACGATCCGACCCTGCGAGGCTACCTTGCGCCCCGCCTCGGCGAGAACGGCGCCAAAGGTCGATCCCGCGGACAGGTCGAGGGGAACTTCGCTGCCGTCGATGCGCAAACGCATGGAAAAACGATACGACAACGATGGGTGGCAGGCAATGGAAATCGGGCGGGACGGTGAACTAATCCCGGGGGCGCTCGCGGAGTTCCCGGACGGCGTCGGAGACCATCTTTCCGGCGACCTGTTTCCCGTCGACCCGGTACGTTCCGTCCCGGAGGGCGGACCGGATCTCCTCGATCCGCCGCGCCCGCCCCTCGGACAGCACGTCGATCGCCCGGCGCGTCTCGTCGAGCAGCGCGCTCCACTTCCCCCGGTCGAACACCTTCAATGCTCCTCCGTTCCGCCGCAGGCGGCACGATGGCCGCGCACTATCCTTATCGACGGACGGGATCGGAAACTTTACCCGGGAGGGACGATTCTGTACACTGAACCCGATGAAAAAATCCCTCCTGATCGCCGAGGACGAGGAAGTGACGCTCGCCCTCCTTCGGAACGTGTTCGGGCGCTCCGACCTCGTGGTCCACGAGGCCCGCACCGGGGAGGAAGCCCTTCAGCACATCGATCAGCACCCCGTCGACGTGATCCTCACCGACCTCAAGATGCCGGGGAAGGACGGGCTCTCGGTGCTCGCCCACGCCCGGAAGGTCCGTCCCGGGGCCGAGGTGATCCTCATGACGGGGCACGCGTCGGTCGAATCCGCCGTTCGCGCGATGAAACTGGGCGCGTTCCACTACATCACGAAACCGTTCGACATCGACGAAGTCTCCCAGCTCGTGGACCGGGCACTCGAGCTCACCAGCGTGCGCAGGGAAAACGTGAGTCTCCGTTCCCTGGCCCGGGGGCGGGGTGGGCTCGAAAACTTCATCGGCGTGAGCGATGCGACGAAGGAGGTCCTCTCCCTCGTCCGGAAGGTGGCCGATACCGACTCCACGGTCCTGATCACGGGGGAGAGCGGGACGGGGAAGGAACTCATCGCTCGGGCCCTTCACTACCTTTCCCCGCGCTCCGAGCGCATGCTCGTCCCCATCAACTGCTCCGCCATCCCCGCGGAACTGCTTGAGAGCGAGCTCTTCGGGCACGTGAAGGGCGCGTTCACGGGTGCGCACGCTGCGCGGGCGGGAAAATTCGAGGCGGCCCACAACGGCACGATCTTCCTCGACGAGATCGCGGAGATGAGTCCTTCGCTGCAGGCGAAACTGCTCCGGGTGCTGCAGGAGAAGTCGGTCACCCCCGTCGGAGGAAACCGGGCGATCCAGGTGGACGCGCGCGTGATCACGGCGACCAACAGGGATCTCGATGAGGAGATCTCCGAGGGGAGGTTCCGCTCCGATCTCTTCTTCCGCCTGAACGTGATTCCGATCCGGATTCCACCGCTCCGGGACCGGCGCGACGACATTCCCCTGCTGGTCGAACATTTCGTCGGGAAATACAACCGGGAGAAAAAGCGGACGCTGGAGGGTGTGCGGCCCGAATCCCTCGAGATCCTGCGGCGCTACACCTGGCCGGGAAACGTACGGGAGCTGGAGAACCTCATCGAGCGGATCGTCGTCCTCAAAGGATCCGGATGGCTCGAGCCGTCGGACATCCCGGAAAAGATCCGGCGGTCGGAACGGTTCCTCGAGAACGCCATCCCCGTGCTGGGAGATACGGGACTCGACATCAAGAGCGCCACCGAGGACTTCGAGAACGCCCTCATCCGCCAGGCGCTGCATCTTTCGGGCGGGAACAAGAACCGCGCGGCCACCCTGCTGGGCCTGAAGCGGACGACCTTCGTGGAGATGCTGAAACGGAAGAGCCTCGACGCCGGCGATGCCCCCGGCCCCTTGAGTTGACCTCGCCCAGATCCCGAATCGCGGAAGCCGTCGACGGGATCGGTCTATCCGGAAACCAGAGGGACGAGATCCTCCGCCGGCTGGAAACGTGCCTCGACGCTTTGGTGCGCGCGGCGGCCGCGGAGCGGGACGAGCGGGTCGAGGCGCTTTCGGCCCGGGTTCGCCAGGCCGAGGAGCAGCTCGCGCAGGCGCAGAAGATGGAGGCGATCGGGCGGCTGACCGGCGGGATCGCCCACGACTTCAACAACCTCCTGACCGGGATTCTCGGCTACTCTTCGCTCCTCAAGACGTTCCTTCCCGAAGGCGGCCGGGGGTACGAGGCGGCCGCCTACATCGAGCGGTCCGCCCGCCGCGCCTCCGAGCTGACCCGGCAGCTGCTCGCCTATTCCCGGAGGGAGACCCCGAGGTTCCGTCCGGTGGATCTCCGGAAAGTGACCGGAGAGGCGATCGAGATCCTTGCCCGCTCCGTGAACAAGAACATCGAGATCCACACCGATTTCCATCACCCCCAGGAACCCGTGACGGGAGACGCGGGGACCCTCGTGCGGGCGCTGTTGAACCTGGGGGTCAACGCCTCCGACGCCATGCCCGGCGGAGGACACCTGACGTTCTCCACCGCCCCCTTCGTCTCCGACGGGGAGGTCTACCTGAACGACGTCCTCGTTCCCGAGGGGCGGTATGTCTCCATCTGCGTGGCCGACACGGGATGCGGCATCCCGGAGGAGATCCGCGACGAGGTCTTCGCCCCCTTTTTCACGACCAAGGCGCCGGGCGAGGGGACGGGACTCGGCCTCTCGATGGTATACAGCTGCGTCCGCACCCACGGCGGGTTCGTCCGCCTCGTGAGCAGCGTCGGCGTGGGCACGACGTTCCAGATCCTTCTCCCGGCCATGGAGGAATCGGGGGATGCCGACGCGCCGCGCGAGGCCGAGACGGAAGTCCCCCGGGGAACCGAGACCGTGCTCGTCATCGACGACGAGGAGATCCCCCTGAACCTCCTGTGCGACGTGCTCCGTTCCCTGGGATATACGACCCTGCCCGCGGCCTCCGGCGAGGAGGGGATCGAAATCCTTCGCTACGCGCCGGAAAAGGTGGACCTGGTGATCGTCGACCGGATCATGGCCGGGATGGACGGAATCGAAACCCTCGCGCGGCTTCGCGCCATCCGTACGACCCTCCGGACGATCCTCTGCTCCGGGACCTCCGAAGCGGAGAGAACGCCCTCCGCCGCCGTTCCACACGGGTTCGACGATTTCCTCCAGAAGCCGTACGAGCGGGAGACGCTGGCCCGCAAGGTACGGTCCGTTCTCGACGCAAGACCGTCAAATAATTGACGGTTTATGGGGAGGATTGACGCCCCGTCCGCGCAGTCTTCTGGTCCTGAAATAAATAACAGATAAATATCAATTACTTATACGTTTTATCCCGATGGCACGCCGCTTGCTCTCCTAATTGGGTGACACGATTCGTTACGGACACCAATAGACGAGGGCAAACGCCATGATGCAGGCACAGGCAGCGCTTTCCAAGGACAGGACCCGAAAGGCATCCCCCCGGAAATCCCGCAAACCCGACCGTGACGCGATCGTCAACGAATTTCTCCCGAGCATCCGCATTCACGCCGCGCGTCTGAAGATGCGCATCCCGCCCCATATCGAGACCGACGATCTCGTCAGCTCCGGCGTCGTGGGACTGCTGGACGCGCTGAACCGGTACGACGACTCCCGCGGGATCAAGTTCAAGACGTACGCCGAGTTCCGGATCCGGGGAGCCATGCTCGACTACCTCCGCGAGATGGACTGGTTCCCGCGGTCCGCGAGGCAGCACTCGACCCGGCTGCAGCAGACCTACACCCGGCTCGAAAACCTCCTCGGAAGGGCTCCCGAGGAGGAGGAGGTCGCGGAGAACCTCGGTGTCACCGTCGACGGGCTTCGCAAGCAGCTGGCGACGTTCATGGGGATGACCGTGTTCTCCCTCGACGCGCTCCAGGACGAGGACGAGGAATCCGGCGCGGGGTGGCGGCACATTCTCGCCGAAGCGGCGATGGACGTGAGCCGGGAAGAGGAGCTCACCCGGGAACTGAAGGACGTCCTCGGGAAGGCGATCGACATGCTCCCCGAGCGCGAACGGCAGCTGATCGCGTTCTACTACCAGGAGGACCTGACCCTGCGCGAGATCAGCCGGATCTTCGGGCTCGGCGAGCCCCGCGTCTGCCAGATTCACGCGCAGGCGGTCCT
>Ga0214471_10002738_pt1 | contig 13787 bp, 13 predicted proteins | sample RVTome_5_FD_207665 | JGI IMG/M metagenome (GOLD analysis project Ga0214471, IMG submission 207665) | Soil microbial communities from uranium-contaminated site in the Upper Colorado River Basin, Wyoming, United States - RVT142D155 | ecosystem: Environmental > Terrestrial > Soil > Contaminated >...
CGGCAACAGGGAGAACAAAAAGCGACCCGTCGCGCACGCGGAACTTGTTCAGAGGTTCCCTAGTCAATCCGCTCGGCCAATTGCCCCGCGCAGGCCTCGAGCAGCGCGCGCGCCGGGCCGCGCCCAGGAATCATTGCCTGTGGGTCAAGCTCGAGCAGCGGCTTGAGCACGAAGGCCCGCTCGTGCATGCGCGGATGCGGCACGGTGAGCGCCGCGGATGCGATCGACTCGGCACCGAAAAGCAGCAAATCGAGGTCGAGCGTACGCGGCGCATTCGGGAAGGGCCGGTTGCGGCCGTGGCGCGCCTCGATCTGATGCAACGCCGCGAGCAGCGCCTCGGGCGCGAGCGCGGTCTCGAGCTTTGCCACGGCGTTGACGAAATCAGGCTGTGATGCGTAGCCATGCGGCGCGCTACGGTACAGGCTCGAGCGCGCGGCGACGCGCGTCTCGGGCAGGGCGCCAAGATCCCCGAGTGCCGAAAGGACGTGCTTGCACGGACCGTCCACATTCGAACCCAAGCCGACGTAGGCGGTCGCTCGGCTCACGCGGTCGGCGGCTCGCTCGCGACGGGCCGCTTCCTGCGCCGGCCGCGGCGGCGCTTCCTTGGGGCGGAGTCGGGCAGCAGCATGGCGCGGCGCGACTCGGCGTCGGCGCTCTGGAACGCGCGCCACCAGGCTTCGAGCTCGGCCGGCACTTCGCCGCTTGCCGCGCGCAGCGCAAGAAAGTCATAGCCCATGCGAAAGCGAGGCGATTCCAGCAGACGGTGCGGCCGCTGCCCGGAACGCTGCTCGAACCTCGGCTGCATCGCCCAAACTTCGCGCATGGTCGCAGTGAGCTTGCGCGTGATCGCGAGCTTCTCGCACTGAACGTCGAGCACTTCGTCCATCGCCGCTTCGAGCGCCGGGATGGAGCGTTCGCCGCGCGCCTCGCGCGCTCGCCAGGCGGCCAGCACCTCGTGCCAGAGCAGTGCAGCGAACAGGAACGCAGGCGACACCGGCCGGCCGGTCAGCACGCGCTCGTCGGTCTGCGCGAGCGCTAGGGTGACAAAGCGCTCGCCGAGGGGCTGCTCGAGGATCACGTCGAGCAGCGGCAGCACGCCCTCGTGCAAGCCCTCGATGCGCAGCTGGCGCAGGCAGGCGCTGGCGTGGCCCGAGAGCAGCAACTTGAGCATCTCGTCGAACAGGCGCGCCGGGGGTACGTGCTCCATCAGCGGCGCGAGCTTGCGGATCGGGACGCGCGTCGCCGTGTCGAGCGTCAGACCGAGCTTCGCCCCGAGGCGCACCGCGCGCAGCATGCGCACCGGGTCCTCGCGGAAGCGCGTTTCCGGAGCACCGATAATGCGCATGGTGCGCTTGCGCAGGTCGGCAAGACCGCCGTGGTAGTCGACCACCTCCTCGCTCGCCGGGTCGAAGTAGAGCGCGTTGACGCTGAAATCGCGGCGCCGTGCATCCTCGGCCTGCGTGCCGAAGACGTTGTCGCGCAATACGCGGCCGTGCTCGTCCTTCTCGGCGGTCTCAATGTCCGCGGCGCGGAAGGTCGAGACCTCGACGGTTTCCTGCCCGATGATCACATGCACCAGCCGGAAGCGCCGGCCGATGATGATCGCGCGGCGAAAAAGGGGCTTCACCTGCTCCGGGCGCGCGTCCGTGGCGATATCGTAGTCCTTGGGCTCGATGCCCAAAAGCAGGTCCCGCACCGCGCCGCCGACGACATAGCCAGAGAAGCCCGCCTCGCGCAATACCGTGCAGACTTTGAGGGCCGCAGGGCTGATCGCGTCGCGCTTCAGCCCATGCGTGGCCCGCGACACGCGCAAAGGCGAGTCAGAATGCAGACCGAAGACGCGTCGGATGAACTTCTTGATCATCTAGGGCAGCGTCGAAGGCGGCGATGATACCGTAATGCTACCGCAGCGAAACGAGCGGCCATCCGTGCTGGCGCGCCTCGGACGCGAGCGCCTCGTCCGGATTCACCGCGATCGGACGCGTCACGCGGCGCAGCAGCGGCAGATCGTTATGCGAATCGCTGTAGAAGGCGCTCTCCTCGAAATCTTCGAGGCGATGGCCGAGGCTGGCGAGCCACTCGTCGACGCGCCGAATCTTGCCCTCGCGGAAGCAGGGTGTTCCAGCGATGCGGCCGGTGAAACGCCCGTTGCGCGATTCGGGCTCGGTGGCGACGAGGTATGGCACCCCGAACGCGCGCGCGATCGGCGCGGTGACGAAGCTGTTGGTCGCCGTCACGATCGCGCACAGATCTCCGGCCCCGAGGTGCTTGCGCACAAGGTCGCGTGCGGCACCGCTGATCATCGGCAGGATGCGCTCGCGCATGAAATCGGCGTGCCAGCGCGCGAGCTCCTCTGGCTCGTGCTCGGCGAGTGGACGCAGCGCGAAGCCCAGATACTCGTGGATGTCGAGCGTGCCGGCGACGTACTGCTCGTAATACGCCTGGTTCTGCGCCTCGTAAGCCTCGCGCGCCAGCACGCCGTGATCGACTAGGAACTGCCCCCATTCGTAGTCGCTGTCGCCCGCAAGCAGGGTGTTGTCGAGGTCGAACAGGACGAGGCGCATCGGAACGAGATGGCGTGGCGGGCGATTGCTCAGGGCATCGTCTGCCAGCTCGCCGAGCGCGTCATATTACCCCAGCACGCGCGGCCAACCTGCGTGCAACGCCTCAGCGCGGCCCATCGAGAGCGCCACATCAACCGCCGTTATCCCGCGCCTGCGGGGGCCGGCGTGATCGCGAACGCCAATGGCAGCTCAGAACTGGTGGCGAAGACCGAAACGGACTCCGTTACGCCGAGCGTATCCGATTTGCTCCTGCATTTGCGCCTCGGCGCTCACGGCCCAGTTCGGCAAGAACCAATAGCGCCCGAACAGTGTGAGGTTGCGCGCGTCGGCGCTCGGTAGGCCCTCGGGCGTTGCACTTTCGACTGCCAGTCCCTGCGCGAGCGACAGGCCGAAGAAGCCGCGGTCGCCGACATGATAGGACCATTGCAGGCGCTGACTGAGCGACACGCTGCGAGCTTCGGGGCGACCGGAAGCAACGGTGTAGGCGAGTCGCTGCTTGCCGAAGTTGCGCTCGACGGTGAACGTACCCAAGTCAATCTCGGTCGCAGCGAATTTAGAATGCTGCATCCCGACGCTCAATCCCCATCCGCCGCCCAGTTCCTTGCCCAATTGCGCGAGCAGACTGTAACGTGGCGTTACCCGTTCGATGCCGCCTGGAGTGAGATTGAGGCTGGTCGACCAGCCACCGGGGAGCGACTGGACCAGGTCGAACCCTGACTCGGGGCCGCCCTGGCTGAAATGACCGGTTTCTTGCGTTCTGGCGTCGAAAAAGCGCCCTGCTGCCGAAAGCCCCACAGAATCCGCCCACAAGCCATGGAGGCCTCCGAGATTCTGGCGTCCTCGATTGTCGTCAATGGGAACGCGAAGTCCCTCGCCCGCGGCGCAATGCCCGGACACTAGGAGCATCGCCAAACCGGCGACTACGCGATGCGCGCCCATCTCAATTTCCTTTCTTTCTTGTGCCGCCGCATTTCCTCAATGCCAGAACCGCATGACAATCTGGCCCTTCGCCCGCGCGATGCTGAGTGCCATGCCGGCCTGCCTCGGCCTCGGGCCCACACGAAAGTCCGCACGGTCCGCCCAAGCCCCATCCAATCTACTGATTTGCAGCGTCATTGTCGAGGCTTTGCCGATGCGAAAACTAGCAGTTCTGGTACTTTTTCACACATTCGGCGCTGTGTTGCGCGTGACCTGCACCGGAGCGGCTGAGCAGTCGGCGTGTGGCGCGGTGGCCGGACGGGGCGGCGTCGGGCTCGGGCTAGCCGTCGACCGGGGGTGTGGGGCCCCTTCGCCCCAAAGGGTGTGGGGCCCCTTCGCCCCAAAGGGTGTGGGGCCCCTTCGCCCCACACGACGCATGCGCGCAACTTGTGCAGAGCTTCCCTAGCGTTCGTTGCGCTCCAGCGCCTCACGCACCAGCGGCAGCGTAATGTTGCGTCGTCGGGCGAGCGAGAATTGATCGAGCCGATCGAGCACGGCGTTCAGCGACGGCAGGTCGCGCGGCAAGCGACTGAGCAGGTACCACACGACTTCGTCGGACAGACGCAATCCGCGGCGCCCCGCCTCCGCGTGCAGGTGCAGGGCTTTCTCTGCGTCGCTTAGCGGCCGCACCTGGTACACCAGGCCCCAGCCGAGCCGGCTCTTGAGGTCCTCGCGCAGCGTGAGCTGCGCAGGCGGTGCGGATCCGGCCGCGACGACCGTCCCGCCCGAGTCGCGCGCGCGATTAATCAGGTTGAACAGCCCGACCTGCCGCGCATCATCCAGCAGTTCGACATCGTCCGCGGCGATCAACCGCGCCTGCGCCTGCGGGTGATCGCCGTCGCTTGCCACATACATGCCGTCTGCGGCGGCGCGCGCCGCCGCGCGCAGCAGGTGCGTGCGGCCGCAGCCCGGCTCACCCCACAGGTAGATGACCGCCTCCGTCGCCGTACCCTCGGCCGCATCCCGCAGCCGCGCTAGCACTTCGGCGTTCGAGCCGGGCACGTAATTGTCCAGGGTCGGCTCGCTCGGGACCGAGATCGCGAGGGGCAGCTGCTCCACGGTCAGCGCTTGTCCGGCCCGGCGTAAAGCGGGCTCTCGAGATAGGCACTGCGGAGGTGGCGCAGTCCAACGAGGAGCGCGGCGCTCGCCGGCAGCGCAAGCAGCACCCCAAAGAACCCGAACACATGCCCGAAGGCGAGCAGCGCGAAGATCACCGCCACCGGATGCAGGCCGATGCGCTCGCCCACCAGCATTGGAGTTATCGCCATGCCCTCGAGCGCCTGGCCGACGCCGAAGGCGAGCCACACCCAGGCGAGTCCGACGAAGCTCTCGAACTGCATCACCGCGGCAATTGTCGCGAGAACGAATCCGGCGAGCGCTCCGATGTAGGGGATGAATACCAGAACGCCGCTGATGATGCCGATCGGCAACGCAAACTCGAGCCCGGTCGCCCAAAGCGCCGTCACGTAGTACACGCTCATTACCAGGATCACCATCACCTGGCCGCGCAGGAACTCCGCGAGCACGGCGTCGATCTCGGCCACGATCTTGCGGGCACGCTCGTGCGCCTGGCGCGGCACCAAGCCGTCGACGCGCTTGATAATCCGGTCCCAGTCGCGCAGAAGGTAGAACAGCACCACCGGCACGAGCAGCACGTTGACGACGATGGCGATCAGCGCGACACCGCCAACGCGCAGCGAGCCGAGCATGCTTTTGACCAGGTCCTCGTTGTTCGAGAGCGTCTCGCGCGCCAGCTCGCGCACCGTTGCGACGTCGAGCTGGAATTCGATTTCGAGGTGCCTGCTGACCCAGGGCGCCACCGTCTGGTTGATCCAGGCGAGAAACTCGGGCAGGCGCTCCGCGAGCAGGCGCAGCTCCTTGTAGAACAGCGGCAGCACCACGAGTGCGAGTGCAACCATCACCGCGAGCACCAGCAGCATGACGAGCACCACGGCTGCGGCGCGCGGGAGGTAGCGCCCGGTGAGCCGCTCGACCAGCGGGTCGAGGACATAGGCGAGGATCGCGGCGAACAGGAACGGCGCCAGAATCGGCGACAGAAGGTAGAGCGTGCTGCCGAGCGCGAGTGCGATCGCAAGCCATGCCCAAGGCTGCGCGGCGGCGAGATTCGGTTTGCTCATGCGGTAATATGCGCGATCGAGAGCGGCGCCATCGGACGCCACCATGACTGCGCGCTTCCGACGGCGGACCGCTTTCCGGTAACGCGCGGCACAGACGAGCAATCTTACACGACGTCCCTCACATGCCCGAGAGTCTGTCCTATCGTGATGCGGGCGTCGACATCGACGCCGGCGACGCCCTGGTGGAAGCAATCAAGCCTTTCGCCAGGCGCACCATGCGCCCTGAGGTGCTCGCAGGGATCGGCGGCTTCGGGGCGCTGTGCGAGATCCCGAAGAAGTACCGCCACCCGGTACTTGTTTCGGGCACCGACGGGGTGGGCACCAAGTTAAAGCTCGCATTCCAGCTGGCGCGCCACGACACCGTCGGCATCGACCTAGTAGCGATGAGCGTCAACGACGTGCTCGTGCAGGGCGCCGAGCCGCTGTTCTTTCTCGATTACTTCGCCTGCGGAAAGCTCGAGCCGCAGGTCGCCATCGACGTGGTGCGCGGCATTGCGCGCGGATGCGAGTTCGCAGGATGCGCGCTGATCGGCGGCGAGACTGCGGAGATGCCGGGCATGTACCCGGAAGGGGAGTACGATCTCGCCGGTTTCTGTGTTGGCGTGGTGGAGCGCGAGCGCATCATCGATGGCCGCGGCATCCGGGCCGGCGACGTGCTGCTCGGGCTCGCCTCGAGCGGCGCCCATTCCAACGGCTACTCGCTGGTGCGCAAGATCCTCGAGCGAGCCAAGCCTGATTTCGGCGCAGTCTTCGACGGGCGTACGTTCGGCGAGGCGCTGCTCGAGCCGACGCGTATCTACGTGAAGCCGGTGCTCGCGCTGCTCGAGCAGGTGGCCGTGAAGGGCCTCGCGCACATCACCGGGGGTGGCCTCACGGGAAATGTGCCGCGGGTGCTTGCAGACGGGTTGCGGGCGGTGTTGCGCCGCAAGGCCTGGCCGGTACCGGAGCTGTTTCGCTGGCTGCAAGCGCAGGGCAAGGTGGCCGACGACGAGATGCACCGCGTGTTCAACTGCGGCATCGGCATGGTTATCGTTCTCGCGCCTGAGCAGGTTGCGAAGGCGGTCGCGCTGCTGCGCGAAGTAGGCGAGACGGTCTATGAGATCGGCGTCGTCGAGCAGGGTGATCCAGGCGAGGCGCAGGCCGCCGTCGTCTGACGGTTCGAAGTCGCCCGGCCCGGGCGCAAGCTACGAGCTACGAGCCGCGTCGCGCGAGCCAGATTCCGATCAGGACCACCACGCCGCCCGCCACCTGCAGTGCCACTAGTGGCTCGCCGAGCAGCACCCAGGCAAACACTCCCGCCATCACCGGCTGAAACAGCAGGCTCACCGAGGAGAAGGCCGCCGGCAGGTGCGCGAGCGCGTAGGCGATCAGACCCTGGCCGGCGGCGTGCGACACCAGTGCGAGCCCCGCGAGCTTGAGCCAGCCCATGGCGGAATGCGGCAGCAGCGCCTCGCCCGAGGCGAGCGCAACGGGATAGAGAAAGACCGCGGTGATGCTCGTGGTCACCGCCATCAGGTAGAGCGTCTTCGCGCCGCGGTCGCGCAGCCCCTTTACCGCCAGGATATAGCCCGCGTAGAACATGGCGGTCACCACACCGAATGCGTCGCCGGAAAGCGCGGTGGGCGAGAACTGCAGGCTCGAGCGCACTAGCATGCCAACGCCGGCAAGCGCCGCACACAAGCCGACCAAGAACAGGCCGCTCGGCCGCTGCCGCCAGAAGATCCACACTGCGAGCGTAACGAAAATTGACGCAAGATTCGCCAGCAAGGTCGAGTTCGCCACGGACGTAAGCGTGATCGAGGTGTGCCAGAAGACGAGATCGCCCGCAAAGGCGAAGCCTGCCGCGAGCAGCAAGGGCCAGGGCACGGAATGGGGGGTGGCGACCGCCCCGGGGCGCGCGAGCGGCACCAGCAGCCAGAGCGCGGGCACTGCCAGCGCCACGCGCCAGAAGGCGGTCGCGATCGGCCCGACCTCCGAAACGCGCACGAAGATGGGCGACAGGGCGATGCAGGTTGCGCCGAGGAGCAGCGCGGCTAGGGCGGCGCCGGCCGCGACCGGCTTCGCGGTGGCGAGCGCAGGCTTCATGAGCCGGCGGATGTTACCTGCTTTTGTCTCCCGCGCGCGATCCGCGCGCGAAACGCGGCGCCGAATGCTGCGGCATCAACGCAGCGCGTTCCAGCGCGCGCGAGCGTCTTCGAGGCGCACGCGCGCGGCTTCGAGGTCGCGCTTCAGTTTTTGCCGGCGTTCGAAGTACTCGGGCCTCAGTCGGCTGCCGCCTCCGGCGAGGCCGACGCGCTCGCCCGGCAGCGGTTCGCGCCCTTCGTCGGCGCGCTTCTGCGCAGTTTCGAAGCGGAGGTTCGCCTCGAGATACGCGGCATAGGCGCGATCGAGCGTTTGCGAGTTGTTTTCGGATTTCGGCGCGCTCGGTGCGACGGCCGCAGGCGGCTTCTGCGCCAGCACGGGTGCGCCATGCGTCATCGTGACGCCTGCGAGCGACAGTGCAAGCATCAGTTTTCTCGACATCTTCGACACAAGAGCTCAGACCGGCCGCAGAATGCGAAGTTCGCACCGCAACATGGGCCAGGAAGCGATTGCGCCTCGCGCTGCGGTGATAAAATTTTTCCCATTCATGGCTGCCCCGCGCTTCATCCATCTTCGCCTTCACAGCGAGTACTCCGTGACGGACGGGATCGTCCGCATCGACGATGCCGTCCGGCGGGCAGCCGAGGACGGCATGCCGGCGCTCGCGCTCACCGACGCGGGCAACGTGTTCGGCATGGTCAAGTTTTACCGCGCCGCGCGCGAGGCGGGCGTGAAGCCGATCGTCGGTGCTGACTGCTGGGTGCAGAACGAAGCTGACCGCGACAAGCCGAGCCGGATCCTGCTGCTGTGCGCCGGACGCGAAGGCTATCGGCGCCTGTGCGAACTGCTCACGCGCGCCTGGCTGAAGAACCAGCACCGCTCGCGCGCCGAGCTTGGCCCGGGCTGGCTCGAAGAGGGCGGCACCGAGGGCCTGATCGCGCTCTCCGGCGCCAGCGCCGGCGACGTCGGTCAGGCGCTCGCGGCGGGCAACACTGCGCTCGCCGAGCAGCTGGCATCGAATTGGGCAAGGCTTTTCCCGGGGCGCTATTACATCGAGCTGCAGCGCGCCGCGATATCGCAGAGTGAGACGCTCCTTGCGCGCTCCGTGACGCTTGCGGTGCGGAACGCTTTGCCGGTGGTGGCGACGCATCCAGTGCAGTTCCTCGAGCGCGAGGATTTCAAGGCGCACGAGGCTCGCGTGTGCATCGCGCAGGGATACGCGCTCGGCGATCAGCGGCGACCGCGACAGTTCACGCCCGAGCAGTACTTCAAGTCTCAGGACGAGATGGCGCGCGCCTTCGCCGACATCCCGCAGGCGCTCGAGAACTCGCTCGAGATCGCACGCCGCTGCAACCTGGAGATCTCGCTTGGCAAGAGCCGGCTGCCAGCTTTTCCTACACCGAAGGGAATGACGCTCGAGGCGTTCCTCGAGCAGCAAACCGCGAAGGGGCTCGAGGCGCGGCTCGAGCGGCTGTTCCCCGATCCGGGTGAGCGCGCGCGGCAGACACCGACGTACCGAGAGCGGCTCGCCTTCGAGATCCGCACCATCGTACAGATGGGTTTCGCCGGCTACTTCCTGATCGTGGCGGACTTCATCAATTGGGCGAAGGGCAACGGCGTGCCGGTCGGCCCGGGCCGCGGCTCGGGTGCCGGGTCGCTTGTGGCGTACTCGCTCGGCATCACGGGTCTCGATCCGCTGCGTTACGACTTGCTGTTCGAGCGCTTCCTCAATCCGGAGCGCGTTTCGATGCCTGATTTCGACATCGATTTTTGCCAGGACGGGCGCGACCGGGTGATCAGCTACGTGCGCCAGCGCTACGGTGAGCAGAGCGTGTCGCAGATCGTCACGTTCGGCACCATGGCCGCGCGCGCAGTGGTGCGCGACTGCGGACGCGTGCTCGACCTGGGCTACAACTTCTGCGACCAGATCGCCAAGCTGATCCCGTTCCAGCCGGGCCGCACGATCACGCTGCGCGACGCGCGGGAGATCGAGCCGCTGCTCGCCGAACGCGAGAAGAGCGAGGACGAGGTGAGGGAGCTGCTCGCATTGGGCGAGAAGCTCGAGGGGCTGACTCGCAACGTCGGCATGCACGCGGGCGGGGTGCTGATCGCGCCGGGCCGGCTCACCGAATTCTGCCCGCTGTACGCCGCCGAGGGCACGTCGAACGCCGTGTCCCAGCTTGACAAGGATGATGTCGAGGCGGTGGGGCTCGTGAAGTTCGATTTTCTCGGTCTCACGACGCTGACCATCCTCGACTGGGCGGTGCGCTACGTGCGCCTGCTGGGCGATGAAGACTTCTCGCTCGAAACGATACCGCTTGAGGACAAGGCCACCTACGCGCTGCTCTCGGCGGGCAACACCACGGCGGTGTTCCAGCTGGAATCGCGCGGCATGCGCGATCTCATCAAGCGCGCACGGCCCGACCGCTTCGAGGACGTGATCGCGCTAGTGGCGCTGTACCGGCCGGGCCCGATGGACCTGATCCCGGACTTCATTGCGCGCAAGCACGGTCAGCAGTGCGTTGAGTACCTCGATCCGAGGCTCGAGCCGATCCTCGGGCCGACGTACGGCATAATGGTGTACCAGGAGCAGGTGATGCAGATTGCCCAGGTAATGGGCGGCTACACGCTCGGCAGCGCCGACCTGCTGCGCCGAGCGATGGGCAAGAAAAAGCCGGAGGAGATGGCGCAGCAGCGCGACATCTTCGTCGGAGGCGCCGAAAAGAACTCATTGTCCAGAGCCAAGGCGACGCAGCTCTTCGACTTGATGGAGAAGTTTGCCGGTTACGGCTTCAACAAGTCGCACGCCGCCGCCTACGCGCTGATCGCCTTCCAGACCGCCTACCTGAAGGCGCACCATCCGGCCGCATTCATGGCGGCTAACCTTTCTGCGGTCATGGACGACACCGACAAGGTGCGCCAGTTCTACGAGGACAGCGTCGCGCAGGGTTTGACGGTCTTGCCGCCCGACGTGAACGTTTCGGAGTACCGCTTCGCCCCGGTCGATGCGCGCACCATCCGCTACGGGCTTGGCGCCATCCGCGGCACGGGCCAGTCGGCGATCGAGGCGATCCTCGCGGTGCGCAAAAGCGGCGCGTTCGCGGACCTGTACGATTTTTGCCGGCGCATGGACAAGCGCATTGTCAACCGGCGCGCCATTGAGGCGCTGGTACGTGCCGGCGCGCTCGACACCGTCGAGCCAAACCGCGCGAGCCAGCTCGCCTCGGTAGGACGTGCGCTCGAGGCGGCCGAGCAGGCCGAGCGCCAGGCCGCGCAGACCAGCCTGTTCGGCGACGGCGAGGGCGCGCACGGGCCGGCGCTTGCGCTGGTCGCTGCCAGGCCCTGGGACCTTAGGCAACAGCTCACTGAAGAGAAGTCGGCGCTCGGCTTCACCCTGTCGGGGCATCTGTTCTCGGTCTATGAGCCCGAGCTGACGGGTTTTCCGCGCACCGCTCTCGCGAAGCTCGCTGCCACGGAGCATCGCGCCTGGATCGCCGGAATTGTGACCTCCGCCCGCGTGCAGATGACGCGCCGCGGCCGAATGATGGTGGTGACGCTCGATGACCGAACCGCGCAGCTCGAGATCACGGTGTTCAACGAGCTCTTCGAGCGCCACCGCGACAAGCTGAAGGAGGACGCGCTGCTGGTGGTGCAGGGTAAGGTGCAACGTGACGATTTCTCCGGAGGTTTTCGGGTCACGGCGGACGAGCTGCTTGACCTCGAGGGCCTGCGCGCGCGCTATGCCGCTGGCCTTCGCATCGCGATGAACGGGCAGGCCGATGCGGCGCGGCTAAAGGAACTGCTCGAGCCGTTTCGCGCCACCGGTGCCGGGAGCTGCCAGGTGCTGGTGCACTACGAGAGCGGCGCCACGTCCTGCGATGTCGCGCTCGGGGAGGCGTGGCGCGTGCGACCGGAGGGCCGCCTCATCGAGCAGCTCGGCGCCTGGCTCGCACCAGAAAACGTCCGCGTGGTGTTCGCTAATGGATCCTAGGGAACCTTTAAACAAATTGCGCGCACGCGGAAATTGTTCAGAGGTCCCCTAGGTCGGCCCGCTACGCGCTCCAGCGCGCCACGACCGACTCGTTGCGCAGCAGCGCGCAGTGGTGGCGATACCAGGCGTTCTGCAGCCGCTCGAGCGGGTCGTAGCGCCGCTTCTCTGAGAAAAATGCGCCCAGGCGAGGGTAACAGGCGTCGAGCTGCGCGCGCGTTGCGTCCCGCGTCGAAGCGATCGGAAACGCGCCGCCGTGCGCAATCGCCAGGTCGATCAGGTCGCGCTGCACCTGCGTGGCGCGCACACACCCACCGAGCGTCGAGGGAGCCACCAACCGCACCCGCAGCGCGGCGTATTCGCGCTGCGCCCAACGCAACATCGTTTCGTCCTCAGCCAGGGTGCTGCGCGCCTCGACGCCGATCACGGCGAGTCGCCATTCCTCGGCGCGGACGCGGACTTCGGCGAGCAGCGCGTCCAGCCGTGCCGGCGGGACCAGTAATTGCGCCTCGATATGCCTGCCGGCTGCCGCCTGTCCGAGCTCGAGGCGGGCCGCGCGAACCGCTTCGGTGACGCTTGCCCTGAGCGATGCCAGGCGCAACGTGATGCTGTACAGCACGCCGAAAAGCGCCTGCCCGCCGACGGCGAGTGAAAAAAGCTCGGGATTGACGCCGCGGCTGGCGCGGCGCAGCTCGCCGTCAGGCGTCACCAGGGTCAGCGACTCAAGGTGCGCCACCACCGGTCGGCCGTCCGGCCCCGCCGCGTTGATCGCCACGGCGTCGCCGACGCACTCACCGAACGACGCATCGTCTGCCAGCCCGCAGAAGGCGGCGTCGCAAGCGCCCAGATAGGCGGCCAGCGACTGCCAGCGTAGCGCGGGCTGAACCTCGATCAGGCCGCGTGCACGGTCGAGGCACAACACGCGATCGAGTGCGGATGCATCCAGCGCAAGCGGTGCGTCGTCCGCAACGCGCAGCGCGCGGCGCAGGTCGTTGGCGGATTGCACGCGGATCAGTCGCGGTGCATGGGGAAGGGCGGTCGGGGCGTCGGCAAGCGGCAGGGCGGCAAGCATGGCAAGCTCCGGTTGAGGTGTTAGGTTGCGTCGATTGTTGGCAGGGGTTCGATGAAATTCAATACTAATGCCGCAAGTATCGTAATCTGATACCTTGCGGCTCATGTCCGGTCGCAGCCGCTTCGTCGAAACGCTGAAAAAATGTGTCCGCGCGCGCGGCCTCACCTACGCCGAGCTTGCGCGCGCGCTCAAGCTCTCCGAGCCGAGCGTGAAGCGTCTGTTCTCGCGCGGCAGCTTCACGCTGCGGCGCATCGAGGAGATTCTCGCGGTGCTCGAGCTGGATCTCTACGACGTCGCCCGGATGAGCCGGGGCGAGGCCGCGGGGCCGGTGGAGCTGTCACTCGAACAGGAAATGGCGCTCGCCAAGGACGAGCGGCAGCTGTCGGTGTTCTGGCTAGTGCTGAACGACTGGCGTTTTGCCGATATTGTCGAGGCATTCTCGATCTCGAGGACCGAGCTGACGCTCGCCATCGCGCGCCTGGAGCGCCTGCGGCTGATCGAATGGGGACCCGCAGAACGGCTGCGACTGCGCGTGCCCAAGAATTTCCAGTGGCGCGCCGGCGGTCCGGTGAAGAAGGCCTACGGTCTGCGCGTGACCCAGGAGTTCCTGCAGGCGCGTTTCGACGCACCGCTCGAGCTGCTGCGTTTCGAGACCAGGCTGCTCGCGCCCGACTCAGCCGCGGTCATCAAGCGCAAGCTTGAGCGGTTCGCAGTCGATTGCAACGAGCTCGCCGAAGTCGACTCGACGATGGCAGCGCGCAAGCGCGTCGGATTCGCGGTGTTGCTCGCATGCCGGCCGTGGGAATTCTCGGTCGTCAACGCGCTCAAGCGGCGCAGGAGCGCCTGAGCGTTACTCGGTCGGCAGCCAATCGAAGCCTTGGTAGTGCCGATCAAGCTTGCCCGTCGCGGGTTCGGATCGGAGCTCCTCGACGCGCGCCGCCGGCGGGCCGCGGCGCGACCACGCG
>Ga0214471_10002739_pt1 | contig 13787 bp, 9 predicted proteins | sample RVTome_5_FD_207665 | JGI IMG/M metagenome (GOLD analysis project Ga0214471, IMG submission 207665) | Soil microbial communities from uranium-contaminated site in the Upper Colorado River Basin, Wyoming, United States - RVT142D155 | ecosystem: Environmental > Terrestrial > Soil > Contaminated >...
ACAGTGGGGTGTACTCGGATGGTTTGAGGACGATGGTGTTGCCGGCCGCCAAGGCGGCGCCGATGGCCTGGGCGGCGAACATGAGCGGATGGTTGAAGGGGACGATGTGGGCCACCACGCCGTAGGGCTCGCGCACCGTGTACGCCAGCGTGTTCGGCCCCACAGGGATGGTCGACCCGCGCAGCTGTCGGGCCAGGCCTGCGTACATCCGCAGCAGCCTGGCGGCGTTGACCATGTCGCTGCGCATCCGGCTGATGGTGCTCCCGGTGTCGACGACCTCGATGAGCGTGAGCCGGTCGCGGTCGGCTTCGATCCGTTCGGCGAGTGCCACGAGCAGGTCGTGGCGCTGTTCGGTGGTCGTCCTCGACCATGCGGCGAACGCGGCATCGGCGGCGCGTACCGCGAGGTCGACGTCGGGAGCGGTCGCCTCGGCCACGGTGCCGATCACGTCACCCGTGGCCGGGCAGATGGTGTCGAAGCTCGCCCCGCCGGCGGTCGCCTTCCAGTCGCCGTCGACGAAGACTCCGGGCGGCGCTCGCAGGTCCAACTCGGGGGTCGTCGTCGAGTTCGTCGTCACGGGCTGTGCGGCCGTGATCGTGTCGGGCTGGTCGACGGGATCGTGCACCTCCATATTCTCAAGAGTCTTGAACGTTAATCTCGGCGCGTCCGAATCGGCAAGAGCCGGTTGGTCGCGATCGGGCGACGGCCCCGCCGCGTCAGACCGGCCCGGCGCCGGGTCCGATCGCGGCGAACCCCTGTCAACTCGTGGCGTGGCGGGCAGCGCGCCTCGAGAACACCACGTTGCGGGTCTGCCCCGTGCTTCCCACGTATCCGTGGTAGAAGAGCCCGACGATGTCGCCGGAGGCGTAGAGCCCGGCGATGGGCTCGCCGCCGGTGTTGAGCACCTGGGCGTCGGTGTTGATCTCCACTCCGCCGAAGGTGAACGTGATGCCGGCGGTCACCGGATAGGCGACGAACGGCGCCTCGTCGATCCGGAGTGCCCAGTTCGACTTGGGAAGCGCCAGGCCGACGGTTTGCCGGCCGTCGCGTTCGGTGGGGTTGAACGGGACGTCGTCGCGAACCGCGGCGTTGAACTGGTCGACCGTGTGCCCCAGCATTTCGGGCGTGATGTCGATCCTCTCGGCGAGCTCGGCGATCGTGTCGGCTTCGTGCCACACCGGGGCGTGCTGGTAGGCCTTGCGGCGAAAGACGGCGTTACGGCCCTCGCCGACGATCTTCTGGTCGAATATCTGCCAGGCGATGCCCTCCGGCTCGGCAAGGGTGATCCACCCCATGCGGGCGTACGTCATCATGCGCAGGTTGGATCCCTCGTCGACGAAACGCTGGCCCCGCGTATTGACGGTGATGCCGAACATGTACGAGTAGCGGTTGAACTTCGTGTTGAGAACGCCGAAGTCCGGCGCGTTGGCGTCGACCACCGAGGAGTGGCCCATCTGCCAGTGACCCGACGCTGCCGCCCCCAACGCGAGGGCCATGTGCAGCACCTCTCCGGTGTTGTGGCGGCTGCCGCGCACCTTCATCAGGTCGGCATTGGCGCCCAGGTAGCGTGCCCTTGCCTCGGGGTTGGCCTGGAACCCACCGCTGCACAGGATCGTCGCCGGTGCCAGGAGGTCGTACTCGCGCTCAGGGTCTTGGACGTGAACGCCGTCGACCCTGTGCATCGTGCCGAGCAGGCCCGTGACCTTGGACTGGTACCGCAGCTCGATTCCCATGCCGAGGGCGACCTCGCGCAGCCGGGTGAGCTGGCCGAGCCCGCCTCCCTGGGGATGCACCGAATACCCCGGCTCGAAGTAGATCTTGCCGTCCACCTCCATGTTGCCGGTGTCCGGATCCCACAACAGGCCGATGTCCCTGAGCCAGTGGACGCCGGCGTTGGATTCGCTCACCAGCAGGTCCTGCAGCTCCGGCTTCATCCTTCCGCGAGTCGCCCGCCCGATGTGCCCGTTGAAGTCGTCTTCCGTGTACGGACGGAACTGCATCTTCTCGAAGGTGACGTCGTCGAGGTGGGGGAGGAACGGCCGGATCTCGTCCTTGCCGCTCTGTACCCAGCGGAACCCGCTGTGGGAGAAGCGGGGGTTGCCTCCGAACTCGGGCTCGGGAGCCTTCTCCAGCATCACGATCCGTTCGGCGCCGTGCTGGCGAGCGGCAATGGCAGCTTCCATGGCGGCGCTGCCCGCTCCCACGATCACGATGTCGATGTTCTCGGTTCCCCCGTTGGTCATCTCATCCTCTCCTTCTTGCTCCTACTCGCCGCGGCCGGCTCCTCCATCCGGAGTCAGACCGTGACCAGCGCCGTCAGCCGTCGAACCGAATCCAGCTCCTCGAGGCTGTCGATCGTCGACCTGATCTCTGCCGCCGTCGCCGCGCCCACCACCGGATCGGCGCACTCGTGGAACTTGGCGACGACGTCGGCCTCGTCGACCAGGTCGCGGGCGGGGCTCCCTCCTGGTCGTGTACCCGAGGGCGAAGTTCGTTCGTAGGTGTCGCCGGCCGTCGTGGTCACCCTGATGAACCCGCTGGGGGCGTCCTCGTACCTGGTCCTCGCCAGGAGCGCCGCCACGTCGGGGCGCCTGGCGAACTCCATACTGCAGTTGGCCAGCGTGAGTCGACCGTCGACGAGCGTGGCCACGGCGACGAAGGCAGGGCTGAACTTGCACTCGAGCTCGGTGGTCGGAAAATCGCGTTTGGTGGTAGCACCGGATATCCGGCTCACGGTGAGCTCGGTGACGTCGTCGGGACGGAGTTCGTGGTCGGCCCGGAGGAGTCGCATGATCTCCACGTACTGGTGGACGCCGGTGCAGGCGGGGTAAGGCTTGATCCGGATCCCGTGCTCGACGATGTGGAAGAACGACCGGAACCCGTCCGCCACCGCGCCCATGTCGCGATCCTCCGGGTAGCTGATCGCGTCTACCAGGCCGCGACGCGATCCGAGGATGTCGGGATCGGCGGTGAATCCCGCCTGGGCCAGACTGGCCGACAGCACGCCGTTGCGGGCGGCGTTGCCGGCATGAAGCGACTTGGTGCTGGTGCCGAAGTTGGCCATCACCCCGCTGGCGAGCGACCCGGCGATCCCCAGCGCCATCTGCATGCGGTCGGCGTCGAGGCGCATCGCCCGACCGGCCGCCGTGGCGGCGCCCAGACTCCCCAGGACCCCGGTCTCGTGCCACCCTCGCCACCCGGGGCCTAACGCCTTGGCTTCCTCGGTCCCGCCGCCTCGCCCAGGGCGAAACTCGAGGTCGAGGTGGAGGCGCAGCTCGCGTCCCACCACATAGGCAGTCAGCAGTTCCCGGCCGTCGATGTCGTTCGTCTCGCCGATTGCGACGGCGGCGGGGAGCGTGTGCGTGCTGGCGTGCCAGCGGTCGTCGAAGTCGAGCACGTGGGCGAGGACGCCGTTGGCCAGGGCCGCCAACTCGGGGGAGGTCCGGCGGGAGGCGGCGAACACGGTCGCCTGTTCCGCCGCGGCGACGCCGTCGACGTATCGCTGGATCATGGCGCCCGTGTCAAGCGACGATCCGGCAAGGGTCACGCCGATCGTGTCGAGGATGGCCACCTTGGCACGGTCGACCGCCACCGAGGGCAGGTCCTCGAAGCGCAGGCCGGCGGCGTGCTCCGCGATGGCCCTGGTAGCGCTGCCCTCCATGGTCTCCTCGATCGTGTCCTCAGGCCGCTCAGAAGCCCCAACGCTCGTGGACCTCGCGGGCACGATCCAGGCTCGCCTTGACATCGGCACGGCCGTCCAACTCGGCGAACGCCTCCTCCAGGACGGAGAGGTCGACCAGCGTGTCGGCAGGTGGTGCGGAGTCGAGCTCGCCGAGGTCCACCGCCTCGGCGAGGTAGGCGTCGAGCTGTGTCGGCCTGGCGTCGTAAGGGAACGGGAGGATCTCGGAGTGGGCCGGCGAGCCGTTCACCAGCGGGCGGGTGCGCTCGTCGGGATCGAAGCTCTGCCTGCGCAGCCTGATCTCGAGGTTGCGCAGGTACTGGTAGTTCTCCGGCATGGTGCGGATGAACCAGTACGCCCGCAACATCCCCTTCAGGAAGGACCTCAGGGCGTCACGCTTCTGGTCCAGGGCTTGCTGGGTGGCAACGATGATCCGGTCGGGACGCCCGTTGGGATACTCCTCGACGATGTTGAACAGGTTGTTGAAGCCGTCCTGCTCGAGCGGCGGGACGTCGATCGTCGGTATGAAGGCAGCGTCGAGCACGCGCTCGCGCAGCGCCTTCGTGTTCTTCTGCGGCGCCCAACCGCGGACCCAGTTCACGGCCGTGCGGGGATCGAGGCCCTCGCGCTTGAGCACAGGGCTGAGGGCGCCCACCAGGTTGTCCTTCTCGTCGATGCAGCCGATGCCCTTTCCGCGGAGCGACTCGAGTGAGGTGAACTCCGGTTGGGCGACCAGGCAGTTCGGGTTGTTGTTCCTCCACCCGGCGATGATCACCAGCTTCGGCAGGCCCTTGTCCGTGGTCCGGGTGTGGGCCACTGTGGACGGGTGGACATCCATGGCCACATCGGCGCCCTGCTCCTTCATCGCCTGCTGGAGGGTCTCCTTCTCGAAGGTGAACGGAGCCAGGCCGCCGAGCACAAATCGGTAGCCCTCCTCGCCGAACTCGTCGGTGAGCCCCTCCTCGTGGAAGAAGTTCATCTCGTGCGCCACCATCGGCGGGATGAGATGAAGCACGTGGTAGCAGGCGGGGGCGAGGCGTAGAGGTGCAGGTGTCGGCAAGATCATCTCCCTCGGTCGACGTGGCTGGTCACGATCACCGCTCGGATCTGCTGCCGCCAGCCGGTGAGGCGACGATCGCAGTTCCATGCGAAATTGTCAAGAGTCCTCAGTATTATCCGCGACGGCGTCGTTCTGCTGGGCCCGGTCGTAGGACTGGACCCCGGGTCGGTAGGTCTTTTCGTCGAGGAACTGGCTCATCCCCTGGGCGCGGGAGCGGTCCGGGTCACCCAAGTTGAGGAGATTCGACTTCACCTTGAGGTATTCCTCGGCTTGCCAGAAATCCATGTCCTTGGCGTACTTGTAGGCCTGCTTGGTGGCACTCAGCACCGCAGGGCTCTTGTCCGCGAGGGTACGTGCGAGCTTGGTCGTCTCGGTGACGAGGTCGGCCAGGGGCACGGCCCGGTTCACCAGGCCCATCTCGGCTGCCCGCTTACCGTCGAACGGCTCGCCGGTGAGGATCAGATACATCACGTCGCGATGGCCGAGCACCTCCGTCAAGGCGCGGCTGACGTTGCCGCCGGGGAGGATGCCCCAATTCACCTCGCTCAGCCCGAACGTGGCCTCCTCGGCTGCGATGGCCAGGTCACACGAGGTGAGCGTGGTGAATGCGCCACCGAAGCAGTAACCGTTGACCATGGCGATCGTCGGCTTCGGGTAGCCCCACAGCCGGCGCCAGCGCCATTCCTGGGCCGCCCAACTGGCGCGGGCCCGCTCGGCTGGCTTGTCGTCCAGATCGCGGAAGTACTCCTTGATGTCCTGGCCCGCCGACCAGGCTTCACCCGCTCCGGTGATGACCAGCACCCTGGCGGCGGGATCGGTCTCCAACCGGTCCAGCACGTCGACCATCTCGAAGTGAAGGGTGGGGTTCATCGCGTTTCGCTTCTCGGGCCGGTTCAGGGTGATCCACGCGATGCCCTCGCTCACCTCCACCAGGACCGTCTCATTCCGGTACGGCTCGCTCAACTCGCTTCTCCTTGCTCAGCGGTCATTTTCGGGTCCTGGTGATTCGGCACCGCGAGTCGCTCATCTGGTGCGCTCGATGACCGCGCGCACGCTGGCGGCGACCTCATGGGGTCGCTCCACGGGCACGAGATGCCGGGCGCCGGATATCTCGGTGAGTTGGGCGTGGTTGATCGACTCCACCAGTTCCGCCGCCATTGCCGGAGTGGTCGCCGGATCGTCGGAGCCGACGACGACTTCGGTCGGCGCTTCGATCATCGGGAGCAGGGAGCGCTGGTCCAGACCCCCCAGCACGGCGCACGCGGCGTCGAACGCTGCGATCGGGGTGGCGGCGAACGTGCGTCGCAGGTGGCGCACCTCCTCCTCACGGGCGGCCGAAAAGGTGTCGCTGAACCATCTCCCGACCAGGCCGAGGGCCACGGCATCGAGCCCGGCGTTGCGCGCCATGTCGGCGAGACCCGACCAGAACACGGCTCCGCCGGGTCCGTAGGCGGCCGTGGTGCTCACCAGGACGAGGCCCCCGGTTCGCGATGGGTGGGTCGCGGCCGCCTGCGCCGCGATGACGCCACCGAGCGACCATCCCACGAGCACGGCGTCCTTCCAGCCGACCGCGTCGAGCACGCACCAGAGGTCTTCGGTGCATCCTTCCGGCGTGAATCGCCCCACATCGCCGAGCGGCGACTTCCCGTGGCCGCGAAGGTCGCAGAGCAGGATGCTGGCGTCCGATCGGAGTTCGTTTTCCACCGCGCGCCACATGCTGGTGTCCATGCCGAGCCCGTGGAGCATGGCCACCCTCGGCGCCGAGGCGCCCGCGCCGACCAGTTCGTAGTAGAGCGGCACACCGTCGACGGCGATGGTGCTTCCCTTCGTGGACGCGGATCTGCGGTCGGCATGCTGCTCCATCACCCGGGTGACGGCGACCGGCGGCTTGCGGTTCGGTTGGGCATCGGCGACCGACCTCCGATTCTGCTCCCGCCGGGCGCGACCTGGCGGCAGATTGGTGTGAATTGTGCGCCGAGGGGAGGAGACTCCTCGGCGCGAGCCGGTCTCCCGGCCGGACCCGAAGTTACCCGGCCGAGAAAAACTGGTCAAGTCTCCTGAGTATTGTGCCACCAGTGGTTCCCAGTCGTCGTCAGCCACTCGACTGGCCGGCCCAGAGAGCCACGCGCCCGTCGAAGGGCGGTGCGCTCGGCACGCGTCGGGTGCGAGCGATCGAGGAACGCTATTTCGGCCGGACGGCTCGGATGTTCCACGTCGGTGTAGGCGAGACCCCAGGGGACGACGCGCTGGCCGTTGGACTTCAACGGCTTCGAGGTCGCCGCCAAGGAGTTCGAGGCGGCGTACCTGGCCCGCCGCCTGTGGTGGTTCATCCGGCACGCCCGGATTCCACCAGAGAGCGAGCCGCCGGGTTCTGGAACAAGGCCATGGTGCTGGTGCACGAGTTCGATCGGCTTCCTCGTTCGGGGGACACCGCCTACGGGTTCGTCGTCGGGATCGACCCGATCTTCGATTAGCCGCTGCTGCCGGACCCCGAGGAGTGAGACCGGCTCGGGTCCTTCTCATCTTTGGCGGGATGTCAGGCGCCGGACGGTCACGTGCTGTTCACCCGGACGGCGACGTCGCACGATCTACCCGGAGCGCTGGTGGCTGTAATCTCTGCCCATCGAGAATCGTGAGGGCACCACAGCGCGCTCTCTCCGACTGTCAACGGCGAGTGTGCATGGATGACGTGTTAGCACCACCGGTGCCCCCCACCGCACAGCCCCATGCTGTCGAGGATCGCGGGCGCCTGCCGCTGCGGCGTTGGGAGTTGCCGACCCTGATCGGCATCGTGACCGTGTTCGTCGGCGTCGCCGCCTACCTGGTCGCACAGGGATCCCCCCTGATCTGGGATGAAGCGGTCTACGCCTTGCGCGCTCGGGACTTCGTAGCCGGAGATGCACCCGGTGCCTACTGGATCGCGGTGCGGGCCCCCGGCCTCCCGCTGATGATCACGCCTCTCTTGGCCTTGGGTGCCGGCGATCAGATGCTGCGCCTCGGTGTTCTCGCCCTCGCCACGGTCGGAGTCGGACTGACGTGGGTCGAAGGGCGTCTTCTGTTCGGCCGCCACGTCGCCCCAATCGCTGCCGCGCTGGTCGCCCTGACACCGGCGTGGCTTGTGGGGGGATGGCAGATACTCCCAGACGTTCCGGGGGCGACGCTGACCATGGCGTGTGTGGTTCTGTTCACGTGGGCAACCCAGGGGGACAGGGTCAGCTGGGGGGTGATGCTCGTGCCGGCGATTGCCGTGGCGGCGACGGTCGTCAGGTTCGGGGCACCACTCCTGATCGGCCCGGCTCTGACCATGCTCGCCCTCATCAGGTGGCAGGTTGTCCGTCGTTCCTTGGTGCTGGTGGGCGGGGCCGGCCTGTCCACCATCCTGGGGATTCTGGCCGTCTTGCTCGTGCCCCCGCTGACCGGCAAGTCGCAGGCCCCGCTGTCGATCCTGCTCGGCCGCCAGACCCCGAAGCAGGTTCCGTTCCTGGATCGACTTGGTGCATTGGGCGACGAGATACCCGTCCTTCTCGGGGGGTTCGTCGGTGCCATGATCCTGCTTGGCTTGGTGGCTGCGGGCATCGGTTTGGCCAAACGGCAACTCCCCATGGCCCCCGTGATGGGCTGTGTGGCCGTAGCCGTCGTCACGACTGGCATGCTGGCCTTGGGGATTGCCCACCACCACGTTCGGTACTTCGCACCGGTCGTGCCCTTCCTCGCTCTTGGTGGAGCATCCGGACTGGCCTGGCTGGCCGGGGTGCTTCCGCGGCGAGCCGCAGCCGCTTTGGCGGTTGTCATCGCGGTGAGCGGAATCGGTGTGACGGTGGGCAACGCGTCGGTGGAAGCGACCCCGTCCGATCGCGACTTGGCACGAATGACAGCGGCAACCAACCTGGGCAATGTTGCCATCGCCCCCTGCGTGTTGTTGACGAACAACCTCAACAACGCCTGGTATTCGGGTTGCGAGAGCATCATGTTCCCGGCGAACCGCGTCCGGGTCAACGGCGAGGTGCGCCTGACGGGAATCGACGATCCACATCGGATTCTCCTCACCCTGGAGAGGATCGCGGAACGCGCAGGGGAAGGCGACTCCAGAATCTACGTCGTGTTGTCACAGCCGGCGGCCCGGCGGGAACCGATCCGTGCGGCTAGACGCACGATCACCCGCCTTGCCGAACGCGTCGCAATCTCGGCTCCCTATGGCGAAAGCGCTTCCGCCGACATCTATGACCTCGGGTTGGCCGACCAACTCTTGAACAAGACTCGCCGGCTGCTCCAGCAGAGCGGCTGATGGAACGAGACGCACCGCTGATCACCTTCAACCAACCACTCTGGAAGTTGGAGTGGCGGATACGCCGCCAGTGCTGGGAGGGGAACCGCAGGTGATCACCGGCTGAGGGTCACCGCTCAGGCAGGCGGTGGCCGCCGGGTAGCGCCACGCCACTTGGCGGCGAAAAGGTTCGCTCAGCGGGTGGCTTCGGCGACCGCGTCATCCCCGGGTTCGGAGTCCATACGCCCCCGAATGCGCCCTACCCACGGAACGGCCTGGGGTACGAAGAACGAGACCCCTTGGGCCAGAAAGGGTCTCGAGGTGGTCAGGGGCGGGGTCGAACCGCCGACCTCGGGTTTTTCAGACCGACCCCCCGATCAGCCGAAACCCGTGTCTCCCAAGGTTTTCTGGCTCGGTGGAGACACCTTGTGCGCACCTCGCGCGTAGCCGGACCGCATGCCGTACCTCGAGCGCATCGGCCAGCACGTCGAGGTCGTCGTCGTAGACGTACGCATGCCAGTCCACCGTCGAAGGAGCGGAGGCTTGTCCCAGCTGACGCGCTCACTGAGCTTTAGGCGAGCACGCGAACGTGGCATGCATGTTCGTCCGCGTCAAGGCGGAGTGATTGCCAAGGGCCTCACGTGAGGAGGCGCATCGTCCATGGTCGCTCCGTCATGTCTCGTCCTTGTCGGTGTTGGGGACCAGGAAGTCGAGGAGGCTTTCCAAACCTCGCCTGGCGAGGTCGACGCGCATGGTGTCGCGTGCCTGGTCTCGGATCCTCTCCCCGCTACTGGTACCATTCGGCATGACGCTCACCTTCCATCTGGAGCAGGAGCCGGACGGGCGTTGGATCGCTCGGGTGGTCGATCTCCCCGGGGTGCAGGTCCACGGGGAGACGGCTGCAGAGGCAACCTCAAAGGTGAAGTCCCTTGCCTTGCGGGTGCTCGCAGACCGACTCGAGCAAGGTGAGACGGACGCGGAGTTGGGTGACGTCGCGTTCGTGGTGGCCTCCACGGGCGGCGGGCAGCGAATCATCGGTGTGTTCAAGGGTGGCGGCGCCAAGGGTGCCCTCTACAGCGGGGCTCTCGAGGCTGTGCGGGATCGTGGCCTCTGGTTCTCTCAGGTGGCGGGCTCATCGGCCGGTGCCATCACCGCTGCCTTCGTCGCCGCTGGTGCGGGACCCGAAGAACTTCGGTCGGACGAGGCACATGGACGAGCGCTGTTGGCGATGCCGACCGCGACGTCAGGCGCCCTCAACTTGCGCAACCGTGGAGGGATCCTGTCCTTCGATGTTCTCCGCAGCTGGCTCGCCGAGAGGCTCACATCGCTATACGTGGGTCGGCTCGGAGGGACGGAGGCCACAGATGAGGACGAGGGCCCAACATTCCGCCAACTCGAGGCCGCCGCCGGCATACCGTTGCATATCGTGTGCGCCGACCTGAAGTGGCGTGTCCCGGCGGTGTTCAATGCACGGCTGTCGCCCGATCTGCCGGTGGCTGTCGCCGCCGCAGCCTCGTCGGCGATACCCCTGGTGTTCGACCCTCCCACGCTCCTGTCCAGTTACGACCTTGCGAACACGACGACAACGAAGGTACCTGTGTCCGATGGTGGGGTCATGGCGAACCTGCCCGTCTTCATCTTCTCCGACGAGGGCTTCCGGTCGATGGTCTACGATGTCGACGAGCGGGTTGATCCGAATGAGCGCCCTGACCCGGTTGTGGCGTTCACCTTCGTGGAGGGCGACTCACCCCGCCATAGCAGGGAAACCGAGCTTGGTAATGAGTATCGTATGCGATTGAAGCCATTGAAGATAGGGCTCACCACTGCACGCCTCAAGGGAGACGCGCCCAGCGCGAAGCGCGATGACGACAAGCCGCCACCGAAGTGGCACGTCGCCGCGGTTAGGCGCCGAGTCGCCGATATCGTGAGAGCCGCGCTCGCCGCGGTTCTCGTCGGGGTTCTCCGGGTCATCGAGGTCGTAGTGTTGCCTCTGTTCACGTTGCTGTTCCGCTTGACAGAACACAACACTCCCCTGGGGGTGAAGCTGTCCGACAGGACGAAGGCAGTCAACGACAGGAGCACCGGCCGGCGTGCGCGGCGTTGGCTTCGCTTTGCCGACGTCGTGTTCGATCAGTCGCCGTTGGTGCTGGTCGCGGCTGTGGGGCTGCTGGTTCCGGTTCTCCTGGTTGGGATGCCGAACGCCGCAGCTTCCATATGGCCTGACTGGTCGTCGATTCTCGAGGATCGACGATGGCCTGCCGTGGCCGGAGGCGTCGGGACGTCGCTGCTTGCGGTTAGCGCGCTGACGCTGGTCTTCGTGCTCCAAGTCTTGGGGGTCGGCGCACTTCTCGCAGGTTGGGTCATCAAACCCGTTGCCGCAGCGACAGGCCCCGACCTGCTGGCCACGTTTCTACAGAACCCGCAGGAACCCGCCTGGGCCTATGCCGGAAAAGAAACCGTCGTCCAAATCATCGTCCCGAAGGGATGGACAGCACTCAAGTCGCCCAATGACTCGAACATTGATGATGCGCTCTCGGACGTGCGGGAGTCGGTACGCGAGCAGCTCGAACGCCATAAGCTCGGGACGGCGCCGGCGTAACCGAAACGAGCCCAATGCAGCCCCATGTGACTGAATGTTGTGGACATGTCCGGGCCGAGTAGCGACGTTCTCGGGGTTGGTGTGGTCAGTGGAGTTCCCTTCCTGCAGGTGTCCGTCGGTGAACACGGCTCGGGCTCGGACGAGGAGGCGAGCCGCAACGCCATGTCTGGTGCCCTCGATTGCGGTCAACATGAACAACGACGGCGCCTGAGCATCGACCGGTGGCGACATGCCCGGCGGCGAGGTGAACGGTATACCGCCGCAACGGGTGCCACCGGACCGCGGACGCTTCAGCGGGTTACCCGGGCTCCGCCTCCGGCGGCGAGCGCCGCAACCTCTGCAAGCGTCGCCATCGAGGTGTTACCCGGCGTCGTCATGGCGAGCGCACCGTGCGCGGCACCGTACTCCACCGCCTGTTGTACATCGCCCGAGTAAGACAGAGTGAGATCTCGATCGGTCCCTGAAAGCCTTGAGCCCCAACGGATTCTGGCGAGAATCGTTGGGGCTCAGGGGGTGGTCAGGGGCGGGGTCGAACCGCCGACCTCCGGTTTTTCAGACCGGCGCTCTACCAGCTGAGCTACCTGACCGTGTGCAGTTCAGGCCCAGCCTATCGGCCGGGCCTGAACTGCATGGGCGGGAGCGACGGGATTTGAACCCGCGACCTCCGGCTTGACAGGCCGGCGTGAACTCCAGACTTCACCACGCCCCCGGGAATCGGGGTGCCCCCAACGGAATTCGAATCCGTGTTGCCGCCTTGAAAGGGCGGAGTCCTGGGCCGCTAGACGATGGGGGCGAGAGCGCCCCGGATGTTACGCCGTCGTGGTCCCCGACCGGGCCCGGCAAGTATAGGGGGCGGCGCCTCGACCCGATAGAGGGACGCCACGGTGCAGAGCCCTTCACACCGTGAACGCCTTCACACCGTGAAGGTTGCCTCCACGTCGTTCACGACCACGGTGTGCTCGCCGATGCCGAAGTCGCCCAGCGCGATCTCCGCCGCGAACGGCTCGAGCACCTGGATGCAGTTCTCCTCGGCGTTCACCCACGAGAACACGTCGACGACGATCGTGCCGTCCTTGTCCTCCCGCACCTCCCATGACAGGGCGTGGCACGGCGTCGGGAGCTGGCCGGACACCTCCAGGGTCACCTGCGCCGGCAGGGACTCGGCGATCCTGAAGCCGATCGACTCCACGAAGGCGTTGCCGCGCAGGGCGTTGACGTCGGGGATGGCGGGCTCCTTGATGAACGTCGGAGGCGGCGTCGTCGGCACCGGGATGGTAGGCGCCGGAGTGGTGGGCGGCGTGGTCGTCGTGGGTGGCAGCGTCGTTGGAGTGGTGGTCGGTGGTGTTGTCGTCGGTGTGGTGGTGGACGATCCGTCGCCCGCGGTATCGGCGCCGCAGGCGGCCAGGGTCAGGGCCACCACCACGATGGCGGCCACGGTCACGTGTATACGGCTGATCCGTTCCATGGGACTGGGACGCTCCCCGCCGTCGTCTGGTTCCCGACCCTCACCGCGGCGACCACGCCACCCACGTGCCTTCCGACACCAGTTGCGCGGCGCCGTCGGCCGCCTCCACCACCCAGATCCCCTCCTCGCCGTCGATGCTGCCGGGAAAGGCGAAGGCCGACCCGTCGGGCGCCCACGGCGACGTGCTCTGGGCGTACTGGTCGAAGAAGGGCAGCATCTCGCGCACGAACGACGGCTCCGGCAGGAACGACGCCGTCTCCCGCAGACCGTCGCCGTTCCACAAGTTCCACATCAGCATCGGAATGTCGCCGGCGACGAAGGTGAGCACCAGCAGGGTCTCTCCCCGAGGGCTCCACCAGAAACCGACCACAGGGTCGTCGGTGACGCGCTCCCATTCGGCGGTGGCGACGTCGAGCACCACGAGTTGTCCCCCTGGCAGCAGCGGTGCCTGAGTCTGAACGGCGGGCACGGCGTCGCCGGCGGAGGCAGCCGCGATCGCCACCCTGGCACCGTCGGGAGACACCAGGAACGCCCCGCCGCCCGGCAACTCCGCAAGGTCGCGCCGCTCGCCGTCGGGAGGGGCGAGGGTGAGGTGGAGCGTGCCGCCCTCGATGCGGATGTACACGATGCCGGCGTCGGTCCACTGCGGCGCCCGGAACGGCCCCGGCGACGCCAACTCGAACTCGTTTGCCGAGTCACCCGCCATCAGCTCGAGGCGGT
>Ga0214471_10002740_pt1 | contig 13787 bp, 12 predicted proteins | sample RVTome_5_FD_207665 | JGI IMG/M metagenome (GOLD analysis project Ga0214471, IMG submission 207665) | Soil microbial communities from uranium-contaminated site in the Upper Colorado River Basin, Wyoming, United States - RVT142D155 | ecosystem: Environmental > Terrestrial > Soil > Contaminated >...
TGCAGGATCTGCTCGGCCCGCGTTCCGAGGTCAATCCTTGGACGGGCCACTTCACGTTTCCCTTCGGCGGCGGCCCTCCGGCCAACAATGTCGTCGACCGGCGGATCCAGATCAACAACGACGATCTCGACGACGCCCTGCACCCCGGCGCGACCTACTTCGCCGAGGGCCAGTACGTGACCCCCGACGACGCGGCATGGGGCAACCAGGACAACAACGTTTCCTACCGGGAGCTCCGCAAGACGGGTAACCGGCCGAGCTACGTGCTCGATTTCCCCGGCGGCGGACCGAAGACGCAGCGCACGCAGCCCGCGATCCAGGCCTGGAAAGCGATCGACCCGCAAGTCCAGATCGAGGACGTGCAATACCCCGGCGACGGCCACCTCCTGCTGGGCCACCGCGCCTACGACCTCGGCAACGGCATGTGGCGCTACGAGTACGCGTTCTACAACCAGACCTCGAACCGGGGCGCCGGCGCCTTCGCGGTCCCGATCCCCGCGGGGGTCAACGTCTCGAACGTCGAGTTCCACGGGATCAACCATCACAGCGGCGAGCCCTACGAGACCACCGATTGGACCCCGCAGATGATCCAAGGGCACCTGGCTTGGATCACCAACAGCGTCCCCAATGCCAAGGCGCTCCGCTGGGGCACGCTCTTCAACTTCCGCTTCGACGCGGATTCCCCGCCCGCCACCGTGCGCGTGAAGACGGCTTCGTTCGGACGGCGCCCGGGCGTGCCGCGGCGGCTCGACGTGATGGCCACCGGCCCGGGCTAGAACGCCGCGCCCAGTCGCTCCATCTGGCATGGACCCCCGCCGTCGGGGGTCCATCCTGCTTTTCACTCTCGTCGCCGCAGCCGGCGGCCGCTGGGTCTGCAAGAGGAGAAGAAGACATGCCCCGAGCAATCTGGAACGACAAGGTGATTGCCGAGAGCCCCAAGACCGTGATGGTCGAGGGCAACCACTACTTTCCGCTCGCCTCGGTCGACCCCGCGTGCCTGCGCGCCAGCGATCACACCACCGTCTGCGGGTGGAAAGGAACGGCGCGCTACCACCACCTCGATGTCGGCGGGCAGCGCAATGAGAACGCCGCCTGGTACTACCCGGACCCGCTTCCGGCCGCTGCCGAGATCGCCGGGCACGTCGCCTTCTGGAAAGGCGTGAGAATCGAGGACTGAGCGGAGAGGCGTCGCAGCGGCACCTGCGGCGGCTTTCTTCAAGCCGGGTCGCGCACCGGCCGATGGTGGAGGAAAGCCTCGATCGGCGAGGCTCCGCACGGCGTGGCTGCCCGCAACCTCAACGCCTGTCCCGGCTGCTCGATCCAGTACGACGTCTCGGCGCTGGACGCCGGCACCCTCGTGCGCTGCGCGTGCAGCGCCGAATTCGAGGTGCGGACCATGCTGCCCAAGACGATGCGCGCGTTGCGCTGTTCGAATTGCGGCGGCAATCTCCGCGACGGCGCCCAGGCCTGCGAGTACTGCCTGGCCGAGGTCACCCTCGACGAACTGCGCCTCGACTCGATCTGTCCGTTGTGCTGCGCGCGCATGGCGAGCGACGCGCGCTTCTGCATGAATTGCGGCGTCTCCATCGCGCCCCAGCCGGTCTCGTCCGCCGCGGACCGGACCTGCCCCCGCTGCCGCACGGCCATGCACGAACGGCGCGTGGGGAATTTCTCGGTCACCGAGTGCGGAAGCTGCGCCGGGTTGTGGTTGCAGCCCGGCGACCTCGAGCGGCTGACGGAACACGCCGAAGACGACCCCGACGTCGTGGCGCTCATCGAGGGGGTCTCGCGGTCGCGGAAGCCCGGCAAGCAGCATCCGCATGGCTACCTGCCTTGCGCCGAGTGCGGCCAGATGATGGTCCCGCGCAACTTCTCGAGCCGGTCGGGCACCGTCTACGACTGGTGCAAGGACCACGGCCTCTGGCTGGACCACCGCGAACTCGGGGCGATCCTGCGCTTCGTGAAGGACGGTGGCATGGTGCTCGCGCGCCGGGACAAGATCCGCCGCCTCGAGGCGGAAACGGTGCGCGTAAAGAGCCAGCGCCAGAGCGCGGTCGAAATGCTCTCCATGCCGATGGCGCCGCTGCACCGCAACCGGCACGTGCTGGGCATGCACTGGCTCTCGAGCCTGATCGAGCGCATCTTCGGCTAGTCCCGGCACCGACTACAATTGCGGCCGCGCACCCGGCCCCGCCGGAGTGCATGACCGCCATGCTGCACACCCTCTTTGCCCTTCTTGCCGCGCCGCTCTGCCAGTCCCCCCAGGGACCCGCCGCAGTCGCCGAGCCGATTCCGGTCCTGATCGTTTCGGGTGCGAACAACCACGACTGGGAGTGGACTTCGCCGTCGCTGAAACGGATCCTCGAAGAGGACCGCCGCTTTCGCGCCGAAATCACCGTCGAGCCCGCCAAGGTGCTCGCCGACCGCGCCTACCTCGACCGCTTCGCCGTCGTGGTGCTCGACTACAACGGGCCGCGCTGGGGAGAGGCCGCCGAACGCGTGTTCCTCGAGGCCGTGCGCGACGGCTTGGGCGTGACCGTGATCCACGCGGCCAACAACGCGTTCCCCGGCTGGAAGGAATACGAGGAAATGGTCGCGCTGTGCTGGCGCGACGGAACGGGCCACGGCCGCTTCCATCCGTTCGACGTGAAAGTCCTTCACCGCGCGCACCCGATCACGCGCGGCCTCGCCGACATGACGGCGCATCCCGACGAGCTCTATCACCGTCTGGTGCCCATGCACGGTGCCGGCTACGAACTGCTCGGCACCGCCTACTCGGCGCCCGGGACCGGCGGCACGGGGCAGGACGAGCCGATGATCCTCACCCGCTACGTCGGGCGCGGCCGCATCTTCCACACGCCGCTCGGGCACGTCTGGAAAGGCGCCGAGGCGGCTCGCGCTTCGCACCGGGATCCGCAATTCCGCAACCTCGTGCGGCGCGGCACCGAGTGGGCGGCGACTGGCGACGTCCGCGAAACCGCGGCGTCGCGCGCCGTGGCCGCGGCGGATCATGGCGGCGGCTGGCAAGTGCTGTTCGACGGCAGCGACGTGTCCCAGTGGCGCAGCTACCGCGGCAAGGGCTTCCCGGACCGCGGCTGGGTGGTGGAAGACGGCAGCCTGAGAACGCAGGCCGGCGCCGGCGGCGGCGACCTGGTCACGGTCGACGAATACGGCGATTTCGAGTTCGAGCTCGAGTTCAAGGTGGCGCCGGGCGCCAACAGCGGCATCATCTACCGCGTCGGCGAAGACGAGGACGCAAGCTGGCGCACCGGCCCGGAGTTCCAGATCTTCGACGACGCCGGGAACGGGATCGACGCGGAAGCCGACACCTCGGTGGGCGCGCTGTATGCGGTCGCCGCGCCTGCCGGCAAGGTCACGCGGCCGGCCGGCGAATGGAACCACGCGCGCATCGTCCTGGAGGGCGGCCGAGTCGAGCACTGGCTCAACGGCGTCCGCGTCTTGCAGCAGCAGATCGGCAGCGACGACTGGAAGGCCCGCGTGAAAGCGAGTAAGTTCGCCAGCATGCCGCGCTTCGGCACCCTGGAACGCGGCCGCATCGCGCTGCAGGAGCACGGCAACGACGTGTGGTTCCGCAACGTACGCTTGCGGGCGCTGCCCGCCGCGGGGCGCGTGGTGCAACTCTTCGATGGCATTTCTCTCGCCGGCTGGACCGGCGTACACGGCGCCGGCACGGCGCCGGCCGACGTCTGGTCGGTGCAGGACGGAATCCTGGTGTGCAAGGGTTCGCCGACCGGCTACCTGCGCACCGAGGGGCGCTACGAGAACTTCGTGCTGCGCCTGCAGTGGCGCTGGAATCCGGAGACGCGCGCCACCGGCAACGGCGGCGTGCTGCTCCGCGTGCAGGAGCCCGACCAGATCTGGCCGGTCAGCATCGAGGCGCAGCTGCAGGCGGGCAGTGCAGGCGACATCTGGCGGATCGGCGAGTACCCGCTGCAGGTCGCGGCGGACCGCACGGAAGGCCGGCGCACGCGCCGCTTCGCCGGTGCCGAGCGCCCGGTCGGCGAGTGGAACGACTACGAAATCGTGGTCGACCGCGGAACCGTGCGCCTTTTCGTCAACGGCGATTTGGTCAACGAAGGGCTGCAAGCGGCGCAAAAGGGCGGTTTCATCGCGCTGCAGTCCGAAGGCGCGGAAATGCACTTCCGCGGCATCGAACTCCAGCCCCTCGACTAGAGGGCCACGTTGCTGGGCACCTTCTGGCCGGCCAGGAAGGCCGCGATCCGGTCCGCGTGCGCCTCGGCATCGCGCTGGCCGAGATCGATGAGGGTCTGCACGTAGTCGCTCTGGAACATGAGCATCGACAAGAAGTCGTTGCTGCGCGTCTCGCGCGTGCCGAGTCCGCGGGTCAAGAAGCGGAACGCGCGCGGCAAGTCGGCTTCGTAGTCGTTGGCGAGCTTGCCGAGATCCTGCGAAGGCCGCAGCACCAGCAGGCGGACCGGCCGCAGTCCTGCCTCCTTGGCGTGCGGGCTGTCCTCGAGCAGGTTGTTGATGCGGTCGAGCCGCAGGGCGTCGGCGTCGAGCTGGTCGAGAAAGATCGCGTTCAACAAGGTGCCCGCGACTTGCGCCGGCGGGGGATAGCCCTCGTGCACCGGCACTTCGGCTTCGGCGAGGGTGCGTCCGTAGCGCGTCGAAATCGCGAGCACGCGCTGTGCACCCAGGTGGACCGCCGACGAAAGCGGCGCGGTGAGCCGGATCCCGCCGTCGCCGTACCAGCGGCCGTTCACTTGCACGGCCGGAAAGATCAACGGCAGCGCCGAGGACGCCATCACGTGGTCGGCGGTGAGGTGCGTCAAGCGCGCCGTGCGGTGGGCGCGGTTCCAGGTGCGCACGCCGGTTCCCTGGATCCAGGTCACGCTGCGGCCGGTCGCGTAGCTCGAACCCGTGATGGCGACCGAACGGAGGGACCCGCTATCGAGGTTGCGCTGGATGCCGCGGTGCAGGCCGCCTTCGCCGCCGTACTGCTCGAGCAGGAAATCGCGCAGCGGGGACGTGTCGACCAGGCTGCGCGGGGCGGAAGCCGGCCGGCGGCCGCCGCCGATGAGCCGGCCGCCGACGCGGAGCACCCGACCGAGCAGGCCGAAGGTGCCGACCTTGAACACGCGGTCGACCCGGACCGCCAGCCACGCATCGGCGAGCTTCTCGACCCGCTGGGCGAGCGGGCCGCCGGCGTGCGCCAGGCCGGCCGCGTTGATCGCTCCGGCGGAGACCCCGGTCAGGATGGGCAGCGCGACGTCCGGATGGTGAGCGGCGAGGAAGCGCAGAAATCCGACTTGGTAGGCCGCCCGGGCTCCTCCACCGGTCATGACCAGAGCGAGGTCGCCTCGGCCGTCCGGGGAAGCGTGGGGAGGAGTCATCGTGGACTGGGGGGAGCATAAGTTCCCGGTCTGCCTGGCCGAGAGTGCGTTTCCTCGGGGTTACGCGGGTCGCCGGAAACGACCCGGGGACGACCGCCCGTCCGGGGTCCGGGAAACCGGGCTTTCGTGTGCAAGTATCCTTTGCGGAGGCGGCTTGGGCCCGTTGGGCCGGTTTCGACCGCGACGGCCGCCGGACGGTGGCCTTGGCACGTCGATTGCCAGTCCCAGCAGGTCCGCGGATGATCCCCGTCCCATGTCCCGTTTCGCCCGTTCCTGCCGCACCGCGCTGTCCGCCTTGGCCTTGCTGGCCGTCGGCGTGACTCCGGCATGCGTCGAGAGGGCGGGCGGCGATGGTCCGATCGGAGCCGGCGATTCCGGCGCTGGGACCAAACGCCTGGTCGGCGTCACCCTGGAAGCGCCGGCGCCCCTGCAGGGTTTTGAGACGGCGTACGACGTGGCAGCCGCGATGCACCTGCCCGAAGCCGCGGCCGAGGAATCGCTCGTCCTGCACAACGTCTTCCGTTTGTCGGCTCAAGTGATTTCCGGAAGCGAGCCGGTCGGCGACGAGGGCCTCGCGGCGCTCGCCGCCATGGGAGTGCGCACGGTCGTGTCGGTCGACGGCAAGGTGCCGGACGCCGATGCGGCGGCCCGCCACGGGCTGCGCTACGTGCACGTGCCCATCCTTTACAGCGGCATCGACCGCGACCAGATGCTGCGGCTCGGCAAGACCTTCCGCGAGTTGGAGGGTCCGTTCTACGTGCACTGCTTCCACGGCCGCCACCGCGGACCCGCCGCGGCGGCGATCGGCCGCATGGTGGTCGACGGCGCCTCGCGCGAGCAGGCGCTTGCCGAGATGCGGCAGTGGTGCGGCACGTCGAGCCAGTACGAAGGCCTGTACCGGGCCGTGGCCGCCGGAGAGATCGCCGGCGCGGCGCGGACGCAAGCGTTCGACTGGGACTTTGCCACCGTCGCCGGCATCGACGGCCTGCGCGGGGCGATGGTGGAGATCGCGCGCAGCGTCGACCGGCTCGAAGTCCTGGAAGCGAACGGCTGGCGCGCCGACCCGGCGCACCCCGACCTCGATCCGCAGCGCGAAGCCGAGATCCTGGCCGGCCTGTTCGCGCAAGCCGAGCCGGCCGCCGTTGCCGGAGCGCGCCCGGATGACTTCCGGCACTGGCGCGACGAGACGACGGCAGAGCTGCGCCAGATGCAACGTCTTCTGGCCGCGGTCGCTGCCAGCGGCACGGCCGCTGCCGACGCCTCGCTCGCGCGCGTGAAGGCCGCCTGCAAGGCCTGCCACGCGGCCTACCGCAACGGCTCCCGCTGACTCCGCAGGGCCGTTCCGTGACGCTCGCGCCCGTCTTCGCGCACATCGACCCGGAGACCGCGCTGCGGGCGCTGGCCGGAGTCGTGCAGCGGACGCCGCTGCTGCCATTTCCGAGCGGCGACCCGGACATAGAACTGCGCGTCAAGCTGGAGTGTTTGCAGGAAACCGGCGCCTTCAAGGCGCGCGGCGCGTGGAACCAGATCCGCCAGCTCGACGCCGGCGCCCGCCGCGCTGGCGTGGTCGCAACGAGTTCCGGCAACCACGGCAAGGCGCTGGCATGGGCGGCCGCGCGCGCCGGCGTGCCGGCGACGATCTTCATGCCCGCGGACGCCTATCCGAACAAGATCGCCGCTTGCCGCGACGCGGGCGCGGACGTGGAGCTTCTGCCCACTCGCGAGGCCGCCGAGACCGCGTGCGCGGAGCGGATCGCAGCGGGTGCCGTCCTGGTGCATCCCTACGACAGCGCCCGCACCATCGAAGGCGCGGGGACCGTGGGCGTGGAAATCGCGGCGGAGTGGCCCCAGGTCGACGTGGTGGTCGTCCCCGTCGGCGGGGGCGGCTTGATCGCCGGCGTGGCGCTGGCGCTGCGCCGCGCACTCGGCGAGCGCGTGCGCGTGCTCGGGGCCGAACCAACCGGAGCGCGCACGCTCGGCCGCGCGCTCGCCGCCGGGACTCCGGTGCTGCTGGAGAACATCGACACGGCGATCCAGGGCCTGTGCCCCATGTCGCTCGGGCAAGCGAACTTGGAGATCTGCGTGGCGCTGGGAGTGCGCGCCCACGCGCTCCCGGACGCCGCGATTCTCGCCACCCAGCGCGCTCTGGTGGTGGATGGCGGCTGGACCGTCGAGCCGGCCGGCGCCGCCGCCGTCGCCGCGGTCCTTGGCGGTGCGGTCCCGTTCGAGTGGCGAGCGCGCCGCCCGTTGCGGGTCGCGGCCATCGTGTCGGGGGGCAACCCCGATCCGGCGCAGCTCGCGGCGCTGCGGGCCGGCGCCTGATCGCTGCTAGGCTATGCAGCCCGCCGCACGCGCGGCGCCGCCGGGCCCACGATGAGCGCTTCCACCTCCGAGACCGAGACTGTCGGCGACTTCCGCCTGGACCGCGAACTGGTCATGCGCAAGAAGCTCATCGACCACGGTTTGAAGATCGCCGGAGCCTTCGTCTACCGCACAGCGTGGGTGGCGCGGCGCAGTGCCGACGGGCCGCAGGCGGCTCCCGCCGGATACTTCCTCACGCAGGACGAGGCGCGCGAATGGGCGCGCAGCGGAGGCGGCGCCGCGCAAGCTGCCGCCGCGCCGGCCGCCGACGACTAGGAGCGCCAAGGTGCCCGCCGTCGACGACCTTCCGCTGCTGCTCGAGCTTCTTGAAGAAGATGCGCCGGTCGTGCAGCGCGCGGTGGGGCGCGACCTGGCGGCCTTCGGCCCGGGGCTGGCGCAAGCCTTGCGCGAACGCGGACTGCGGCCGAACCGGGACCGCGTGCGCCGCATCGAGACGCTGCTCGCCGGGCCGGCGCGCGCTTGGATGGAAGCCGACTGGCCGCAGGTCTTCTCGACCGGGAACGATCTCGCGCGCATGGAAGCCGGCTACCGCCGGCTCGGCGCGTGGCTGAACGGCCCGTGTTCGCCGCTCGATCTCGGCGAACAGCTCGACGAGCTCGCCGGCGACTACCGGTTCGCCGGCGGACCGCCGACGCTCGAAGGCCTGGTGGATTTCCTGTTCGCGCGCGGCCGTTTGCGCGGCGCCCGGCGCGATTTCTACGCGCCGCACAACAGCAATCTCTGCGCCGTGATCCGCACCGGGCGCGGCGTGCCGATCAGCCTGGTCGCCGTGCTGGTGCTCGTGGGGGCACGCCTCGGCCTACGCGCGGAGGGCTGTGGTTTTCCCGGGCACTTCCTTGCCCGGATCCGCGTCGACGGCCAGCCGCGGCTGGTCGACTGCTTCGACGGCGGGCGCGTGCTCGATCCGGAGGAATTGCGCGGCCGCTACCGCGGCGAGCTCGCGCGGATCGACCGGGTCGTCGACGACGCGGTCACGGCCGACGCTTTCCTGGCCCGCAGCCTGCGCAATCTCGTCGGAGCCTTCCAGCGCGCCGGCCGGGTCGCCGACCGCGATCTCGCGGCGCGGCTCCTCGCCACGATCGCACGCGCCGCGGCGGACTCCGGAGACGGGAGGTCGCGGGCCGGAGCCGCCGGGAACGACGAGGCGCGCCGGGCGAACTTCGCGAGCGGCCAGCTGGTCCGGCACCGCCTCTACCACTACCGCGGCGTGGTGGTCGACGCCGATCCCGAGTGCCGGGCGTCGATCGACTGGTATCACGCCAACCGCACGCAGCCGGGTCGCGAGCAGCCCTGGTACCACGTGCTGGTCGACGGCGGCGACCAGGTGACCTACGTCGCCGAGTCCAATCTCGAACTGGACCGGTCCGCGCGCTCGATCGACCATCCGCTGCTGGCGCAATTCTTCCACGGTTTCCGCGACGGCCGCTACGTGCGCAACGCGCAGTCCTGGCCGGACGCGAACGCCTAGACGCGGCGGACGACCGCCTTGGGCGGCTTCGATCGGAGGTTTCCCGCGGTCCGTAGCCGAAACCCGGTAGGTTTTCGTTGCTAGCATGGCGGAGGTCCGCCAACCCCCGACCGGCTCCCCGATGCTTCAATTCCTCCCCGTTCTGCTGTGCCTGTCCCCGGCGCTGTCCGCGCTGCAGGATCCCAAGCTTCCTGAGCGCTTCAGCACCGGACCGCCCGCCGGCGCGCCGACCGCGGTGACGGCCGGCCCGGTGTCCGGACCGGGCTCCCCCGCGGGCCCGGGAGGCGGCGACATCCGCGCCAACACCGATGCCACCAGCGCCCAGAACGAGACTTCGTTCTCGGTGAATCCGCTCGACGAAGACAACTGGGTCGGCACCGCCAACGACTACCGCTTCGGCACGGTCCAGATCGGCTGGTACAGCACCCGCGACGGCGGCGCCACCTGGACGACCGGAACCTTCGGTATCGATCCTGGATACAGCTTCTCGGGCGACCCCTGCGTCGTCTTCGACCCCGCGGGCGTGGTGCACGTGGTGGGCATGCAGTACTTCAGCGCCGGTGGGAGCGCGGTGACTTCGTACCGGTCGGCCGACGGCGGCGTCACCTGGACCGGCGGCATCCAGATCGACTTGAACTCCGCGAACGACAAGCCGCAGGCCGCCAGCGACTACAGCAACGGGGCGCATCACGGCGACGTCACCACGGCGTGGAACCGTTTCTTCGGCAACGGCGCCGACGTGCTCGTCGCGACCACCAGCAACGGCGGAGCGAGCTGGAGCACGGCCAAGAAGATCAACGACGTCTCCACCAACACGATCTCGCCCGACGTCGCCTACGCGGCGAACAGCGAGCTCTACGTGGGCTGGGCGGACCGCGGCAACTTCCGCGCCTACGTCGACCGCTCGAGCGACGGCGGCGTGAATTGGGGCGCGGACGTGGTGGCGGCCTCGTTCGGCCAGGTGCCCTCGCCGATCCCCGGCAGCAGTTTCCGGATGTTCGACATCTTCGCGCTGGCCGCCGACTGGACCAACGGGCCGCACGCAGGCAACGTCTACCTCGCGCAGCACACCTGGCAAGGCGGGCAGGCCGACATTGAAGTCGCGACGTCGACCGACCAGGGCGCCACCTGGACCGTGCGCAAGGTGAACGACGACGCCGGCAGCGCCGACCAGGTGATGCCCGGCGCGGTGGTGGACACCAAGGGCAACCTGAACGTCAGCTTCTTCGACCGGCGCCTGGATCCCGCCAACTACTTGCTCTGGACCTGGGTGGCGCGTTCGAGCGACGGCGGCGTCACCTTCGCGAACCATCCGGTTTCCGACCTGGGCTGGGATCACCGGCCGACCGAATTCGGCGGCGGCTTCATCGGCGACTACCTCGACGTCGACACCTTCAGCGGCGCGGTGCACCCCTTCTGGGTCGATGGCCGCAGCGGCACGCAGGACGTCTACACCGACGTGGTGGGCCTCGATCTCGTCGCCGACGTGGAGCAGCTCTCGGCCGCGACCGGCGGGCAGGTCCACTTGACCGTCAACGTGGGCCCCAACTTCGCCGGCTCGAGCTACATCGTGGTCGGCAGCCGCAGCGGCACCGCGCCCGGCACGCTGACCGGGACCGGAGTCGTGGTGCCGCTCAACCGCGATGCGTTCACCAATTGGACCATCGCCAACGCGAACAGCGCGCGCTTGCAGAACACGCGCGGCGTGCTCGATGCGACCGGAAGCGCACTGGCGACGATCGACACGCTCGGACCGCTGCCGTCGGGATTCATCGGCAGCACGGTTCACTTCGCCGCCGTGACGAACCCCGGCGCGCCGACTTTCGCCACCAACCCGGTGGGTATCGAGATCGTGCCTTGATCCTGGCGGCGGCGTTCCCGCTGCTCGCGGCCCTCGGAACCGGGCAGGAACCGGCGGCGGCTGCGGCGCCGCAGGTGCTGCATGTCAGCGGTCGCGGTGGCAGCGACGCGGAGGGCGACGGCACCGCCGCCGCGCCGTATCGGAGTCTCACGCGCGCGTTGCGCGCCGCGGCAGGCAGCGGACCCCTTGAGCTGCGCGTGGACGTCGGCACCTACTCGGCGGCGAGCGGCGAGGAGTTTCCACTCCGGCTCGCCAACGGCACGCAGCTGCTCGGACTCGCGCCGCAGGTGTGCCGCATCGAAGCCGGCGGGGCCGCTGCGGTCCTTGATCTCGCCGGCGGCGCCGGCCGCACCGTCCTGGCGGACCTGACCCTCACCGGTGCGGAGACCGGCGTGCAGGTTTCGGGATGGACGGCCGGCGAGCTCGTCCTCCGCGACGTCCGCTGCGAGCGGCTCGGCACCGGTCTCGCCTGGGAAGGCGGGAGCGCCGATCGTGGCAGCGCGCGCTTGCGCGTGGCGGGCGCGCGCTTCCGTGCGTGCAGCAGCGCGGGAGTGCGCGCCACCGGTGTTATCGACTTGCAGCTGTCCGATGCGCGCTTCGAGAATTGCGGAGTCGGCCTGGAGATCCCCGCGATTCCACTCGACGAGTCCGGACGTCCGCTCGTCGGCTTGCGGGTCGAGGGCTGTGTTTTCGCCGACAGCGCTGGCGCTGGTGTCCGCATCGCCGGCCTGGCCGGGCCGGTGGCGGGAGGGCGCCCCTTCGCCTTCGCCGGCTGCGAGTTTCGCGCCTGCGACGTGGGCTTGCAGATCGAGCGTCCGGCCGGCGACCACCCTCTCGAACTGCGCGGCTGCCGTTTCTCCGACAATCTGCGCTTCGGACTCGCGCTCGTCGGCGCCAACGGCGATCCCGCAGCGCGCTCCTTGATCGAAGACTGCCGTTTCACCGGCAATGGCGTCGGTCTGCACCTGGTCAACACGCAGCTGCAGCTTGAGGTGCGCAACTGCCGCATTCTCGAAAGCCAAGGCAACGGCGTGTTCTTCGGCAACTTCCTCGCGGAACCGAGCCTCGGCGTGTTCGTCGGCAACTTGATCGCCGGCAACGGCGCTGCCGGCCTGTACGCGCTCTCCGACGGCCGCAACTTGCGCGTGATCGCCGAGGCTTGCACGGTCGCTGGCAACGCCGCGAGCGGGATCCAACGGCGCGAGAAGCACGGCGGCACGAGCGGTTTCGATTTGCGCGGGTGCATCGTGGCGGGCAACGGCGAGGACCTGGTGCTGATCGGCGCCGACGAGGTCCACGACTGCTGGATCGGCGTCGGCACGCACGCCGGCGAGAACGGAAACCGTGGCGGCGACGCAGCTTTCGTCGACGCGGCCGCGGGCGACTACCGGTTGCGCGCGGACTCGCCGTGCCGCCTTTCCGGTGCCGCCGTTCCCGGCGCTTTCAAGGATTCCGAGTAGCCGCCACCGCCCTTTCGCGGCAGGGGTATAGTGCCCGGCCCCCTCGGACTCGAGGAACTTTTACCCGTTTGGAGCCTCCCATGGCCACGATCACGCTGAAAGGCAATCCGATTTCCACTGCCGGCGACCTTCCCGCGGTGGGCAGCGCCGCACCCGACTTCCGCCTCGTGCGCTGCGACCTCTCCGAGGCGAGCCTCGGCGACTACCGCGGCATCCGCGTCCTCAACGTCTTTCCGAGCGTCGACACGCCGGTCTGCGCGACCTCCGTGCGCACCTTCAACGAGAAGGCTGCCGGCATGAAGGGCGTGACGGTCCTGAACGTGTCCGCCGACCTGCCGTTCGCTCTCAAGCGCTTCTGCGGCGCCGAGGGCTTGGACAACGTGCACACCTTGAGCACGTTCCGCAGCAGTTTCGGCGACGATTACGGTCTGAACATCGTCGAGGGTCCGCTGGCGGGCCTTTGCTCCCGCGCCGTGATCGTGGTCGACGGCGCCGGCCGCGTGGTGCACGCGGAGCAAGTGCCGGAGATCGCGCAAGAGCCCGACTACGACGCCGCGCTGGCGGCGCTGGCCGTCTGACCGCCGGTGCCGGAGCTTTGCCCGAGGACCTCGTCGCCCTTGCCGGTGGAGCGGATCGCCTGCGCCTGGTCCTCGAAGACTTCTTCGGGCGGGTCTTCGAGGATCTGATGATCGGTTTCCTGTTCGCCGGCAAGGACCGGATCCGGCTGGTGGACAAGGAACTCGAACTCGCGCTCGCCGCGCTCGGCGCGGACGTGCCCTATACCGGCCGGCCCATTCGCGAGGTGCACCGAGCGCTGCCGATCCTCGGCGGGCACTTCTTGCGCCGGCAGCAGCTGCTGCGCGAGACCATGCACGACCACTCGGTGCCCGCTGCCGTCGCCGAGGCGCTGTTGCGCCACAACGACTCTTTGCGTCCGCTGGTGACCGCCGACGAGGGCTCCGAATGCCGGCACGACCGTGCGACCGGGGATGGCCGTGGAAGTTGACGACGGCCGGCTGATCTGGATGGACCTCGAGATGAGCGGGCTCGATCCCGAGCGCGACCGCGTCCTCGAAATCGCCGTGCTCGTCACCGATGCGGAGCTCGAGCTGGTCGCCGAGGGCCCCGACCTGGTCCTCCACCAGCCGGAGGCGGTGCTCGCCGGGATGGACGAATGGAACCGGACCCACCACGGCGATTCGGGTCTCGTCGAGCGGGTGCGGGCCGCACGGCTCGACGAG
>Ga0214471_10002741_pt1 | contig 13785 bp, 12 predicted proteins | sample RVTome_5_FD_207665 | JGI IMG/M metagenome (GOLD analysis project Ga0214471, IMG submission 207665) | Soil microbial communities from uranium-contaminated site in the Upper Colorado River Basin, Wyoming, United States - RVT142D155 | ecosystem: Environmental > Terrestrial > Soil > Contaminated >...
TTACGATAGTAGTATTGTTCCTGTAAAGACCAGATTGTACGGTATTGCTAATGCAGAGACAAAACCATACAAAATTTCAAGCAAAAAAATCACTACAAATGATCCTAATGGCAAGATCATGGAATTCCCATTAATGACAACTACCTTCTTTGGTAAAAAAATACCTGCTGGCGGAGGTTTTTATCTCAGATTTTTACCCTTGAAAATTATTGAAAATGCAATAAAACAGTATAACGTTGAGAACAATCCTGCCGTTTTTTATATTCATTCATGGGAATTAACTCCAGAATTCATGCCAAAGGTTTCCTTACCATTCACAGATAGTTTTGTGACATATCACAATTTGAGTAAGGCATTATCAAGGTTGGAAAAACTATTAGAAAAATTTGAGTTTACTTCTTTTGAGAGATATATTTCTGAATTTCTTCGATGAATTATTTAATTTGTGTAAAATGGTCAAGAGTCTGCCTGATACCATCTTTTACTGATGTCAACGTATCCCATCCAAGTAATTTTAATTTTGAATTATCAACAACAAAGTTTCCGACATCAACTTTCTTCGTATATGTGGATGGTTTTACATATTTTACTTTAGCACCAGTTAATTCTTCTAACCAAGAACCTAGCTGATAGAACCATGTTTTCTTATTGGATGATATCCAATACAAATTTCCAGATTTGCCTTTTTTTAATATTATATCAATGCCAGAAATTACATCAGAAATGTAGATTAGATCCCTGAAAAATTTTCCATTATTAAAAATTGTAATGTCTTTGCCTTTAAAGGCCCTATAAATTAAATAATTAATCGCGTTTTTATTGGCGACAACTTGCTCTCTTGGACCAAATGAATTAGTTATTCTAAAAATTACAGTATTCAACCCATATACATTATGATAAATCTTACAAAAGTTTTCACTTGATAATCTATTTACTCCATAAATCGTGGTTGGATTACAAGAAGTTTCTTCATTTACTGGTAATCTTTGGGGTTTTCCTACTACAATAAATGTACTACCTAAAATAAAACGACATTTCAAATTTTCTTTTCTAATTTTTTCTAGTATAAACAACGTAGACTTTGCATTGGAATCTACATTTGCCAAAGGTGATTCAAATGATCTTGAATGTGATGTTTCTCCAGCTAAATGAATGATTGCATCAGGCTTGTTTTTTTCAATACTTTTACCTAATTGATTAAAATTAGTAACATCAACAGATTCAATTTTTACCTGTTTTAATATATGTAATACGTTATTCTTTTTGGCCTTACTTTTAGTTAATAATACAAGATCATGGTTTCTCATTAATTTATCAGCTAGATGGCTTCCAACGAAACCTAACCCTCCTGTAATCATAATTTTCATGCCATTTTACAATAATCTGTGTCTATTAACTTTAGGATTAATCGGTTTCTAAATCATTAAAGTAAATTATAAAACATAACCTTTAGAAATAAAGATCTTTGTTATACAAAATTGTTGCATAAAAAACCATCCAAGATTTCTATTTTATTAAGTATGATAAATAAAGTGAGAAATTGGCATGTTTTACTTTTAGTATATTTTAAAATATATAATAAAAAAAATTTTATTCTTGAATTAAAAAATGCCTTTAAGTTAAAACTTCGTACCAGATCAACTGACATCTTTGCATTTACAAATGTGTGGCTGGTAGAAGAATATAAACAAGGAGGATTTGCCATTGAATCTTCAGATAATATAATTGATGTTGGAGCCCATATTGGATTCTTTACTGTCTATGCAGCACAATTTTGTAAAAATGGAAAAATTTTTTCTTATGAACCAGTGAAAGAAAATTTTGAACTGTTAAAAGAAAACATATCTCTTAATGCATTAAATAATGTATACATATTCAACAACGCTGTATCTGACAATACAGGTTCGATTAAAATTTATCTTAATCAGGAAGATCAAGCAGCTCATAGCAGTTATCATAAAAGTGAAAAATGCATAGAAGTAAACGCTGTATCAATTAAAGACATAATTGACATGAACAAAATAGAGGTTTGTGATTTTCTGAAGCTTGATTGCGAAGGTTCAGAATTCAAAATTTTAGATGGTATTGATGATAATTATTTTGATAAAATAAAGAAGATCTGTTTAGAATATCATATTTTAGCTGAAAATCCTACCGATTTCAAACAATTAAAGGATAGATTCAAAAGATTAAATTATGATATTATAGATATACCCTCTTCAAACACAATGGGTATTTTATTTGCAAAAAAATCTCACATGTAATACTTTACAGAATAAAATCAAAAATGTTAAAGAATTATACAGTTTGTGTATGATTCTATCACAATAATCTAAATGACTGGAAAATATCAAATGCCTAGTAGAATGAAAATTGCATTATGCTGCCCCGCATCACTGCCTGCAACACAATTTGGGGGTATTTTGTTCCTAGCAGTAGATCTTGCTAAAGAACTATCAAAAATAGGTCATAACGTTACGATATATACCACCGACTTAGATTTTGCAAACAATCCTAACACATTCAATAAGAAACTTCCTAGAGAAGAGGTATTAGAAAATTTTACAATCAAACGTTCTCATGTGTGGTTAGGATTTATTCTTTTTTACATTAATCCTAGTATGTATTTACAAATGAGGAAAGATGATTTCGATATAATTCATACTATTGGAATACGTAGTTTTCAATCATTAATTGCTACGATGATTTCAAAAAGGAAAAAGATACCTCTGGTGATATCTGACCAAGGCGGTTTAACGACACATCCAGATTTACAAAGAGGTATTAGAAAAATTCTTTATAAATTACAAAAGCCGATGCTTAATTTTATCATTAATCAAGCAACAAAAATCATCGTAGCAAATGAATATGAAAAAGAGATATTTTCTAATTTTACTACGAATTCAAAAATTGAAGTAATTAGAAATGGAATTGATCTTGAGGAATTAAAAATAGAGAAAATTTATTTTAAAGAAAAAAATAACATTAAAAACAATTTTATCTTATTTTTAGGTCGTTTTAGTAAAGTTAAAGGAATTGATATTTTGCTTAATGCTATTAGTTTAATCAAAGATACAGAAGCAATGCAAAATACAAAAGTGGTAGTAATGGGAGTAGACTTTGGTTTTGAAAAAGAAATGTTACATATGATTAATGATTTAGAAATAACTCATAAGGTTCTGGTTATAAAAAATCCTTCAAGACAGGATGTTATCGCAGCATATAACGAGTGTGATTTTCTAGTTTTACCATCAAGATGGGAATTATCCCCCCTTACACCTCTAGAAGGTTTTGCGTTTAAAAAAACAGTGATTAGTACTAAAACACATGGCATCCCACATACAATAAAAGATAGAGAAAATTGCATACTTGTAGCACCAGAAAGTTATAAAGAATTATCTAACGCAATTCTAGAGCTATTGTCAGACAGTAAAAAATGTGATGAGTATGGTCTTGCAGGCTATAAATTGGTACAAAATATATGTAATTCAAAAAAGATGGCTGAAAATACGTTTAAAATCTATCAAGATATAGTCAACAGATAAATTATTTATGACTAATTTAACTAAATTGAAAACTAAAACACTAGATCCATTTGAAGACTCTTCGATAAAGGTTTCTTTTTTTCTTCCACAGATAACTAAAGATGATAAAAGATTTGTAAACAACGCATTAAATTCTGCGTTATTAACTGATGGACCAAAACTGCGTCAGTTTGAATCGGCTTTTGCAAAATTTACTGGCACAAATTTTGCAATAGGTGTTTCTAATGCAACCTCAGCACTACATTTAGCGTTAAAATCAACTGGAATAGGAAAAGGTGATGAAGTAATCATACCTGATATGACTTTTGTCGCTACTGCAAGTGCAGTTCTAATTACAGGTGCAACACCAGTTCTTGCTGACATTAATAATGAAGATATGAACATCTCTGTTGATTCAATACAGGAATGTATAACTAAAAAAACAAAAGCAATTTTGCCAGTACATTTTGCTGGAAAGATCTGTGATATCAATAGAATTAAAAAAATTGCAAAATCAAATAACTTAGTTATAATCGAAGATTGTGCTCATGCTGTTGGCGCAAGAAGTGAAAATAAACATGTAGGAAGTTTTGGAATGGCGGGATGTTTTAGTTTTTACCCTACAAAAAATATAACAACAATTGAAGGTGGCATGGTAATTACTAATTCAAAAAAAATAGCTCAATATGTTAGAACTGCAAGAAATCATGGAATAGCAAAGTCGTTAAAACAAAGATTTTCTCATGGTAAACCATGGGATTATGATGTAATGGAGCCAGGATATAATTATAGGTTAGATGAAATTAGATCTGCGTTAGGAATAAGCCAGTTAAAAAGAGTTAAAAAAATTAATTTGCAGAGAAAAAAGGCTTGCCAATATTATAATTCAAAATTAAGAAATGTTGATGGAATAATAACTCCACTTTCATCTAATAATGGTGATAATGTATTTCATCTATACATAATCAGGATTCAAAAAAACTTTGGTTTGTCAAGAGACAGTTTGTTTCACAAATTATTAAAACATGGAATTAGAACATCGGTGCATTACAAACCTTTACATGAGTTTACTGTATTTAGAAAAAAGGCGAAAATCTACGATAAGTTAGATAATACTAAACAGGCATACAAGGAGATTATTTCTCTTCCTCTTTATCCACAAATTTCAAGAATAGAGCAAAATAAAGTAATTGATTGTATAATTAACTAAAACTAAGTTTTTATTCATAGTATATTTTATACGTCAATATTATAATCCCTAATTCGTATTGTGAGTAACTTGGATATTGTAATAGGAATACCAGCATATAATGAAGAAAAAAGTATTGCATCAATAATTTTGAGATTGAAAAAAATAACGGATAAAATTATAGTGTGTAATGATGGATCAACAGATTTAACAGGAGATATAGCAAGTAAATTAGGCGCAGTTGTGATTAATCATGAAAAAAATCTTGGCTATGGTTCTGCGATTAGAAGTCTATTTCAAAAAGCCAAAGAGTTAGACGCAGAAATTTTAGTTACTTTTGATGCAGATGGTCAACATAGGACCGCCGACATCAATACAGTTGTAGAACCTATTTTAAAGGATCAGGCAAATATTGTAATTGGTTCTAGATTTTTAGATAAAGATGATACAGTTCCCGAATATAGAAAATTTGGTATTAAAGTTATAACAAAAGTTACCAATGTTTCAATAAATCAGAAATTAACTGATTCACAAAGTGGTTTTAGAGCATACAGCAAAAAAGTGCTAAATGAAATTAATCCTTCAGATTATGGTATGGGTGTATCAACTGAAATTCTAATCAAAGCAAGTAGTAAAGGTTTCAAGATAGTTGAAGTGCCGATAAAAGTTCTATATGAGGAAAACACTTCTACTCATAATCCTGTATCTCACGGCACATCGGTGCTGTTTAGTACCATGAAATTTACATCCATTGAACACCCCTTACAATTTTATGGCATTCCTGGTATTGTTCTATCAGGAATTGGTTTATTTTTTATAGTTTGGGTAATTCAATATTTTGCAGATTTTGGAAGCTTTCCGCCTGTTCTCGCATTAATTGCAATAGGAACTACAGTTCTAGGTGCAGTTTTTCTAGTTACAGCTATTATTCTTTATTCATTGGTTAATGTAGTAAGAGAAGGCAGTAGAAAATAATTTTTTAATAAAGATTAACGATGGATAACAACTGGGATCAATTTAGAGAAAAATTAATTGGTTTAAAGGGATTAGCCTCTATTGGTTTTTCTGATATTGTTGGAGCTGGCATATCAGCAGTTTTTTGGTTATACATTGCAGCTACAATAGAACCTGAAAGTTATGGCGAAATTAATTATTTTCTTGGTATTGCTGGAATTGCTTCCTACATTGCGTTGTTTGGTACACAAAATACCATTACTGTATATACAGCAAAAAATGTCAAAATCCAATCTACATTTTATTTAATATCTCTCATAATAGGAACAATTTCTTCTTTGATTATTATTTTAGTTTTTTATAGAATTGATGTTGGTGTAGTTATTTTTGGCTATATAATCAACACATTAGCTATTGGCGATTTAGTAGGAAGAAAATTATATTCAAGTTATTCAAAATATATCTTAACACAAAAAATTTTAACATTAGTGTTAGGAATTGGTTTTTTTTATGTGTTTGGTGTTAATGGCATAATCTATGCACTAGCACTTTCTTATGGTGCATATATTATACGACTTTATAAAGTGTTTAGTGAAATAAAAATAGATTTTTCACTTTTAAAATCTCGTTTAGGTTTCATAACAAATAATTACATTCTACTGATAGTTGGAGGATTTGGTAGCCAGTTAGATAAATTAATTATAGCACCTTTACTTGGTTTTATGCTTTTAGGAAATTATAGTTTGGCTTTACAAGTAATAGGAATATTAATGATTTTTCCACAGATAGTGTTCAAATATTTACTTACACATGATTCTAGTGATAATAAGAATAAAAAATTAAAAAAAATAACTGCAATGGTTTCAATTTGTGTTACAATAGCAAGTGTAACTTTATCTCCATATATTATTCCAACAATGTTTCCAAAATATCTTGATGTAGTTGATTCAATACAAATTATGAGTGTGGGTATAATTCCAAGCACAATCTCTATTCTCTATACTTCCAAATTTTTAGGACTAGAAAAAAGCAAGTTTGTCTTAATTGGCAGTTTACTATCACTATCATCCATTGTTATTGGCATCATACTACTTGGAACCATATATGGCATAATAGGTATTGCAGTTGCATTTGTTTTATCATCGTCTGTAAATGCAGTTTTTCTGACAACTATGAATATAGTCATTAAATTAAAGTGAAAATAATTTGGTAAGAAATAATAATTTTTCAAACTGTAATAATTCCATAAATTTTATCAATAGATTATCACATATTGCCGAAAATCCATATCTTTTTTTAACAATATTAGGCATTTCTGGATTTTTGATCAGATTTTATTACTTTCCTTTTGACTTGCCTATTACACACGATGGATTAGACTATTTGTGGTATGCTGTAGATTTGAGTATTTTAGGAACATTTCCAACTAATTACACATTTCCAAACAATGGATGGTCTTCATTTCTTTCAATTTTCTTCTATTTTTTTCCCTCTAGTAATATTCAAGATTTTATGGATCTCCAACGTTGGTTAACTGTTACAATTTCTGTACTTACTATAATTCCAGTCTATCTTCTTTGTGGTAGATTTTTTGAAAAAAAATATGCAATAATTGGAGCAGCATTTTTTGTATTTGATCCAAGAATGATACAACATTCATTATTGGGTTTAACTGAAACCTCTTTTATTTTACTTGGTGCTACTGCCTTGTTTTTGTTTCTTAGTAAACATGACAAGGCCATATATGCATCATTTGCCGTACTTGGATTATTTGCACTTGTAAGATACGAGGGATTGCTCTTAGCGTTACCATTTTCTGTATTGTATTTTGCTAGATTTAAGTTAAAAAAAAGAACAATTCTAAAGTATCTTTTTGCAATTGCGATATTTTTACTTATTTTATTACCAATGGCACACATACGAATAGAAACAACTGGTAAAGATGGTTTGGTTAGTCATGTTACAGCAGGACCACAGTATTATCAACATATTGTAGAACAATCAGAAACTAGTCAAAACAAGATGTTTGATTTTATTTTTACAGGTTCTGTTAATCTAGTAAAATATCTTGGCTGGTCATGCATTCCTGTTTTCATATTTTTTCTGCCACTTGGGATTTTTATGATTTTCAAAAATATCGATCATAAAAAATCAACGCTAATACTTACTACTGTATTTTTGCTAATACCAGCATTCTATGCATATTCTAGAAATCTTCAAGATACAAAATACCTCTATGTTCTATATCCGATATTTTGTGTATTATCTCTTTATATCATAAAAACTATTGATGTAAAGTTCAAGAAATGGAACATACTTGCAATACTAATTATAAGTGGAATAATTTTTGGTTCGTTAATTTTTCTAAATTTTAAGTCAATTGATTATGAACATGAAAAGGAGGCTTTGAGTCTAGCATATATTATTAATGCTAGAACAGGTGTAATTAATAATTATTATCCAGAATCACAATACTTAGTTCATGTTAAGTATACCAATTTAGAAAAATTTCCAGTTCTAAGTAGCACAATCCCCGGACAACGAAAAATTATCAGTGATGAGAACTTTGATAGTATAGAAGAATATGTTTTATTTGGAATAGAAAAGAAAGGATTAACTCATCTAGTTCTTGATGGATATAATGCAAGACCACAAGTTCTTAATGATGTTTTCTATAATGAAGAAAAATACCCTTATTTGATTAAAATTTATGATTCACTTGAACATGGTTATAAATATCATATGAAAATTTTCAAGATAGATTACCAGTTATTTGAAAAACTACATACAGGGCAATTTAATGAAAATCAGTAAAAAGATTTCTATTGTTATACTAGTTGTCATTGGTTTTTACGCAATTTTTTTATTATTGTCAGATATAGAAAAAATTAGCAACAAATTAATTAATTTTAAAATCGAATTTTTACCAGTAATTTTTTCACTTGTACCGGTAGCATGGGTTTTGGTATATTTTAGATGGTATTTTCTCTTAAAAAATTTAGATATTAGAGTACCACATAAAGAAAATTTTACAATTTTTCTAGCAAGTGCTATGTTAGGAATTACACCGGGAAAAGTAGGTGAGTTACTCAAATCTCAGTTTTTAAAGGAAAAATTTGGAATTTCTAGAACAAAAACGGTACCATTAGTCTTTGTTGAAAAATTATACGATCTTACAGGAGCGATAATAATTTCATTTGTAGGAATCTGGTTGTTTCCTGAAGCAGGGTATATTATTACAGTTGGTCTTGTTCTGTTGATTTTTGTTTTTGTTATTATTTCGTCTCAGAAAGTTTTTAACAAAACTGCACAAGTGTTTATGCGGTTTAGAATTACTAGACAATTTGTAGAACCTCTATCAGAATCCTCTGAAATTATTAAAACTTCAATTCGTGGTAAAACAGCACTTTTTTCTACGATATTATCGGTGGGATACTGGTTTATAATTTCACTTGCAATTTATTTTATTTTTTTAGCGTTAGAAATAGATTCGTTATCTTTTCTTACAATAATTTCTACATATATAGCCTCATTAATTTTAGGCGTTTTATCATTTTTGCCTGCAGGAATAGGTGTAACCGAAGGAAGTTTTGTGGGATTACTTAGTTTGCAAGGAATTGAAATTTCTACAGCAGTAGTTATTGCGCTTTTGGTAAGATTATTTACATTGTGGTATGGTGTTGCAGTTGGTTTATTATCATTAAAAATAAGTGGGGTTTTTTCATTAAAATAATTCTTAAATAAAAAAATATTTTATATCACTACAAACAAATTCCAAGTCTTTATTACATGATATAATAGAGTTAAATATTTTTGATTTTCTTAAATTCTGGTTAAAATCATCATAACTATATTTTCCAAAAAATAAATTCTTTGATTATCTGCCAGCTTAGTTGTGCACCAACTATCAAAGGACGCATTTTTCTTTTTCCCCCTATTCTGTGCCATTCATTCCCCTCAATTTCAAAAATTTTTTGTTTTTTCTTTAATCCACGTATGCTCATTTGTTGAGTAGAATCCATAGATAATGCATCTATTTTTAATTCTAACATTGCCTTACGTTTAATAGCTCTACAACCTGTTAAAGTATCTGTCAAATTTCCCCCAAAAAGAACATTAACCAAGAAAACAAACATCTTGTTCCCAAATCTATCAATCAATCCTGCATCTAGATTTATTGAGTTTTTTCCAAATCTTGTGATGATGATTTGATCATGATCTTCTACTATTTTTTCTGATAATTTTTTAATATCTTCAACCTCATGGTTTCCATCTGGGCTAAATAAAATAATATTATCTTCCGTTGTTGCATTTACGCCTGTCAATATGGCACCTCCATACCCCTTTAGTGTAGTTTGTTTTATTACTTCAAATCCCATCTTTATCGCTTCTTCTACAGTTCCATCAGTTGAGTCCCCATCAACAATAACAATTCTATCCACCCATTTTTTGTTCACTTTGGACATGATTTTCTGCATTCCTTCAAATTCATTAAATGTCATTACAAGTAAAACAGTAGACAACAACGTACAAAATATTCATAGATATATGAATTTGTACACGGTTCTCTAAGATTAACGAAAAATTAATTAGCATTATTAATTATTTCCCAACTTTTCTTCAATTATTTTTCTGTATTTTGGATAGATTTTTGCTTTATAATCATGAGAAAAAATTTCAACAAAAAGAGAATTTTTTATTGCAGTGATCAAATTCGCTGTATGTGTCATGTTATTAATTACTATGGGTGCGTTTAGAACTTTTATGGTTTCAATATTTGTTTTAATGTTAAATTCCCTATATTCCACTTTGCCTGATAACAATATGTAAACAACATTGAATGGGTGATAATGACCTCCACGTGCAAAGCCACGTTTGATTTCAAATAAATTGATTTTGGTATTATCATGCATAAAAAATAGAATTTTACCACGCTTATCGCCACCTTTATTCTTGAGGTTTAGTGCCATATGTTATTTGGATTGATTGTGTATTAATATAAAAATTGCAAAACAGTTTAGTCGTGTCTTTTCAATTAATTTATTCATTTTATTTAAGATAAGAAAGTGAGAAAATTATTTCTGCTGGTATAAATTCAAAATTTGGAAGATGTTTTTTCTAATAGATCCTTAAATTTTTTGCAAATTCAGTACTTAAATAATATCTCCAACTTTTAATAAAAATAATTACTTTTTATTTTTTGATTTGTAGTATGATGCTGTAATTTTAAGTCCCTCTAAAAGGGAATATTGTGGTTTCCATTTAAGTAATTTTTTAGCTTTAATATTTGATATTTGTAGTTTCGGAATCTCTAATACTCGTTTAGGAAAGCTGTTCCAATGAATTTTTCCCTTATATCCAATGATTTTTGCAATTTGATTTGTTAAATCTTTGACTGAGATAGCCATTCCTGTTCCAATGTTAATTGATTCACCAAATAATTTTTTGTTATTGCTCTCAACTGCCAACACATATGCTGCCAACAGATCTGGTTCAAATACAAAATCTCGGATAGGAGTAGGATCGCCTAGATTTATAGGAGATTTTCCCTGTTGCATTTGATATATTATACTCTCTATAACAAACTGATGATTGTGTTTTCTGCCATATGAGTTAGCATTTCTAAAAATTATGACTGGAAATCCATACGCATCGTAAAGATAGCGTAGAAACTTTTCAGCCGCAATTTTTGCTACAGCATATGGGCTTGCTGCACGAAGTTCTGCATCCTCTCTAATTGGAAATTTAGTTTGGACTCCATATTCTTCAACAGAACCAGAAAAGATAAATTTTTTTAAATTTGGTAAATTTCTTCTAGCGGCTTCAGCCATGTTTACTGTACCAATGAAATTAACATTAACGACTTCTAATATGTGGGTGAAACTATAAGCTACAGATGTTTGAGCTCCTAGATGAATAATAACATCTGGTTTAAAAGATGTTAAAGCATCTTGCACAGTAAGATAATCTGTTAGATCTCCATAATAATATGAAATACCACTTCTTTTTTCGCCTCTAATCATAGATTCAGTGTTTTCTGCCGTTGGACGATCTGAGCTTGATACATTTCTAACCAATGTACCGAGTTGGTAACCGCGTCTTTGCAATTTTTCACTTAATTGATCCCCAAGGAATCCAGTCATTCCAGTTACAAAAATTTTCATATCTCGACAAAAGTTTTCGAAGTATTATACTTTTGGAAAAAATCATTCAAATGACTTGGATAGATTTGACTAAATTTACTCTATGAGAGAATTCCGTTTCGCGATAGTCCACATCTCCCCTGCTCAAGGCATTTATCATTTCGTCTATACCATCTTGAATTGATTTTGTAACTTTAAAGCCTAAATTTTTCTTTATTTTATCAAAAGAAACTCTATAGTTTCTAGGATCTATTTTTGCTTCTTGAATATCAATTTTAGTACCAGCTATACGTTTTTGAACGAATTTTGCTAATTCAATTTTCTTAATATTTTGATTTGTGTCACCAACATTGTATATTTCACCTGAAATCAATTTTGAGTCAGATCTTATTCCTATCATACATGCTTCAGCAACATCTTCCACATGAATAAATGGTCTCCAATAATTAGGACCAAAAACTTCGATTTTTCTATGTTCAAAGGCATTTTTTATCAATTCTTGTATTAGTAAATCAAATCTCATTTTGGGAGAAAGACCAAAGACTGTAGCAAATCTTAAAACACAAGGTTCAAAATTATCATCTTTTGAACTCAATACCAAAGATTCACCTTTAATTTTTGTCTCAGAATAAAGTGAAAGCGATTTCAAAGGAGTAGTTTCGTCAACGACTTCTAGATTTGAACCATAATTACTACAAGTAGATGAAAAAAAGAATCGCATAACTTTTTTCCTTTTACATATGTTTATGAGATTTGCAGTAGCATCAACATTAATCTGTCTTGTAGCTTCTGGAATTTGATCGCATAATGGTCCTGTAATTGCTGCCAAGTGAACAACACAATTTACATCATCAAGTGATTTTTCAAGTAAATCAGAATTTCTTATATCTCCCTGGATGAATTTTACATTTTTCTTTTTTCTTAATTGAGACAACCCTTCATTTCCAAACACCGAAGAATCAAAAACTCGAATGTCATAGTATGAGCTTAATTTTTTGACAAGAGTACTTCCAACGTAACCTGCTCCTCCAGTGATCAAAATTGTGTTTATTTCTTTCAATGTATTTTCGAATTCACTAGGTATCCTTATTTAGCGTTTATTACTGTTGCAGCTAATATGAAATTTATCAATCAAGTTGAACCTTTTCTTGGTAAAGAAGAAAGATGGCAATTAAATGAAGTTATGGAGTCAGGATGGTACACCGAAGCCAAAAAAACTAGAACGTTTGAAAGAATGTTTTCTGATTTTGTGGGAGCTAAATATGCTTGTGCTGTGACTAGCGGTACCACTGCGCTTTATGTTGGACTCAAAGCATTAGGAATTAAAAGTGGAGACGAAGTTCTTGTACCTGATTTAACATTTGTTGCTACAGCTAATGCTGTAGAAATGACTGGTGCAAAGCCTATACTTGTTGATATAGAAAAAACTACTTTGAATTTAGATATAAAAAAAATTTCAAAAAAGATAACAAAAAAAACCAGAGCAATTATACTAGTCACCTTTAATGGAAGAACAACTGATTTAAGAGAATTAAAGTCATGTGCAAAGAAAAATAATTTATTTGTCATTGAAGATGTTGCTCATGCCATTGGTTCATACTTCAACGGAAAACATTCGGGAAATTTCAGTGATGTTGCTGCTTTCTCTTTCAGCATTCCTAAAATTATCACTACAGGGCAGGGAGGCATGATAATAACAAATCAAAAAAAATTGTACGATAGGTGCTTGGAAATTAAAGATTTTGGAAGAAGTGTTGATTCAAAAAAAAAGAACATTTTCAACCACGCTACTATTGGATACAATTTCAAATTTACAGAATTTCAAGCAGCTATAGGTATAGGCCAGATGATGAGATTGGAGAAAAATATTAGAAAGAAGAAATCCATTTACAAGAAATACAAAGATATGCTTTCTAACATTGATGAAATAGAATTTGTGGATACAGATTTAAGATTTCAAACAGTGTGGTCAGCT
>Ga0214471_10002742_pt1 | contig 13785 bp, 16 predicted proteins | sample RVTome_5_FD_207665 | JGI IMG/M metagenome (GOLD analysis project Ga0214471, IMG submission 207665) | Soil microbial communities from uranium-contaminated site in the Upper Colorado River Basin, Wyoming, United States - RVT142D155 | ecosystem: Environmental > Terrestrial > Soil > Contaminated >...
CAGCGCCGGCGATGGCTGCTCCAACATCGGCCTCAGTCAATCGAAACGAGTCGATGTCGGATAGCCAGCCGTCATACGTCTCGGCCACCACCGGCAGGTGGAATCCCTCCACAACCCCGGCCTCCAACCCATGGCGAACCAGCGCGTCGCGGACCAGGCCTACCTGATGGGTATTGGTGATGCCGACCGGCGAGCCAAGCATCCCCGCCTCCTCGATCCAGGGAATCCCTGTCATCTCGCCATTGCCATTGAACGAATGCCAGCCACAGAAGGCGTAGTTCGTCCAAATCTCGTTGTTGCGAGGGATGATCATGGTCACCCCCGTTCTCACGGTGGTCGGCGAGTCCTCGATGACGGTGGCGTGCCCGACCAACACTCCTGTGACATCGGTTATCGCATTGAACTGCCCGGTCGGCAGCCGACCGATCGAGATGCCGAGGTCCCTGAGCCTGGTCACTCGTCTCCCTCGTTGTTCCAGGCAGGGTCCGTGTCCCACTCTTCGTTGCGCTCGTCAACCTTTTCGAGAGCCCTAGCTGCTTCCTCCCGAGTCGGATACGGCCCGAGACGGACTTCCGCCCGGCACCCTTCCTTCGGTTCGACGGTCTTGTGGTCAAGGCAGTAGAACCAACCGGTGTTGGCAGGATCCCGGTTCATGCGTGGCTTTGGTAAGTTGGCACCGAAGCAGCCTAGGTAGCGCTGCGTCTGGCGAACATCGGAGGTTTCGTGAGCGGCGACAACCAGCCTCGCGTGGTGGTCTCGAGCGACGGCGGTGGCAATCGCGGAATGCTGATTGCGGTCGTGGTGCTCGTGATCACAATCGTCGCCGCGGTCTGGGTCTTCAACCAAAGCGGGGCCGGCGACTCGACCAACGTCACAATCGAGATCCCCGAAGGGGAAGCCGACCCCGGGACCGAAACCACCATCGCCCCCTGACCTCTCAGATCCTCCGTTTTGGCGCGGAGGATCGCCCCAGCGGGAGCAGGACTCCGCGCCAGAACACGGGGTTAGTACTACGCCGAGAGTCTCATTCCTCCGACTGGTCGACCTGGAACGGGCAAGGCACGCCGACTTCAGGGCCCCGCTGGGCGTACTCGCCGTAGAAGGCGTCGATCGCCGAGCGGTCGTAGCTATCCAGACGAAGAAGATGGGTCCAGGCGGTGAGGGTGATCTGGGTCGCCATGCCGTCCCGCGGGGTGACGATCACGTGGGTCCCTGCGTCACGGGCGAAGTTCTCGAGATCCTCGCGAGCGGCCGACGCCGTCTCGGGGTTGTAATACACGACGACCACTCCATGTTCGAGGTCGTGGATCAGGTTTATGTCAGGAGGAGCCGTCCGATATATCCCACAGGCGGCCGACGACGATGCGTGGGAACCGCTCGTCGGGGGATCAGAGTTGTACGCGGGAACCGGGTCGGCTGCTTCGAGGTGAAGCTGGCCCTGATCGGGGAATGTCTCCACGCTGGCCAGGGCAACCGGTGGCGGTCGAGTAGCGAAGAAGACGATGGCGCCAACCAGGAGGACGGACACACCGGCACCGATTACCAACCGCCGATTGCGCAGGGATCGGGCCGCTGCCAGCCGACGCTCTTCAGCCTCGGCAAGCTTGGTATCGACGGTCTTCTTGCTTCCGGTACGTGACATGAACCGCTGGGTCCTTTCGGGGCGTGCGTTTCCAAAGGGTGGACGTGGTCGCCTGAATGGTAAGCCAAACGCCGGGTTCTGCCAGTCGGACGCCGGCTCTTGGCAAACGGCGGTAACGGCGGGATCGCCAGGCGGATCCGGCGAGGAGCGGCGGCAATCCATTCGATGTGCGGCTACGAACCACACGACCAAGCCGGAAAGACGCCTGACATTCACTATGACCGCTACCCGGTTCGGGCCGGAGCCGGTGAGTTCTAGGAACCGGCCGGGGGGCGTCGACGTTGCCACGGGCGAAATCCTGTTCTCGGCTCCCCTCGACGCCTGACCCCAAGAACGTTCTACGTTCTACGTTGGACGGGTTTGACGGGGTGTGCGGTTTTGCCGCCAAGGTTGGCGACTCCCTTGCGCTGCATGTCTCCCCACTGCTTAGTGGTGATGCCGCCGAAAATCGCCCGGATCCGCCACCACACAGTCTGCTGGCGCAGTCCCATGTTTTCCAGGAACACAAGGCTCAGCAGAGTCAGAGCTTCCAGTGGTTTGTTGAAGTACCCGAATCGCTCGTCGAGGAAGAGCGCCAACAACGAAGTGAAGGCGCCGGCCAGGAAAGCGATCACCAAGAGCAACAACGCCGGATAGGGGTTGATGCCCCCGAAGAGCAAGGACACCGGCACCACCAGGTAGCCGAGGAACTCGATGATCGGAGCCAGGAACTCGAAAAGGAACATCGCCGGCCAACCCAGCATCCCCACTGTTCCGTGGCGGGGATTGAAGAGCGAGGAGCGGAAATCCCACATCGCCCTCAAGAGGCCCCGATGCCATCGGATTCGCTGCCTCCGCAACACCTTTCGGGTCGATGGCACTTCGGTCCAGGCGACCGCCGAAGGGGCATAAACCATTCGGTATGGCTTCTTAAGCCTCCGGTAGTGTCGATGGATCCGCATGCTGAGGTCCAAGTCCTCACCCATATGCCCGGAGGTGAGCCCTCCCACGTCTACAACTGCTTGCTTCAGATAGACCCCGAAGGCCCCGGAAAGGAAGATGAGGGAGTTGATGGCTGACCACCCCGGTCGTGCTCCAACAAAGGAACGGATGTATTCGAGTATCTGAATCCGTTCCCACCACCCGCCCGGCAGCTTGGCGTCGACGATGTGACCATGCCTGATCGTGCAACCGTTGAGCGGCCGGACGTTTCCTCCGACCCCCACGGTCCGGGTCCGATCCTCGGCCACATATCGCATCGAGTTCACCAACGCGTCGCCGTCGATCAGCACGTCGGCGTCGGTCAGCATCACATACGGATACCGAGCGACGTTGATGCCGGCATTGACAGCGTCAGCCCGGCCTCCATTGGCCTTATCGACCAGAGTGATCGAAACCGGCAGCTTGGCGTGATAGACCTGGCGGACATCGGCGGTCTTGATGCTGGGCCGGAACGGCATCGGCAATGCCAGCATCTTGAAGTGCTCGATCATCTTCTCGAGAGTGTCGTCCTTGGAGCCGTCGTTGACCACGATGATCTCAAACTTGGGGTATGTGACCATGGCTATCGAGCGGATGGACTCGACGATGCCCGCGCTCTCGTTGTACGCCGGCACGACGATTGAGACGGGAGGGCTGAGGTCCGATCCGAGCATGTCCTGGACCCGCCCGAACCGCTCGAACATGCGCTGCTTGTAGATCGCCCGGGCCGAGAGGATCGCCAGGGCGAGCATGTGGAGCTGCATTGCGACGAAGTAGCCAAGGACCGCAATCGAGCTCACGTTGATCGCGGTTCTCATGAAAACGGCCTCGTCTCGACCAGTTCCGGAAGGACGATGGGCGCTTCGTGGGGCCGTTCCCGTGACAGGACGGGGAGCCGTCCCGGCGGAAGCTTTCGCATCTCTGCCAACTGGTTCAACGCCGAGTCGGCGGCGAATTTGTCAGGCGAATCGAGCGCGTCCAGTAGGAGCGCCACCCCGCCAGGGATCTCCCCAAGGGTCTCGGCGGCGTTCTGTCTCACCCACCATTCGGTGTCGCCTAGTAGCGCCACCACTGCCGGCCCGACGGTCTCATCGGCCAGAGCTGCCATAGCTCTGACGGCTCGGGCCCTCACTTCCCAGGCGTTGTCGGCGAGGGCGTTGAGCAGGGCAGTCCGTGCCTCATCGGTTCCCACCCGCCCGAGCGCCGAAGCTGCCGCGATCCGCCATTCGAGGTTGGGGCTGGACAGAAGTCGAAGCAGCACGGGTTCGGCGGCATTGTCACCGATAAAACCGAGCACCCGGGCCGATTGAGTCACCGCCTCCACGGAGGGCCGGGGACTGTCCATTTCGTCCGAAGCCCACTCGGTGATGAGAGGAACGGCATCGACACCGAACGCGACTAGGGAATCCGTGAGCCGGGCCGCTTCCCACGGACGAACGCGCGTCGACAGGTCGAGGATCAGCGGGACAGCCGTCAGGTCGTGAATCCGGGCCAACCCATGGGCGGCGTGGGTCCGGACATAGTCGTTGCGATCATCGAGGAGGGAACGAAGGAACGGAGCTGCCGAACGATCTGCAAGTTCCACGAGGGTCGAGACCGCCCGCAGTCGCGAGGTCTGCGGAAAGATCCACCGTATTCGCGGAATTAGGGCGTCGACGATGCCGAACTCCTCGATCATGCGGTCGATGAACCGGCCATCCTCCCCCTCCACGAGTCTTCGATAGTCGATCAGGATGTCGTGGAAGGCGGTGTCCGTCCGCCAGCCTTTCGGAATTTCGGTAGGGATGTAGCGCCGTCCGATCATCTCGGCAACGGCTGCCAAATAGTGCGCGGTTCGGACGCCTCGGCTGTTCAGGATGATCCGATGGGCCATCTTGATCGACACCAAGGCAAGAGCCGCTATCACGGTGGACGCGGCGAGAACAACCGTCACCCACGGCAGGGTCCCGCTCACATTGTGTGAATCGGCTCCCGCGCGGGCCTAATTGACCCCTATCTGCGCGTTTCCGGGTGTCGGTGAAGGCCATTCTGAGCCCACCTGGCGAGAAACTTCCCAAAAGGACACGATGGCCGCCTACTTGGCGGGGAGGCGACCGTTCACCCGGGCGGTCAGCTCGGACATGTTGAAGGGTTTACGGACGTAGTCGGCGGCCCCGAGCTCGAAAGACCGCACAACCGTGTCGTCGTCGTCAACCGCGGTCAGGACCAGCACCGGGAACTCCACTCCGGCCTCCCTCCACTTGGCGATCACCTCGGTACCCAGCATCGCCGGCATCAGCTGATCGAGTAGTGCGAGGTCGATGTCGCCCTTCATTCCTGCCTCATATGCGGCAGCGCCGTCTTCGGCCTCGATCACTTCATGACCGGCGGCCCGAAGATGTCGGGAGACCAGCATCCGAACGGTTGCGGCGTCATCGGCGACCAAGATTCTGGCCATATCGTTACCGGGGTTCCTAACGAGGGTGATTGGTATATCGGTTGGACGCCGAGCCGGGCGCCAAACGCCAGCCACAGACGATAGCCTCGGAAGCCTTGGGGACCGTGACCCCACCGCCCAACACCCGAGCCAACCACCACTCACAGTGTTCTTTCAAGACCGATTCCATGCCGGAAGTCTTCTGGCCGAGCGCCTGCGAGAACTACAACCCAGCTCACCGGTGATCCTCGGGCTTCCTCGGGGGGGAGTGGTCGTCGCCGAGCCGGTAGCGGTGGCGCTCCAGGCTCCGCTCGATGTCATCATCGTCCGAAAGCTCGGTGTGCCCTATCAACCGGAGTTGGCAATGGGGGCCATCGGGGAAGGTGGCGTCAAGGTCATCGAAGCGTCGGTCGTGGCCTCTGCCGGGATCGATGACCGTCAAATGGAAGAGGTCGAACGACGTGAGCGCGCCGTCCTTGATGCCCGGATTGCTGAGTATCGCCAGTGGCGGCCGGCGATCCCGCTGGAAGGGCGGTCAACGGTGATAGTGGACGATGGGATTGCCACAGGCGCCACGGTGCGGGCCGCCTGTCAGGTCGTCACCAGCCGGGGGGCCATGAAAGTGACGGTGGCAGTCCCGGTCGCGACCCGGGAGGCGATCCGGCGAATCCGGGCTGTGTGCGACGAGGTGATCTGCCTGCATGCGCCGGCCCGGTTTGGGGCGATCGGGCTGTTCTACGCCGACTTCTCCCCCGTCGACGACCTTGAGGTCAAGAGGATTCTCATCAACCGTCTGGCCGACAGACCAACGGGCTGACACGACCGATCCCGCCGTGTCGTAGCCTCCCCGCAGTGCCAAACCGCGCAAGAAATCGACCTCGTGGCGATGAGCCCACTCGGCGACTGGCCATCAGACACCGGCTGGCCTGGCGGGTCGGCCCGGGCTCGATCCGGATTGCGGCACGTCTCATGTGGCGTCTCCGCATCGAGCATGAGGCGCCGTTCCCGGAGCCTCCGTTCATCATCGCCGCCAATCACCTTTCTTTCCTCGATCCCCCCCTGGTCGCGTCTGCCTGGGGCCGGCGGGTCCGATTCATCACTCTCGCCGACCTTTTCGGCAACTACCAGCTGCTCGACTTCGCGCTGGAGTCGTTCGAGGCGATCCGGGTCAGGCGCGGCACCGTTCCCCTCGCGGCCATCCGGTCGTCATTGGCCCACCTCGCCGACGGCGGCGTGGTCTGCCTCTTTCCGGAGGGGACGAGGGCCGCGAAGTGGGGGGAGGTCCCACCTCTCCCTGGTGCTGCGTGGTTGGCGGTGAGGGCTGGAGTACCGATCGTGGCTGTGGCCGCGATCGGAACTGATCAGGTTCTCGGCATCGACAACAAGCTGCATCGGGGAAGAGTCCAGATCAAGGTCGGGCCTACCTTCTATCCGGAGGGCACCGGTCGGCCCGCGGTCGACGATCTGACCAAGAGATGGTCCGACTGGATCGCCGAAGCGACCGACAATGGAATCGGGGAGAGAGGGCCCATCTAGGCGCCAGGTTCCCGTGGGGTCGAGGCGATGACTCCGACCGCTCCCGCCGCCTCGGTTTCCTTCACGAAGGTGGGCCGGAGCTCGACTGGATGGCGGGCAGCTTTCCGAGTCCGGAGGCGGAGGTTCAAGACCTCCACGAAGATCGAAAAGCCCATCGCGAAATAGATGTAGCCCTTCGGTATGTGCAGGTCCCATCCCTCGGCGACAAGGGACATGCCGATGAGCAGCAAGAAACTGAGTGCGAGCATCTTCACGGTCGGGTGCCGATTGACGAAGTCGCTGATGCTCTTGGCCGAAACGAGCATCACGCCGACCGCAATCACGACGGCTGCGATCATCACGCCGATCTCGTCGGCCATCCCGACTGCGGTGATGACGGAGTCGAGGCTGAAGACGACATCGAGCAGAAGAATCTGGACGATGACCGAGACGAAGCTCGCCGCAACGACAGCCGGACCGTGAGCCTCCTCGCCCTCGAGCTTTTCGTGGATCTCGAATGTTGCTTTCCCGAGGAGGAAGAGACCCCCACCGATCAGTATCAAATCACGCCCGGAGAAATCTCTGCCGACGACCGAGAACCATGGCTCGGTTAAACCAATCACCCACGAGATGCTCAGCAGCAATAGGATTCGGGTAAGCATCGCCAACCCGAGACCAACTTGACGGCCACGAGCTTGCTGATGGGCGGGCAATTTCGAAGACAGAATCGAGATGAAGATGATGTTGTCGATGCCGAGCACCACCTCGAGGGTGGTCAACGTCAGCAATGCGATCCAGATCTCCGGGTCGGTCAGCCAATCCATGCGGAGGAAGATTACGGGTTCGGGGCGTAGACGCGACGCCCCCTAGGCGGCCGGAAGCGTGGCTATCTCGACGGGTTCGTCGGAGATAGTCGCCTCAAAAGCCTCGATTACTTCTGGATCGAAGTGACTCCCGGAGAGCCCGACGATCTCTACTACCGCCTCTTCCACTGGCCAGGCTTCCTTGTAGGGTCGGACGCTGATCAGAGCGTCGAACACGTCGGCCACCGCCACGATCCGGGCCGCATGTGGGATCTGCAACTTCGCGAGGCCAAGGTAGCCGCTCCCATCCCATCGCTCATGATGAGTGAGGGCCACCTGCTCGGCCATCTGGAGAATCGGGCTGGTGCCACCCGAAAGGATCGAAGCTCCGACCGTGACGTGAAGCTTGATCTCCTCGTACTCGAAGGCGGTCAGAGGGCCCGGCTTGAGGAGGATGTGGTCGGGTATCGCAATCTTGCCGATGTCGTGCAGCGGGGTGGCGAACCGAATGATCTCGATCTGGTCAGCTTGCAGCCCGAGCTGGCTGGCGATCCGAACCGAGAGAGCACCCACCCTCTCGGTGTGGCGGCCAGTCATGTCATCGCGATACTCGCTGGCAAGGGCGAGGCGCTGGAGGATTTCACGCTGCGAGGCCGCCAGCTCGGCAGTCCTCTCGGCCACCCGGAGCTCGAGCAACATGGTCTGATCGGTCAACTCCCGATGCAGTTTGCGGAGACGAAGAAGGTTTCGGACCCTCAGCGCGACTTCGAACGTGTCGATCGGTTTCAACAGGAAGTCCGTGGCCCCCGCCTCGAGCGCGGCCATGCGCGCCTCGGTGCTGGTATCGGCCGTGATCACGACTATCGGGAGTTCCGGCAAGTTCAGCTCGTGTCTGATGTTGTCCAGGAGGGCGATGCCATCCGAATTCGGCAGGTGCAGATCGAGAAGAACCAGGTCGGGATCCCACTCTTTGATTACCGTGATTGCTCTCCGGAAGTCGGACAGGGTGAGCAGGTTGTGATACCCGGTTTGGGCAAGGACCTGTCGCAGCAAGGCCAGAGTGGATGGCTCGTCATCGACGATGAGGATCCTGGCGTCGGTTGGCTCGAGAATTGTGATCATGCTTTGGGTCCGGACGCGTTGGATCCAACGGAGATCCGCTGCAGCGTCATCGAGGACGACCATTCAGGAGCCGGAAACTGGGGTTCATGGATGCCGGTACTTAGTTGTCGGCACAGGTGGGGGGTCGATTAAATGCAATCGGACCCGGATCGTCCGCTACGGCCTCACTCGCGCTCGATAGCGACCACCAGCGAGATGCCAGCTGTGGCCAGTGTTAACCCCCCCCGTCGCCCTCCACGATGCGGCCGTTGGGAATCCCGGCGGAGCCACCCTCGTCGAGGGCTTCCCGGGCTCGATCAACTGATGCCGGGTCGACGATTCTCGCGATGAAACTCCCCGAGGGCGTTTCGAACGTCACGAGGATGGACGGCGCCGCCGCTGGATCATCGCCACATGCAGACCCGATCAGGATGACGATTCCCAGGATCGACGACCTCGAACCAACTCTCTATGAACCCTCGTCGCATTCTTCGGCGGATCCACCCAAGGCCACCAGGCTGCGATATGCGTCGAGACTCTCGGGATTGGCCAGAGCTTCGATGTTTCGAATCGGGTCGCCGTTCACCGCGGCACCTACGGCCAACTCGCTGATCTTGCCACTCCGGGTGCGGGGAATGTCGTCCACGGCGAGGATTAGGGCGGGCACATGCCTGGGCGACCCCTCATCTCGTAATCGCGTCCTGATCCGCTCCTCGAGGTCCGGAGTCAGGTCGGAGCCCGGCGCCAGACGGACGAACAACACCACCCTGGTGTCCTGGTCCCACCGCTGGCCGATGACAACTGACTCGACCACCTCTGGAACGGCGTCGACGATCCGGTAGATCTCGGCTGTGCCGATACGCACTCCAGCGGCGTTGAGGGTGGCGTCGGACCGGCCCAGAATCACGAAGCCGCCGTGTGAGGTCGTCATCGCGTAATCCCCGTGGGTCCAGACGCCGGGGTTCTGAAGGAAGTAGGCGAACCGGTACAGGTCGTCGCCATCCGGACCCCAGAACCTGAGTGGCATCGACGGGAACGGAGCGCTGCAGACCAACTCGCCGGCTATACCGGCGACGGGCTTCCCCCGCTCATCCCAGACCTCCACTGCCATGCCGAGCGCAGGACCCTGTATCTCACCGGCGTAAACAGGCAACGTCGGGTCGCCACCGACGAAGCATCCGCACAGATCGGTACCGCCCGAAATCGACGCCAGATGGACGTCTCGCTTGACCGCGCCGTACACGTAGCGAAAGCTCTCCGCCGACAGGGGTGATCCCGTCGATCCGATAACGCGAAGGGATCTGAGGTCATGGGTGCTCACCGGCCTCAGATCGGCGCCCGACAAGGAATCGATGAATTTGGCTGAGACTCCGAGCATGGTCATTCCAACCTCGTCCACCAGATCGAACAACCGGTCAGCCCTCGGAAAGAAGGGGTTCCCGTCGTAGAGGATGATCGCGGCACCGTGCCCGAGCCCTGACACCAGCCAGTTCCACATCATCCATCCCGATGTCGTGAAGTAGAACAGGCGGTCGCCCGCTCTCACGTCGCAGTGGTGGCGCTGCTCCTGCAAGTGCTTGATCAACACTCCGCCGGCCCTATGCACGATGCATTTGGGCATTCCCGTTGTCCCGGAGGAGTAGAGGATGTAGATGGGGTGATCGAATGGAAAACGTTCGAACGTGAGGAGCGCGTGTTGGTGGTCCTCGACGAACTGTCGCAGCGGGATGACTCCGTCCGGGAATGCATCGTCTGATTCCGAAACCCCAACGACGGCCCTCAGGGTCGGGAGTGCGGCCTGGATAGCTGGAATTTGTTCGAGGCGTGAGAACCAGCGGCCGCCGTAGTGGTAGCCGTCCGCCACCAGCAGCACCTTCGGTTCGACCTGCCCGAACCGGTCGACCACTCCGCTCACCCCGAAGTCAGCCGAAGTCGATGTGAAGGTGGCGCCGATCGACGCGGCCGCCAAAAAGGCGATGACTGTTTCCGGGATGTGGGGAGTCCAGGCCGCAATCCGGTCACCGGTACCCACTCCCGTGGCCCTCAAGGCAGATGCGAACGCCGCCACCTGCTGGCGCAGCTCGGCCCAAGTGATGACCCGACCAAACCCATCTTCCCGTTGGTAGAGCAATGCCGGGTGATCCAACCCCGCACCTCTTCCATCGAGGAGGTTTGCGGCGACGTTGAGTCGAGCCTCGGGAAAGAAACGCGCTTCCCACATGTGATGGCCAGGAACGAAAGAAGTTTCGCCTTTCTCGCCAATCATCCCGACGTCGTCCCAAACGGCCGACCAGAAGCCGGCCGGTTCCTCGATGGACCACCTGTGGAGGGCCCTCGTGTCGGCAAGGTCGAGACCTGTCCTCGCGACTACCGATCTCCGAAATCGATCGATGTTGCTGGCGAGAATCCGTTCCGGAGACGCAGCCCACAACTGCTCACTCATGCTTGCGACTCAACAGCATCCGCAAATGCTTCCAGTGTCGCGAACCGCCACCGTGGCTCGATGATCGACCCGGTTGCCGGGGTTGCCCCGGAGTGAGTCCGGTCACGCCCACGATCGATCCAGACGGAGGGCAATCCATATCGCTGGGCGGGCTCGTGGTCGTGAAAGAGGCTCTGGGCCACGTGGAGCAGGTCCTCGCGGTCCAATCCCATCTCGGAAAGGCTGCCGAACAGAGCCTCGAAATGGGGAGCTCGGGGCTTGTAGGCGCCGACATCCTCGGCGGTGATGATCTTGTCAAATGTGACGCCAAGGCGCCGGTTGCTGGCAGCGAAGGATGCCCGGTCCACGTTGGAAACAATGATCAAACGAAAGTGGTCTCCGAGCCTGGCCAACGCCAACGCCGAATCGGGAAAGGCCGGCCAGTCCCCCACTGTCTGCCCGAAGCGGACGGCATCGTCATCCGTGACCCGGGCGTTGAGGCTGGCCCCGATTCGTCTGAGCACCTCCGCCAGGACTTCGGGGTACAGCAGGGCGGGTGAACGCTCGCCCTGGACGATTGTTTCGATCTCAGACACCAGCCGTAGGAGGTGACCGTCGGACACGTCCAGGTCCACCCCATTGGCCCACTCTCGGAGCGCTAATGACATTCCCGATTCCCAGTCGATCAAGGTGCCATAGCAGTCGAAACTGAGTGCTCGGAACTGGCTGAACTCACTCACAACGCGACGAAGGTTAGGAAAAGTCGATGTCGGACTGAGACGCGGCGCGCTATCCGAACCGCTCTTCGGCGTCATAGGTTCCGGGCTTGAAGAAGAGGAAATGACCTACGTCCGGCGACCAGAACGCGTCCATCGGCTGGCCTTCGGCGCTCCACTCCGTCCGTCCCTTGTAGACGCAACCCTCGAACGTCTCCGGATCGGGAGCCGGGTCGCTCCCGTGAAGACGGCGGCCAATGACCTTGTAGATACGTCCGTGACCGAGTTCCATCGGGGCGAGACTAACAACAGCGTGCTCCGTTAAGGGCTTCAAGAAAGCGGGATTTCGGGTCAAAAGGGGCCCATAGACCCCTCCTCCTCAACCACGCTTAGGTTGTGCCGATATCCGCCAAATGTATCGAGTATTCCTGGTCCCCAACGACGAATTCGCACCCCGGGAGTTGTGGCTCGACGCACATACAGTGCTCGAGACCGACTGCGGCGAATTCTGGGACTTTGTAGATGAGGACGGTCGCCTGGTCCGCCGCTTGGCAAAGACCAGCGTGAAGTCTTTCGAGATCACACCCGACCGTCGCAAGCCCCGCCCGGTGCAGGTGTCGATCCTGGAGGACATCCTGGCCGATGCCGGCGCCTCGATCAGCTCTCGCATTTAGGCAGCTACCGCGTTTAGGCAGCTATCGCATTTAGGCAGCTACCGCATTTAGGACGCATCGATCGCGCTACGGGAGCGTGCACAAACTCTGGGGTTGAACGCCCCGTTCGGAGCCAAGGTCATCGATGCCGTCGACCACAACGAACTGCACGACCCGCGACACAACCTGTCGCCCATCGGCCGGGACCGCCCCCGGCCACGACGATGGAAAAGTCCGGGCGGGCTTGCCCGGTTGCATCGCAAGCCTTGAATTGGCTCGACGAGGCATCAAATCCTGTCTTGGCAGCCGCTATCGGTTCGAACGTCTCGTGGACCTGCGCATTTTCCTTGGATCCGGAATCGGGTGTGGTCCAGCTCATGTAGACAGTCCCGGCGACGAGGGCGAGCACTGCCAAACCAAACGCAGACAGGCCTCGGCTTACCGTTTCGATTTCGTCGACCGAATCGTCGTACAGGATTCGGTCGTCTTCTCGATTGACCATCGCCGGACCCTACATCAGTTGCCATGAAGAGACGTAGACAATGACTCTGGGACCCGCACTCGATGGTGAGTACCGATTGATGCGCTGATCTCCCGGAGAGCACGCCGCCAATCCAAGTACGACCAGCACGATTGCGACACGTGTCCGAAGGCTTCGACTCGCCACACCGACCTATACGACTCCAGGCGGTGTCTGGTTCACCTTGAGCCGGACGTTACAAGCCGAGCGATCGCCCGGGAACGAGCGGAGGGTCGCTAATGGTGTCGGTGCGCCTTCGCCGCCAAGTTAAACCCGGTGCCGCTCTGGGGAATTCGATTGCCCCGTGATTCTTCCGACAAGCGGATGCGGTCCCTGGTGAAACCTCGTGAGCCGGGGTAGCCTGATGGATTCCAGCTAGGTCACTCCTGCGTGGGCCGTTTCTCGTAAGCGGCCGGGACGATCCAGATTCGTCAATGCCTAGAGGCTTTCGCGAAACGCAACATTAAGGCAGGGTCGTAACCGTGACCGGCCGGCGCAAGACCGCCGTCGAACACCACGACCTTCGTCACCTCGAGGTGGACGGAGAATCGATCGAGTTCACCTCGGCCACCGTCACTCAGGAGACGATCTGGATCGAGGCTGACTCCCAGTGGAGCAAGAGCACACCCTCGTGGCATGGCCAGATCGTCAGTGGTTCCTACCGTCCCGATCTGATCGAAACCGGCCTCGTCCACATGCTGCTTGGCGAGACCCTAAGTGGCCGAACCCTAAGCGGGTACTTTCTGATCAGCCGGCCAGGCGCCCGCGGCGTCGACATAACCGGCAGTGGAACCCTGACCCTCAGCTGAGGGAAGCTTTGGGAACAGCTCGATCCTCAGCTTCTGGCGGGGCTGGCTGACCAACACCATGTCTTGAACTTTCCCTCGCCCTCGCACCCCGTAACCCCGCGGTCTCGTCCGGTCCGACCGGTCCGCAACGCCTCCAAAAGTTCACGCTCCAAACCGCCAGGGCCCGGAGAAACAACGACTTGAAATCGTCTCATGAGACACCCTCCAGTTTGGATCATCGCCATGATC
>Ga0214471_10002743_pt1 | contig 13784 bp, 10 predicted proteins | sample RVTome_5_FD_207665 | JGI IMG/M metagenome (GOLD analysis project Ga0214471, IMG submission 207665) | Soil microbial communities from uranium-contaminated site in the Upper Colorado River Basin, Wyoming, United States - RVT142D155 | ecosystem: Environmental > Terrestrial > Soil > Contaminated >...
CAGCCCAGAGCGGGTCGCCGAGGAATGCGGCGTGATAGATGATGCCGACGACGCCGCCAGTATCCGCCACGGCGCGTATCTGAGCGTCGTCGACGTTGCGCCAGTGCGTGTGCTCGGCGCTGACGCCCGTGTGTGAAACCATGAGCGGCTGCGAGCGGTCGTGGACGCGGACCGCTTCCCAGAAGCCGCGCGGCCCGATATGCGCCAGGTCGACGAAAGTCTGGCGGCGATTGAGGGCACGCACGTACTCCGCGCCCGCGGCAGAAAGGCCACTGTCGCGTCGCTTGAGCGGCGCGCTCGTGGCGCCGAGCGCCGACGTGGTGAGGTGAACCAGCGTGATACGGATCACGCGAGGATCGAGCGTTTCGAGATCGGAGACGGAGAGTGCGTTGCCGCCCTGGACGCCGATGAAAGCGGCGTGCCGGCCCGCGCAGCGCGCGCGCCGGTAGTCGGCGAGGTTCCGTGCGAGCTCGAAGTCGTTCGGCAGCGCGCGAAAAGCGCGCGTCAGGGCGCCGAGGTTTTCGTGAAAGGCGCGCGCGCGGTCGCCGGAACCGCGGGCCGGGTTGGTCGTGATGGACCAGATCGCGCCGCCGATGGACGCGGCCCGGACGCGCGGAAAGTCCGCGTGACCGAAGAACCAGCCGCGCAGCAGACCTCGCCCGTGGGAACGGGCGAGGTCGTAGCCGAAGACTCGAGCCCAGATGAACGAGTCGAGGTGCAGGTCGACGACCTCGCACGCGAGATAGAGCTCGACGGCGTGACGCGATATGCCGAGCTCTTTCGCCCACGCTGCGGGATCGGAGCGGCGATCGGGATATGTCAGCGTCGTCAAGGCGCAGCCGAGCTATAGCGCGCGCGGCGACGCGAAACCAGCGGCGGCTCAGAGCCCCTTGGGCACGTCGTCCAGCTTGACCTCGCCGAGCGCGTAGCGGATGAGCGCGCTGCGATTCGCCTTGGTCAAGCCCCGTGCTTTCAGGGTGTCGACCATTTCGTCCAGGCGTTTCAGATCATCCGTGTACATCGAAATGCAGATCACCTTGTAGTGTGTCGGCTTGGCGCCGCGCTCCGGGTTCGGCGCCGGCCGGGTACGCTCCGCGGCGTAAAAGCTCGAGGAAAGAACGCCTTCGACTTCGTCCCGGTCGAGCACCTGGGCGGTCGCTTGTCCCAAACTATTTCTATCGGTCACGCCACACCTCCGGGCTCAGCTTGTGCAAGTGTTGAGAGCTCTGGCTGCGTCTCGAGCAGCCGTTCGACCACGCGCGCGTAGTCGGCCGCGACCGGCGTTCCGGGCGCGTACTCGAAAATCGTCTTGCCGTGCGCGGGCGCTTCCCGCGCCTTGCTGGCCTGCCGGATCGGTTCCAGGCATCGGCCTCCGAAGTGGCTCCGCAGCGCCGAGAGCGACTCGTGGCAGATGCGGGCTCGCGCGTCGAATTGCGTCGGTAGGACGCCCCACAGCTCGAGGCCGTGGGACAAATGATGATTGACCTGCCTCAGCGTGCGCAGCACCTGGCGCACGCCGATCAGCGAGAGGTAGTCGCAAGCTACCGGGCACAAGAGCCACATGGAGGCGCAGAGCGCGTTCTGATTCAAGAGCGACAGGCTGGGCGAGCAATCGATCACGACGTAGTCGTAGCGTTCGAAACAGGGCGCCAGCCTGCCGAGCAGCACGCGATCGCGCTCCCGGCGTCCCGCCAGATAGAGCTCGGCGGCGGCCAGCGTCTCGTCCGCCGGCAGAACGTCGAGGTTCGGTCGCGCCGACACGACGGCCTGCTCCGCGGCCATGCCCATGACGAGCACGTGATAGAGCGAGCGCGAAAAACGCAACCCGAGCGAGGTCCCGACGTTGCCCTGACCGTCCGTGTCGATCAAGAGCACGCGCTGTCCGCGCGCGGAGAGGCCGGCCGCGACGCTCACGGCGGTCGTGGTCTTTCCGGTACCGCCCTTGTGATTGAAGACGGACACGACGCGCGCGCCACCGTCCGGTGCGGTGCGCGCCGGCGGGCGGAAAGGGAGCAGGCGCCCGGTTCCGAGCTCGGGCTCGGTCGCGGCACTGCATGCGATCGCCCGGTTTTCCAGGCTTTTGAGCTCGCCCAGGCGAATCGCGCGCGCGGCGTCGGTGAGCCGGCTCCTGCAATCGAGGCTGCAGGCGTAGCGACGTTTTCCCCCCGTGAAGAGCACGTGCGCCGCCAGCGTAACCCGGAAGCTCCGGCCGCACGCGTCGCACGCCACCGGCTCTCTGCCGTCTCCCACGTGACGCTGCTCGAGGCAACGCTGGGAGCAAAAATAGGAGGTGGCGCCGCCGCGCGCGGCGGCTTCGACCTGGTAGGCGAAGTGCGGTTCGAAGGTCGTCCGGCACTCGGAGCATGTGGCGATTGGCATGCAGGCTCGTTACCGGCGACGTGATGGAGCCGCCGGTTATGCAAGTAGCCCTTGGCATGCGCGCGCGGCGCGGGCCAAGTTTGGGGCGGGCAGTTTGGAGTGGTGAGGAGCGCCGTCAATGACGGAAATGGCGAGCGCCGGTGAACACCATCGCGAGGCCCAGGCTATCTGCCGCTGCGATGACGTCCGCGTCCTTCTTGCTGCCTCCGGGCTGAGCCACCGCCACGACGCCCGCGGCGGCGGCTCGCTCGATGCCGTCGGGAAAAGGGAAAAATGCGTCCGAGGCGAGCACGCTTCCGCGTGCGCGCTCGCCCGCCTTTTGCGCCGCCAGGACGACGGCGTCGACGCGCGACGTCTGCCCGCCTCCGATACCGACGGTCTGGAAACCTTCCGGCCCCGTTCGGGCCAGCACGATAGCGTTGCTGCGGACGTGCTTGCACACGCGCCAGGCGAACTCGAGCGCCTCGAGCTCCGCCGCCGACGGCTGCTTCTCCGTGGTCACGCGGGCGTTCTCGACTTCGCCGCCGACGCTCGCGTCGCGGCTTTGCGCCAGAAGGCCGCCGCCGACTCGTTTGAGCATTAGCTCTCCGTGGTTGGCGTCGAGCCAGGCCTTGGTGGCGAGCAGCCGCAGTCCTTTCTTCGCGCGGAGGGCGGCGAGGGCCAGCTCCGAGAAGCTGGGCGCGACGATGCATTCGAGGAACGTCTCGGCGAGCAACGCGGCCGTCGGGGTGTCCACGGGACGATTCAACGCCACGATTCCGCCGAAGGCGCTCAGGGCGTCCGCTTCGCGCGCCGCGCGATACGCGGCGGCCAGCGTCTTGGCGCTGGCGGCGCCGCAGACGGTTGCGTGCTTGATCACGACGGCCGCGGGTGTTTCGAACTCTCGCACCGCCTCGAGCGCCGCATCGACGTCGACCAAGTTGTTGAAGCTGAGCTCGCGCGCCTCGGGATTCAGGCTTTCGGAGCGGGCGAGGGAACCCGCGGGCGCGCCCCGCTCGCGGTAAAAGGCGCCGCGTTGATGGGGATTTTCGCCGTAGCGAAGCGAGTAGGCTTTCTCGAACGGGAGCGTCAGGTAGCGCGGCCAACCGTCGGATTCGCGCGCCTTCGACAACCAACCGCTGATGGCGGCGTCATAGGCCGCCGTATGAGCGAACGCCTTGGCGGCGAGTCGTTCGCGCAGCTCGTCGCTGAGCCGGCCTGCTTCGTCGAGCTCGGCGAGAACGTGCGCGTAGTCTTCCGGGTCCGAGATCACGCCGACGCGAGCGTGATTCTTCGCCGCGGAGCGCAGCATGCTGGGGCCGCCGATGTCGATGTTCTCGACCAGCTCCGCGAAGCTCGCGTCGCCGCGCGCCAGCACGCTTTCGAACGGATAGAGATTGACCACGACCAAGTCGATCCAAGCGGCGCCGAGCCGCAGCAGATCTTGATCGTCGGTGCCTTCTCGGCCCAGGATTCCCCCGTGGATTCGGGGGTGCAGTGTTTTCACGCGGCCGCCCATGACCTCGGGAGATTCGGTGTACGATTCGACGCTCCGCGCCGGGACGCCCTCGGCCTCGAGCGCGGCGAGGGTTCCCCCGGTCGAAAGTAGGTCCACGCCCCGCTGGGCGAGCCCACGCGCGAAAGCGACCAGGCCCGACTTGTCGGAAACCGAAAGGAGAGCGCGTCGAACCGTCATGGCGCCCCGTCGGTATCCTCGGGGGTCGGTGCCGTCAACCTCCGGCGCCACGCCGCGCGCGCTCCGAGGGCGGCGCGGATCGCCACGAGATTTCCCCAATCGACGGCATATTTCGGCGAGCGTCGCAGCGGAGGCTAGGAGCGCGGCGAAAGATTGACTAAAGGAGCCGTGATGACGGCCCGTCGCAGAGGATTCGGTTCGGCGCGCGTGGGCTCGGCCCTCTTGTTGCTGCTCACCCTCGGTCCCGCTCAGAGTTGCGCCGAGACCGAGGACGCCGAGGATTTCATTCCATCCGAGCAGGGCGCGACCCAACCGGGGGGCGACGGAGACACGATCTCGGAGGACGAGGCCTGCGAACGACTGGTCGCCGCCGAGGACGAGGCGCGTGATCGGCTCGGGTGCTCGGGCGCCGATCGCGAGTGCCCCGATTACGTGCGCCCCGCGGGCAGCGATCCCTGTTTGGAGTTCTCGGAAGAGAGCGTCGAGGAGTGCGAGGACGTCCTCGCCGACTACGGCAGCTGCGACGATTTCGATCGCCATCCCTGCGTCGTCACCGCCGTGACTGGTTCGCGCGCCGAAGACTGTCCCGATTTCGTTACTTCTTCCGGCGGCGCTGGCGGTGCGGGAGGCGAAGGAGGCGCCGCACAGGGCGGTGCGGGCGGCGAAGCGGAAATGGGAGGCGCGGCGGGAGCTGCAGCGGGTGCGCCCGGCGCTGGCGGTGCAGGTGGAGCGCCGGTGGGCAGCGGCGGTGGAGCTCCGGCGGGCGGCGAAGGCGGTGGCGGCGGCGCGTGAGCGGCGCCGTGCGCGCGCGACACGGCGCCGGCGTGGCCCGGCTCCGTGCATCTCGACTATCGGTCGAGGCCGTTCCAGAACGCGGATAGGTCGGCCGCGAGCGGAGCGCGGAACGAAAGCGGGGCGCCAGTCAGCGCGTGGCGGAGCTCGTAGCGCTCGGCGTGCAGGGCATGACGCGGCAGCTCGAGCAGGAGCGCGTCTTCCTCCGTGAGCTCTTGATCCGCGGCTCGCGCGAGCAGACGTTCGTCGGGGCCGTAGAGCTTGTCGCCGACGACGGGACAACCGATGTGGGCGAGGTGCACGCGGATTTGATGCTGGCGCCCGGTGAGGAGACGGCACGTCAGCAAGGCATAGCCCCCGCGCCGTTCGAGGACCTCGACGCCGGTGCGCGCCACCTGGCCGGCGCCCGGTCGCGCCACTCGCACTTTGACGCGGAGCGAGCTAACCGGATCGATTTCGAGCGGTGCGTCGATGAGCGTGCGATCCGGGACGCCCCGCACGATCGCGAGGTACGTCTTGTGGATGCCGCCGTCCTCGACCGGGGCCGCGCCGCGCGACTCGGCCAGCGAGCGGTCCTCGATCGAACGTTTGAAGGCCCGATCGGCTTCCGCGGTCCGTCCCAGCATCAGGACGCCGCTGGTCTCGCGATCGAGCCTGTGGAGCAATGAGAAGAACTCGCCGGGACGCTGGCGCTCGAGGACCTTGAGCACCGTGTTGTTGTGGTGGCGCGCGGTCGGATGAACGGCGATGAGCGGCGGCTTGTCGACCACGAGCAGGTGCTCGTCTTCGTACAGCACCGGCAGCTCGACGTCCGCGTCGTCCTTTTCGAAGGCCGGACGCCAGAGAAAGACCCGATCCTCGCCGCGCACGCGCTCGCTCGCACGAAGCCGCTTTCCTTCCGCGTTGAACGCGCTGTTCTCGATGATGGCGCGCGCTCTAGTCCGGCTCGTGTTGCGCAGCTCCTGCTGCAGGAAGACGTCGAGGCGCATTCCCGCGCACTCGGGCGGTACCCGAACCACGCGCAAGATCGCGTCTCCTCCTACCGCGGCTGGGCGCCTTGCCGCGTCGCCCTGGGCGGGCCGCGGCTGGCTCACGGATCTCGAAGGCGCTGGATTTCCGTACCGACGCCGCTGTCCGTGAAGATCTCGAGCAAGGTGGCGTGCTTGATGCGCCCGTCGATGATGTGGACCTTGTCCACGCCGAGCTTCACCGCTTCGAGCGCACAACGGACCTTGGGGATCATGCCGCCTACGATGATCTTTTCCTTGATGAGCCGCTCGGCGTCGCTTGCCCTGAGTGAGCTCAAGCGCTTTCCCTGGGCGTCTTTGACGCCTTCGACGTCGGTCATCAGGATGAGCTTCGCGGCGTGCAGCGCCGCGGCGATCCTGCCGGCGGCGGTGTCCGCATTGACGTTGAGCGCGCGGCCGTGCTCGTCGACCGCCACCGGGGCGATCACGGGGATGAAGCCGCGCGTCATCAATTCTTCGACGACCGCGCCGTTCACGTGCTCGACCTCTCCGACGCGCCCGAGATCGACGGAGACGGACGCACCCGTCGTGTCCGTGGATTCCACGCGCTCGCAGCGCCTGGCACGAATGAAGTGATCGTCCTTGCCCGTGAGACCGACGGCGCGGCCGCCGTGCTGGCAGATCAGTCCGACGATTTCCGAATTGACACCGCCGCCCAGCACCATTTCCACCACATCCATCGTGGCGTCGTCAGTGACGCGCAGGCCGCCGTTGAAGGTGGACTGAATGCCCATGCGCTCGAGCATGTGGTTGATCTGCGGGCCGCCGCCGTGAACGACCACGACGCGGATGCCGACGTAACGCAGCAGGCAGATGTCCCGGGCGAAACTGTCTTTCAGCGGACCGTCGACCATGGCGTGCCCGCCGTACTTCACCACGAAGGTTCGCTGGTGAAAACGCCGGATGTAGGGGAGGGCTTCGTGCAGAACCGCTGCCTTGCCCACGAGTTCGTCCATGTCGCCCGGACCGTAGCGCAAAACCGGCGCCGCGCGACGGCCGTCTGTGCTAGACCGGCGCGCGATGAACGTCTTGATGGTGAGCGCCGAACTCTACCCCTTCGCCGTCGAAACCCCCGCCGCACAGTGCCTCGACGGCTTGGCCAAGGCGCTTCGCCAGCTCGGGCACGAAGTGACCGTCGCGATGCCTCGCCACCCCGGCTTCGAGGCGGCGGGGCTCTTGCTGGCGCGGCGGCTCAGTCCGCTCGCTTTGCCGGGCGAGGGCGAGGTGACGCTCTTCGACGGGCGGCTCGCGTCCGGCGTGAAGCTCGTGCTCTTCGACGCCGCGTCCGCGTTCGATCGAGCCGTGGTCTATCGCAGCGGAGGCGAGCCCTGTGCGGACAACGCTCGGCGCTTCGGACTCCTTTCGCGCGCCGTCGCGGCTTTCGTCGCTGCCGACGGCCGCGGCGGGTTCGACGTCGTGCACGGCCACGACTGGCCCGGCGCTCTTTGCGCTTTTGCGCTGTCGCGTTCGGGCGTCGCGCGCCCGTTCGTGCTCGGCATTCACGATGCCGACCTGCCGCGGACTTTTGCGTTTTCCGACGCCGGTGCGCTGGGGCTGCCGGACGAAGCGCGCGACGCCTTCACGGTCGACGGTCGTTTGGACGTTCTGCTCGGTGCTCTACCATCGTGCGACGCGGTGCTGGTGGACTCGCCGAGCTACGCGCGGGAGCTATTGGACTCCGAGGCGAGCGGTCGCCTCGCGAATGCCCTCGCGGCGCTGCCGCGGGAAGTCGTGGGCGAAGCGCCCGGAATCGACTACGCCGTGTACAACCCGGCCACCGATTCCGCGCTCGAGAGCCGCTATGATCCGGAAGACTGCTCGAACAAAGGCCGTTCCAAGACCGCCATGCTCCGCGACATGGGTCTCGAGCTCGAGCAGGGAAGGCCTCTCGCCGTCGCTCTGTGCTCGCCGGGTCGCGCGGGCGGCGCCGATGTCCTGGTCGCGGCGATCCCCACCCTGATGAAGCAGAACATGACGCTGATCGTGTCGGGGCCGCTCGAAGCCAAGCTCGACGGCGAGCTGCGCGATGCCGTGGCGCGCTACCCGGAGGCGCTCGGCTTCGTCGACGCGCCGACCGACGCGACGCTGCGGCGGCTGCTGGCCTCGGCGGACATCTCGCTCTGCCCGGCGCGACACGATCCCATGGCCCTCTCCGTGCGTCACGCGCAGCGCTACGGAGCCGTTCCCGTCGCGCACGCCGCGAGCGGCGTCGCCGACGCCATCGTCGACTGCGACGCCGAGCTCGAAACGGGGACCGGGTTCTCGTTCGACGATGCCGTGCCGGCGGCGCTCGTCGGCGCCACCCGTCGCGCCCTCGCGGCGTATGCCGTCCGCAGCTTTGCGAAGCTGGTCCGCCGCGTCATGCGTCTCGATCTCGGCTGGGATCGGCCAGCTCGGCGGACGCTGCAGGTCTACCGGGACGCCGGCGCGGCTCGGTCGTAGCTCGAGACGGCGCCGAGCGCGCGCGCGAGCCAGCTGGCGCGCAGCGCCGTGGCCAAGAGCAAGACCGTCTGGTGAATGGCGAGAGCGACGAGCCAGCGCCATGCGCCTGTCCGCGAGACATCGACGGCGTCGACCGCGAGCGCCGCGAGCAGAATGGCCGGTAAAACGAGGGCGCTGCGGGCGAGCCACTGCGCGGCCAAACGGAGCGGGGTCTTCCGGAAAACGGCGATGGCGAGCCCGATACTCCGCACTACCGAGCCTTGCTCGACCACGACGAGCGCGCGAGCCAGATCCTCGATCAGACCGACGGCAGAGATCGACACCGAGCCGACCAGGATGCCGAACAGGAACGCGGCGTCGGCGTAGGCACCGCCCTGCACACCATCGAGCGCCGCAAAGAGGCCCGCGGTCGGGCCGATGCACGCGAACGCAAGCCCTCCCTGAGCGAGAGAGAAGGCGACGCCGAGGCCGATGAAGCGTGGCAGTGCCACGAGCGTGCGCGACGCCCAGCGCTCGGGGACGAGCCTGCCAGGCGTGGCGATCGCGGTCATGAGCGCGGCCAGGCCGAGCTCCGCCACGAGGAGAGCGAACGGGGCGACGAGCGCCGCGGTAGTCAGCGCCAGAATCAGGTCGGGGCGGGCAAGGCGCAGGGTCTCGACGAGCAGCAAACCTCCGGGCACGAAGAGCTCCGAGTCCGCGCCCGGCCGCTCGGCAACGCCCGTCGCCTGCACCGCTCGCAAGAAGGGCGCCGCGAGCGCGTACGCGGCGCCGACCTTGAGCAGCCACGCAGCGGCGATGACGAAGGGTCGCCGGCGCGCCCGGAACTCGTTCTTTCCGCCGGGCATCGCTCAGGGGCCCAGCCACGACAGCAGAAGGGCCGCGGCGTAGAGCATTCGCTCGCTCAGGCGCGGCGTGGACGCCGGACGCAACGAAGCGCCGTTGTTGGCGAGATTGACGTCGATGAGGAGCCGCGTCTCGGGGTCGACCAGCGCGTGACGGAGTGGGCTTTCGCCGCGATAGTCGAAGCGGCGCCGGTCAGATTTGCCGTCCCAGTCGAAGCTCTGACGCGTTCCGTCTTCCGCAACGAGATCGACGCGCACCGGCAACCTCAGTGGCCCGCGCCGGCGCACCACGGCGTGTCCCACGTAAGCCCGAGCCTCGCCCCTTCCGGTTTGCGGCGCGGGAGCGCTCGCGACTTGGCTCACTTCGTAGTCGACCGAGCCGCGCTCGAAGAGGGCGCGCTCGAGCTCGCGTGCGGGGCCGTCACCCAGCTCGGCGCGAAACGCCTCGAGCAGGTCGCTCGGCGTGGGATGCGAGAAGCGTTCGGACTTCGCGTAGCGTCCGAGCGCGGAAAGGATGCGCTCCTGGCCGTAGATTCGTCCGAAAGTCTCCAGCACGACCGCGGTGCGGCTGTACGCGAGCTGCGACACCGCGTTGAGACCCGAGAAGCTGGAGACGGGCGCGGCAATCGGCCCGGCCGCGCCCGCTTCGGCGGCCCAGGCGCGGTGAATCGCCCAGAGAGAAAGCGTCGGTCCCGGTCCGCCATACGCCGAGTGATCGCCGAACCAGCGCGTTTGAGCTTCGGTATCGGCGAAAGTGGCCAGTCCCTCGTCGAGAAACGGAAAGCGCGGCTCGTTGCTGGCCAGGAGCCCGTAAAACCATTGGTGCGCGAGCTCGTGCATCGTGACCGCTTCCAGCGTCCGTGCTCCGAGATACGCCTGATAGCGACCGCCTCCCGTGGTGATCAAGGTCGGGTATTCCATGCCGCCCGCGGGCGCGGCGGCCACGGGCGGGTGCACGACGGTGAGCGTCGGATAGGGGTAGGGGCCATAGAGGCGTGAGAAATAGGGCAGACCGAGCCTCAGCGCCTCGAGCGTGGTCGCGGTGGCCGCTTCGAGCCCGTCCGGGTAGAGCAGCACGACCTCGACGCCTCCGATGCGTTCGCGTCGCTCGACGAACTCGCTCCAAGCGCTCCAGGCGAAGTCGTGCACGCCGCGGGCCACGTAGCGAACTTCTTTGTCGGCCCCGACGATGCTTTCCGAAACGCGGCGGCCGCTGGCCCCGACGCGCATCGCTGCCGGAACACGCAGCGTGACGTCGTAGTCGCCGAAGTCCGCGTAGAACTCGCCCAGGGGGTGATAGGCGAAGTGCGCGAAGCTACCGTCGTTTTCCAACTTTGCAAGCTTGGGAAACCACTGGCCGATCATGTGAAAGTCGCCGGCGTAGCCCGAACGCTCGACGAGCTCCGGCAGCTGCGACGAGAAACGGGCGAACAGGGTCAGCCGTTCGCCGGGCGCGACCGGCTCGGGCAGAGGAACCCGAATGTCGGTGCGGTCGTCGGGGTCGTCCGGAGTATGGCGCGCCGCGCGTTCCCAGAGGTTCTCGCCCCCGCTTTCCGCCAGCGAAAGGCGCTCGATCTGGATGTATCCAGCTCGCCTCAGGCTGCGCCCGCTGCGCGGCGCTCTCCCCTTTCGCATGAACAGCGTGTGCTCGCTCTCGAACGCGTTGAGATATAGATGCAGAAAGACGTGATCGAGCGGCTTTTCGCTCGTGTTCAAGAGCTCGATGCTGGCGCGGCCGGCGATTCGGTGGAGCTCGGCGTCGAGCGCCGCGTGGATACGGTAAGACGCAACCGCGCGTGGCAAAGACGCTGCGCTGGTGCTCGGCGGCGCCGGGGCGCGCGGGCGATCGCTCGAGCCCGCGGCGGGGAGCGAGAGCCAGCACCAGAGCCCCAGCGCGACGAAGCCCTTCGCGGTCACGCTCGGTTCCGTGAGATCGCCGCGAGCCGGCCCGGCGCTAGTCTCGACGACTCAACGCAACGACGCGCTGGTCGAACAAGCCGTGCACGATACGCAGCGCCTCGAGCCGCGGCATTCCGCTCACGTCGAGCAGCTCTTCGATCGTCAGAGTGCCGTCCACGAGCGACAGCAAGAAGCCGGCCCGGTGATCCAGTGACAACCAGCGGATCTCGTCCTGCCGAATCGCGACGGAAATGCGTTGACTGAGCGGTCCGAGACGGGCCGAATACATCTGGGTGAGAACGTCCCGGCAGCTCTGCGCGCAGCCGAGCGCTGTCGAATCGTTCGGGTCGGTCTCCAGGATGCCCTCCGCGATCACGAGCGCCCCGGTGAAATCACCGGTCGCGTAGCGATCTTTCATGTCCTCCAGCGCCGGGTCTTCGCCCGGTTGTCGGGGAGGCGCGAGCACGCCGGAGAAATCGAGCTCCAGGCTCGCCGTCGACGGTTGCGGCGGGCGCGCCGCCACGCTGGCGTCGGCAAGCTCGAGCGCCGTTTTCGGGACACTCTCGAAGTCGAGCGCGACCTTCGGATCGGGAGCAGGCCTGGCCGAAGGCGCGCCGCCGAGCACGGGCGGCAGGTCGCTAGGAGGGCGCGCTGCCGCGTCATCTTCGGCTTTTTCCATGACACGGCGCGCGAAGACTTCGGGCGGGATGCCGGGGACGGCGGTGATGCGTTCGAAGGCGTCTTCCGGAGCGAGCTCCAGATCCAGCTCCAGCGCGCTCGAACGATCCTCGTCCCAGCTCGCATCGATGTCTTCCACTTCGGGCGGCAGTGAGCTCGGGGCGACGCTGCGGGACCGCGCCTTGCGCTCAGCCATCGGCCGCCCAACTTGCTGAAGCGCGCTCGCTCATGCTCGCGTTACCACTCCCTTGAACATGCGCTGAGTCCTGCCGAGCTGCTCGACCTGCTCCTTGACGCTCTCGACGCTGCCGGTCTCGATGGCCCCGCGCGCGCGCTCCACCACGCTGCGGGCTTTGCTCAGGGCGTCCCGTCCGAAATCGGCCGACCCGACCAGTCGTTCGACCTCGGGAAACATCTGCTCGATGTCGGAGATCAGCGTTTCGGCTTCCTGGCGCGTGGCTTCGAAGCGCTCGTCGCTGCGGCGCTCCACCAGGTACTCTTGCGCGCCTTCCATCATCGTCTTGATCTCGTCCTGGGTGAGGCCGCTCGACGCGGTGACCTGGATCGACTGCGCTTGTCCCGTTTCCAGATCCTTGGCGTGCACGCTGACGATGCCGTCCGTGTTGATTTCGAAGGTGACCTCTATTTCGACCTCGCCCTTGGGCGCGCGGCGGAGCCCGGTCAAGATGAACTCGCCCAAGAGCTCGTTCTCTTCCGCGCGCTTGCTGTCGCCCTGCATCACGAGAATCTTGACGGCGGTCTGGCTGTCGCGGCTCGTGGTGAAGATCTTGGCGCGGCCGGTGGGCACGGTGGTGTTCTGCGGAATCAGTTCCTCGAAGTGGCTGCCGAAGGTCATGATGCCGAGCGCGTGAGGCGTGACGTCGAGCAGGATGACGCCCTGCCTGTCCTCCACCAGCGCTGCGCCTTGGATCGCGGCGCCGAGGGCGACGACCTCGTCCGGGTGTACGCCGCGGTTCGGATCGCGCCGGAAGAAGTCGCCGACGGCGTGCTGAATCGCGGGCATGCGGGTCATGCCGCCGACCAGGACGACGTCCTCGATTTCGCCCACCGCCAGGCGAGCGTCTTCGAGCGCCTGGCGGCAAATGTCGATGGTGCGGTCGACGAGATCTTGGGTGAGGTTCTCGAGCGTGTCGCGCGACAGCGCCCGCTGGAGGTGGAGGGCCTCGCTGGCCCCGGTGGAGATGATGAACGGGAGGTTGATCTCGGTTTCGAGCACGCTGGAAAGCTCGCACTTGGCCTTTTCGGCTGCGTCTCGCAGGCGTTGCAATGCCATGCGATCGTGTCGGAGGTCGACGCGGTGCTCTTCGTGGAAGGTGCTGACCAACCAATCGATGATGCGCGCGTCGAAGTCTTCCCCACCGAGGAAGGTATCTCCCGTCGTGCTCACGACCTTGAACACCCCGTGCGCGCCGATTTCCAGGATGCTGATGTCGAAGGTTCCTCCGCCGAGGTCGTATACTGCGACCGTGCGGTCCATGCTCTTGCCGAAGCCGTAGGCCAGTGAGGCGGCGGTCGGTTCGTTGATGATGCGGATGACGTCGAGACCGGCGATGGTTCCGGCGTCCTTGGTCGCCTGCCGTTGGCCGTCGTTGAAGTACGCCGGAACGGTGACCACGGCTTTGCGCACGGGCTCGCCGAGGTAGTCCTCGGCCACGATGCGCATCTCCTGCAGGATCATCGAGCTGATTTCCGGCACCGAGTAGGTTTGCTCCCGGAGCTTGATGCGCACGTCGTTGTGAGGCCCTTCGACGATACCGTAGCTACAGGTCATCAGTGCGTTCTTGACCTGGGGAGAATCCCATTTGCGCCCGATCAGCCGCTTGGCGGCGTAGACGGTGTTCTCGGCATTGGTGATGGCTTGCCGTTTGGCGATGTGCCCCACCAAGCGCTTTCCAGCTTCCGTGACCGCGACGATGCTCGGAGTGGTCTTGTAGCCGCCGCGGTTCGAAATCACGACGGAAGCGTCGTTCTCCAACACGGCGACGCAGGAGTTGGTAGTGCCGAGGTCGATGCCGATGACGCGCTCCA
>Ga0214471_10002744_pt1 | contig 13783 bp, 8 predicted proteins | sample RVTome_5_FD_207665 | JGI IMG/M metagenome (GOLD analysis project Ga0214471, IMG submission 207665) | Soil microbial communities from uranium-contaminated site in the Upper Colorado River Basin, Wyoming, United States - RVT142D155 | ecosystem: Environmental > Terrestrial > Soil > Contaminated >...
GCGACCGGACCGGCGCTGATCGGCGCGCGGTGCTACCGCTCGCCGCGCGAGGGTGCTTGGCTACGTGCAACTGACCGATACGTCGATAGGAACCCCGTGCCTCGCAGCGTCGTCCACGAGATCGAGGGCGGTGAGCTCCGCGTCTGGCGCACGTCGGACGAGTGGTTCCACCTCAAGACCACCCTGATCCGCGACCACAACGGCACGGCCTACGAGGTCGAGTCGAGGTGGGACATACCACCCGGAGCCACGACCTGGTCCGAGGTCGCTGATCGAGCACGCGACGGCGACCGGTCCGCCGCCGACCAACTCGCCGACACGATGTTCGACGAAGCCGTCGAGGGCGCCTGACCTCGCCCGACGGGATGTGTCGTCAGCGGTCGGTGGCCCCCACCAGATCACGCTGCGGTCGGATCGGTTCCGCGACCTCGATCCTTTCGAGGAAGTCATCGGGGCCCTGGGCGGCGAGGGCGCGCCGACGTGGCCGACGCTGGAGGCCCCAGAAGAGTGCCAGGACCGCGAGGACACCCATCGTGGCGGGAGCGGTGGTGGAAGTCGATGCGCGGTCGAGGGCGTACGTCTGCTCGATCCCGACCTGCGGCGCGGTCGCCGGGAGCCCAGGATCGGACGAGTCGGTCGACATCGACGGGAGGTCGACACGGGCGGGTGCAGCGACCTCCGGCGCCAACCCTCCGCCTTTGGCCGCTTGGAACGCGAGCGCCGACTGGTACGCCTGCTCCCGCCACCGGTCCAGGTACGGCACCGGTGGTACGGGGTTGCCGCCACCGGGGTGAATCTGCAGGTGCAGGTGGGGCGGGGTGCCCCTCGCGTTCCCGCTCGTTCCGACGCGTCCCAGCACCTGGCCCCGGGTCACCGACACGCCTTGCTCGATGCCGGTCGCGAACCCTTCGAGGTGGGCGTAGTAGAGGTAGGTGCCGTCGGGGGCCGACAGCCGCAGCCAGTTCCCGCCCAACCCCTGGTGGTGGCGCAGGCCGGTGATCTCACCGTCCATGGAGGCGATGACCGGCGTCCCGCGCGCGGCGAACACGTCCACACCGCGGTGAATGCGATCAGGGTGGCGTGGCGCACCCCAGTCGTCGCCGTACGTCGCGAGCCCGGCCACGGGGAAGGGAGCCATCACGCGAGCCACGGCACTCGGGAGCGCCTGTGTGCGTTGCAGGATGTCCACGATCGGCGCGGTTGAACGACTGCCACCTGTGGGCAGGTACGTGGGCCCGTCGTCGTGACCCACCATCACGCTGGGTGCGATCAACGCTGGCCCCCGGTCGACCTGCGCCCGGGGCGGCAACTGCGGCATCTCGTCGAACCCGCCGAGCACCTCCGCGTACTTCTCCTCGTGCTCACCCTGCCACGCCGATGGCGGCGTGGGCATCCGCCTCTCGCCCAGGGGGCGGGAAAGGTCCTGCTTGGCGTTCTCGCGTGGCGCGCCCCGTGACTCGGGCGCCCGCGACGGCTGCTGCTCAGCCTCCGCTGCTTCTTCGCTCGATCCTGACTCGTCGGTCGTGGACCCGCCGTCCTCGGCCGGTTCGTTGCTGTCGTCCGCAGGGGCTTGCTCCTCTTCCCCGGTGACCGTCCGCTCGACCTCCGTGGTGGTGTCCTCGACCGTCTCGACGGAGTCATCGAGCAGCTCGTCGGCATCGTCGAGGAGCCCGTCCGCGTCGACCACCTCGTCATCCACGGTGTCGCTCTCGACGGTCTCGCTGGTCTCCTCGACCGTGGTCGTCGAGTCGTCCACGGTGGTGTCGGTCGTCTCGACCTCCTCGGTGAGGGTGTCGTCGAGCGACCCGTCCCCGACGACCGGCTCGGCAGCCACGGCCAGCGTCGCCAGCGGGATCACCAGCACGGCGATGGCCACCGCGACCGGCAGTGCGCCTCGTGCGATGCTCGTGGGTGTCCTCAACGTCGTTCCGTTCCGTCGTGTTCGGGATCGGGCAGCCAGTAGACGGGCTCGCCGCCCAGCGCCCGGAGGTGGTCCTGGACGATCACGGCGCCTGCGTTCCAGATCTGGTCACTGGCCGCGCCGTGGGCGGCCGCTCGTGCGATCGCCTCGTCACGGTCACCGGGCAGGTGTGCGGCCTCCGCGAGCATCGCGGCGACCTCGGTGTAGCTGTCCATGGCTTCGAGGAAGCGCTGGTGGGCCTCATCGAGCGCGGCGGGTGGGGTGAGTGCCGCCAGGGCCTGCCGGGTCTCGGCGAGCAGGTTGCCCCACGCCACCGGCATCTCCTGGAGGGTCTCGTCGTCGTAGCGGCGCTGGCCGATGTCGGCCAGGCCGAGCTTCAGGCCGTTCTCGACCACGAAGCCGGCGTCCTCGGCCAACGGCTTGAAGGCATCGAGGTAGACCGCGGCGGTGGCGGGGGGCGCCACGGCCGGCGCACGCGCATCCAGCCAGGTCAGCGCCCCGAAGCTCAGCGAGGCACCGACCACTCCGATCGCCGCGAGCCTCAGCGCCGCAGCCGGGCGCGACGTCCGGGAAGGCGCCTTGACCGGTGTCGTCATCAGCCGCAGCATCAGTGCACCGCCGCGACGGTCTCGGTGTCCAGACCCTCGCCCACCTCGCCGCCGAGGTACGCGGCCAGCAGCTCGGGGCTGTCGGCCAGCTCGCTCGAGCGGCCCTCGACCACGATCTGTCCCTTCTCCAGGACGTACGCACGGTCGGTGTTGCGCAGGGCGGTGTGCACGAACTGCTCCACGATGATGACGGCCGTGCCCTGCTCGTTGACCGCGGCGAGGATCTCGTAGAGCTGGGACACGATCTTGGGCGCCAGGCCCAGCGACAGCTCGTCGCACATCAGCAGCTTGGGGGACGACATCAGCGCCCGTGCGACGACCAGCATCTGCTGCTCGCCGCCCGACAGGGTGATGGCGTGCTGGCGACGACGCTCCTTCAGGCGCGGGAACATCTCGTACACCATGTCGAGCTGGCGCTTGTAGCCGCCCTTGTCCTTGTGCCGCGGCCAGTACCCGTAGCGCAGGTTCTCCTCGACGCCGAGGTCGGGGAACAGCTCGCGGCCCTCGGGGACGTGCCCCACGCCGTGGCCGACGACCTTGTGGGCGGGCAGGCGGTCGATGCGCTTGCCGTCGAGCACCACGGTGCCGCTCTTGGGCGAGACCAGCCCGGACAGCATCCGCAGCGTGGTGGTCTTGCCGGCGCCGTTGGCGCCCAGCAGCGCGATGCGTTCGTGTGCCTCGACCTGCATGGTGATGCCACGCAGCGCGGTCACCGCTCCGTAGGCCGCCGTGACGTCGGTCACCTCCAGCAGCGCCATCAGAGCACCACCCTTCCGTCCTCGGCCACGTCCGACGTGGCGTTGTCCTCCTCGACGACACCCGCCGCCCCCACCGCGACCGTCACACGGTCGTCGGATGGGGGCGCCGGGTCCGACGGGTCCGACGGGGGCGCCGGGTCCGACGGAGGCGTCGAGGAGCTTGCGGGTGCGTCGTCGTCGGCCTGTCCGAGGTAGGCCGCGATGACCGCCTCGTTGGACTGGATCTCCGCAGGGGGGCCTTCGGCGATGATCGTTCCCTGGTCGAGCACGTACAGGTAGTCGCTGACGCTGGTGACCATGCGCACGTCGTGCTCGATCAGCAGCAGCGTGGCGCCGAGGTCCCGGACGAACCGCAGCACCTCGGTCAGGCGGTCGGTCTCGCGCTCGTCGAGGCCGGAGGCCGGCTCGTCGAGCATGATCACGTTCGCACCGGTCACCAGCGCGCGGGCGACCTCGACCATGCGCAGCACGCCGAAGGGCAGGCCGGCGACCTGGCGGTCGGCGACCTCCTCGAGGTCGAGCAGCTTGACCACCTTGCGGACCCGCAGCCGGGCGGCGCGCTCCGCCTCCAGGGCCAGGCGGTTCCCGGCGATGTGCTGGACGAACCCGGTGCGGTTCTGGAGGTGGGTCGCGGCCAGGAGGTTGTCGAACACCGTGAGCTGGGGGAAGAGCTGGATGCGCTGGAAGGTGCGGGCGACGCCGAGCTGCGCCCGGCGGAACACCGGGACGCTGGTGACGTCACGTCCCCGGATGAGGACTTCACCGGCTGTCGGCTCGTTGAAACCGGCGATGGAGTTGAACAGCGTGGTCTTGCCCGCGCCGTTGGGTCCGATGAGGCCGGTGATCTCGCCCCGCCGCACGCTCAGCGATGCGTCGTTGACCGCGACCAGACCGCCGAAGCGCACCGTGATGCCACGCGCTTCGAGCAGGACCTCGCGTTCGTGGCGCCGCGCGGGATCGGGCAGCGGTCGAGACGGCCGGCCGTCGGCGACCGAGGGCAGCGCCCCGGCCGCGAGCGTCTGGGGCGCCACGTCCTCCGTGGTCCGCTGGCCGCTGACGGCCCCGGCCCCGGCGGCGGCGGCTGGCTCGAGTTCCGATTCCGCCTCACGCTCCGACTCCGGGGCGGTCGGCACGTCCTGGCCCGATCCCTCGTGCACGTCCAGCTCGAAGTCGAGGATCTCGGTCGTGGCGTCCTCGAGCAGGCGGCGGGCCGCCACCGAGCGTGCCGCACGTGTCAGGACGCGTTGCTTGATCTCCGACGCCGCGCGCGTCAGCCGCGGCACGTCCTCCTCATCGGGTCGGGGCTCGTCGGCGCGGCGCGCCTCGTCCTCCTGCATCGCAGCCAGGCGTTCGCTCGCGGTGGTCGGCAACGCTCTGGCGGCACGCAACGTCCGCTGCGCCCGGTCGGTGGCGGCGACGGCCAGCGCGGCCAGGCCACCGGGGTACGCCAGGAACACCACGGCGAGCAGGATGGCCGAGACCAGTTCGAGGTAGTCCCCCAGCACCGAGTAGCGGAAGAACAGCTCACCGAGCGCGGCGAAGAAGACGGACGCGGCCACGGCACCCGGCAGGCTGGACAGCCCGCCGACCACGGCGATGGCGAGGAAGAACAGCGAGGTGTTGAAGCCGAACGTGTCGGGGCTCACCGCGCGCGCCTCGGTCATGATGAGGCTGCCGGCGACACCGGCCAGCGCCCCGGACAGCGCGAACGCCAGCACCTTGTAGCGCAGCACGTTCATGCCCAGCGACTCGGCGGCCATCTCCGAGCCGCGGATCGCGAAGAACGCCCGGCCGGTGCGCGAGTCACGCAGGTTGGTCAGGCCGTAGACCACCGCGATCGCGATGCCCCAGGCCACGTAGAAGAACGCGATGCGCGAGCCCGAGAGGTCGAACTGCAGCAGGCTGTTCTCGCTGCCGATGGGCACGCCCTCGATGGAGCCGTGCTGCGTCAGCCAGTTCTGGCGGAACAGGAACTCGCTGGCCGCCCACGAGAAGATCAGCGTGGCCACCGCGAGGTACAGACCGCGGACGCGCAGCGCGACGACACCCAGCATCGTGGCCGCCCCGGCTGCGGCGAGCGCAGCGACCGGGAGGTTCAGGGGGAACGGCAGCCCGAGCACGTTCGCGGCGAACCCGGCCGCGTACGCACCGATGCCGACCAGCGCGGCGTGGGCGAGCGAGATCTGCCCGACCCAGCCCGTGAGCATGACCAGCGACGCGGCCACGATCACGAACACGGCAGCCTGGTTGACGCTGGGCAGCACGTCGCTGCCGCCCGGGATGAACGGGAAGACGAGCAGCAGCCCGAGGGCGATCGTCTGGAGTCGGTTGGTCGATGTCATACGATTCCCCCGCGCACGTCGGTGGCCACGACCCGCTCGCCTCGGGTCGCCATCACGACCATCGCCAGGACCGCCAGCATGAGCTGCGGCGCCCCTTGCAGGTGCAGCAGGCCGGGGATGAGCGGGACCATGCCCAGGGCGACCCCCACGACCGCTGCGCCGCCGACCGCGCCGACGATGCTGCCCAGTCCGCCCAGCAGGACCGCGAGGAACGCGGGCAGCGCCTGCAGCGGCAGGATGTAGGGGTGCAGCGGGGCCACGGCCGCGAGCATGATGCCCGCGACCCCGGCGAGCGCGCCCCCCATGATCCAGGTCAGCGACGTCATCAGCTCGGGGTTGACGCCCATCAGCGAGGCGGCACGGGGGTTCTGGGCGGAGCCGCGCATCAGCAGCCCGAGGTCGGTGAACCGGAACAGCGCGCTCAACGCCCCGAACAGCACCAGCATCGTGGCGAACAGCCCGAGCTCGCCGTAGCGGATCGTGGAGCGGGCCACGGTGATGTAGCCCTCCGGGAACAGCGCCACGCCCGTGAGCGGCCGCGCCCCCCAGATCGTGGCCATGATCGCGATCCCGAGGCCCAGCACGATGACGGTGCCCACCGTCTGGGCGGTCTCACCCAGCTTGCGCATCGGACGGACGAACACCCGCTGCACCACCCAGCCCAGCGCTCCCCCGAGGAAGATCGCCAGCGGCAGCGCCGCGAACAGGGGCATCCCCATCCCGTCCAGCGTGTACAGCGCGTAGGCCGGGAAGGTGGCCATGACCCCGTGGGCCAGGTTCAGCACCTTCGAGGCCCGGTAGATCATCACGATGCCGATGGCCAGGATGGCGTACGCCCCGACCAGCGGCAGCGACAGCACCAGCCCGACCAGCACGTCGATGAGTCCCACGGTTGCGTCTCCTCGTCCTCGCGGACTACGGCGTCGTCCCTCCGGTCGTGGAGGGCCCCGATCAGAGGGCGGGGTCCTTCAGGAAGCCGGTCTGCATGTACTGCCAGCCGTTGAAGCTGCCGCCGGTCGCCTCCACCCGGAAGCCCTGCGCCGTCTTGTTCGCGTGCCGGGAGTTGGCCCGCCAGGACAGGGTCGAGGCCAGGTCGCTCTGGTAGTCCATGCTGTTCAGCGCCTGCTGGACGCACGCTCGGTTGACGTTGGGCGAGCAGCGGGCGACCGACTCCACGAACACCTGCATGCCGAGGTAGGCGCCCTGGAGGAACTGGTTGCGGAAGTCGATGCCGGAACGCTCGGAGCGCACGTCCTGGACGTACTGGGCCACGCCGGCCTTCTTGTCCAGCGGCGGGATCGGCGGGTTGTAGCCGGTGAACACCATCATCCCGTTGCACCAGTCGCGGCACATGGTCGCGAAGTCGTCGGTGAACAGGGTCTGGTGGCCGTAGGTCGCCTTGCCGCGGCCGGCGTTGGCGCCGGAGTTCGAGCCCTTCCAGGTCTCGGCGGTCGACGGCACCAGCAGCAGCACCACGGCGTCGCAGCCACTGCCGCTGCTGGTGTTGTCGCAGGCGTTGTTGAAGCTGGTCGCCTCCGAGCCGTAGCTGGTGCGGTCGGGCTCGATCGGCACGTCGGCCTTGACGGTCCCGCCCATCGCCTGGACCTGCTTCTTGAAGGCGTCCGCGCCTTCCAGGCCGAACCGGAAGCGGTTGTCCCACACGATGCCGAAGGTCCGGGCGCCGTTGTCGTAGGCGTGCTTGGCGATGATGCGCATGGTGGACACGGTGGCGGTGGCCACGGGCCACACCCACGGGTCGTTGTACTGGTCGATGCGCATGCCGTCCGTGCCCACGACCGGGATGCCGGCGTTCTTGATGTCCCCGGCGAGGATCGCCTGGCCAAGGCCCTCGGACGAGGGCACGACCGGCAGGGCGAAGTAGCCGTCCTCGATGAACCGCTTGATGGTCTGCTGGCCCTTGGCTGCGTCCCAGCTATCGTTGACGGTCTTCAGCTCGATGCGCCGGCCGCAGACGCCGCCGTCGCGGTTGACCTTGTTCAGCACCGCCCGCATCCCCACCGGTGACGAGGAGAGCAGGCTCGCCCCAGCACCGTCGGAGACCACGGTCGACGCGACGTTGATCGTGTCGGCGGTCACCCCTGTGCTGACGTTGTCGTTGGCGGACGGCTTGCAGCCGCTGGGCGCGCCCCCACCGCCGCTGCCGGATGCGGACCCGCCGCCGGAGCCGGAGCCGTCACCGGTGACGTCGACGGAGCCGCTGTTGGTCCCTTGGGACGTGTCGTCGCCCGACGAGTCGTCTGACGACGAGCTGTCGTCGCCCGAGCTGTCCGGTGCGCTGGGACCCGACGCCGTGTCACCGCTCCCAGGGTCGGTGCTGGTCTGTCCACCCTCGGACGTGGACGTCGTGTCGGACCCGCTCTGGCTGCCCTGCTGGCTGCCCTGCTGGCTGCCCTGCTGGCTGCCCTGCTGGCTCCCGTCGCCGCTGGGGGCCGTCGAGCCGTCCCCACCGCCTTCCACGACGATCATCTCGTCCTGATCGGAATCGCCGGTGAAGTCGGAGTCGTCGCCCTGGTCGAAGTCGGAGCCGGGCGCGGGGGCCGCGGCCTGGCCGTTGCCCTGGCCGCCGCCCTGGTTGGTGGCGCCCGAGACGTCCATCAGGGCGAAGTTCGGTTGCTGGCCGCCCCGGTCGGGGAAGACCTCGACGGCGGCGACGGCCCCGAAGAGCGCGCCCACCACGAAGATGACGGCGGTCTTGTAGCCGGCGCTCACGCTCTGCGGACCCTGGGTGCTGGGTGAGCCGTTGGTCTGCATGTCCTGCAACCTTCGGTCGTGCGGATGGGGAAACGGATCGCGTCTACTGGTACGGATGAGGCGGCCGCTGGCTTACGGTCGCTGCCGAAGTTCCTCCGCCGACCGCCGTGTTGCGACGCGGTCTCAGCGACGGGTGATCGCGGCCTGGAGCTGGTCGCGGACGGCGTCCGACACCACCGCCGTCCCGCCGACCACCACGCCGAGGTCGAACAGGTCGGCGTCGTCGGCCAGGAACGCCGTGGTCTCGCCCGAGACCTCGTCGCGTGGGACCAGCAGCACCAGCGCACCCATCCGGGCCGCCAGCGCGGTCGCGGTCAGCCCGTCGGGGAACGCCGTGCCCGTGGCGAACACCAGCGACGGCTCGCTGTCGGCGTCGTGGCGCGACAGCGCCAGCTCGGCGACGGCCAGCGAGGTCGCGTAGCGGTCGGGGCCGGCCAGCCGCTCGACCTCGTAGCCGAGTTCGGTGAGCCGCTCCTCCACCCCGGACGTGATCGCCCCGGTCCCGCCCAGCAGGTACACCGTGCGGGCTTCGACGTCGGCCAGCGCCTGCTCGGTGGCGCCCGGCAGCGCGTCGGGCAGGGTCAGCAGCACCGGCGGGGGGTCCGGGGCGCTGCCCAGCGCACCGGCCGACACCGCATCGGGCCACGCACGGTCGGGGACCTCGTGGGCCCCCAGAGCGATCACGACCTCGCCGGCACGCGAGGGGCCGGTCGCACGGGCGACGGCGGCTGCGGTCTCGAACCGGTCGCTGCCCTCCAGACGGAACACCTGGCGCCCGTCAGCGGCCGCCGCGCGGGCGACGGTGTCGGACACGGCGGCCTCGCCACCGAGGATCCACACGCGCGTGCTGCCGAGCCGGTCGATCTCGGTGCCCACCGCTGCCGGGAGCTGTCCTGCGTCGGTCAGCAGGATCGGAGCCTTGAGGAGGGCGGCGAGCGTGCCGCCAGCCAGCGCGTCGGGGTAGTTCCAGGCGGTCGCCAGCACGACGTCGCGCGACGCTAGAGCGCCGTCATCGGGGCTGGGCCAGCCGGCGCGCGAGACCTCCAGGGAGGTGGCGATGCGGTTGTCGCCGGACAGGCGGTCCACCGCGCCCACGTCGGGCGTGACGTCCACCACCAGCGTGTCGGAGTCCGTGCCGCCGTCGCCGTCGCTGACCGTCACGGTGACCGTGTGCTGGCCGGCGTCGGTGTAGGTGTGGGTCACCTCGGAGCCGGTGACCGGCTCGCTGCCGTCACCCAGGTCCCAGGAGTAGGTCAGCTCGTCGTCGCCCGGGTCGCTGGCGCTGGCCTGCAAGGTGACCGAGCGGCGCACCTTCACGGTGGCGTCGGGTCCGGCCTCGACGGTCGGGGCCGCGTTGGCCACGGTCACCTTGCGACTGGTGGACGCCGCGAGGTCGTCGTCATCGGTCACGGTCAGCTTCACCGTGTAGGTGCCGTCGTCGGCGAACGTGTGGGCCACCGTCGGGCTGGCGCTGGTCACCGGCTCCGAGCCGTCCCCCAGGTCCCACGAGTAGCTCACTATCTCGCCGTCGGGATCGGCGCTGTCCGACCCGTCGAGGGCCACCGAAGAGCCCTCCACCGCACCGGACGCAGGGGCGGCGATCACCGCGGTCGGACGCCCCGCATCGTCGTCGCGGATCGTCACTTCCCCGACATCCTCGAGCAAGGTCGCACCGACCGGATCGCTCAACTGCACCCGGAAGGCCCGATCCGGCTCGTCCGTGGTGTCCCCGATGACCTTCACCGTGATGGTCCCGGTCGTCTCCCCCGCCGCGATCTCCAGCGTCCCCGAGGCCGCCTGGTAGTCCGTACCGCCCACGGCCGAGCCATCCACCGTGGTCCAGTCCAAGCTGATCGCGTCATCTCCAGGCTCCACCACGGTGACCGTGAGCTCGGCGTCTGTCGTCCCGGTCTCGCCCTCGTCGACCTCGACGTCGTCGATGGTCAGGCGCGGGCCGTCGTCGTTGAGCATCGTGATGGTGGCGGTGGCGCTGCCGTCGTCGGCGAGCTGGCCGTTGACCGGCTCGGGCACGTCCTCGAAGGAGAGGTCGACGAAGAAGGCCTCGTTGGGCTCGGGCTCGTCGTCGCCGTAGGTCTCGATCTGCACCAACGTCGTGGCGTCCACCTCCTGGACCCTCGGCTGGCCAGGCAAGGCCACGGTCTGGTCGGTGGCGGCGTAGTCGCCGTCGTCGACGGTGGCGGTGCCGTCACGGGTGGTGTAGCGCACGGTCACGTCCTGGGAGGACAGGTGGGACAGGGTCAGCTCGACGTTGCGCTGTACCACGGCCCCGCTCGCGAGCTCGAGGAACGTGCGGTCGGCGATGCGGACCGTGGGCAGCGGGTCGTCGTTGAGGATCGTCCCGACCGCCTTGCTGCTCCGGTTGGGATCCGAGGCGTACGGCATCCGGAAGTCGGGGTTCGTGACCCCCGACGGGGTGTACAGCTCGACGGTGAAGACCTCGTCCAGCTCGTGCTTGCCATCCCCGACCGTCGTCGTGACCGGCACGTCAACCGCGGTCGCCCACGCCGGGACGACGAACTGAGCCGCCGGGACAGGAGGGGTGGAGGTGGTGCTTTCGGGGGGGGCGGGCTGGTAGTCGTGGTCCTCGAAGCTCGAACTCCCGTCCTCGGCTTCCAGGACCGGGCCGGAGACGTCATCCGTCCCGTCGGCCGTCTTGTAGGCCAGCGTGATGGGGTCGGCGCTGGCCTGGGAGAGCCTGACCGTGAACGCCATCGGCGTCTCGTCGCCCTCGTCGCCCTCCTCCACGGAGGCGTCGTCCACCCAGATCACGGGGAGGTCGTCGTCGTCGGTGATGGTGCCGGTGGCCTCGTCACCGTTGATGGCGGCGTCGCCGGCGGTGACCGCGGTGAGCCGGACCGTGAACGTCTCGTCGGGCTCGACGTCCGGGTCGCCCGACACGTCCACGGTGATGGTGGTCTCCATCTCGCCGTTCGGTGGGTTGCTCAGGATCGACTGGATGGTGCCGACGCCGGCGGTGACCGCGGTGTAGTCGCCGGCCGCAACGGCGGTGCCGTCCTCGGTCTCCCACTCGAACTCGATGTCGTCCTGCACCGGCGCCTCTTCCTGGTCGATGCTCACCGTGAACGACAGCTGCACGGTGCCCGAGTCGCCCTCCACGACCGAGCTGTCAGCGACGCTGATGGTGAGGTGGCTCGTCGCGGCTGCGGGTCGAGCGCCCACCACCATCGAGGCCAGCATCGCGGCCGTGAGCGCGGCAGCCGTCGCACGGCGCACCCGCGCCACGCGACCGGAGCCGCTCAGCGATCCAGGGTGGTGGCTCACGACAGGGTCCTCGTGGTTCGTCGGGGTACCGGTGGCCCGCCCCGTTGTGCGGGGAGGACCGGCCGGTCAGGCAACGGGTCGGTCGGGTCACGCGTCAGGTGGTGGCCAGGAGCTGGGCGACCGAGCGGCGGCGCCACACAGCCCCCGCGGCCGAAGCCATCAGCAGCCAGATGCCTCCGTAGGCGGCGGCCTGGACCGGCTCGCGGGCGGCGAAGTCCCAGGCGTCACGTGGCAGGGCCACGATCTGCTGCGGCATCGTCGGCGCAGGCGCACTGGGTGCGACTACCGGTGCGGGTTGCGGGGTCGGCGCCCTGACTGTCACGGTCACGTTCGGGGCGGGCACCGTGATGTTGGGGATCACGACCTGCTGCTGCTGCTGCTGGGGCGGCGAGCTGCCCACCGGGTCGAACGAGCCCTGCGCCGGCGGCGCGGACCCGAAGTCGTCCGACGTCCCCGCGGCACCGTCGTCGGCAGGTGGCGGGACCGCCGTGGCCGCGTTGGCGTTGGCCACGGAGACCCGGGCGGTCTGGCCCGGCTGGGCCAGCGCGAACGCGACCGGCTCGGCCGGCGCGTACATCCGCGGCGCCGCGCTCTGGGCCACCACGAACCCGCCCAGGGGCACACCCGCCATCAGACACGACCCCTCGGCGTCGGTGGTGCACGAGGCGGTGCGCACGTCGGACGCGCCGATCACGCCGTCACCGTCGTCGACCCACGCCTCAAACACCCCACCCTCCAGCGGACGCTGGTCGCCGGCGTCGCTCAGGGCGATCTCGATGTTGGCGAGCTGGGCGATGTTGACGAACTCCACCGTCCAGCTCTCGCCGTCACCGATGCTGATGGGCACCTCCCCACCCGGGGCGAAGCCCGCAGGCGCGGCCGACTGGTGCACCACGTAGGTGCCCGGCTGGAGGCCCTCGATGCTGCACGACCCATCGCTGACCGTGACACACGTGCCCGCCAGCGGGTCGTCCAGACCCAGCAGCCCGTCACCGGTGGGATCGGCGTACACCTCGAACAGCCCTCCGGCCAGCGGCCCGCCATCCGTGTCCTCCAGGGTGACCGTGACCGTGCCGGGCTTTGCCGCGGCCGGGGCGCACGTCCCGTCGGGGTGCACCACCAGCAGGCACTGGATCTCGTAGGAGGACCCGGTGTGCACCCCGGCCAGCTGGTAGAGCTGATGCCCGCGCAGCGGCGCCGGACCGGGCAGGCCCGCCGTGATCTGCACGCGGTTGTAGGGGGCGTGACGGATGACCTCCAGGGCCGGGATCACGTTGCCGAGCAGGTCGTGGTTCAGCTTCGCATCCGTCGCGGCCACGTCCTGTGGCTTCTGCACCGCCGCCTGGGACCCGTTGGCCGCACCGCGGGCGTAGAGCGGGTCGGGCTCGCGGAGGCGCACGGTGACGTTGTCGCCCAGGGCCGAGTCCATCCCGTCGATGAACGCCTCCTCGTCGCCGCACGGCCCGCACGAGTAGCGTTCCTCGCCCTCGTCATCGACGATCTGAACACCCAGCAGGTGCCGCTCGAAGCACGTGCCCGCCGTGCGCCGCAGGTCGCAGTTGGGGTCGTACTCGGGGTCCTGCTCGTCGGCCAGGACCTCGGCGGGCTGGGCCCGGCCGTTGGCCCACGACTCGGCCACCGCCTTGACCGTGTCGATCCGCACCGCCGCCTCGCCGTCCGGCCGGGACAGCGTGACCCCGCGGGCCATCGAGGCCATGCGCGACACCAGACCTCGCTCGGGGTCGAGGTAGATGTCGAACGTGGACCACACGTCGGCGACCACCACCCCGTCGCCGCCGGTCATGCTGGCACGGCTGAACCCTTCGGCGCCGTCGCCTCCACAGTCGACCTCGGACTCCCACTCGCCGTTGGGACCGCCTTCCGAACGGTCGTCAGGCTGCTCGTCCGACGACACGCAGCTCGACGACCCGTCACCGAACGGCCACTCCACGCCAGGTTCCGGCACGGGCGGTTGGTCGACGAGTCCGGTGCTCCTCCAGAGGTTGTGCCAGTCGCTGGTGTCGACATCGCCGGTGTAGGTGGAGTTGACGGCGCACCGGTTGTACGGCTGGCTGGGGT
>Ga0214471_10002745_pt1 | contig 13778 bp, 17 predicted proteins | sample RVTome_5_FD_207665 | JGI IMG/M metagenome (GOLD analysis project Ga0214471, IMG submission 207665) | Soil microbial communities from uranium-contaminated site in the Upper Colorado River Basin, Wyoming, United States - RVT142D155 | ecosystem: Environmental > Terrestrial > Soil > Contaminated >...
GTCGAGCGGGCGGTCGAGGGCGGAGGCGAACCGGCGCTGGCCGGCGTCCTCGAAGGCGGTGCAGCGATGCGAGTCGTCGATGTCGCCGAAGTCCCCCCGGGAGGCGCCCGGTGACCGCATTCGACCCCAACGCGCTGGCCGATGGGCTGTGGAAGCGGCTGCGCGACGTAATCCTGGTTTCCGAGCGGGTGGACACGTTCGTGTTCGGGCCCGGCGACGGCGGCGAACTTCCGAAGGTCGAGCTCGGCGAAGAAGAAGCCGCCACGCTTGCGACCGACTTCGTCCAACGCGCGCTCGCCGTTGCCTGTGACCGGATCAACTTCTCGATCCTGGAAGCGGCATCCGCCGAAGACGGGATCACCGCGCCGGACCTTGCCGCCGCGGTGTCGCTGCCGGCACTGGTGATTTCCGAGCGTGTCGGCGACCTGCTGCAGACGGGCCTGATCGTCAAAGCGCTCGACACTGGGCGCGTATATTCGACGGCCGCCGGCATACAGGTGGTCACACTGGTGCGCGAAAGCGCGCGCCGGCTCGCCGAGGTGACGCTGCGCGCGCGCGGCCCGAATGGGAGCGACCTTGAACTGCCCGTATTGTGATTTCGAAGGCGCCCGGAGCGTCGTTCACCGTCATCTGGCCGATGAGCACGCCGACCGGGTCACCACGCGAGTCGCCGAAGAGACCGGCCGGCGATTCTACGAAGTGCGTTGCCCGGTGTGTGACGCCCCGTGGATGCGCGAGATCAAGCCGCGCCTGCGGGATCCGCGATTCATCGAGAAGTTCGAAGAGGAGATAAAGCTGGTCGCGTTCGACATGCTGCTGTATCACATTCAAGCGGAGCATTTGCTCGCGGAATCCGGGCTCGAAACCGAGCCCCAAGGGGAGGGACAACCGTGACCGTCGTGCGCAACTGCAACATCCCCGACGACCTTTTCTATCTCGTTCGCAATCACGTCTGGGCGCGGCGAGAGGGCGATCTGGTCGTCGCCGGGATCACCGACGTCGCGCAAAACCTTGCGAAATCGTTCATCTCGTTCACCCCGAAGAAGGTCGGCAAGAGCGTGGTCAAGGGAAAGAGCACCGCGACCTTGGAGAGCGGCAAATGGGTCGGGCCGGTTCCCGCTCCGGTCGCCGGCGAGATCGTCGAGATCAATCCGACCGGCGAATCCGATCCGACCATCTTCAACCGCGACCCGTACGGCGACGGGTGGGTCTGCAAGATCAAGGCCGAGGACTGGGACCGCGACTCCGCCGATCTGCTGACGGGGCAGGCGGCTCTGGACGCCTACGACGCGTTCATGCAAGAGGAAGGCATCGAGTGCGGAGGATGATCGACGGTGCTTGAGGCCTCTCCGGACGAAATCCATTACGGCTGCGTCATTCCGCGCGACCTTCTCTACGACGTGGAAGCGGACGTGTGGATTCGACTGGAAGGAGACGAGGCCGTGATCGGCATGACCGATCCCGCACAGACCCGCTGCGGCAAGATCGTAGCCGTGGACTTTCGCCGTGTGGGAAAGTTGATCGAGCGGGGGCGGGGCCTCGCCACGATCGAGTCGGCAAAGTGGGTGGGCCCGGTCCCGTCTCCGCTGACCGGCGAGATCGTCACCGTCAACTCCGCCACGTTCAACCGCGACATCCTGATCGCCAATCGCGATCCATACGGAGAAGGTTGGCTCGTCCGGCTGCGCCCCGACGCGCTCGACGAGGAGCGAGGCATGCTTCAAGCATGGGATGAGGCGTTCGCCGCCTACAAGCAGCGGATCGACGAACTCGAGATCCGCTGCTTCCGTTGCGCCGACTAAATCATCAGCCGGCCGCGATCGGCCGAAGCTCGCTGCGCCGGTCGAGCTGGCTGGCCATGACCGCCCGAAGAAGATCCAGGGCTTCCACGACGCGCGCGTCCTTGAGCGAATAGAACACGTTGTTGCCGTCCCGGTTCGCCGAAACGACTCCCCGCTCGCGAAGGACCGCCAAGTGCTGCGAGACGTTGGACTGCGACAGCTCCAGCTCGGTGGTCAGCTCGCCGACCGACTTCTGCGCGTCGCGGAGTGCGTTGATGATCAGCAGTCGCTTCGGATCGGCCAGCGCCTTGCACAAGCGGGCGTGGAGCTCGTAGATCTCGTTGCGTACCGATGCATCCATGTCGTCTAACCTCCTCCCTCACCGGGGGGATTGTCTCCCCCGCCCGAGGGATTCACACGCCGGTTCGGGCCAAAAATAGGTGCCCTCACCCCTGTAAATGCGCGCTTGTGCATATTATAATCCCGCTGAGTGCCGGAGGAAAGTCTGTTCGCTCGGATTCCGGCACGATGGAGGTGTCCGATGTCCGAGGAGAACAACAAGCTCTCCATCGTCTGCTTCTCGGGAGAGCTCGACAAAGCGTGGCCGACGTTGATCCTAGCGACGACCGCGTCGGCGAGCGGAATGGAAGTCTCGGTCTTTTTCACGTTCTGGGGCCTGTTCCTGCTGGTCAAGCCGGGTGTGCGAATCACCGGGTCGAACTGGATGCAGAAGGGCTTCTCGCTGGTCAACCCTCCTGGGATAAAGCGCGCCAAACTTTCGAAGCTGCATTTCGGCGGAGCCGGCAAGAAAATGATGCTGAAGCTCGCGAAGGACTACAAGGTCGCGGCCCCATGGGAGTTGATGGAGTACGCGCAGGAGATGGGCGTCAAGCTGATGCCGTGCCAGATGACGATGGACCTGCTCGGGCTCAAGCGCGAAGACATGATCGACGGCCTCGAGCCGCCGCTCGGCGCCGCAAGCGCGCTGCTCGATATGAAGGAGTCCTCGGTCCAGTTCTTCATTTAAACATCGGCCGCTTGCTCGGGGACGGTGTAGACGCTCACATCCGGCTTCAGCGGCCGGAACATCCAAAGGGGTCGGCGCAGACCGCCGGGGCCGGGTCCCGGCCGCGTCATCGCGAGCCACTCCTTGTAGATCTCGAAGCTCTTGGCGGTGTCCACGACGATGTCGCCGTAGCGGTCGTCGGGTCCGCCGGCCTCCAGGCGAACGACTTGATGCCAGCAGTGCATCCCCGACACCGGGTCCGGCTGCGTCGGGAACGTCAGGTTCTGATGCACGCCCGCGTCGGTCCACCACACACGCGACGAGTCGGGGTCCGAGCTGTCGAACGCCTTGACGCCTTCGGTCTGCCGGATCCGCCACACGGCGCCGTCCGTCGACGACTTCTCTTGCGTCAGGTCCACCAACGCCGAGGACCAACGGTCGGTGCCGAAACCGCGGTCGAGCCGCCAGCGACCCATGTGGTGCGAGGCCGCGACGACGCCCGGCCGGATCCCTTCGGTGACCCACGCGCGGATCACGAAATGGCCGATGCGTGTGATCACCTTCACCAGGTCCTCGTCGCGCACGTCCACGCGCTCGGCATCCTGGGGATGAATCCACAGCGGATGCCGGTGGCTGATCTCGTTGAGCCACTTGGCGTTGTTGGATCGCGTATGAATGAGCGTTGGCAAACGGAACGTCGGCATCAAGATGTAGGTGCCGGCGGCCGGATCCGTATGCGTCACGTGGCTTTCCATGTAGTTGGGCAGCGCCTGCTCGGGCCACCCCCACTCGGCCATCGTCGGGCTGTAGAACTCGAGCTTGCGCGAGGGCGTCAGGAATCCTTCGCGCACTTCGCCGTCGATCTGCACGCCCGGCGCGTTCCACGGTCCGATCAGAGGGATCGACTTGCCCGTCGGCGGATCGCCGGGCTTTACGGCCAGGCCGGTCTCGGGGTCGATCGTCGTTCCTTCCAACGCGGCTTCCGGCACGGGAGTCTCGTGCAGCTCGTAGACCGTCGGCGCGATTTCGACGACGCCGTATTTGCGCATGTACGCCAGCGGCGTGAGTCCTTCCGCTTCGGCTTTGGCCGGCAGGCCGGGCACGTTGTTCTCGAACATATACCGGTAGTACTCGTCGATCGTGACTTTCTCTCCGGGCCGGTAGGGCGACTCGAACCATTTCCGCACGCCGAGCGACCCGTCCGGGTCGATGCGCCACGACAGCTCGATCCAAAACTCGTCTTCTTCCCAGACCTCGCCCGGATTGGCTTCGTAGGTGAACTGCACCGGCTTGCCCATTCGCTCCATCGCGACGCGCAACACCGGCTGGCGAAACCCCAGCCACTTGCCGGAATGGGTTTCATAGGAATGCGTGTCGTGGCGCTCCGGCCCGAGGCCCATCGGCAGCACGTAGTCGGCGAACCACGAGGTCTCGCTCCACGTCGGCGTCAGCGCCACGTGCATGCCGATCATCGACTCGTCCGACAGCGCCTCGATCCAGGAGAACCCGTCCGGGTTGGTCCAGACCGGGTTGTACACACGCGTGAAGTACATCGAAAGCTTCTGCCGGCGCTCTTTCAAGAAGTAGGGGAGCAAGATCGACATCTCGTGGTGCGCGAGCGGATACTCGCGCGGCCACAGCAACTCGTTCCACACCTTCTGCGGGGGCGGCGCGATGAACGGCTGCGGCACGAACTTGTCCCACCAGTTCGGTGACGTGCCGCCTTTCGTCCCCACCGATCCGGTGAGCGCGTTGAGAAAGAAGAGGCAGCGGGCGACCTGCCAGCCGCCCAGGTTGCCCGCGGCCGCGGCGCGCCAGTTGTGCGCCGCGAACGCCGAGCCGGCGCGGCCGACTTCGTGGGCGACCTTGACGATCATCGCCGCCGGCACGCCCGCCAGCCGCGCGGCGTAGTCCGGCGTATAGGACGCGTATTGCTCTTTCAGCGCGAGCACGAAGTTCTCGAACGTGGGCTCGTCCTGGGGGCGCTCCGCACGCATGTAGACGTCCCAGTTCCACCAGCGACGCATGAACGCCGCGTCGTAGAGATCCTCGTCCAAGATCACCTTCGCCATCGCCAGCAGCACGGCCGCTTCGGAGCCGGGCTTGGTCGGCATCCAGTAGTCGGCGCGCGACGCCGTGTTGGAAAGCCGCGGATCCATAACCGCGATCTTCGCGCCGGCGAGCTTGCCTTCGATGATTCGCTGCGCATGCGGATTGAAGTAATGACCGGTCTCCAGGTGCGAAGAAATCAGCAACGTAAACCGTGCGTTCGCATAGTCGGGCGACGGCCGGTCGTGGCCCATCCAGAGCGCGTACCCCACGCGCGCCGACGACGAGCAGATGTTGGTGTGGCTGTTGTGGCCGTCCACGCCCCAGGCGCGAAGCACTCGGTCGGCGTAGCCATCCTCGCCGGGCCGGCCGACGTGGTAGACGACCTCGTCCTTGCGGTTGTTGCGAAGCGCGTCGGCGATCCGGGCGGCGATGTCGTCCATCGCGGCGTCCCACGAGGTGCGCTCCCACCCGCCGCCTCCTCGCGCGCCCGTGCGGCGCTGCGGATAGAGGATGCGTTCGGGATCCTGAATTTGGTTGAGTGTCGCGGGGCCCTTCGCGCAGTTGCGGCCACGTGATCCTGGATGGACCGGGTTGCCTTCGATCTTGCGGATCTCGAGCGTCTCGCGATCCACGTAGGCCAGTTGCCCGCAGGCCGATTCGCAGTTGAAGCAGACGGTCGGCACCAGGATGTAGCGACGCTCGACCTTCTTCGGCCAGGCGGAGCCCTCGTATTCGACCCAGTCGTCCCACCGGTCGGGTGGCGGGTACTGCGCCATCCGTCCGTCCGAGCCCGGCAGCTTGGTCGGCTCCGTCACCTCTCGTCACCCTCCCCGCTTGGATGCTCCACGCTGGATTATTACGATATTCGAGTATGTGAATGCAAGGGAGCAGCCCCGCGTCCCGGGTGGCGCCGCTCAACAGCGAGCCCGCCCGGTACCATAGTTCGAAATCCCCATGCCTCTCCGTCCCTTCCCCTTCCGTCTCGCGATGCCGATGCTGTTGCTCGGCGCGTTGACCGCCGGCTGCACGAGTCCCGACCGGCAGACAGCCCCAGCGCCGGAGGCCCCTTTCGCGGCCGACGTGGCCGATCCGGTCTTCGACGGAACCGCTCAGGCGATCGATGCAGCCGCGCTGGCGTCCATGGGCACGTCGTGGAGACCGGGCTGCCCGGTCGCGCGCCACGATCTTCGAGTGCTGCGCATGCCGCATTGGGGCTTCGACGGCACGGTCCAGCGGGGCGAGATGATCGTCCACGAGTCGCAGGCGCACAACGTGCTGGCCGCCTTCGCCGCGATCTTCGACGCGCGCTTCCCGATCGCCACCATGGTGATCGCGAACGGCTACATCGGAGACGATCCCGCACGCGCCCAGCAGAACGCCACAAGCGCGTTCAACTGCCGCAAGGCCGTTGGATCCGCCGCGCTGTCGCAGCACGCCTACGGGCTCGCGGTGGACATCAACCCGGTGCAGAACCCCCGGATCTCCACGACCGGCGGCATCATTCCGCCCGGCGGCGAGGCCTATACCGACCGCACCCTTGACCGGCCCGGCATGATCCAAGCCGGCGATGCCGTCGTAAAGGCGTTCGAAGCGATCGGCTGGACCTGGGGAGGGACGTACCGGCGATCGAAGGATTATCACCACTTCTCGCTGAACGGCCGCTAGCCTACGACAGGGGAACCGATTGTCCCGCCCGCACGAAACCATGCTCGTAGAACACGAGCCCGCCGAGCGCCGCAATCGCTCCCGCGACCATCGGTCCGCTGTTTTCGGTCACCAGCGCGAGCGCACCCAATCCCGCGGGTGCCACCATTCCGAGCGCTACGCCGGTCCAGAACCAGGCCGCATACGGTCCGCGGATCAGGTTGCGCGCCGCCTTCGCCGCCTGCTGGGTCGAGTGCGACGAGAACTCGACCAGCGTAAGCGCCGCCCATCCGACGGCCGACGCGACCAGCACGCGAGTCATAAGAACCTGGGTCTCTTCGCCGCCCGCGAACAGGGATGCCAGCAGCAGCGACGCGGAGCCGACCAGCGTCGCCTGTGCGATCAGCACCGGCGCGAGCAGCGGGCTTTGCCACAGGTCGCGTCCTTCGGCCTGACCGAACAGCCACGCGGTGTATGCGGCTGCGAGCGCAGCCAGCGGGATCGCCGGCCATCGCACCGCGTCGACCAGGTGCGGCAGATCGAGCACGCGACCGGCCATCCAGGCGACCAGAAGCGCCGAGTATGCGCCGAGCACCCAGGCGCCGCGCACCAGCCAGGATTTCGGGTTTCCCTTCACGACGAGCATCCAGAAGCGCTCCGGCCGCTTGAGATCCGCGACCAGCAGCGCGCCGGTCAGCGCGGTCATCACCAGCGCTACGGCCGGCGCGAACGTCGCGAGCAGCGGGATGCGGCCGTAGCCGCGCAGCATCGCCGCCGCGGCGAGCATCGCGACGCCGGCGCCGATCGACTTGGTCCAAAGGTATGCCGAGACCTTCCATCCCCAGGGCATCGGATGATCGATGTCGTAGACGGTGCGCGCTCGTGCCTCGGCCTCATCGATGCGCGGCTGCAGCTGGCCGTCGAGCAGATTGACCTCGGACCACATGTAGGCATCGGGGAGCGTGGTTTGCGTGGGGTCGATCGCGGCTTCGTCGGCACCGACGTAGAAAACCTTCGGCTTCGTTCCTTGCTCCGGCGCCCGCACCTGTGTTTCTTGCCGCGACACGAACTGCGTGATTTCGCTGAGCGGATCGTCCAGATCGCCGGCGATGATCGCGTGCGTCGGGCACACGATCACACACGCGGGTTCCAGGTTCACCTCGACGCGGTGCGCGCAGAAGTTGCACTTCGCGGCCGTCTGCGTGCCCGGATCCAGGTACAGCGCGTCGTAGGGGCACGCCTGCATGCATGCCTTGCAGCCGATGCAGACGGAGTTGTCGAAGTCGACGATGCCGTCGTCGCGCGTGAACAGCGCCGACGTCGGGCAGATGTTCGTGCAGGGCGCGTCTTCGCAGTGGTTGCACCGCAAGACCGAGAAGTAGCGCTTCGCGTCGGGGAAGTTTCCCTTCTCGATGTACTTGACCCAGGTGCGAAAGACCCCCAGCGGAACGTCGTTTTCCATCTTGCAGGCCACGGTGCACGCATGGCACCCGATACAGGCACGATGGTCGATCGCGAAGCCGTACTTGGTCACCCGCTCCCCTTCCCCACACGCATGCAGCAGGAGATTATTACGATATTCGCGGACGCGAATGCAAGGGGTGGCCTGATCGTTATGTCAACGGCGCTTTCCGGGGTGCCTACCGCTTTGGGTATCAGCCCGGTCTCGCGCTAGAATCCCGCGGACTCGAACACGTGAGCGTTTTCACGAACGCTCTTTTGTGGCTCTGACCAGCGGAAATAGACGACATCGCAGGGGCCGGGAAAGGCCGTGGGCGGGGGGCCCGAATGACGCAGTATTTCTGGCAGTACGGCACGATCGGAGCGCTGGCGGTTCTCGGCGTTCTCTTCGTCGCCATCGCCTTCTCCGCGAACCGCGTGATGCGTCCCCGCAAGCCGCGGGCCGAAAAGTACACCACCTACGAGTGCGGGATCGACCCCGTCGGCCAAGGCTGGTCCCAGACTCAGATCCGCTACTACATCTACGCGTTCCTGTTCGTGATCTTCGACGTCGAGGCGGTGTTCCTATTCCCGTGGGCGGTCGTGTTCGAGGCGTTCCCGCGGCCGGGCCTGCTGCTCGTCGAGATGATCATCTTCATTCTGATCCTGGCCGTGGGCCTGCTCTACGCCTACAAGAAAAAGGTGCTGGACTGGGTCGAGCCGTCCGAGAGCGCCGCCATCCGGGAGTCCTCGCCGTGGGCGTAGTCGACAAGGTCAATCTTCCGCAGCCGGTGAAGTTCGTGCTCAATTGGGGACGGAAATACTCGCTGTGGGTCATGAACTTCGGGCTCGCCTGCTGCGCGATCGAGCTGATCGCCGCATCGACCAGCCGTCACGATTTCATCCGGCTCGGTGTCATTCCCGTCGCGCACGGTCCGCGCCAGGCCGACCTGCTCGTGGTCGCAGGCACGCTGACCGACAAGATGGCGCCCGCGCTCAAGCGCGTCTGGGAGCAGATGCCCGAACCGAAATACTGCATCTCGTTCGGCTCCTGCTCCAATTGCGGTGGCCCGTTCTGGGACTCCTACTCGGTGACCAAGGGCGTGGATCAGATCGTGCCGGTCGACGTCTACGTTCCCGGCTGCCCGCCGCGCCCGGAAGCGCTTCTGGAAGGAATCATCCGTCTGCAGACGATGATCGCCGACGAGTCGCTCAAGGAACGATTCGAGCGCCAGCATCGCGAAGCGATCATCGTCGGCGGACCCGTCGGACCTGTCGACCTTTCTAATCGGTAGCCGATGACCGCGACATCGATGATCGATCACGTCAAGGAGGCCACCGGCGCCGTCGAGCGCGAGGAGGTCACGCCACAAGGCCAGATTGCGTTGCACGTGACTCCCGCGAACTGGCACGTCGTTGCCGAGCATTTGCGGCGGTGCCCGCGCTGCAACTTCGGGATGTTCAACTGGCTCTCGGCGGTGGACATGGAAGACCAGGGCTTCGAAGTGATCGTGCATCTGTATTCGGCGTCCTCGCTGCAGGCGGTGAACATCAAGACGATGGTGCCGCGCGACGGGGGGTCGGTTCGCACGCTCACCGACCTGTGGCGCGGAGCATCGTTTCACGAGCGCGAATGCTGGGAGATGTTCGATATCGGCTTCGACGGTCATCCGCACTTGGTGAAGCTTCTGCTGGCCGAGCCGTTCGTCGGCCATCCGTTGCGCAAGGAATTCCTGCTGATGACGCGCGAGGCCAAAGAGTGGCCGGGCGCGAAGGAGCCGGAGTAGCCGTGACCGACCCCACCATGCTGCCGGGCGCGCCGGGCGAAGGCATCGCGATCGACGTCGCCGAGCCCGGACGCTTCGCGACCGAGGAGATGATCCTCAACATCGGGCCGCAGCATCCCTCGACGCACGGCGTCCTGCGCATGGTCCTCACCCTTGACGGCGAGCTGATCCGCGACGCCGAGCCGGTGATCGGCTACATGCACCGCGGCTTTGAAAAGATGGCCGAAGTCCGCGACTACCGCCAGATCATCGCGCTGGTGAACCGCCACGATTGGCTTAGCGCCTTCGGCAACGAGCTCGGACTCGTGCTGGGCGTCGAGGCGCTGATGGAGGTCGAAGTGCCCGAGCGGGCCCAATGGATCCGCACCATGCTCGCCGAATGGAACCGCGTCCTGAACCACCTGATGTTCATGGGATCGTACGGCTTGGAACTGGGAGCCATGACGCCGATCTTCCTGGCGTTTCGCGAGCGGGAAGAGATCCAAGGGCTGCTCGAAGCCGCGACCGGCGGCCGGATGCATTTCACCTACAACCGGATCGGCGGGCTGAAGGAAGATCTGCCGCGCGGATTCATGAAAGAGTCGGCCCGTCTGGTCAAGGTCGTTCGCCACCGACTCGCCGACTACGAAGGACTGCTGCTGGGCAACGAGATCTTCAAAAAGCGCACCGTCGGGATCGGCAAGCTTCCCGGTTCGGTCGCGCTCGAATACGGCTGCACCGGCCCGATCCTGCAGGCGGCCGGCATCGCCGAAGATTCGCGCAAGACCGAGCCCTACCTAAAGTACTCCGACGTGAGCTTCGAGGTTCCCGTCGGCGAGAACGGCGATTCCTTCGACCGGTTCTGGGTCCTGTACCGGCGGATCCAGGAGTCGCTCAAGATCATCGAACAGGTTCACGACAAGCTGCCGTCCGGCCCGATCATCCCGGGCAAGATGCCCAAGAACATCAAGCCGCCGGAAGGCTGGATCTACAGCCGCGCCGAAAACTCGCTCGGCGAGACGGGCTACTACATCGTCTCGCGCGGCGGGAAGGAGCCGTGGCGCGTCAAGATGCGAACGCCGTCTTTCTCGAACGTGTCCATGATCCCGTATCTTCTGCGCGGCGTGCTGGTGCCGGACTTGATCTCCGTTCTGGGTTCGGTGTTCTTCGTGGTTGGAGACGTGGACCGATGACGCATCTTTCGATGATTCCGGCGATCGCCGACTCGCACAACGTGTTTCTCGGCTTCGACTTCTCCAACGAATGGCTGCTGCTCGGGTTGAAACTTGCCGCGGTTCTGGTGTTCTTCCTGACGGCGCCGCTGGGCATCGGCTACGCCGAGCACAAGATTCTGGCGCACATGCAGGCACGGCTCGGCCCGATGGAGGCCGGCCGGTTCCACGGATGGGCGCAACTCATTGCCGACGGCGTGAAGTTCGTCCAAAAGGAAGACATCGTTCCCTCGGCGGCCGACAAGGCCGTCTTCGTGATCGCGCCGGCGATGGTGCTGGTCCCGGCGATCATGATCTTCGTCGTGCTGCCGCTCGGCCCGAACGGTTTTTGGGCCGAGAACATGGACGTCGGACTGTTCTTCGCGCTGGCGATCTCGTCGGTCAGCGTGATCGGGATGCTGGCCGCGGGATGGTCCAGCGCCAACAAGTTCTCGCTGATCGGCGCGATCCGCGGCGCCGCTCAGCTGATCGCATACGAGCTGCCGCTGGTGCTCGCCGGCGCGGCCGTCGCGATGCAGGCCGGAACCCTTTCCCTGCCCGGTATCGTCGAGGCGCAGCAAAACCATTGGTTCATCTTTCCGCAGTTCTTCGGCTTCGGCTTGTTCCTGACCGCGTCGCTGGCCGAACTGTCGCGTCCGCCGTTCGACATGCCCATCGCCGATTCCGAGATCATCTTCGGGCACATGACCGAGTACACCGGGATCAAGTTCGCGTTCTTCCTTCTGGCCGAATATGCCGGCATCGTTGCGCTGTCGATTCTCGCGGCGGTGATGTACCTCGGCGGATGGAAGAGTCTTCCGTTCATCAACTTCATTCCCGGGCCACTCTGGACGATGGCCAAGGTCGGGGCGCTCGCCTTCTTCGTTATCTGGCTGCGCGCGACGTATCCGCGCTTGCGCGAGGACCAGCTGCAGAAGATGGCTTGGAAATACATGATCCCGATCGCGCTCGTGAACATCCTGCTGACGGGCATCTTCAAGGTGGTGTTCTAGGTGGCCATCGAGAAGAAGGAGCTTCAGGGCGATCAGCTCACGCGCAAGGAACAGATGCTCGCGCGCTTCAAGGAAATCGAAACCAAGATCGCCGGCAAGAAGCTCATCGGGCCTGCGTACGGTCTCGCCAAGGGGCTGAGCGTGACGCTCAAGACGATGACGCGTCGCGCCGTCACCCAGCAGTACCCGCACCAGGTTCCGGACCTTCCGCCTCGCACCCGCGGCGTCATCGCGCTAAAGGAAGAGAACTGCACGGTCTGCATGCTTTGCGCCCGCGAGTGTCCCGACTGGTGCATCTATATCGACTCGCACAAAGAGCAAATGCCGCCGAAGACGCCGGGAGCCCGGCCGCGGAACAGAAACTTGCTCGACCGCTTCGCGATCGACTTCTCGCTGTGCATGTACTGCGGCATCTGCGTTGAGGTCTGTCCGTTCGACGCGCTGTTCTGGTCGCCGCATTTCGAGTACTCCGAGACCGACATCAACAAACTGATTCACGAGATGCCGACGCTCGCCGAGTGGGTCAACACCGTGAAGCCGCCGCCGCCGCTGGAAGAGGGCGCGGCGTCCGAACCCGAGGTCGAAAAGGACGCGAAAGTCTTCGACGCCGGCGGTCCGGTCGCGGCCGCGGCTCCGGCCGCACCCGCAGCGACGCCGGCCCCGGCCGCGCCGGCAGAAGTGTCACCCGCCGCGGAAGTGGCGCCTGCCGCGGAAGCGGCGCCTGCGGCGCCGTCCACGGCCGAGCCCGCGCACGACGAAGGACCAGTCGAGATCGACGAAGAGACCTACCAGGCCGAGCTGGCGGCCGGAAAGCCCGAGCGCGTGGCGCGAGCGATGGCCAAGAAGGCGTTCGTTCTCAAGAGACGGAAGCAAGGTTAGGCGGGACGGGGGCGATGAACGGTCCGGAGATCGTCTTCACGGCGCTGGCGCTCGTCGCCGGCATCGCCGGCATTCTCGTCGTCACCACCAAGAACGTCGTGCGCGCCGCCTTGTACTTGGTCGCCGCGCTCGGGTCCATCGCCGCCATCTTCATGCTCTTGGGCGCTGAGTTCATCGGCTGGACGCAGGTGCTGATCTATGTCGGCGCGATCGTGGTTCTGCTGCTGTTCGGCGTCATGCTCACGCGCGCACCGATCGGTTCCGCCCGCACGGTGGACAACCAGCAACGCGGCGTCGCGTTCGTCGTCGCGGCGTCGTTGTTCGGCGTGCTCACCTACCTGATCTGGCGCGGCTTCGGCGATAAGCGGATTCCGCTCCAGCAGGTCGTGCGCACCGAGGACATCGGCACCAGCATGTTCACCAATTTCGTCCTGCCGTTCGAGGCGATCAGCGTCCTGCTGCTGGCCGCGCTCGTCGGCGCCATCGTGCTCGCGAGGAGGGACAAGTGAACCTCGCACTCGTGCTGACGCTGTCCGCGCTGCTGTTCTCGGTCGGGGTCTACGGCGTGCTGGCCCGCCGAAACGCGGTCCTGGTGCTGATGTCGATCGAGTTGATGCTCAACGCCGTCAACCTCAACCTGGTGGCGTTCGGCGCGCACTTTCAGGACGCGATGGCCGTCGGCCAGATCTTCGCGCTGTTCGTGATCGCGATCGCCGCCGCCGAAGTCGGCATCGGTCTGGCGATCGTTCTTCTGATCTTCCGCAACCGTGAGACCATCAACGTAGACGAGGTGGACCTCCTCAAGTGGTAGCGATCCTTGCCGCGGCTGAAGAGGCCGCCACGCAGACGTTCAGCGTCAACGTCTTCGGCGAGCATGCCTGGGTGATCCCGGCGCTGCCGCTGCTGGCGACCGTGCTGATCATGTTCTTCGGCAAGCGCCTGCCGCGAAAGGGCGTCGAGATCGGCGTCGCGGCCGTGGCCGGCTC
>Ga0214471_10002746_pt1 | contig 13774 bp, 14 predicted proteins | sample RVTome_5_FD_207665 | JGI IMG/M metagenome (GOLD analysis project Ga0214471, IMG submission 207665) | Soil microbial communities from uranium-contaminated site in the Upper Colorado River Basin, Wyoming, United States - RVT142D155 | ecosystem: Environmental > Terrestrial > Soil > Contaminated >...
ACGACCCCGCCCGCGCTGGCCGAGACCGGCGTGGCAGGGCTGAACATCTCCCCATCGGCGTACGCGAGCCGCTCGATGCTGACCGTCACCGAGCGCGTCCCGGCCGTTGACGGCTCGTCGAACAGCCCGGACAGGAGCGCGTCGGCAGCTCGCTCGACGGTCCGCGGATCGCTCATCGTCCAGCCCGTGAACCCGATCGTGTCGTACGCGACGGCGCGCCAGTAGAAGTCCTCGGTCTCGCTCTCCGGGAGGCGGACGACGAAGGCCGGGTCGCCGTTCTGCGACCACGAGCCGCTGATCGTCGTGGTCTCGCCGAATGTCACGCCGAACGGTTTCGAGGCGCCGCCGAGCGGCAGGAAGCGCTCGATTCGCCGGCTCAGCTCGATGATCAACCCGGGAACGTCCGACCACATCCCCGCCAGTGGGGCCGACGACGCGGCGCTGGTCAGGAGGATCGAACCCGCAACGGCCGAGACGATGAACGCCGTTCCGCCCCGCAGGTAGAGCGCGCGGACCGCCGCGGGATCGCCGATCCGGCGCCGGATCCACGCCGTCTGCTCATCGAACGCATGGCTGCGCGCGAGCAGGAACAGGCCGGCCAGGCTGAACAGGATGAGCTGGCCGAGCTGGTCCTGGATCGTGATCGCCAGGTTCGTGAGCAGGAGGAGCCCGACCACGACGATCGCATCGAGCGGCCGCCGGTGCCGGAACACCGCGAACGCCGCAAACTGCCCGGCCGACCAGCAGACCATGCCGAGGGCGAGCAGGTAGTGGCCGAACTCCGACGTTCGCGGCCGGCCGAGGATCGCGAGGTCGTACCAGGCACCCACGGTTGCCACGGCGGTGGCCTGGAAGAACGCGACCGGGTCGCCCCCGTCGCCGACGACGATGGAGCCCACGATGACCGGGAGGATGAACGCGGCCGCGATCGCACCGGCCAGGTGGGCGACCCAGCGCGGCCACGGGCTCTTGGCGCCAAGGAACCCGGCGATCGCCCCGAACGCCGCGACGGCCGGCAGGAAGTCCGTCCACTCGTCGCGACCGAGGACCCAGCGCGAGTCGTCGATCGCCCAGCCGACCGCGGCCGCGAGCACGGCGACGAGGACGACGCTGGCCCAGCCCTCCGACGGGGAGAGCTGAATCCGGCGCCCCAGGGCGCCGGCCGCGCCGCCCGCGACCCCGACCGATGCCGCGGTCATGAGATGAGCACCTCGCCGAGGGGCCGCCCCGGACCGACGGCGTACGTCGGCAACTCGTACTCGGCGAGCGTGTGGCGGAGGGCACGCACGCGCTGGGCTCGTACCTGGGTCGTGGCGTCATCGGCGACCTGCCCGGCGCCGCCGTCGCCGCGGGCTCGCTCCGCTGCCGCGACCTGCTCGAAGGCCGGCCCGTCGAGCGTGACAGCGACGCACCCCACGCCGCGGGAACGCAGCGTCGCGACCGGCTTGACCCATGCCGGGTCGGTCGATGGGGTGATGACCACGGCCGTCATCCCGCGCCGCAGGCGACCGACGCTGCCGACGAGCACCTCGACGAGCGGGGCCGTTCCGTCGGCCTCGACGGCGGCGAGGAGCTGCATGATCTTGAGGTGCTGGCGAGCTCCGCGATCGGCCGGCAGGACGACGGTTCGATGACCGCTCACGGTCATCCCCACGGCCCGGTTCTCGGCGATCGCCTTGTCGGCGACCGCCGCGGCAACCCGGATGGCGGCTTCGACGCTCGACTCGTCACCCCGTCCGGTATGGATCCCGCGCTCGAGGTCGAGCAGGATCCACGCGTCGGCCGTCTGCTCGAGATCGAACTCCTTGACCTGGATCTCGCCCGTCCGCGCCGTCGACTTCCAGTGGATCCGGTTGAAGCTGTCGCCCGGTGCGTACGGGCGAACGGTCGTCGCGAGCGGGGTCGTCTGAAGGGTCCGCTCCGGCTTCGAGTGGCTGCCCTCGAGGTTCGAGGCCGGGAGTCTCCACAACGGGATCGGCTCGAGTCGCGGGTACACGATGAGCGTGACGCCCTGGCCCACGGACGCGGAGGCCTCGAAGAATCCGAATGGGTCGCCGGTCCGGATCTGGAGCGGCTCGATCCGGAAGTGACCGCGCCGGACGAGCGGGGAGCGGATCCGCCACGACCGCTCCGACGTCGCACCGAGCGACAGGGCCCGGCCCGGCAGGCCACCCGGCAGGCTGGTCGGGTTGTGGACCTCGAGCCAGAACTTCGGCACCCGACTCGTGTTCCGGAGCGTGTACGTGACCTGCAGGCGATCGCCGACATGACCGTTCAACTGGCTGACCGCGTAGCCCGCTTCGAGGTCGGACAGGCCGAGTCGGGTCAGGACGTACGAGCCCCCGACGACGAGGATGCCGAGGTAGACGAGATAGAAGAGGAAGGGCTCGCCGGTCGAGAACGCCGCGACGACGAGAACCGTGGCGAGGACGAGGAGCTGGAGTCGTCGGAACACGGGATGTCGTCGCCGCTTCGTCGATCCGCCGTCGGTCGCTACGCCCCGGCGCCGGCTGTGCCGCCGGCCGGCGAGCGCAGGTCGCGCGGGCCGCCGCCGCCCTGTCCGGTTGGGTGGATGTTCTCGATCGACGTCGCGTCGAGGAGCTCGCGCACGACCTGGCCGGCCTGCACGTCGTGGATCGACGAACCGGTCTTGATGATGATCCGGTGGGCGAGCGCCGGCTCGGCCAGGGCCTTGATGTCGTCCGGGATGACGTAGTCGCGACCGAGCAGGCCGGCCAGCGCCTGGCCGGCCCGATACAGCGCGATCGACCCCCGCGGCGACGCGCCAAGGTACACGTCCGGGTGCGTCCGTGACCCGTTGACGAGCCGGACGATGTAGTCGCTGACCGTCGAGTCGACGTAGATCTCCCGGACGGCGGCCTGCATGTCACGCAGCTCCTCGACCGAACACACGACGTCGAGCGAGTCGAGCGGGTGCACCCGCTTCTGCTCGTCGAGGATGACGATCTCCTCGATCGGCTGGGGATAGCCGAGCCGGAGCCGCAGCATGAACCGATCGAGCTGTGCCTCCGGCAGCGCGAACGTGCCCTCGTATTCGATCGGGTTCTGGGTGGCGATGACGAGGAACGGATCCGGCATCGCGTAGCTCGTCCCATCGATCGTCGCCTGGCGTTCTTCCATGCATTCGAGGAGCGACGACTGCGTCTTCGGGGTCGCCCGGTTGATCTCGTCGGCGAGGACCACCTGGCTCATGATCGGGCCGGGGCGGAACTCGAACTCCTGGGTCTTCTGGTTGTAGATCGACAGGCCGGTCACGTCCGACGGCAGGAGGTCCGGGGTGAACTGGATCCGCCGGAAGCTGCAGCCGAGGCTGCGGGCGATGGCCTTGGCAAGGACGGTCTTGCCGGTCCCCGGGACGTCCTCGATGAGCAGGTGTCCGCGGCACAGGAGGGCGACGAGCGCGAGCCTGACCTCGTGATGCTTGCCGACGATCACGCGCTCGACGTTGGCGAGGACTTTCTCGCCGGTCTCCTGGATCTTCGTCACGGGTCCTCCACGGTCGCGCCACGGGGTGTCGCCAGATAGTACGTCCGAGACGGAATACGGGTTCGCAGCGTGACGGACGGGTGTCTAACTCGTGTCGCGCGAGTCGCGCGAGGCGCGAAATGCCTCGGCGAGGGTGGCTCGGTGCGTGACCGCTTCCGGGTCACCGTCGGCGACCCGGCGGAGGAGCGTGATCGTGCGCTGCATCTGGTCGAGGTAGGCGCGGCAACCGGCGCACCCGGCGAGGTGCGCTTCCGTGCGCAGGCGCTTCGTCTCGGCCATCGCGGCCTCGATGTACTCGCTGACGATCTCGACGAACTCGCGACAGTCCATCGGGGCCGGGGTCGGATGCTGGGCGGTCATCGATGGGTCTCCAGGTGCTGCTCGAGTACGGCGCGCACCCTCGATCGGGCGCGGTGGAGCAGGACGCGCTGGTTGACGGCGCTCAACCCGAGCGACTCGCAGACCTCGTCGGACGACCAGCCTTCCACGTCGCGCAGGGTGATCAGCTCGCGCTGGGCCGGCGGCAGCGTGTCGATGGCGCGGCGCGCGACCTCGAGCGTCTCGGCCGACTCCGTCACCACCTCGGGCACCTCGTCCCAGTGGCGGGGATGCGAGATCCAGTGGTTCCCCCACTCCGTGCCCGGCGGATTGAACCGTTCCGGGTCGACGGCCGGGCCGGCGTAGGCGGACGGGTCCGCGAAGGCCGAGAACGGGATCTGGCGATGCTCGCGCTCGCCACGGGTCCGGGCGATGTTGGCGAGGATGCGGAAGATCCAGGTCCGCAGCGACGCTCGACCCTCGAACCGGTCGAGGCCGTTCAGCACGCCGATCCACGTCTCCTGGACGACCTCTTCGGCCACCGACTCCGTGCAGTACATGCGGGCGACGCGGTGCAGGGCCGGGCCGTGGCGGTCGACGAGGTCGACGAACGCGGCCTCGTCTCCGGAGCGCGGCCGCGCAAGCAGCGGCTCATCGGATCCGACGGCTGCCTCGGTCATCGAACCGCGGGGACTCCCATCCGGCCGAGGCGCGGGGACCGACGGCCGCGCCGGCGGCAGGTCGCGAGCATACCCGAGGGGCCCCTGTCCGGCGCCCGTTGCGATCGCCAGGTCCAGGGGCACGGTCATGGTCATGGTCATCGTCATGCACCCATCGTCTCGCGATGGGTGCGCGGCGTTTCACGGAGCCAGTCAGCGGCCCGTACGTCGAGGATCGTCCGGCGTCCGCGCTCCCCGGCTAACCGCGAAACAGTGTCAGCGCGCCCACCCACAGTGTCATCAGGCAGCCGATCGCGCCCATCGCCGCGAGGAACACCTCGCCACCCAGCCAGGCCGCCGCGGCAACGCCGCCGAACAGCACCGCGAGGAATGCCGCGACGGCGGCCATCCCGACCCGCTCGACCAGTGGCCGCCGGCCGCCTCCGGCCGGCAAGTCCGGCACCGGCGCTCCATCCCCGCTCACCGGCCCACACCGTCGACCAGGTACGTGCGCATGAGCGCACCCGCCAGCGGCGCGGCGCGCGCTCCGCCCCGGCCGCCCTGCTCGACGAGCACGGCGATCGCGATCTGCGGGTCGTCGGCCGGTGCGAACCCAATGAACCACGAGTGCGGCTCGCCGGTCCCGCCGAGCTCCGCCGTGCCGGACTTGCCGGCCGTCGGGATGCCCTCGATCGCCGCGCCGCCGGTGAACTGCCGCCCGAGCGTCCCCTCCACCGCCTGGCGCATCGCCACGACGATCGCGGCCGCGTCGTCGGCGCCGAACACCCGCCGGACCTCCTCGGGGCGCACGGTTCGGACGCCGCCTTCCGCGCTGCTGAACGACGCGACGAGGTGCGGCCGCATGAGCACCCCGTCGTTGGCCACCGTCGCGGCCACGAGCGCCATCTGGAGCGGCGTGACGAAGGTCTCGGCCTGGCCGTACCCGGCATTGGCCAGCTCGACCGCGTCCTTGAAGCCACCGCCGAAGTCTCCGCCGCCGTTCGTGATCTGGGAAACCGCGGTCGGCAGCTCGAACGGCAGGGCCGCGCCGAAGCCCAGCCTCCCGGCCCAGTCCGCAAGCTCGTCACCACCGACGGCGAGCGCAGCGAGCGCGTAGTAGATGTTCGACGACACCTCCGTGGCACCGGCGAGGTCGTACGGCCTGATCGGGACCCCGGCGTGTTCGCGGATCCGAAAGCCCGACACGACGAGGCCGTCCCGTTCCCCTGCCTCCTGTTCCGGGAAGACCGTGTCGAGCGCGAACGCGTCGGAACCGAGGCCCGCGATCGCCGTCACGATCTTGAACACCGAGCCTGGGACGTAGCGACCGAGCGTCGCCCGCGGCAGGAGTGGCTGGCCGGGGTCGGCGTTGAGGGCCGCCCACGTCGCGCGGCTCGTGGCCGGGTTGGCGATCCCGCCCGCGTCGTAGACGGGGCTCGAGGCAAGCGCGAGGACGGCTCCGGTCCGCGGATCGAGCATGACCACCGCCCCCCGGTCGGTTCCGAGGCCGGCGAGCGCCGCGCGCTGGAGGTCGAGCGAGAGGGCCAGCGTCAGGTCCTGCGGATCGGCCGGTGTCGGGTCGAACTTGCGGAGCAGGTCGGCGACCGGGTCCCGCCGCAGCCCGACCAGGTCCGCGGCATACGTCCGCTCGAGACCGGCGGACCCGAACAGGAGCGACGCATAGCCGACGACGGGGCTGACGGCCTGATCCGCGTACACGCGAAAGACCTCGCCGTTCGCGTCGCGCTCGTTGGAGGCCAGCACGACGCCAGCCCGGTCGACGATCTGGCCGCGCAGGGCCGTCCGCGCCGTCGCGATGACGAGCGGGTTGTCGGGCGCGGTCGTGAGCCGCCCGGCCTCGACCACCTGCCACCAGCCTGCGCCGCCGGCGAGGACGCCGAAGGCGATGGCGATCGCCACCCCGACCGCGGTGATGTTGGCACCGACGGGCCGCCGGGCCGGACGCCCGATCGGCAGCTCGCTCACCGTGCTCCCCGATCGACAATCCGCGCCAGCCGCGAGCGTGGCGGTCGGGGCGGCGGCGGTTCGACACCGCGGTCCGACAGGGCGAGCAGCAGGCCGACCACGAGCGCGTTCGCGAGGAGCGACGACCCGCCGTACGAGATGAACGGCAGGGTGATGCCGGTCAGCGGGATGAGCTTGAGGTTGCCGGCCGCGATGATGAACGCCTGGACCCCGACGACGAGTGACAGGCCGGCGGCGAGGAGGGCCCGGAAGTCGTCGGCCGCCGAGGCCGCGATGCGCAGCCCGCGCTCGATGACGACGAGGTACAGACCGAGGATGGCGAGGACGCCGATGAGTCCGAGCTCCTCGCCGAGCGCGGCCAGCGGGAAGTCCGTGTGGATCTCCGGGATCGGCAGCCGTCCGCCGACCGTGGGCAGCCCGTTCCCGAGACCGGTGCCGAGGATGCCGCCGCGCCCGAACGCGTAGAGCGCCTGGACGACCTGGTAGCCGGCACCCTGCGGATCGGCGAACGGGTCGAGCCAGATGTCGACGCGCTGGGCGACGTGCCCGAACAGGCGGTACATGACGGCGCTCCCGGCAACGAACAGGCCAAGGCCGATGACGACGTAGCTCGCCCGGGCCGTCGCGACGTACAGGAGGGTCAGGAACACCGCGAAGAAGAGCAGCGCGGCGCCGAGGTCGCGCTGGATGACGACGATGCCGAGGGCGATTGCCCACATCGCGACCATCGGCGCGAGGTACGGCAGGGGCGGCAGCCGGAGCGGGCCGAGCCTGGTCGATTGCTCGACGAGCAGCGGCCGGAACTCGGACAGGTAGCCGGCCAGGAAGACGACGAGGATGACCTTGAGCAGCTCCGACGGCTGGCCGCTGACCGGTCCGAGGTCGAGGGTCAGGCGCGCCCCGTTCACGTCCCGCCCGAAGATGAACGTGAGGACGAGCAGGCCGACGCCGACCGCGGCCCACGTGTACTTGTAGAGACGCAGCCAGCTGTCGGACCGTACTCCGACCGCGAGAACGGTGATGACGCCGAGGGCGAGCACGAGCCAGACGAGTTGCGTCTGGGCCAGCCCTCCGAGCTGGCCGGCGAGCGACTGCGGCAGCCGCTGCATGAGCAGCAGGCTCAGTCCGCCGAGCAGGCCGACGGCCGGCAGGAGGACCTGGTCCGTACGCCGCCCGGCCAGGACCTGGATCACGTGGGCGGCGAAGAGGGCCCCGAGGTAGACCAGGAGCGCGGTGAGATCGTGGGGGGCGAGCGCACCGTCCGGCAGCGGGGCTCCCGCGGCCGCCGCGGCGCGGGCCCGTACGGTGGCCCCAAGGGACAGGCTGCCGACGAACAGGGCGATGGCCGCCAGACCGAGCAGCTGGAGCTCCCGCCACCGCGGGCGCGGTCTCAGGCCGGGGACGATGGCCGGAAGCGGGCGCGCCGTCGCGCCGGTCACCGGATCGTTGGTGGCCGGTTCGCGCCGGGCCGGATCGTGCGGCTCACGCTCACCGCCGCGCTCGGTCGAGCCGGAAGCGGGCCTGGCCAACCTGGATCTCGTCGCCGAATCCGAGCGGCGCGACTCCCTCCACCGGGCTGCCGTTGACGTACGTGCCGTTCGTGCTGCCGAGATCCTCGACGTACCACGCCCGGCCCCGGAAGGTCAGCGCCGCGTGGTCGCCGGACGCGAACGGGTCCTCGATCACGACGGTGTTGTTCACGTCTCGCCCGATCGTCGTGACCGCGTCGAGGGCGAACACGGCACCCGGCGGCGGATCGCCCGTCGAGGCCACGACGACGAGCCGCCCAAGCTCCGCGCCGGGCTCGCGCGCGGCTGCGCGGAGGTCGCGCAGCAACGCCCGTACCACCGTATAGAGGAAGAGGTAGAGCATGGCCAGGAAGGCCAGCCGCAGCAGCCACAGGGCGAGCACGAAGAAGTCCACCGATCAGCCCACCGAGACCGACTCAACGACGAGGACCGTGCCGCCCAGCTCGATCCGGTCCCCCTCGCCGAGGACCACTTCCGTCACCGGCACCCCATTGACGAGGCTGCCGTTCGTGCTGCCGAGATCGGTGTAGACGAGCGCGCCGCGGCGCGCCTGGAGACGCCCGTGGAAGCGCGACGCGCGCGAATCGCGGAGCACGAGACCGTTCTCGCTCGCTCGGCCGATCGTCAGCGGCCGCCCGTCGAGGCGCACCTCACGCACGGTGCCGTCGGGTCGGATCTCCCGCATGGTCGCGAGCGGCGCGTCGACCGTCGGCACGGCAAAGACCATCGTCCGTCCGTCCGGCGGCAGCGGCTGCCCGACGCCGTCGGCACCGGTCGCGCGCGGTGGGCCGGTCGGTCCGACGTCGGGATCCTCGAATGACGCGTGCACGCCGACCTCCCCGAGCACGACCTGCGGGTCCGCCACGAGGTCCACCCGCGGCCGATCCGCGAGCGTGAAGCGATGGGCACGGGCGAACGACAGCGCCGCGTCGGCGAGCTCGGCAGCGAGCCCGGCCGTCATCCCGGCGAATGCCTCGAGGTCGACCGGGTTGAGCGAGACGCGAAACCGGTTCGGGACGAGCGTGCGCTCGGCGCCGGACAGCCGCCCGTGCTCCATCGCGCGCTCGATCCGGCGCTGGATCTGGACCGGCTGGAGGCGCGCCCGAAAGAGTCGCGCGGACGGTCGCTCGAAAAGCCGTTCGAAGAACCGCTCCACGGCGGTCAGGAGGCGCATTGTCGGGGGCGGAGTCTAGCAGGTGAACTCGAACCCTCGACGCGCGCGTCGATCGTCGACCCGCGGGACCATCGGGCGCATCCGCCGGTACCCTCGTCGGAGGGCCGGATTCCACCCTGCGCTATACTCTCGGTCCCGTTCGGGCGGCCCGTCCGTTCGAACGTGTCCAGCTACCATCGGGGGCCCGATGCCGGAGATCCTGACCGAATCGTTCTGCGAACGGTGTGGCACTCGCTACACCTTCGAATCGAGCGCGCCGAAAGGCCGCCGCCTCGGCCGGTTCAAGACGATCTCGAAGGGCCTGCGGAACTTCGTCATGAGCGACGACACGTCGCTCGACGAGGCGCTCGCGGCCGCGCGCAATGACGCGGAACGAGAGGCCACCGCGCACCAGCTCGACGCATTCCACAAGACGTTCAACTTCTGCATGTCGTGCCGGCAATACACGTGCGGAAACTGCTGGAACGAGCCGGAGGGTCGCTGCCTGACGTGCGCCCCGCATCTGGGCCACGAGATCCTGCCGGCGCCGTTCCCGAATCTCGCGCCGGAGTCGATCCTGCTCGACGCGACCAACGGGGCCGCGACGAATGGCCATGGTGCGGTGATCCCGGAGGCGCTGAGCTGGCCGGTCAGCGACCTCGCCCCGGATGAGCCGGAGCCCGAACTCGTGGCCGAGCCGGTAGCCGATGCCGAGCTCGTGGCCGAGCCGGTAGCCGATGCCGAACTCGTGGCCGAGCCGGTAGCCGAACTCCAGGTGGTTGCCGCGCCCGACGCGCCGGCGCCCGTGGCCGAGGTCGAAGGGCCGCCCGCTCCGATCCGCCCCGTCGCGATCCAACCGGCCCACGTCGCCGTCGACGATCGAGCCGCCGCCGCGGCGGCCCAGACGGCAGCCCTCCTGGCCAAATTCCGGCCCGGCCAGAGCATCGACGCTGCGCTCGACGCCTTCGAGGCGGCCCACGCAACCGACGAGGCCACGACCGGTGCGCCGGAGCTGCCTATCGTCCAGGCCGCTCCCCCGTCGCCTACGCCCGCCCCCGAGCCGGCGACGATCGGCCTGGCGCCGGCGGCGAGCGCGCAGCCGCCCATCGAGCCCGATACGACCGTCGAGCCCGTCACGCCCGCAGAACCCACGACACCTCCCGTCGAGCAGGTCGGCCAGCCGGCCTGGCGCCTCATCGCGCCGGACGCCACGCCGCGCGCGGCTGACGGTCATCCCGCCGACCCGTCGACCGCTCAGGTCCCGCCCACGCCGGACGTTCCGGCCCCGCGGCCGGCTGCCCCGCAGTGGCCGGCCGTGCCGCAATGGCCGGGCCAGAAGGCCGAGGGCCTTGACAACCTCGCCTTCCTCACCGCCAGGCGCGCCCCGGAGGACGTCTGGGCGGCGTCGAGCCGCGACGTCCTCGCTCCGGCTCCGCCGGCGGGCGCGACGACCAGCGGCGTCCAGTCGTGCGTGAACTGCGGGTTGTCGCTGTCGGCAACGGCCCGGTTCTGCCGGCGCTGCGGGACGCGACAGGGCGGCTGAGGCTACGCGCCCGCCGACGGCGGCGGCCCCAGGCGCTCGCGGACCCAGGCCGCCCCGATCAGCAGCAGCTGGAACACGAGCGACATCCAGACCATCGCCGCGAACACGGCAACGAACGCGCCGAACAGCGCCGCCGTGCCGATCAGGCGCGGCGCCACGAGGCTGAACGCCTGCGTGAGCGCGGCGACGAGCGTCCCGACGATCAAGGCCGGCGGAGCGGCCGCGCTCCACGACACGCGGCGGGGCGGCACGATTCGATAGACGGCAAGGGTTCCGACCACGAGCACGGCCGCCGCAAGGGCCGGCGACAGGAGACCCCGCGCATCGAGCGGAACGGACCCCAGCCCGTTGCGTGCCTGCTCGAGGAGGAAGGACAGGACCGCGGTCAGCGCGAGCGCGACGAGGAAACCGGACAGGATCACCGCCACGCTCACCACGCCGCGAACCGTCCGGGCAACGAAGCCCCGCCGCGGCGCGCCGGCGAAGATGCGCGCGAACGCGTCGTCAAGCGACGCGTAGAACCGGCTCGCACCCCAAGCCAGTCCGACGACACCGATGAGGCCGAACGTGGCGGCCCGGCCGGCGAGCTCATCCATGCTCGCCTCGAGGAAGTCCCGCAGCGGCGGTACGCCACGTCCGAGTGCGTCGAGGATGGCGGCGCGCCTCGTGGGATCGTCGACGACGAGGCCGAGCAGCGCCGTCAGGAGAAGGAGCGCGGGCAGGAGCGCGAAGAGGGCGCTGTACGTCAGACCGCCGGCGAGGAGCGCGCCACCGGCCGCCGCGTAGCGATCGAGCACGGCTCGTCCGACCACCACGGGCCCCCAGGTCAGGGCACGGTCGACGACCGGGCGGAGCCTCCCCGCCGCGCGCCGGCCGGGCCACCGACCGCCCGTCAGTCCCGAAGCTCCTCGAACAGGCCGGGTCCCAGGTCGGCAGCGCGAACCCGCCGCGGCGGAGCCACGAGGGCCTTCACCTCGCCGCGCCGGACGAACCGGCGTCCACCGAGCTTGATGCTCTGGAGCCGACCGGATCGGGCCCAGTTGCCGATCGTCGTCGGCCGGAAGTGGATGTTCGCCGCACGCAGGATCTCCGCCGCCTCCGCCAGGGAGATCCAGTCCACTGCGGCCATCCGGTCAGTCGCCGCCCGTCGGAGCCGACTTCGAGGGTGCCGGCGTCGACGAACCCGGCTTCCGCGTATCGCCCTCGGCGGCCTTCTTCGTGGCGCCGGACGACGACTCCGAGGCGGACGAACCGCCGTCGGACCCGCCGCCGTCGGACCCGCCGCCGTCGGACCCGCCGCCGTCGGACCCGCCGCCGTCGGACCGGCGCGACGCCGCGGACGCGGAGCGCCGCTCCTTCTTGGCCCAGCCCGTGCCCTTGTAGTGGATCGTCGGCGCCGCGATCGCCTTGCGCATCGTTCCTTCCGCGCCGCACGACGGGCAGAACGCCGGTCCGGCGTCGTGGACCCCATGGAGGATGTCCAGACGATGCTGGCAAGCGCTGCAGACGTACTCGTAGATCGGCACGCGCGGGAGCCCTGGCGTTAGCCGCGCAGGAGACGCATGCCGCACTTCGGGCAGTAGAACGCCCGCTCGTGCGCGGAGGCGAAGCCGCAGTGAGCACAGACGACGCCGCCCCGACCGGCGGCCGGGACCGGCCGCTCGACGGCGGTCAGCCCCATCGAGTACTGGCTGGCAAGCACGTTCGTCAGCAGGCCCGAAAGGATGCGCGAGCCGTTGCGGTCCGAGTCACCCCGGACGCCCCGGCCTCCCCAGCCGACCACCGACCGGACAATCATGTCCCCGGTCGCTTCGTCCCAGTGCGAGGCGACGCCGCCGACGATCGCGTTGTACTCGGGATAGCCGGAGGTGTCGACCTCGCCGTCGAGCAGTGCGCACACGAAGGTGTCGAAGGCGAGATCGATGGCGTCGATCGACTCGAGCACGACGAGGGCATGGCGCGTCACCGGCGAGTGGACGTGGTGGGCGTTGAGCCACTGCATCGCCTCCGACGGGCGGGCGATGACCGGCGTGGCCTGGCTGAACTCGATCGGCAGCGGTTCGACGACCTCGATCTCGCTCTTGGCGAGGCCGACGAGCATGGACGGCAGCTCCGCCATGGCGTTGGGACCGGCGGTCATCCGGACCCCCTCGCTGCTCTTGCCGGCGTAGTACAGCTTGAGCTGATACTCGTGGGCGATGACCTCCTCGGGCAGCGCGCTGGACAGCGTCTGGCCGGGCGCGGACGGGGCGGCAGCGGCGGCAGCGCCGGCACCGGATCGGCGCTTGAGGAAGTCGAGTGGCACGAGCGCACCCCAGTGACAGGAACCGTCGCCGGTCATGGTAGCAGCGTGTCGTCCGACCCGGCGGAGCCCTCGTTCCGGGTTGCAGAATCCTTCTTGACGGATTGCGGACGAGGCGCGTTAATACGTGTTACTGACGCGGGTTAGTGCCCCTCCCTCGTCGGATCCCCGCCAGCGAGGCTCGAGTTCACCGCATGTCTGCGGAGTCCGCCCGACCGATGAAACCCCGGCGTCCCACGAGTGCCGACGTCGCCGCGCTTGCCGGCGTGTCACGAACGACCGTGTCGTTCGTGCTCAACGATCGGCCCGATGTCGCAATCCCGGCGGCCACGCGTGGCCGGGTCCTGGAGGCCGCGCGGCGGCTCGGCTATCACCCGCACGCGTCGGCCCGCCAGCTCGCCGGCGGTCGAAGTCGTACGCTCGGCCTGATCCTGCGCCAGTCACCCGAACACGTCGCCGGTGACGCCCTCCTGGCAGAGACCTTGCGCGGTTTGGCCGGAGCCGCGCGAGCGGTCGACTACCGGGTCATCGTCGAGCCGCTCGCGCCGGGCAACGGTTCGTACGACGACCTCCTGCGGTCGCATCGAACCGATGGCGTCGTGGTCTCGGGCCCGCGCGTCGACGATCCGGCCCTGCCGCGCCTCGTCGCGGATGGGTTCCCGATCGTGCTGCAGGGCTCGCTTCCGGGGCTCGACAGCCCGAGTGTCGATGTTGACAATGTGGCGGGCGCGCGCCTTGCCATCGAGCATCTCATCGAGCTGGGTCATCGGGTGATCG
>Ga0214471_10002747_pt1 | contig 13773 bp, 12 predicted proteins | sample RVTome_5_FD_207665 | JGI IMG/M metagenome (GOLD analysis project Ga0214471, IMG submission 207665) | Soil microbial communities from uranium-contaminated site in the Upper Colorado River Basin, Wyoming, United States - RVT142D155 | ecosystem: Environmental > Terrestrial > Soil > Contaminated >...
CTCGACCGGCTGGGGCTGGCGCCGTGTGCCGACCGCCGGCCGCCCGCGCTCGCGCTCGCCGAGCGGCGCCGGCTGGCGCTGGCCCGGGCGCTGGCCGTGGAGCCGCGCGTGCTGCTGCTCGACGAGCCGCTGGCCCACCTCGACCCGCTGGCGCGCAAGACGCTGCGCCTGGAGCTGGCCCGGCTGCACCGTGACCTCGCCGTCACCACGATTCACGTCACCCGCGACGCCGCCGACGCCCTGGCGCTGTCCGACCGGCTGGCCGTGCTCCACGCCGGGCGCGTGCAGCAGATCGGCGAGCCGGCCGAGGTCTATCAGCACCCGGTCAGCCGCGACGTGGCCGAGGCGCTGGGCCCCGCCAACTTTCTCCCGGTGCGCGTCATCGAGGTTCGCGATCTGGGCGTGGTGGTCGAGACGGAGGCCGGGCACCGCATTCCGGTGGCGGGGCTCGGGCCGTACGGCAAGGGCAGCCGCGGCCTGCTCGTCCTGCGTCCCGAGCTGCTCGCCCTCACCGACGCCGCCACCGCCCGCGGCCCCGGCCTGCCCGGCACGATCACCCTGCGCGTCTTCGAGGGCGCCCGCCACCTCTACGAGGTCGATATCGGCCGCGGCGAGCTGATCCGGGTGGAGCTCCCCGCCTCGCTGGGTGACCGCATCTTCCGCGTCGGCGACCGCGTCCGCGTCGAGACCTCCAGCGACAGCGTCGTCATCGTGCCTGAATAGGTCGGGGGAGCGGGACACGCGTCTGGCCGAGAGCAAGCCATTCAGCGTGGCGTGCGTGCCGGAATTGTCGGCCGGCGGGAATCAGGAGTTCGAGACGGCGCAACTAGAACACATACGTCTTGTCCTGCTCGAGCATGGTGATGCGGGCGCCGCTGACGGCGCCCAGCTCGTCGCCGATCTCGTCGTGGAACTGGGGCTTCACGTGGAAGATCAGCACGGGGACGTCGGCGGGCAGCTTGTCCAGCTCGCGGCGGATCAGCTCGGGGGTCATGTGCCGGGCGATCTCGGCGAGGGCGGCCAGCCGGTTGGGGAAGGCGCACTCGAGGATCACCGCGCGCAGGCCGCCGACGTCGCCGGCCGCCTTCCACAGGGCGTCGGTGGGGCCGGTATCGCCGGAGTACACCATGCCGCTGGTGCCGTCGTGGAGGATGAAGCCGCTCGTCGGCACGGTGTGGCTGACCGGCACCGGCGTCACCCATAGATCGCCGACCCGCTGTTCGACGTCCTCGCGCAACGGACGGAACTTCAGGACGGGCGCCGCCGGGCTCGGCAGCCGGGTGAAGTCGGGCCACACGATGTCGTTGAAGATCGACGTGCGAAGCGCCGTCACCACCGGCTCGATGCTCGCGATCGTCAGCGGGGCCCGGGCCTCGCACAGCGCCAGGGTCTCGGTCAGATAAGCGAGCCCGGCGATGTGGTCGAGATGCGAGTGGGAGACGAGCGCGTGGTCGATGGCGAGCTGCTCGCTGCTCGCCAGCGCCCCGCCGACGGTGCCACCGTCGATCAGGATCCGTTCGTTGACGAGGAAGGCGGACGGCCGCTGCGCGAGTCCCTCGGCTCCATAGGCGCCGAGCACTCGGATCTTCATTCTGCGGCGATAGTAGCATACATTGTGAGGGATGCCCGGCAGCCGCGCCCTCGCGATGCTCCGGCAGTACCGCGGGGGACTCGGCGCCGCCGTGGTGGTCGCTGCGCTCGCGCTCACCCGCCTGCTGGAGCCCCTCGAGCTCGAGTCGCTCGCGCGCTTCTTCGAGATGCGGGGCGCCCGCCCTCCCGTCGCGCCGATCGTCATCGTGGGCATCGACGAGTCGTCGTTCAAGGAGCTCGACACGCAGTGGCCCTTCCCCCGCGCGATGCACGCCGCGCTGATCGACCGGCTGGCGGCCGGACGGCCCCTGGCGATCGGCGTCGACGTCATCTTCGACGTTCCGTCGGCCCGCGGCCCCGCCGACGACGAGGCGCTGGCCCGGGCGGTGGCGCGGGCCGGCAACGTGGTCCTGGGGGCCGCGCCCCTCACCGACGTGCAGGACCGCTACGTGCGGGTCGATCCCAACCTCCCCCTGGCCGTACTCCGGCGCGGCGCCGCCGCCGTGGGGGCGATCAACCTCGAGCGCGACCGCGACAGCCACGTCCGCCGGGCGCCGCTCGCCGTCGGCGTGGGGCGGGAGCGGATTCCGGGCTTCGACGTCGAGCTGTACCGGGTGGCGACGGCCGCCGGGCTGCCGGCGGCGCCGCTGCCGGACGTCGACCGGATCCGGATCAACTTCAACGGCCCGCCCCGCACGTTCCCGTGGGTGTCGTACTACCAGGTCCTGAAGGGGGAGATTCCCGCCGAGGTCTTTCGCGACAGGATCGTGCTGATCGGCCCCACCACCGTGCTCCTGCACGACGTGTTCCCGACGGCATTCGCCCGCGGCGGCGACATGCCCGGCGTGGAGATCCACGCCAACGTGCTGGACACCTACGTGCGCGGCAACCGCGTGCGCGAGGTGCCGGCCGTCGTGTCCACGGTGCTGGCGGCGGCGGCCGCGCTGGCGGCGGCCGCCCTGGTGCTGACGCTGCATCCGCTGCGGGCGCTGGCCGCCGTCACCCTGCTGTGGGCGATCGTCACGGCGTTCGCCTACCTCGGCTTCGTCGTCGCCGACGTCTGGATGCGCGGCATGGCGGGGTCGCTGGCGCTGGTGCTGGGCTATGGCGCCACCGTGGTCGACAACTTCATCCGCGAGCAGCGCGAGCGGCGCCGCCTGTCGCAGTTCTTCTCGCCGGAGGTGCTGCGCGAGGTCGTGCGCCAGCGCGACGGCGCCACCCTCGGCTCCAGCCGGCGGCTGGTGACGGTGCTGTTCGCCGACATCCGCGGCTTCACCTCGCTGGCCGAGAAGCTGGAGCCGGAAGAGGTGGCGGCGATGCTGCGGGAGTACCTGTCCGAGATGACCGAGGTCGTCTTCAAGCACGGCGGCACCGTGGACAAGTACATGGGCGACTGCGTCATGGCGCTCTACAACGTCCCGTTCGAGGACCCCGACCACGCGATGAACGCGTTGCGGACCGCGCTCGAGATGCAGGAGCGCACGCTGGCGGTGTCGGCGCGGTGGGAGTCCCGGCTGGGCGCGGCGATCCGCAGCGGCATCGGCATCAGCACGGGCGAGGCGGTGGTGGGCACCATGGGCTCGCGCCAGCGCCTGGAGTACACGGCCATCGGCGACACCATCAACCTCGGCTCGCGGCTGGAGGCGCTCACCAAGGAGTACGGCGTCGCCATCATCATGAGCGAGTTCACCCAGCGCCGGCTCGGAGGCGAGGTGCTCACCCGCGAGCTGGGCGAGGTGACGCTGCGCGGCCGCACCCAGCCGGTGAAGGTCTACGGCGTGCTGCCGGGGGACATCCGCAAGCACCCGCGCGCGGTCCTCGAGGTCGCCGCCACCCTCGTCCTGCTCGGCGCCGGCCAGACCTGCCTGGTGACGACGCGCGACGTCGGCGAGGGCGGCATGGCCCTGGGCGGCGTGCCGGCGTCGTGGGCGCCGGGCACGCGGGTGGAGGTCCGCTGCGAGGGCGGCCTGCTGCCCAAGCCGCTCCTGGCCGAGGGCGTCATCGTCTGGCGTCGCGGGGACCAGGCGGGCGTCAGCTTCACCGAGCTCGATCCCGGCACGGCGCCGGGCGTGGCCGAGTACGTCGCCGGCAAGGGCCGTCGCTAGCGGCGGGCCCCAGGTTGCCGGCCTGGTGACGCTGTGTTAGAACACGCTTGACCGTGAGCGAGGAAGCCTTCGACTACCCGACGATGGCGCGCGCCCTCATCCTCGGCGACAAGGACACCGTCGCCCGGAAGACGCGCGAGGGGCTCGACCGCTCGATGGACCCCAAGGACCTCATCTTCAAGGGGCTCATCCCCGGCATGGACGTGGTGGGCGAGAAGTTCCGCCGCAACGAATACTACGTTCCCCAGGTCCTGCTCTCGGCCCGCGCGATGTACGCCGGGCTCGACCTGCTCAAGCCGCTCATCACCGCCGCCGGCGGCGGCGACTATCACGCCACCGTGGTCATCGGAACCGCCCAGGGGGACTTGCACGACATCGGCAAGAACCTGGTGGCGATGATGCTGGAGGGCGCCGGCTTCAAGGTGTTCAACCTCGGCCGCGACGTGGCGCCCGAGAAGTTCGTGACGGGGGTCGAGGAGCACGGGGCCACCATCGTCGGGATCTCGGCGCTCATGACCACCACGATGCCGGCCATGAAGCGCACGATCGACGCGCTGGCCAAGGCCGGCGTGCGCGAGCGGGTGAAGGTCATGGTGGGCGGAGCGCCGGTGAGCCAGGCCTTCGCCGACGAGATCGGCGCCGACGGCTACGCCAAGGACTCCACGCTGGCGGTGGTCAAGGCCAAGCAGCTCGCCGGCGTCGCGGTGCCCACGTGAGAGCGCGCGGCTGGGAGGTCGTCGAGCGGGTCCGGGCGGGCGAGACGCTCGTCTTCGACGGCGGCTATGGAACCATGTTGTTCGCGGCGGGCCTCCTGAACGGCGCCTGCCCGGAGCTGTGGAACGACACCCACGCGGACATCGTGGCCGGCATTCACCGGGGTTACTTCGAGGCCGGCAGCCACATCGTCGAGACCAACACGTTCGGCGGCACCCGCCTCAAGCTCGACGAGTACCGCATCGGCGACCGCACGCGCGAGCTGAACGTCAAGGGCGCCCGCCTCGCCCGCAGCGTGGCGCCGCCCGAGGGGCACGTCGCCGGCTCCATCGGCCCCACCAGCCGGCTGCCCCTCGACTACGCGCTCGACGCCGGCGTCACCGACGAGGAGTACGAGGCGACGTTTCGCGAGCAGGCCGAGGCCCTGGCCGAGGGCGGCGTCGATCTCTTCGCGGTCGAGACGATGATGTTCCCGCAGGAGGCGACGGCGGCCGTGCGGGCGTGCAAGGCGGTCACCGACCTGCCGGTCATGGCCACCATGTTCTTCCAGTACGAGGAGGGCCACGACCGCGACCGGACGATGTGGGGTGAGAGTCCGGCCGAGGTGGCCAAGAGCCTGCTCGCGGCCGGCGCCGACGTGGTCGGGATGAACTGCGGCCGCGGCCCGGACCGGGCCATCGTGATCATCCGCGAGATGCGCGCGGTCACCGACGCGCCGCTGGTGGCCTATCCCAACGCCGGCCTGCCGGTCACCACGGGCGACACGGTGACCTACGAGCTGGGGCCGGAGCCGATGGCGTGCCAGTACCCCGCGCTGCTCGACGCCGGCTGCAACATCGTGGGCGCCTGCTGCGGCTCCAACCCCGAGCACATCCGCCTCATCGCCGAGGCCGTGCGCCGCCGCCGCCGTCCCGGCGGCGAGGGTGGCCCGTGAAGGTCGTCCGCCGCCGCTCGAAGTGAGCCTGCCGGACGGGCTCCAGGTCCTGGCGGACCTCCCGCTGGCGATCGATCCCGACGAGGTGCTGCGCTTCCAGGGTTACAAGCATGGCCGCGACGTCCCCGGCGCCGACGTGCGCGCGCTGTTCGACGAGGCGCTGGCCGAGGGCCGCCGGCTGATGGTGCCACGGGCGGTGGCGCGCTGGCTGCGGGTGACCCGCCGGGCCACCGACCTGCTGGAGGTGGAGGGCGAGCCGCTGGCAGTCCCGCGCATCGGCGCCTCGTGGGGGCCGGTGGAGCACGCGGCGGTGGCGGTGTGCACGATCGGCGAGCCGCTCGAGCGCCGCGTCAGCGCCCTGTGGGAGGCGCGCGAGCTGCCGCTGGCCTCGATGCTCGACAGCGTGGGCTCCGGCGCGGTGGAGAGCCTGGCCGAGTACGTCAACGACCTCCTGTGCGGGCAGGGGCTGCCGGCCCTGCGCGTGACCAACCGGATCAGCCCCGGCTACGCCGACTGGGACGTGGCGGAGCAGCGGGCGCTGTTCCGTCTCTGCGCGGGCGCGGCGATCGGCGTGACCCTCAACGAGGCGTGCGTGATGACGCCGGGCAAGTCGATCTCGCTGCTCGTCGGCGCCGGGCCCGAGGCGCGCGTGGATCACTACTTCAGCCAGTGCGCCCGCTGCTGGATGCGCGAGTGCGCCTACCGCCGCACGCCGGCCCGCCATAGCCTCCGCCGGTGATGATCCACGGCCGCCTGCCGTGGCCGCTCGTGTTCCAGGTCCTCGGCGTCATCGCCGCCGTGTGGCTCGTCGTCCACACGTGGCAGATCTGGCTGCTGCTCTTCACCGCGCTCATCATCGCCGCCGCCATCCTGCCGGCGGCCCGGCTGGGCGAGCGCTATCGGGTCCCCCGCGGGGTGACCGTGCTGGTCGTCTACGCCGTGGTGGCCGGCCTGATGACGCTGATGGGCCGCCTGCTGTGGCCGGCGCTGAGCGAGCAGTGGCAGCAGTTCATCACCCAGCTGCCGCGCCTCATCGAGAACGTCAAGGGCTGGGTCGGTGACATCCAGTATTTCATCCTGCGCTGGGGCGGATCGCTGCCGACTCCCAAGACGGCCAACCTCGACGCGGTCGCCGGCGCGCTGCTGGCCAACACGTTCCGGTTCACGGCCGGCACCCTCGGCGTCGTGTTCGAAGTGCTGGCGGTGGTGGTGATTGCCGCCTACCTCGTCATCGACGCGCCGCACGTCGGGCGCACCCTGCTGGCGCTGCTGCCGGCCGACGCCCGGCCGACGGCCACCCGGCTGGCGCCGTCGGTGCTGGACCGCGTCGGCGGCTACGTGCGCGGGCAGCTCGTCTCCAGCCTGTTCGTCGGCGCGCTCATCGCCATCACGTTGACGCTGCTCGGCGTGCGCTACAGCCTGCTGATCGGCGCGATCGCCGCGGTGTTCAACATCGTGCCGTTCGTCGGCGCCACGCTGGCCGCCGTGCTGGCGGTGCTGGCCGCGCTCAACGAGTCGGTCACGCTGGCCGCGCTGACGCTGGCCGCGATGGTGGGCGCGCAGACCGTGGAGGGCAAGCTGCTGGCGCCGCACTTCGTGGGCCGGGCCACCGGGCTGCACGCCCTGGCCGTCCTGCTGGCGCTGCTGGCCGGCGCCCACCTGGCCGGCCTCATCGGCGCGCTGGTGGCGGTGCCCCTGCTGGCCGGCCTGTGGGAGATCGTCCGGGTGCAGTGGGTCGAGCCCCGCCGCTACGACTGAGCCATGGAGCCCCTGGTCCAGATCGTCGGGGCGCTGCTGATCCTCGTCGGCGCCACCATCCTCACTGCCGACGCCTGGATCGGGCGCCGGTGGGGCTTCTTCCTGCTGGAGGCCGTCTGGGCCGTGGTCTCCCTGGCCTGCCTCGCCAGGGTACTCCGTGGCACCTGATCACATGGGGGCCCCGACTCCTCGATGCTCGAGCTGGTCAGCGCACTCCGGCAGGTGCTGGTTCATGGCCCGGCTGGACGAGAGCCGGTGCCCTTTGCCGGTGTTAGGATGGCGGTTATGCCTGCGGGCAACGTCCTTCTCGTGGGTTTCATGGCAGCGGGGAAGTCGGCCTGCGGCCGCCTGCTGGCCCGGCGGCTCGGGCGCTGCTTCGTCGAGACCGACGACGTCATCGTCGCCCGCGACGGCCGCCCGATCCCCGAGATCTTCCGCCAGGACGGCGAGGAGGCGTTCCGCCGACTGGAGGCCGAGGCGGTGGAGGCGCTGCGGCTGAAGTCGGGCGACGTCATCGCCACCGGGGGCGGCCTGCCCTGCCGCGCGGGGCGCATGGAGACACTGCGCGAGCTGGGCACGGTCGTGTGGCTGCGGGGTGACCTGGCCGAGTTGCTGGCCCGGGCGGCCCGCACCGGGGCCCGGCCCATGCTCAAGGGGCGGACGCCCGAGGAGCTGGAATCGCTCTACCGCGCGCGCGAGCCGTACTACGCGCGGGCTCACCTGACCGTGGACACGGTCGGCCTCGGGGTCGACCAGGTCGTCGCGCGCATCCTCGCCGCGCTCCGGGAGACGCATGCCGCACGCGTTTAGCCGCCGGCTGGGCGAGGGGCCGATCCTCTGCGACGGCGCGATGGGCACCGTGCTCTACGCGCGCGGGGTGTCGCCCGATACGTGCTTCGACGTGCTCAACCTGAGCAACCCCGCCCTGGTGCAGTCGGTCCACGCCGACTACGTCGGCGCCGGCGCCGACTGCCTGGAGACCAACACCTTCGGCGCCAGCCGCTTCAAGCTGGCCGTGCACGGCCTCGAGGGGCGGGTGCGCGACATCAACCGCGCCGGCGTGCGGCTGGCCCGCGACGTGCGTGAGAGCACCGGGCGCGACGTCTGGGTGCTCGGCTCCATCGGGCCCAGCGGCAAGTATCTGGCCCCGCTCGGCACGCTGTCGGCGGCCGACGCGCGCGAGGCCTTCCGCGAGCAGGCGGAAGCCCTGCTCGAGGGCGGCGTCGACGGCTTCGTGGCCGAGACGTTCTCCGACCTCACCGAGATCGCGCTGGCGGTGGAGGCCGTGCGCTCGGTCACCGACCTGCCCATCGTGGCCCAGATGGCGTTCACCGACGAGGGCGTGACCTTCACCGGCCACTCGCCCGAGGAGGTGGCCCGCCGCCTGCGGGCGCTCGGCGTGGAGGCGCTCGGCGGCAACTGCTCGGTCGGCTCCTCGGTGCTCTTCGACGTGCTCGAGCGGATGGCGCCGGAGGCGGCCGGCGTGCCGCTGTCGATCCAGCCCAACGCCGGCCTGCCGAGCCGCATCGGCGAGCGCCTGATCTACCTCTCGTCGCCGGCCTACATGGCCGAGTACGCCGGGCGGATGGTGGAGGCCGGGGCCCGCCTGGTGGGCGGCTGCTGCGGCACCACGCCGGCCCACGTCGCCGCCATGCGCGAGGTGCTGGACCGCCGGGCGCCCGCGGCCCGGCGGTCGCCGGCCCGCCCCGCCGTGGCCCGGGCGACGCCCGCCTCGGAAGCGCGCGGGGTGGCGGCCGCCCGGACGCCGACGGCGCTGCAGCGCAAGCTCGACGCCGGCGAGTTCGTCGTCACCGTGGAGCTGGACCCGCCGCGCGGCCACACCGTGGACAAGCTGGTGCAGGGCGCCAAGCTGCTCAAGGAGCGCGGCGTCGAGATCGTGGACATCAACGACGGCTCGCTCGGCCGCGTGCGGATGTCCGTCCTGGCCACCGCGCTGCTCGTGCGCGACGGCACCGGGCTCGACGTCAACATGCACTTCACCTGCCGTGACCGTAACCTCATGGGCATCCAGGCCGACCTGCTCGGCGCCCACGCGCTCGACATCCGCAACATCCTGGCCATGACCGGCGACCCGCCGCGGTCCGGCGACTACACCAACGCCACCGCGGTCTTCGACGTGGACGGCGTGGGCCTCATCGAGATCTTGAGGCGGATGAACGGAGGGGTCGACGCCACCGGCAACTCGATCGGCGAGCCGACGGCGTTCTGCGTCGGGGCCGCGCTCAACCCCGCCGCCGAGGATCTCGACCGCGAGGTCGAGCGCTTCCACCGCAAGGTGCAGGCCGGGGCCCGCTGGGTGCAGACGCAGCCCGTCTACGACCTCGCCCAGCTCGACCGCTTCCTGGCGCGCGCGGGCGGCTCGCCGGTGCCGGTGCTGGTGGGCATCCTGCCGCTGCACAGCTTCCGCCACGCCGAGTTCCTCCACAACGAGGTGCCCGGCATCACGATCCCCGACCCCATCCGCGCGCGGCTGCGCGAGGCTGGCGACCGCGCGCTGCGGGCGGGCATCGAGCTGTCGCAATCGCTCGTCCACGAGGTGCGGCGCCGCTACGCCGGCGCCTACCTCATGCCGTCGTTCGGCCGCTTCGAAGTCGTCGCCGAGGTGCTCGATGCCGTCCATTGACGAGGGGGGCCCCGACATGGCCCCCCTCCCCCCCAACGCTCGGAAGCGTCCCGGCAAAGCCGTGACGCTCCTCGACCACGCGACGCGTTCATGAGCACGGAGCCGCTGACCGAGCTGGGCGTGCGTGACGCCGCCGATCGCATCCGCCGCGGAGCGTGCTCCGCCGTGGCCCTCACCGAGGCCTGCCTGGACCGCGTGCGCGCACTGGAGCCGGCGCTGCAGGCCTGGGTGCACGTCGACGCCGACGGCGCCGTGGCCGCCGCCCGCGAGCGCGACGCCGAGGCGCGGGCCGGCCGCCTGCGCGGGCCGCTGCACGGCGTGCCGGTCGCGATCAAGGACATCTTCGACGTGGCCGGTCTGCCGACCACGGCGGGCGCCCGCGCGTTCGCCCACACCCGCCCCGACCGGGACAGCGGGGCGGTGGCCCGGCTGCGCGCGGCCGGGGCGATCGTCCTCGGCAAGACGCACACCACCCAGTTCGCCTACCGTGACCCCGCCCCCACCCGCAACCCGTGGAACCCCGCGCACACTCCGGGGGGCTCGTCCTCGGGCTCGGCGGCGGCGGTGGCGGCGCGGATGGTCCCGCTCGCCATCGGCTCGCAGACGGTCGGCTCCATCCTGCGCCCGGCCGCCTTCTGCGGCGTGGTCGGTTTCAAGGGCACGCACGGGCTGGTGCCGCTCGACGGCGTGGTGCCGCTCGCGTGGTCGCTCGATCACGCCGGACCGTTCACGCGCTCGGTGCCGGACGCCGGCATCGCGATGGGCGTCCTGGCCGGGCGCGAGATCGAGCCGCTGGAGGTGGACGGTCCCCGGCTGGCCGTGGCCCCCCAGCTCTTCGAGCGGGCGGAGCCGGAGCTGCGGGCGCACCTGAAGGTGGTCGTCGAGCGGCTGGCCGCCGCCGGCGCCCGGGTCAGCGAGGTCACCCTGCCGCCCTCGTTCGCCGACATCCACGCCGCCGGCCTGATGGTGCTCCAAGTCGAGGCCGCGACCTACCACGAGGCGCTCTTCGCCCGGCACGCGGACGACTACGGAAGCGGCATGGCCGAGCTGGTCAGGATCGGGCTCACGCGCACCGGCACCGAGTACGTCGCCGCCAACCGCCGCCGGCTGGCCTTCCGGGAGGCCATGACGCCGCTGCTCATGGCCCACGACGCGCTGCTCTCGCCGACCGCCCCGGGGCCGGCGCCGGCCGGGCTCGGCTGGACGGGCGACGCCTCGCTCTGCGCGCCCTGGAGCTCGGCCGGGGTGCCGTCCATCACGCTGCCGACCGGGGTGGCGGCGTCGGGACTGCCGCTGGCGCTGCAGCTGGTCCAGGCGCCCGGGGCCTCGGCCCGGCTGCTCGGCATCGCGACCTGGTGCGAGCGCTCGATCGCGTTCGACGCGCGGCCGCGGCGGTGACCGGCATGCTCGACGTCAAGCTCGAGGGCGGCACGGTGGTCGACGGGACCGGCCGGCCGGGCAACCGCACCGACGTGGGGATCCGCGACGAGCGCATCGCGGCCGTCGGCGACCTCTCGCGGGAGTCGGCCGGCCGCGTGGTCAACGTCTCCGGCCGCGTGGTCGCTCCCGGGTTCATCGACATGCACTCGCACTCGGACTGGCGCCTGTGGGGCAATCGCCGGGCGGAGTCCAAGATCCGCCAGGGGGTGACCACCGAGGTCGTCGGCAATTGTGGATTCTCGCCGGCGCCGACCTCGACGGAGTTCCTGGACGAGATGCGGACCTTCGCGCTCTACGTCCCGACCGGCATGGACTTCGCCTGGCGCTCGGTCGGCGAGTACCTGCGCGCGTTCGACCGCGACGGCACCGCGCTCAACGTGGTGCAGCTCGTCGGGCACGGCACCCTGCGGGTGGCTGCGATGGGCTTCGCCCGCCGGCCGCCCACCGCCGCCGAGCTGGCCACGATGCAGCGGCTCATGAGCGACGCGATGAACGACGGCGCCTGGGGCCTGTCCACCGGCCTCATCTACGCCCCCGGCTCGTTCGCCACCACCGACGAGATCGTGGCGATCGCGCGGGCGGCCGCCCGCTACCGCGGCTTCTACGCCAGCCACATCCGCGGTGAGGGCGCCACCCTGCTGGAGGCCGTGCGCGAGGCGATCCAGGTCGGGCGCGAGGGCCAGCTGCCGGTGCAGATCAGCCACGTGAAGGCGGCCGGCCGCCCGCACTGGGGCAAGGTGGCCGAGGCGCTGGCCCTGATCGACGCCGCCCGCGCCGAAGGGCTCGACGTGATGGGCGACGTCTATCCCTACACGGCCTCCAGCACGTCGCTGCGCACGGCGCTGCCGGACTGGGCGCTGGAGGGCGGGGTGAGCGCCATGCTGGAGCGGCTGCAGTCCTCGGACGCGCGCGAGCGCATCCGCACGGACATGCAGCGTCCGGGCGGCCACAGCATCGTCGACCGCATGGGGTGGGACAACGTGATGATCGCCTGGTGCCCGCGGCGCCGGGACGCCGAGGGCCGGCGCATCGCCGAGATCGCCCGCGCGCGCGGCCTCGACCCCATCGATGCCGTCTTCGAGCTGCTCCAGGACGCCCAGGGCGTGGCCAGCATGATCCTCTTCCAGCTCGACGAGGCCGATGTCCGGCGCGCCCTCGTCCACCCGGCCATCATGATCGGCTCCGACGGCTCGTCGCTGGCGACCACCGGCGAGATGAGCGCCGGCAAGCCGCACCCGCGCAGCTACGGCACCTTTCCGCGGGTGCTCGGCCGCTACGCGCGCGACGAGCGCGTGCTGTCGCTGCCCGAGGCCGTGCACAAGATGACGGGGCTGCCGGCGCGGCGGCTGGGGCTGCGCGACCGCGGCGTGATCCGCGACGGCGCCCGGGCCGACGTGGTCGTCTTCGATCCCAGGCGGATCGCCGACCAGGCGACCTACGAGGATCCCCACCGCTATCCGGTCGGCGTCGAGCACGTCCTCGTCAACGGCCGCTTCGTGATCAAGGACGGCGAGCACACCGGCAGCCTGCCCGGCCGCGTGCTCACCCCGCCGTGAAGCCCGGCCCGGCCTTCTCGGACCTGCTGGTCGTGCTGGGGACGGCGGCGTCCCTGGAGCAGGGACTCGGCCTCACGCTGCGCCGGCTCGTGCGCCATGCCGGCGCCGCCGCCGGCGCGCTGGCGTTCCGCCCGCCGCGCGGCGAGCCGCTGGTGGTCGTCACCGGCGGGCGGGGTCCGGCCGGCGACGCTGCGCTGCGCGCGCTCGTGAGCGCCGGGCGCGCGCCGCGGCCGGCGAAGGTGCCGGCCGCCGGGCGGGTCGTCGTCCGCCGGACGGTGCTCGGCGCGCCGCCGCGGACGCTCGGCGCGCTGGCGCTGGTCGGTCCCCGCCGGGCGCTCGGGCGGAAGGCGCTGCCGGCGGCCCTGGGCCGTGAGCTGGGCGCCGCTCTCGAGCAGGTGTGGCGGCTGGAGCAGCGCACCCTGCGCATCAGCGTGCACAACGCGATCACGCGCCTGCTGGTCTCCGGCGACGCCGTCGACGAGGTCCTGAGCGCCTTCGCCGAGGGGCTGGCGCGGCTGGTGAGCTTCGACTCGGTGGCGGTCTCGCTGCTGGACCCCGAGCGGCCCGAGTTCGAGATCGTCGACGTGATCGGGCGCTCGGTCCCGCGGGTGGCGCCGCGCGACGGCCGCATGGCGCTCGACCGCACGCTGCTGGCCCAGGTCGTGGCCAGCGCCGCGCCGGTCCGCGTCGACGACCTCACCGCGCCGGCGGTGCCGGACGTGAGCCGGCAGCTCCTGGCCGGCCGCGGCTTCGGCTCCGCCCTGCTGGTGCCGCTCGTGAGCGGCGGCGGTGTGTTCGGGGCCGTGAGCCTGGCCGCTCGGCGGCGCGCCGCCTTCGACGACGCCGACGTGGAGGTGACCACCGATCTGGCGCGCCCGCTGGCGTCGGCGCTCGAGCAGCGCCGGCTGCTCGACGAGAGCCGGCGCCGGGCCGAGGAGCTGGCCGCGCTGTACAGCACGAGCCAGCTCATCACCGCCCGGCTCGACGTCGCCTCGGTGCTGGACCGGATCAGCCGCTCGGTGGCGGCGCTGA
>Ga0214471_10002748_pt1 | contig 13772 bp, 10 predicted proteins | sample RVTome_5_FD_207665 | JGI IMG/M metagenome (GOLD analysis project Ga0214471, IMG submission 207665) | Soil microbial communities from uranium-contaminated site in the Upper Colorado River Basin, Wyoming, United States - RVT142D155 | ecosystem: Environmental > Terrestrial > Soil > Contaminated >...
GAGACCGGATACCAGACCGGGGCCGAGCCCTCCAGGCGCAGCAGGCCCGTCCACGTGTCGCCGCCGTCGGCGGAGACGTCCACGGTCACGTACCGCTCGGGGAGGAACAGCGATCCCTGGTGGCGCACCCAGAACGCCAGCCGCGGCCCGCTGACGCCGCTGAGCGCGATGTCGGGCGACCTGAGCGTGTCCGTGTCGCCGCTCCAATGCCGGCTGCCCTCGAGGGACCCGATCGTATCGCGGGTCCATCCCGTCCACCCGCCGTCCCGCTCCGCGCCGTCCGCGAAGACGATCCGCGTCTCGACTCCGCTGCCGGCGGCGGCGATCCGCGTCCCGGCGACGGCGTCGTCGAGCGGTGCCCGCCACCGCCAGGCCAGCGGGCCCCGATCCAGGGTGTCCGCCACGAGCGCGAGCGTGCGGGTACCCGGTCCCGAGGCCGTGACGGCCGGCGGGGCGCCGGGCGCGGTCACCAGGTGCGCCTCCGGCCACACGACCTCCCATGCCGGGGCCGCCGTGCCGGCGGGTGCCGTCGCCGCCAGCGCGGCGGACGCGAACGGGAGATTATCCGCGATGACGGTGGCGATCGCGACTGAGTCGTCGGGAAACAGGAAGCCGTAGCCGGCGCCGGCCACACAGCACCCGGCGGTCAGCTCGACCGTGAAGGCCAGCGTGCCGTGCGTCCGGTACGCCCACTCCGTGTACTCCCCGTTGGTCGGGTACAGCTGCCATGCCGGCCCCGGGTGATACGCGGGCCGCGCCGTCCCGGGCAGCGCGTCGCGAATGGCCGGATCGAGCGGCGTCCCGGCCGTGGCCGCGAACCGCGCGGCGTCGGGGGTGAGCGCCCCGGACGCGTGCCCGTACGGGTAGAGCACGAGATTCGAGTAGCTGTGGTACGACACCGCCACCGCGGGCGGGTGGCGCTCGTGGAACGCGATCACGGCCTGGGTCTCCGGCTCCGAAGCGGGAGCGGGCCCGCGGTACGTCTCGGTCGCGGGCCCGGGGTTCGAGCCGAGGTCGTCCCGGCCCCAGAACCCCGGGTAGTTGCGGTTCAGGTCCACGCCGAGTGTCCCGTCACCGTTTACCCGCCGGTTCTTGCGCCACAGCCGGGTGGAGTCGAACGAGAATCGGTATCCGTCGGGATTGACCACCGGGATCACCCAGATGTCGCGCTGGGCCACGAGATCCGCGTCGGGCGGGTTGCTCGTGAACGTCTCGAGCAGCCGGACCGCCATCTCGGCCGAGATCCACTCGCGCGCGTGATGCGCGCCGAGGAACAGCACGTTGGCGCGGTCGAGGCTGGCGGCGGCGGTGCCCACTTTGACGGCAACGATCGGGCGGCCTTCCCACGAAGCGCCGATCGTATCGAGCAGGACCAGGCCCGCCGCGGCGAGCGAATCGAGCGCCGCGTGCACGTCGTCGAGGTCACGGAAATGCACCGGTGGCGCGGCCGCGACTTGCGGCGCGGCGCGCGCCGACAGCCCGAGGGCCGCGAGGGCGGGCTGCTGCTCGACGGCCGCGACGATCACGGCGTGCGGCACGCCGTCCACCCGTTCGATGCCCGCCACCTCGTATCCCGCCAGCGCCAGCTGTCGCAACACGCCCAGCGAATCGAGCCGCACGAGGGTCGGTACGAGATCCTGCGCCCCCGCCGGCGTGCCAGTGCCCGCGATCAACGCGACCGCCAGCATCCCGATCCGCTCCTGACGGGTCATGGGAGCAGGCTCCAGACCCGCTGCAGCCATGCGGGCGCGGGCAGGTACCCGCCGAGGACGAGCCCGAGCCACGCCGCCGCGGCCAGGGCCGGCACCCCGACCGCGGCCACGGGCCAGAGGGGGCGTCGCCAGGCGGCAACCAACGCCACCGCCTCCCGCCAGCGCGCCGTTTCGTCGGCCAGCTGTTCCTCGAGCGCGAGCCACGCGGCCTCGAGACGGCGCGCCGCGGTGAGCAGCGCCCGCTGCCACTCCTCGAGCGCGGCGCGGTCGGTGGCCGCGGCCGAGAGGAGCCTCCTCCCCCGCGCCTGAAGATCATCGAGTGCCGGCACGAGCCCCGCCCCGGCCGCACCCAGCCGCCCGGTAAGGCCTCGCACCTCGGCCGTGTCGAGCACGACGCGACGGCGCAGCCGCCGGGGCATGCGACCTGCGCGCGCCTCCGCTTCGAGCTGCCGGTTGGCCCGCTCCACCAGGTCCCGGGCGACGCCGTTGACGGCCCGCTCCCAGACCTCCATCCACAACTCGAGCCCCACGGCCTGCACGGCCTCGGGCCGGGCACCCTCCGCGGCAAGACGGCGCGCTTCACCCGCCGCCTCGATGAGGCGACCGACCATGGCCAGACGTTGCCGGTCGAGCGTGCCATCCGCCGGAGACTGGCCGCTTCCCGTGAGCAGCTTGCCCAGCGCCGGGCCCAGCTCAGGAACGCGGACGGGAATCAGGATCTTGGCGTGGGTCATGCATAGATGGCGGCAAGCACCGGCTCCAGCTCGGCGAAGCTCTCGAACGCCGCATAGGCGCCCGTCGCCAGAAGATCGGCCGTGCTATACGACCCCGTCGCCACACCGATGGCTCGCGCCCCCACCTCGCGCCCGCACGTCATGTCCGCGGGGGTATCCCCGAGAATGACGACCTCCGCGCCGACCGGTGCGTGTCCCAGGAAGGGCGCGGCGCGGGCCGCCGCGATGGCCGGGAGCCGAGCCCGGTCGTGATGATCGGACCCGAAGGCCCCGACCCGGAACCGATCCGGTGCGATGCCGGCGGCGGCGAGCTTGAGGCGGGCACCGTCCGCCACGTTCCCGGTGAGCAGGCCAAGGATCGAGTCGTGGCGGGCCTCGATGCCCTCGAGCAGCGCCGTCACCCCCGGGTACACCGTGGTCTGGCAGGTCCCGGTGTCCAGTTCCACCGCCAACAGGTCCACGTACCGCTGGCAGACGGCCGCGATGCGCCGCTCGTCGTCTCGGTCGGCATGCGCCACTTCCGCCAGCAGCTCGCGCACGATCTGCGGATCGGTCTTGCCGTCGAACCGGACCCGGCTGTCCGCGGCGGGTGGTGCAATCTCGTCCAGGAGCGCGGCGTGGATGGCCCGGCGACCCGCTCCGTGGGTGTGGAGCAGCGTGCCGTCAATGTCGAAGAGGACGAGTTTGCGGAGCACGGGACGAAACATAGGCCGCGTCCGGGAGGGGTGGAAGCGAATGGGAAATGCGACGGCGGTCACCACGTGTGGGTCCGGCGCCGTCGGGCGTGTAGGTGGAATACCGGCAAGAGGCCCGATTTCGTGCAGGGTGCAACACTCGGCGTGTGATAGTGGTCGCACACCGACCGGGTTCGGGACAGGACTCAACCGTCGGGTGAGCCAATGTGTGTAAGTAGCTACGAATATTGATCTTGGCGAGTAGGCGTCTCTTGTGCCAAGGGCCGGGATTCGTTACCCTTGGTCCCCGGTGCCGAGCCTCGCCGACGCCGTCCTTGTGTCCCGGGTCACCGTTCCGGGTCTCCCGTCATCCTCGCCAGTGATCTACATCGCACCTGCCGCGGTTGGGCACGTGCGTTGCTTTCCACACCCCCCTCGGAGCCGCGCGGCAACCAGGCGTCCGCGGGCTCATGCGTCACCACCGAAGAGGAGATGGCAAAGTATGAAACGCATTCTGCTCGGCCTTGCTCTCGCCGCGACCGCGTCCGGCGTGACCGCCGCCCCCGCCGCGGCCCAGAACCAGACCGATAGCGACCAGCTGACGGCAACGGCCGTGGTCGCCGCCGCCATTACGGTGGCCCGGGTCTCCGACCTCGATTTCGGCACGGTCATGCCCAACTTCGGACGGACGATCCTGTTCACGGACGCCGGTGCCGGGCATTTCCAGGTGACCGGTGCCGCGGCCGCCGAGGTCTCGCTCGCGTTCTCGATCCTGCCGGCGAACCTCAGTGACGGGACGAACGACCTCCCCGTGTCGTTCACGACGCGGCACAACACCGCGGCGGATCCCACAGGTGGGACGACCTTCGATCCCGCCGTGGGTGAGCCCGGCACGGCGCTCGACGCCACGACCGGCACGCTGCACGTCTACGTTGGCGGTACGGTGACCGCGGCGGGGACCCAGGTCGCCGGCACGTACACGGCCCAGGTCGAGCTCACAGCCGCGTACACGGGCAACTAACTTTCGCCCGCTGTACCCGGGGCGCGCACAACGCGCGTCGCCTCTTCGGTGCGCTGGCGGTCGGCTCCGGCCGGCCGCCAGCCAGGCCGGATGGGCCAGAAGGAGCAGACCATGGCCGCACGCACGCTCGGCATCGCACTCGTGCTGGCGGCGGTTGGTGCGGGGACGATGGAGGCGCAGGGCCGGCCGTTGACGGTTCAGGCGCGTCGCGATCTCGACTTCGGGACGATCATCCCGGGGGTCCCGACGACCGTCAGCCGGCTCGACCCGACGGCCGGACACTTCATCGTCCGCGGACGACGGGATGCAGAACTCCTGCTCGAGCTTGCCTTGCCCATCGCCCTCACCGCCACGACCGGAGCCGTCCCCCTGAGCTTCGGCCCGGCCGACGCGGGGCACGGGCCACTGGCCGATCTTGGCGCGAGTCAGCCATTCGACCCGCGGGTGCCGCTGGCGGTCATCCTCCCAGGCAACGGGACCTACTACCTGTGGCTGGGTGGAACCGTCCAGCCGCTGGCGCAGCAGGTTCCCGGTACGTACAGCGCGCAGATCATGCTCACGGCGTCCTACACGGGGAACTGACGTGAAGCGACCATCCCATCTCCTCGCGCGCGCGGCGGGTGCGGCCACGGCCCTCGTCACGTTGTGGCCCGTGGTGGCGGACGCGGTGCTCGTCGCGCCCCACGCACTCTTCCTGGGTGACCGGTCCCGTTCGGGCCAGGTCTACCTGGTCAATCAGGGAAACGCCCCGGAGGAGGTCACCATCGCCCTCCAGTTCGGCTACCCGGAGACCGATGCGGCCGGTGGCATGCGGATCCGCCTCGTGGAGGAGCCCGATTCGGGCGCGCCGTCCGCGGCGGCCTGGCTCCGCGCCTTTCCGCGCCGGGTCGTGGTGGAAGCGGGCCAACGCCAGGCCGTCCGGATCCAGGCCACCCCGCCTGCCGACCTCCCGGAGGGAGAGTACTGGTCCCGGCTGATCGTGACGTCGCAACCGCAGGCCGCGGCCACGCTCGGCGGGGACTCCGCCGTCCGAGCGGGCGTCACCTTTGCGCTCCGGACCATCACGTCCGTTACCTACCGCAAGGGGATCGTACGAACCGGCGTCCGGATGGACTCGCTGTCCGGCCGCGTGCACGCCGATTCGATCGAAACGTGGATCGGGCTCGCCCGCGAAGGGAACGCCGCGTTCCTCGGGAGTCTCCGCTTCGAGTTGCGGGACAGCACGAACCGAGTCGTTCGGGAATGGGGCACCACTCCCATTGCCGTGTATTACCGCCTCCTGCGCCGGTTCGACCTGCCCGTGGACGCCCTGGCGCCCGGTTCGTACCGCCTGTTCGCGCTCGTGTCCACCGCGCGCCAGGATATTGCGCCCCAGCACGTCCTGCCGGCGGCCTCCGTCGAACAGTCGGTGGAGATCCACCTGCCGTGAGGCGACGCGGAGTGCTGACGCTTTCGCTCCTGGCGGCCGCGGTGATCCCGCGGCTCGCGGTCGCGCAGTCGTCAGGCCTCCTCTCGGCCATTGTCGAGGTCGCCAACGACCCGCTGGTCATCGATCCGCTCGCGCCCCTCGAATTCGGGGCGCTGGTGCCCGGGACGCCAACGACGGTGGCGCCGCGAACGTCGGTGACTGCGGGCAAGTTCGAGATCTACGGCGCGCGGCGCGCGGAGTTCACACTCGATTTCGTGCTGCCGGCGCTGTTGCGGGCGGGCAATGGACCGCACACCATCCCTCTGGTTTTCGGCGGATCGGCGGCGTGCCACGCGGCACTAAACAACCAGAACGCGTGCAGTATCTTCGATCCGTCGGTAACCCTGACGACGCGCATCCGGAACCAGGCCTCGCCCAATAACACGCATTACGTGTGGTTGGGAGGAACGGTGACGCCGAGCCCGACACAGTTTCCCGGCATCTACACGGCGGTCGTCATCGCCACGGTGCAGTACACCGGCAACTGACCAGTGACCATCCGCCAGCGCCACGCCCTCCGTGCTCCCGGACTCGCGCTGGCCCTGGTCGTCGCCGGGCCGACCCCAGCCGGCGCGCAGCATCCCGCCACCGCTCCGGAAATCCTGATCGAAGTGCGCATCGAGCGCGGCCCCAGCCGGGTCGTCTTCGCGCGCATCGTGGGCGAGCGGGTCCACCTCGCGGGCAGAGAGATGCTGGAGCTTGCGGGAGTCGAGATCCTGCGGGTCGCACCCGACACCCTGCTCGAGTTCCGGACCACCGGGGCCGCCACGCCCACGGTGATCGTCACGCGCGCGGGGTATCTCGATCGGGGCGGTGCCCGGACCTCGCTTCCCGGCTGGAGCGCCACGTGGATTGACGGCGCTCTCTATCTCGAGGCGTCCCTCCTCGATTGGCTCCTGGGCGTCTCGACCAGCGTGGATCTCGCCGGGCTCAGCGTGGTCCTGGCGAATGCCGACCATCTCCCCGCCGTCGCGCTGATGGCCCGGCAGCAGGTGGACGCGCGGCGGGCGGCGCTGCTCGCGACTCCGGAGCTGCTCGTGGACGTCCGGCTGGAGCGCGGACCGAGCGGCCTGGCCCTGGCCCGGAGTCTCGACGGAACGACGTGGATCGCGGCGCATCAGCTCCTGGAACTCGCTGAGATCAAAGTCACCTGGCTGGCCGCCGACACGGGCCTGGCCTTCGTCCTCGAACCCGAAGGCACGGCCGTGGAGATCCACACCGGCCGCGGGTACGCCGCCCGGGGCGCTGAGCGGCGGGACCTCCCGCCCCTGGGGGCGCTCTGGATCGAAGGCATCCCGTACGTCGAGCTGGAACTGTTCGTGGAGCTGCTGGGTGTCGGCGCCACCGCCAACCTGGCGGAACTCGCCATCACCGTCCGCAACGCGGTGCATCTCCCGGCGGTCGCGCGCGTGCTCCGCGAACAGCGACGGGCGCGCCTGCGCCCGGAAGGAGCGCTGGCTGACTTGGCGTACGCGCCGATCCACCGACGGGCCCCGGTGGTGGGTGGCGCCGTGCTCGATTGGGCGGCCCAACTCGGGACGACCGCCCCCAGTGGGCCGGGGAAGCTGTCCGTGGAGTCGGGCGCGATTCAGGTGGGGCTCGGCGTAGGACTCCTCGGCGGCAGCGGTCTGCTGGTCCACGAGGAGCGGTGGCTCCCCGGCGTTGTGGGGAACGTCCGGGGAACGGACGCGTCGTGGACGCGGGTCTGGCCGACGAGCGAGCGCGTGCGCCAGGTTCGGCTTGGGGAGGTCAGCGGAACCGGCCGTCAGCCGCGCAGGATCCAGGGCGCGGTCATTACGAATGCGCCGTTCGTCCGGCCGGTGACGTTTGCCGGCGGCATCCTCCGAGGCACGCTGCCCGTGGGGTGGGAGGTGGAGCTGTACCGTCAGGGCGCGCTGGTGGGGCTCGCGACCGTGGGCGCCGACGGCCGTTACGCGTTTGACGTTCCGCTCGTCTATGGCACGAACCCGGTGGAGGTCCTGGGGTACGGGCCCACCGGCGAGATACGCCGGTTCGAGCGCACGTTCGAGGTTCCGTTCGAGCGCCTGCCGGTGCGGCAGTTCGAGTACGGGATCGGCGGTGGAGGCTGCGGCACCGATCCCTGCCAGGCGACCGGCAACATTGATCTGCGGTACGGAGCCACTCGTCAGCTCACCGTGCGGGCGGGCTGGGACCAGTTCTGGCGCGATACCCTCCCTGATCTGTGGCACCCCTATGGGAGCGCGACGTTTCAGGCCACCCGCAGCCTGGCCGTCTTTGGTGAGGTCGTCGGCAATGCGCAGGCGGGCGGCCTGCTCTCGTTCGCACCCAGCCCGGACCTGCGGGCCAGTGTCGGCCATACGCATTTCGTGGGCGACTCGATCGTCGCGCCCCTGATCGGGACAGCCCTGCTCGACGACATCACGACCGCGTCCGTCTTTCTGCGGCCCGGAGCCCTCAGCCGGCGCTGGTACGTGCAGGCGGATGCGCGGCGCGCGTCCGGCGCGTTCCAGCGGCGGTACGACGCCCGGGTCACACTCACCGCGCGCATTCCCTCGGTGCGACTCGACGCGGGCATCCGCGTGGGGCACGCGAGCCTGCGACCGGCGCCGTTCGTCACCGCCACGGTTCTGTCCGTCCAGGCCCTCTACCAGACCGGAGTGGCGTTCGGGCCCTTGCGCCGCTCGGTCCTGCGCGTCGGGATCGAGGTGGCCCCCGATTCCGGGCTCGATCGCGCCGTGTTCGGGTTCGCGCGGACGCTGCTCCGTGATTACTCCCTGGACGCGACCGTGGCCTGGGATCGGGACGTCGGGGTGATCGCCAACCTCGGAGTCAAGGCCAACCTCCCATCCGTGCGCTTCGCCAGCCAGAATCGGATTGACGACTTCGGCGCCGTCGGGCTGCAGAGCGCCGAAGGCTCCCTCATGTACGACGAGGACGGGAGGCGACTGGCCATCGGGAACGGCCGCGGCCTCGGTCGGGCCGGCGTCACCGGGGTCGCGTTCCTGGACCTCGACGGCGACGGCGTGCGCGACCCTGGCGAGCCCCCCGTCGTGGGCGCGCTGGTTCGCGTGGGCCCGTGGGTCGCCGAAGCCGACGTGAACGGACGGTACACGGTGTGGGACGTGGTGCCGTTCGAGACCTTGCTCATCGAGGTGGACCCGGGCTCGGCCGCCGACCCGCTGTGGGTCCCCTCGGCCCTCCGCTACGTGCTCCACCCGGACCCCAATCAGTTCGTCCCGGTGGACATCCCCTTCGTGCAGACCGTCGAAGCCATGGGCGAAGTACGGTTGGCTCCGGAGGGCACTCCGGTTGCCGGGATCCACGTGATGCTCGAGCCGCAGGACGGCTCCGAGCCGTACATCGCCCGGACGTTCTCGGACGGCGCGTTCTACCTCATGGGCATTCGGCCGGGAGTCTACCGCGTGACCATCACGCCGACGGCGCGCGCCGCCTTCGGCCTGAAATCGGATGACCTGCTCATCGAGGTCGTCAGAGGGCAAACGACAGTGGCGGAGGGGATAGTGCTGAGGGTTCGACGGGGAGAAAACTAGGGGCCGGTCCGGGCAACAGGACGCCTGGGGCGTCTATGTGTCCTTGAGGCCGGGAACCCCGCCCTCCCCTCGGGCCTGCGTAACGGCGCGTTCGATCGAGGCCGCCACCACGTCCTGCGCCAGCAGCTCCACCCGGAGCGCGTCTGCCGTCAGGCCGCCGCCCGTCGCGACCGCGAAGACCACGTCACCGTCCACGGCGGTCCCGACCGGGCGAATCCGCCACGAGAGCGCATCCGCCGCGGCCCGGGCCACCTCGGTCAACTGGTGCCGGTCGAGCGCCGCATTGGTTCCGACCACCGCGAGCGTGGTGTTGCCCCAGCGGCTGAACGGCCGCGCCCCCGCCGCCAGCCAGGACCGTGCATCCGCGAAGCCGGCCCCGTCCCGGGCGCCCGCGAGGATCCGCCCGCCGGCGTCCAGCACGTCGCCGAACGCGTTGACTACCGCCAGGGCGCCGACCACGAGGTCGCCCGCGCGCACGGCCCACGTGCCGATGCCCCCCTTCATGGCGTGCTCGACGCCCAGCGCCTTCCCGACGGTGGCGCCCGTGCCCGCGCCCACGGACCCTTCGGCGACCCTCGCGCCGGCGGCGTCACACGCCGCGTAGCCGTCGTCGGACCCGGGCCAGCGGTCGCTGCGCCCCACGGGGCCGAGATCGAAGACGACCGCGGTCGGCACGATGGGAACGACCCCGACGCCCACCGGAAACCCCCGGCCGCGTTCCCGCAGCCAGCGCATCACGCCGTCGGCGGCGCCGAGTCCGTAGGCCGAGCCTCCGGTGAGCAGAATGGCATGAATGGCGGGGACGAGATGCCGGGGGGAGAGGACGTCGAACTCGCGCGTGCCCGTGGCGCGGCCACGGACGCAGGCGCCGGCGCGCATCCCGTCGGCCGGGCCCAGCACGACGGTGCAGCCGGTTCCCGCCGCCGCGTCGGTCCAGTGACCGACCGCGAGGCCGGGAACGTCGCCGAGCGAGGGAGTGGCGCTCAGACCGTCAGGACGCCGGCGCGGGCGCCCCGCCCTGCTTTGCCTGGCAGGCCTTGCAGCGGGTGACGCCGCGCATCGAGCAGATGACGCAGATGAAAGTCCCGCAGTCCTCGCACGGGTAGCCCTCCGAGGCCCGCTCCTCGTTGCCGCAGGCGCGGCAGATCATGGCGTCCCGCTCAGGAGACACGCGTACCTCCGTTCGAGGGGTTGCTGAGAGCATCATATACGGGACGCGTCCTCACGGGGCAAGGACCCGCAGCGCGCCCGGCAACAGTTCCACCGTGAAGGGCGTCTGGCCCGCGGGCTCGCCGTCGAGCTGTGCGGGTTGCGCCGGCTCCATCTCGACCGTCACGACCCGCCCGCGCGCGTACTGGACCCGCGTGCTGCCGGCGTCTCCCGTGATCCACTCGAGCACCACGCCCAGACTCTCGAACAAACCTTCCGCCGAGAGCACCACGACGTCCAGCAACCCGTCGTCGAGCGCCACGCCTTTCCGGAACGTCACGAGCGGCGGGATGAACTCCGCGCAGTTGGCCACGAGGACCGAGGCGGCGGTGCCCTCGAGCGCCCGGCCGTCCACGGTAATGCGGCAGGCCACGCTCTTGACCGTCCCGATCGTCTCCCAGGCGCGGGCCACGTAGGCGGCCATCTTCCAGCGGCGCTTGGCCTCGCTGGTCGTGCCGGCCATCAGCTCGGCGTCGAAGCCCGCGCCGGCGGCGACCGCGAAGTAGTGCCGGCCGTCCGGCCGTTCCATGACGCCGAGGTCAATCCGCCGGGGATGCGCGCGGGCAATGGTGCGTGCCGCCTTCTTCGGGTCCCGCGGGATGCGCAGGTTCCCGGCCAGCAGGTTCCCGGTCCCGCCGGGGATCATGCCGAGCGGCACGTCCGAGCCCCGCATGCCTTTCACCGCCTGCATCGTGGTCCCGTCGCCGCCGTACACGGCAATGACGTCCGCGCCGTCCCGCACGCCTTCCGCCGCCAGCTCCTCCGCGTGCCCGGCGCGGGTGGTGCCCACGACGTCCACGTCCCACCCTTCCCGTCCGAGGACGGTGGAGACCGTGCGCACGACCTCGGGGTCGGTGCGGGCGGCCACGGGATTGGTGATGAGCAGGACGCGCGCCATCAGAACCGCTTTTCCCAGAGGAGGTCGAATCCGAACTGCAGCCGCCCGACGCCCGCTCCCGTTACCTGGCACACCTCCACGGGATCGGCGCTGGCCAGCAGGCTCCACTCCCGGGACATCCGGAACTCGATCGAACCGGCGAAGAGGTTCTGGGCGGTGACCGCCTGCTTGCCGCACACGCGCGGGTTGACCTTCACGAACCAGCGGTCGCTGATCTGTCGCCCGATCGCGATGTCGAGCGACCACCCGGACTGGCCCGCGGCCTCGACCCCCTGCACGCCGAACTGGGGGCGGATCTCCAGGTAGTCGAGCGGGACTCCCAGGTCGCCGATCAGCTGGGACGAGAGCTGCCCGCTCACCTGGGCCACGAGGGTGGAGACGCTCTCCTCGATCCCGTACCGGCCCACGCTCCGGCCGGACTGGACGTTGGGAGCCCCGATCACAAGGTACGAGATGATCTCCTCGTCCGTGAGCGGCGGCTGGACGTCGCTCGTGAGCCGCAGCTCGGGCGCCAGCATCGTCCCACCCACGTGGACGAAGACCGTGACGTTCTCGCCGCGCTGGCCCCGCAGCTGGTGCCGCGCGTCAATGTCGAGTCCGGCGTTGAGATCCTGGGTGCCGAAATAGCGCACTTCGCCCCGGGTGACCGTGAACTGCTTCCGGATGGTGGGGCCCACGAACAACTGGTACGTGCCCCGCGGCGTCCGCAGCGTACCGTCGAGCCGGTAGCGGTCTCCCTCCTTCTGCGCGAGCACCTGGCCCGACAGGAAGATGTCGGCCTCGGTCGAGCGGAGGTGCACGTCGTTCCCCATGGTGAGCGAGAGATCCCGGACGCGCAGGCTGTCCAGGAACCGGTTCTCGAAGCCCGGGCCAAGGTGCCCCGCGCGGAGCGCGGCGGCGGTGGTGGAGTCCAGCGAAATCAGCGTGTCGCTGAGCTCGACGACGTTCTTCCCGATGATGTCGGCAAAGTAGAGCGTGCCCCGGGGAATGGTGCCGGCTCCGGTCAGCGTGGCCCCGAACACCGGTCCCCGCAGCGACACCTCACCCGACGTCACCAGGGTCAGGAAGTCCGGGATGTCCATTGCCCGGAAGTCGGACGCGCGGATCCTCACGTCGAGCATGGGCTCGGTGAGGCCCGCCAACCGGACCACCCCCGTCACGCTCGCGGTGCCGGTGCCGCTCGCGGCGCTGAGCGTGTCCACGCGGATCGTGTCGCCGCGGAGGGTGAGGTGGCCGTGCAGCTGGCGATGGCGCACGCCAAGGGCCGGCAGTGTGGCCCCGCCGTCGCGCACGTCCAGGAACCCGCTCAGCTCCGGCGCGTCCCACGTCCCCTCGACGCCGAAGTCGAAGGTCACGCGGCCCTCGGTATCCCGGATGAGGGGCGAGACCGCGGAGAAGAGGCCCATGTCCACGTCGTCGGCCCGGGCGCGTACGGACAGCCGGCCCGGCAGCCGGCGCCGCTCCAGGGCGCGGAAGGACAGATCGTACGGGAGTGTCAGCGCGATGCCCACGATCTGCGTCCCGCCCCGCCACGTGCTGATCTGTCCCGTCACCCGCTGGTCGCTGTAATGGAGGGCGCCGTCGAGCTGGGGCGTGCGGTACTCGTTGAACACGGCGTCGCGCAGGCCGAACTGGAGCACCACGACGGGCGCGGCCGCCGTCCCGCTCACCGTGGCCGTGCCCGACAGCTCGCCCGAGGCGGAGCGCGGATCGAACTGCAGAAGCGCCCACAGATCCGCCATCTGCACGCCCTCGACGTTCACGTCCAGCGAATCCGCCTCCCGGCCGGGCAGACCGCCGGTGACCGTGATCACGCCCCGCCCATCGGTGGTCGCGAGGCGCGCCTCCTGGAACCGCGCGGACCGGGATGTCACGGCGACGCGCGCGCCGGGGGTGATCCGCCACTCGCTGTCGGCCGTTCGCAGGACGAGGGAATCCACGGCGACCCGGGCCGTGTCGCCCAGCAGCATCCATCCGCCCGTCCGGAAACCCGCCGCCGCCCCGATGGCGCCGCTGCCGAGCCAGCGGAGGGAGTCGCGGGTGCCCTGAACCGCCGCGCGGAGCGCCGTGAAGCGGCGCTCGCCACGCTCGATCATCCGGATCTGGCCCTGGGCATCAAGACGCCCGCCGTCGGCCATCTCCCACCGACCGGCGGTGCGGAGATCCCGCAGCACCGACCGATCCACGCGCAGCTCGGGCGCGTGCGCTTCCCACGAAATCGTGGGGCGCTCGATCGAGCCCGACACGACCACCCGGCCCTCCGCCTCTCCGCCGAGCGTATCCGCCCCGACCAGCAGCGTCCCGCCGAGACGCTCGAGCAACGGCTGGAGCACCGAGACCGCCTCGGCCCGCATGCCCAGCACGAGTGAATCACCCGCTGCCCCGGAAAGCGCCAGGCGCCCCGCCCCAGTGAGGGCCGCGCCCAGGAGCGCGGCGCGCAGCGAATCCACGACGAGCACGCCGGCCTCGACCCGCAGCGCGGCCGACGCCCCGTCCACGCGGGTGCCGCCCAGCCGCGAGCGC
>Ga0214471_10002749_pt1 | contig 13771 bp, 11 predicted proteins | sample RVTome_5_FD_207665 | JGI IMG/M metagenome (GOLD analysis project Ga0214471, IMG submission 207665) | Soil microbial communities from uranium-contaminated site in the Upper Colorado River Basin, Wyoming, United States - RVT142D155 | ecosystem: Environmental > Terrestrial > Soil > Contaminated >...
ACGTGGCGCGCGCACTGGCGCTCGCCATCGTCGAGGACGGCGAGGGCGCCACCAAGATTCTCGAAATCCACGTCACGGGGGCGGCCACGGAGTCGGCGGCGCGCGAGGTCGGCCGAGCCATTGCCCGCTCGACGCTCGTCAAGACCGCGCTGTACGGTGCGGACCCCAACTGGGGTCGCGTGCTGGCCGCGGCCGGAGCCGCCGGTGTTCCGTTGGCCGTGGACCGCCTGAGTCTCGCGGCCCAGGGAGACGGCGCGGAGGCGGAGGAGTGGCTCGCCCTCGCCGTCGGCGGGGCGACGGCCGAGCCCGATCTCGCACGAGCCCGGGAGATCTTCGCCCAGCCGCGGGTTCGCCTGCGGCTCGATCTCGGCATCGGCCGGGCTGAGTCGGTGGTCTGGACCTGCGACTTGTCGCCTGAGTACGTCAAGATCAACGCGGATTACACGTCCTAGCTACCGCCGGTTCAGCGCTTCCCGCGCCACCACGAGGTAGCTCGCCGCTCGTATGCCTTCGTCCTTCACGACGCCGGCGAACGCGGCGAGCGTCGCCTCCGCCCGACGCGCGTAGCGGCCCTCGCCCGTCGCTTCGGCCAGTCGCAGCAGCACGTGCGCCGCCCAGGCGTTGGCGCCGGGGAGGACATCGTCGAGCACCTGCTTCGTCCGCTCGGCCAGCGCCGGCGCGGCCGGGTCCGGCTGCACCGAGTCGAAGTAGCCACCGAGCGGGTCGGCGAAGTCCCGTTCCAGAACGGCGGCGAGATCCTGCGCGACGTCGAGATACCGCCGGTCGCCGAACACCTCGTACGCCGCGAGGCAAGCCCCTGCCACCTGAACCTGGTCCTGCAGCAGTCCGGTGATGGATCCGACCACGGCGTGTCGCACGCCGTGGTCGGGGGCGAATACCCGCTCGAGGAGCCGGTCCAGCGCTGCTCGCGCCGCCTCAACGGCGACCGTGTCCCCCAGCGCCCACGCCCCTTCAATCACCGTTTCGATCACGTACGCGTGGCGATCCGCGAACACCGGACGATCGTCCGTCGCCAGGCGCCGGCTCAGCGCGCGCGCCAGGTCGCGTCCGGCGTTCCGCAGGGCGGGCTGGGCGGTCAATGCCCAGGCCGAGGCGATGTTGCGCAGCGCCAGCGCCCGCACCATCTCGGGCGACGATTCGACTCCAGCGCGCCCCGCAGGGAGCGAGCCCACGAGCATCTCCAGTGCTGCACTGGCGACCCGCAGCGCCAGCGTGTCGCCCGACCGACGGTACTCCGAAAAGAGCAGCCCCACCGCCTGCCCGAACGGGACCGTCCACAAGAGCTCCGGGACGCGCAGCCCGACGTCGAGGCGCCGCGTCACCACGGCGATCTCCGCATCCACGAGCTCGGCCTGCACCATACCGTGGGACGCGGCAGCGCTCTTCGGTCCGGCGAGCTGGCGGACGAGCGCGGCGTGGCGGCGCAGCGTCGCGCGCTGCTCGCGGTAGCTCCTCGCCACCTCGGGCAGGATCTGCCGGAGCCCCCGCCCGGTCACAGGGTCGTCCTTGGGGAAGTACGTGCCGCCAAAGAAAGGCGACCCGTCAGGCATCAGGAACAGCGTGACGGGGTAGCCGCGCAGCCCGGCAAGCGACTGGAGGGCGGGCTGATAGCGACGCGCGACATCGGGACGCTCGTCGCGGTCCACGCGCACCGCGACGAAGAGTGAATCGATCAGGGCGCCGAGCGACGGATCGCCGTACGACTCACGGTCCATGCGGGCGCACCAGCCGCAGTCGTCGGCACCGATATAGAGGAGGATGGGGCGGTCCAGCCGCGCCGCGATGGCGAACGCCTCCCGGCCCCACGGCTGCCAGCCCACTGGTTGCCGGGCGGCCCGCGTGAGGTACGCAGTGCCCGATTGCGCCATTCGGTTGCTGAGCGACCCACGCTCCGCCGCGCAGGCGAGGGCGGCGGCGAAAAAGAAGACCAGGGGGGAGCGCACGGCGGGTGGAAGATACCCGCCGGGGAGTTATCGTTCCCGTCATGACCCCGGTTACAATCACTCCCAAGGCCAATGGCCCGCTGATTGTCGATGGGCCCTGCCGTATCGTAGCTCCGGATGGAACGGAGCTCCCCGTACCACCCCGGAAAGACGGCAAACCGGCGCAAGTCGTTGTGCTGTGCCGCTGTGGGGGCTCCGCCACCAAGCCGTTCTGTGACGGAACTCACAAGCGGAATGGCTTTACCGATGCGCCGCCCGGGCCCTCGGCTCCCACGATTTGAGGCAGGGGTGTTATGTTGTGACCCGAATTCGGGCGGCCTTCCCGCCGTCCCGGCATCCAGGTCCCTGCCCCTTAACGGAGGAGTGACATGGCGAAGGGAAAGACCCCGATGGCCGCTGACGAAGGCTACTGCGTGAAGTGCAAGGCGAAGCGGAAAATCGCGCAGGCCAAAGAGGTCAAGATGGCGAATGGCCGCCCGGCGCTGAAGGGCGTTTGCCCGGTGTGCGGCACAGGGATGTTCAAGATCTTGCCGCCCAAGTAAAGCGCCAACAGCCACCGCCCCTGATCCGATAGCTCTGGTCCCCGGCCCAGCCGGGGACGCTTTTTTACCGTCCCACGACGCGGCTTCCATCTCCCTGATACACGTACCGAAACGTGACGCAGGCGGTCCCCACGACGGCGCAGTAGTAGTTCAGGATCTCGAATTTGGCGTATTGTCCGGCGCTCGTGCGCAGCGCGTATACGTGCCCCTTGGACCGCAGGAGGTGCGTGAGGTAGCTGTAGTCGTACCACTTGCCTACGGCCGGATGGGACGTGTCGCCCGCGGCGAGCGCCACGATGTAGCCGGACTCGGGCAGGTCCGACACCGAGTCGAACGGGACGGCTCCCAGATCCAGGATGCTGGTTCCGGCGGCGGCCATCACGTGCGTTCGGCGGAAGGCGATGTCCCAGCGCCCCGAATCCACGACGGAGCTGCGCGAGAAATCGAACCGTCGCCAACGGTCCGGTATCGACGCGTCGATGGTGTACGTGACGGGGCCGGCGAGCGAGTCGCCCACCAGGACCGGCGCGGCGACGTTCGGCGTGTAGGGGGGGAACTCGGGCTCGGTGAACGAGCCGATGAGCAACGATCCCATGAGGAGCAAGAACGCGACGCCGAGCACCAGCACCAGGATGGGCGGGCGGGGGGGGCGGGAGGGGCGGGGGGGGCGGCTCACGGCTCGGTCATGAACGGATAGGTGAAATCGGTCGGGGGAACGAAGTTCTCCTTCATCGACCTGGCGGACACCCAGCGGATGAGGTTGAGGTACGACCCGGCCTTGTCGTTGGTGCCGCTGGCACGCGCTCCGCCGAACGGCTGTTGACCTACCACGGCGCCGGTGGGTTTGTCGTTCACGTAGAAGTTGCCCGCCGCGAACCGGAGCGCCGCGCGCGCCTGTTCCACGGCCTGCCGCTCGCGCGCGAAGATCGCGCCCGTGAGGGCGTAGGGCGACGTCTCGTCCACGAGCCGCAATGTCTCGTCGAACCGCTTCGCGGGATAGACGTACACGCTCAGGACCGGTCCAAAGATCTCCTCGCACATCGTGAGGGCCTTCGGATCGTCCGTCTGCAGCAGCGTCGGCTGAACGAACCATCCGTCCCGATCGTCCGTCCCACCCCCGAAGACGATCCTGCTCTTCGCGTCCGCCTTGGCGGTTTCGATGTAGCCCCTGATCTTTTCGAACGCTTTCCGATCGATCACGGCGCCCATGAAGCTCCGGAAGTCCGCCGGGTCACCGACCTTGACGCGCTCCAGCATGGCGAGCACGCGCTCTTTCACGGCCGGCCAGATCGCGTCCGGGATGTACGCCCGCGACGCCGCGCTGCACTTCTGGCCCTGGTATTCATAGGCGCCGCGGACCATCGCAGCGGCGAGCGCATCCACATCGGCGCTCGCGTGCGCCACGATGAAGTCCTTGCCACCAGTCTCACCCACCAGGCGCGGGTAGTCCGCGTAGGTCGACAGGTTCGTCGCGACCTGGCGCCAGAGGGACTGGAACACCTCGGTGGAGCCGGTGAAGTGAACCCCGCCCAGGTGGCGGTGGGCGAGCGTCACGCGAGTGACTTCCGACGCCGGACCGGGCACGAAGTTGACGACCCCTGGCGGCAGGCCCGCCTCTTCGAGGACCTTCATGAGGAAGTAATTCGAGTACGCCGCGGTGGCGGCCGGTTTCCACACGACCGTCGTGCCCATGATGGCGGGCGACGTGGAGAGGTTGCCGCCGATCGACGTGAAGTTGAACGGCGTCACGGCGTAGACGAAGCCCTCGAGCGGGCGGTACTCCATGGTGTTCCAGACGCCGGGTGCCGAGACCGGCTGCTGGGCGTACAGCCACTCGGCGTAATGGACGTTGAAGCGCCAGAAGTCGATGAGCTCGCACGCCGCATCGATTTCGGCCTGATGCGCCGTCTTCGATTGCCCCAACATCGTGGCCGCATTGACCGCCGCGCGGTGTTTGCCGGCGAGCAGGTCCGCCGCCTTGAGGAACACCGCCGCCCGCCGCTCGAAAGTCCATGTCGACCAGTCACGCCATGCCTCTCGCGCCGCCGCGATCGCCTGCTCCACCTCCGCCGCCCCCGCCTGGTGCACCGTGGCCAGCACGTGCCGATGGCAGTGTGGCATCACGGCGTCGACGGTCTTGTCGGTGTGGATCTCGCGTCCGCCGATCACGAGAGGAATCTCGATCCGGCGAGAGAAGAGATCCTTGACCAGTCCCTTGAGCCGGTCTCGCTCTGGCGTGCCGGGAGCGTACGAGAGAACGGGTTCGTTGACCGGGGGCGGGACGTGGGGAATGGAGTTCATGGGCGGAATCTAAACAGTCAGGCTGACGGCTGTTTTGGGAACCGACCGGCGTTTATTTCAATTGACATGACCCTCGATCCGCGCACCCGCATCGGCCACGTCCACTTGACGGTCTCGGACCTGGACCGGGCGATGACTTTCTATCGTGACGTGTTGGGCTTCGAGGTCACCGCCCGGTACGGCCCCGATGCCGTGTTCCTGTCGGCCGGCGGCTACCACCACCACATCGGCCTCAACACCTGGGCCGGGCGAGGGGCGCCCCAGCCGGCGCGGGGGACTACGGGACTCTACCACTTCGCGATTCTGTATCCGGATCGCCCGGCGCTGGCCGCGGCGGTGCGACGAGTGCTGGAGCACGGCGTGCGGATCGAGGGCGCCGCGGATCACGGGGTGAGCGAGGCGGTGTATCTGCGCGATCCCGACGGTAACGGTGTGGAGCTTTACCGGGATCGACCTCCGGCGGATTGGCAGCGTGGTGCCGACGGGATGGTGGTGATGGACACCAGGCCCTTGGACCTCGAGGGTTTGTTGCGGGAGGCACCACCGGACCAGGCCTAGTCCGCGGGTTCGCTCCGGCGCTGCGGGGGAACCGGCAGCGTCACGGTGAACTGGGTGCCGCGCCCCGGGTGCGACTCGACGCTCACTTCACCGCCGAACTTCGTGGCGACGCGCCGTACCACGGCCAACCCCATTCCGCTGCCTTTGCCGAACTCCTTCGTGGTGAAGCCCGGGTCGAAGATGCGGTGCAGGTCCTCGGCCCGAATGCCCACCCCGCGATCCCGGACCACCAGCTGGGCCCGGTCCTCCGTGCGCGCCAGCCGTACCTCGATCGGCTCCGAGCGGCCTGCCGCGGCATCGGCGGCGTTGCGCAGCAGGTTGACCAGCAGATCGAACAGGTCGTTCGGGTCACCCCTGAGGTAGAGCGCTTCGAGCGGCGCGTCCACGACGACCGTCAGACTGCGCTGGCGCAGCAGCGGGTGCTCGAGGGCGAGGCACGACCGCAGTACGCGAACCGCGTCGAAGCGCTCGCGCCGGTCGTGGGTAGTGCGAGCCCGGTCCTGAATCGCGCGCAAGAAGGTCGCGGCGCGGTCCACGTCGTCGAGTACCAGACCCAGGTCTTCGACCAGAGGCCGGGTCCGCTCCGACGCGACATCGTTCCACGTTGCCACCGTTTCCATGACGAGCTGGAGCGCGGCTTGCGCGGCCGCCAAGGGATTGCTGGCCTCGTGCGCGAGCATCGCGGGGACGTGTGCCGCATCGGCCGCGAGGCCGTGCGGCTCCGCGGCGCCGAGGCCGAGACACAGTCCGGTGAGCTCGAGCGTCATGCGCTCGCGACTCCGCCGCTCCTGGCCGCCGGGCGGAGGAGCGGGCACGCGCGATCGCACCGGCGCCACCACCCAGGGCCCATCCGCCCACGCCCGACTGCCCAGCCATCTGGTCCCCGCCGCGACGGGAATGCGCCATCGATCGATGGTGGAGTAGAGATCCATGCCGGGGGTTGGCGGCGTTTCGTCGGGGTGGCTCGAGGCGCGCGGCTCCAGCCGGTTCGTGGCCAGCGCCTCCCACAAGGTTACCGGTCGACCGCCCAATGCCACACTGGCCTGGCGCAGGATTTCCTGCAACACGGGTCCTCCCGCGCGGCAGCGCGTGGTAACGAGAGTGGGGCGCGTCCTAGGTTGTGGGTCAGGGCCCGGCGAGTCAAGTAACCAAGGCTCCAGGCGGGGGTATGCTACCTCCCATGCGTCAACCCTCACTCGGAGGCCGTCATGACTCTGCTTCGTCTGCCCCTGCTGGGGATTCTCATCGTGACCATCGGTTTGGCTTGCGGTGACGGCGGCGGCCCGCAAAGCACCATCGCCGTCGCGAAAGCCAACCCCAGTGGCGACGCCCAAACCGATACTGTGCTGGAAACCCTGCCCCTCCCCTACCGAGTCCTCGTCACGCGCGACGGCGCCCCAGCCCCCGGGGTGATGGTGACCTGGTCCGTGCCCGCAGGTCAGGGATCGGTGTCCTTGACGAGCACGACCACCGGGGCGGACGGGATCACCTTCGTGACTCGTACGCTGGGTCCCACCGCCGGGCCGCAAACGGCTCAAGCGTCGACCTCAGGAGCCGCCGCGGCGTCTTTCTCCGCCACGGCGACGGCTGGCAACGCCGCGGTCCTCGAGATCGCGAGCGGGACCCCGCGCACCGGGGCGGTCAATGGGTCGCTCGTCCACAGCGTGCGCGCCGAAGACGCTCACGGCAACCCGAAGCAGAGCGTCATGGTCGCCTGGGCGGTGCACGAAGGAAGCGGGTCGCTCACGCCCGCGCAGAACGCGACGGGCGCGAATGGAGTCGCTTCGAGCACCCGATCGCTCGGCGCGACCCCCGGGACGTATACCGATACCGCGACGGCGACCGGTCTCACTGGCTCGCCGGCTCGCTTCACGGTCGAGGCCGTCGTCCCGCCGACGACCGCCACGGTCACCGTGGCGGACAACAGCTTCACGCCCGCCGAGGTCCTTGTCGCTCTGAACGGGACCGTGACGTGGTCATGGGGGACCGGTGTCGCGATCCACAACGTCACGTTCGTGACGGCCGGCTCGCCCAACGGCATCGCCAACCGCACCACGGGATCGGACTCCCGGACCTTCACCTCGTCGGGGACGTTCAACTATTCGTGCACCAACCATCCTGGAATGAACGGGTCCATCGTCGTGCCGTGACCTGAGGCCGCATTGACACACGAGGCGGGGGCGCGTAGCGTCCCCGCCTCGTCTTTCTCACCGAGGCCTCCCATGGCCATACCGCTCGAGCCGCGCCCGTCCGCTGGGCGCTCCCTCATCCGACCGCCCGTCGCCCTGTATCTCAGCGCCGCAGCCCTCGTGGCCGCGCTGGCGATCGGGGTCGTGCTGATCCAGTCATTGCGCCGCGCCGCCGACGCGGCCCGGCGTGGTGGTCAGACGTCGGCGACGCTGCAGCAGTACAACGCCGCGCTGGAAGTCTGGCGCGAGATGCAGGCGGGCCGCGACCCGCTGTTGCGGCGCCCGCAGGTGGACGAGCTGCGCGACTCGATACGGGCGGCGCTCACGGTCCAGTTCCGGGAGTACCGGGCCGAGCTGCCCGCGGGGAAGGACCAGGCCCTGGTGAACGCCGTGCTGGACGGTCTGCGCTCGGTCGAAGTGGGACTCACCGACCAGGCGCGCCGCGCGATCATCATGCTGCTGGCGCGGCAGACCAACCTGCTGTTCGTTGCGGCGGAGGCATCGCAGCGCGCGGTGCACTACGCGGCGGTCCTGCTCGCGCTGACCGCCATCGCCACGGGTCTCCTGATCGTGCCGATAGCCCGCGGCGCCCGAGCGCCTTGACACTCCCCGCCGCGGGGGTCAGTATCGCCCAGACGGAGCCTTAACCCACCCGGAGGCATTGCGATGCGATCTTACCGCCTGGTTCGCCTGCTAGCAGTACTGATGGCTGCGCCTCTCGTGCTCGCGGCGCAGGAGACGGGAACCGTGCGCGGCCGCGTGACCGACGCGGCCAGCGGCCAGGCGGTGTCGGACGCGCGCCTGACCATCGAGGGCACGAGCGTCGCCACGACGTCCCGCGGCAACGGGGAGTATGTGTTTGCGGCGGTCCCGACCGGTCGTCACGTCCTCGTCGCCCGTCGGGTGGGCTACGCCCCGGCGCGCCGCGAGGTGGAGGTCGCCGCGGGCCAGACCGTCACGGCGGATTTCGGTTTGCGCGCCGCCGCGGTGGCGTTGGACGAGGTCGTGGTGAGCGGGGTCGGCGCGCCCGCGGAGAAGCGGGTGGTGGGCAATACGATCGAGGTGGTGGACGGCGCCGCCATCGCCGACGCCGCGGGAGCCACGGCGATCGATGCGGCCCTGCAGGGTCGCGTGGCGGGCGCCTGGATCTCGCAGAACAGCGGCATTCCCGGTGGCGGCGTGAGCATCCGACTGCGCGGCACCAACTCGATCCTGGGCGGTGCGGAGCCGCTGTACGTGGTGGACGGCGTGATCGTGGACAACTCGGCCGACGCATTGATCAGCATCAGCGCGAACGCGTCGGGCGGGGGCCGCGGGAACTCGGCGCTGACCAATCGTCTCGGGGACATTTCGCCCGAGGACATCGACCGGATCGAAGTGCTCAAGGGGGCGGCGGCCGCCGCTCTGTACGGCTCCCGCGCTAACAACGGCGTGATCCAGATCTTCACGCGGCGCGGCCGGTCGGGGCGGCCACGCGTGACGGCGAGCACGGACGTGGGGTTAAGCTCGACGCCCAATCGGTACGAGCTGAACATGTCGCCCAACGCAGGATGGACCGACTCGATCTACTTCCGTAAGGCAGTGGGCTCGCCCGTGCAGCGCTACGACATCCAGGACGACGTCTTTCGTACGGCTCTCTCGGCCACGACCGCTCTGGCCCTCTCGGGCGGAAGCGGGGGAACGTCGTACTACCTGTCTGGGAGCCGGTCCGACGCGGAGGGCATCGTTCGCCCCCAGACCTACGAGCGCACGAACGTGCACGGCTCGTTTACGCAGGAGCTCAGTCCCCGGCTCCGCGTCACGGCCACCGGCAGCTACATCCAATCGCGCCAGGAGCTGATTCCGGAAGGCGAGCAAACGCAGGGTCTGCTGACGGCGATCGTCTTCACGCCGACGACGTTCAATCCGGCGTTCAACGACACGCTGGGTATCTATCCCTACAATCCCGTGCTCGGACCTAACCCGTTCACGGTGTTAGAGCAGTTCGAGGCACCGGAAGCCGTTACGCGCTTCGTCGGCGGCGTGGAGGCAACATACCAGCCCAACACCGACATCACTGTGCGGTACCTTCTCGGATTGGACGACTACCGGCAAGAGGCCAAGTACCTCCAGCCACCGCTCTCCACCGGCGCGACGTTCCTCGGCTCGATTCAGAACCCGTTGCGCATGTCCCGTCAGATGAACCACGACCTGACCGCAACACACTCTGCTCAGCTGAGCCCGCTGATGGGGGCCAGCACGACCCTCGGGTTCCGTTACGCAACGGATTTCGTCAACGAAGTCCGCGCGGCCGCATCCAACCTGCCGCCCGGTCAAGAGCTGGTGGGCGGGGCGGTCCAGACGGCGACCCAGGGCGTGACCGAGTTCCGCACGGTGGGCGGCTTCGCGGAAGAGCGCGTGAGCTTCTCGGATCGCCTGTTCGTGAACGCCGGCGTGAACTACGAGGCCTCCTCCGCCTTCGGAGCCGATCGTCGCTGGCAGTTGTTCCCGCGGGTGAGCGCGTCGTACTTGCTGCACGACGCCCCGTTCTTCGGGGAAAGCGCGCTCGGCAACACCGTCAGCACGCTGCGACTGCGCGCGGCGTACGGTCAGACGGGCGGCCAACCGCCGAGCGCGTACACGCGGTTCGAGAACTACATCCCCGTCTCCTACGCCGGTAAACCGGGGCTGGTGGCCAGCGTGACGGCCGGCAATGGCGAGCTGAAACCTGAGCGGCAACGGGAGATCGAGGGCGGATTCGACCTCGGGTTCCTCGAGGACCGCGCGCTGGTCGAGTTCAGCTATTACCACAAGCGGACGTTCGATTTGGTCCTGGGCGTTCCGCAGCCACCGAGCACGGGCGTCACGACCCGGCTGGAGAACGTGGGCGAGCTGACCAACCGGGGCTGGGAGCTGGCCGTGTCCACGGTGAACGTGAATCGGCCCGGGATTGGATGGCGCAGCAGGCTGTCGCTAAGCCACAACAAGAACCGTGTCGAGAAGCTCGTCACCAGCGGCGACACCCTGGTGTTCGGGTACCTCAATGCCGTGACCGAGGGCCAGCCGATCGGCGCCTTCTTCGGGGGCTTCTATCTGCGGAACCCCGACGGCAGTATCGCTTACGCGCCAGTGACGGTGCCGGTCTTCGGGTCGGTCATGCTCCCGCGGCGCGCCCTTGACACCCTTCCCGACGGCAGCATCGTGGGACGGAGCAAGATCATTGGTGACCCGAACCCCGACCTGATCGCGTCGCTTCTCAACACGTTCGACGTCGGGCGTCACGTGCAGGTCAGCGTCCTGCTCGACGGGCGCTTCGGCAACGACGTCGCCAATTTCACGCGCCGCATCACCGAGCTCTTCGGGGTCGACAAGGTCGTCGAACGGGAGATCAGTGGCGACACGATTCCGCGGACGTTTTCGTTGAACCCCGCAGGCCGCAGCCTGATCTACGAGGAGTACATCGAGGACGGCAGCTACGTGAAGCTGCGGGAAGTCGCTCTGCGGATTCGCTTCGAGCGGCCGTTCGGAGGCCTGCTCGATGCGGAGACGATGGACCTGCGTTTGGCGGGTCGGAATCTCGTGACGTGGACGAGCTACGGCGGCCTGGACCCGGAGATCAACCTGTTCTCCGGCAACACGGTGGCCCGGGGGGTCGATTTCGCCAATACGCCAAACCCCCGCACGTTCACCTTCGGTATCCACTTCACGTTTTGAGGACGCGACCCATGACGCGCCATCCTCTCGCCGCGCTTCGCGCGCTACCGCTGGCCGCTCTCCTCATGCTGGCCTGCGATCTAGACCTTCAAAACCCCAACGCCCCGACCGAAGACGAGGCGTTTTCCACCATCGAAGGCGTCATCGCCGTTGCGGTGGGCATGCAGGGACAATACGCGGAGATGGTGGAGGACTACGTGCTCACGTCGTCCCTCGTTACCGACGAGTGGGGGACCCGCACGCGTTCCCTGATTTCGTATCAGTCCCTCGTGACGGGACAAAACTTTTCCGAGACGTACGGGGTGGTCCAGGCGCCCTGGGCCGGCGCCTACCGGGTGGTCAAGTCGGCCAACAGCCTGGTCGAGCGGGCGCCACAGCTCGGGCTCGGTCCCGGGCTCGAAACGGGTATCGTCTCGCTGGCCCGCATCTTCAAGGCCATGGCGCTCGGAACGCTCATCATGCAGTACGACGCGGTGCCGATCGACAATAGCGTACCCGGGCCCGTCCCGCAGCCGCGTGCGGTCGTGCTCGATACGATCCTCACGTTGCTCGAGCGCGCCCGCACCGATCTCCGCACGGTCACGGACGCCGAGCTCGCCGGGTTCAACACCCGCGTGCTCGGCGCCGGGTTAAGCCTGCGCAACACGGTCCACGCCATGCTCGCGCGCCACTACCTGATCGACGGCCAGTACCAGAACGCCGCCGACGCGGTCGACAGCGTGAACCTGGGCGTACTGTCCGTGTTCAGGTACGTGGCTCCCAACTCGAACCCGATCTACGGCCTCGCGATCGGGTTGCTCTACGTCGCGCCGCTGCGCAGCTTCGTCACGCAGGCGGAGGCGGGCGACCGCCGCCCGAACTACTGGGCGGATACACTCCTGGCCAACTCGTTCGTCGGCAACCCGGACTCAGTTCTCCAGCCGCTGCGGAAGTACGCGGGGCAGTTCGACGATTATCCCGCGTACCTGCCGGACGAGATGCGGCTGATCAAGGCCGAGGCACTCACCAGGCTCGCCCAGTACGCTGCCGCGGCCGCGCTGGTCAATACGGTACGCACGCAGACGACCTCCTCACTCGACGAGCCCGTGGCCGGCCTCCCCGCCATCGCCGACGCGTTGCTCGACTCCGAGCCTGAGCTCCTCGCGCAAATCGCCTACGAGCGGCGCTACGAGCTGTACATGCAGGGAATGCGGTGGGAGGACACTCGGCGCCTTGGAGCGGCGATCACGACGACACCGATCCTGGCGTTTCTGCCGATCCCGTCCCAGGAGTGCACGACGAACCCCAGCGCCGGTTGCTAGTCCCTACCCCCCTCGGCCCGGAGCACGTCCCAGATCCGTTCGTCCTCCGGGCCGAGCACCCAGGCCGAAAACCCCCGCAGCCGCTTCTCCCGAGCCAGCGCCAGCTTGGCCCGGAAGCTCCGCTCGTCCTCGAGGAACAGCCACTCGAACGTGCCGCCGTTCTCGTAGTAGCCCCAGGTCACCGCCTGCATCGAGTCCCACTGCAGCCGCGCCCCGTTGCGCTCGGCCAGTCCGTTGCCCCACGTCCAGGTGACCGTTTGCGACCAGGAGCGCGCCCGCTCGGGGATGGACGCGTCGTAGCGTGTGAACCAGTGCTCGCCCCAGAGGGGGATTCCCAGGGACAGCTTCCCGGGCGGCACGGACTTCAGGAAATGATCCACCACCTCCCGCATCCAGGGGAGCCCCGCTTGCGGCCCCGGCGGCGTCCGTCGCGTATGCTGTGAGTAGGACATGATCGAGATGAAATCTCCCGCGCGGGCGAGCGCGGCGAGATCGTACGCCTCGCGCCAGCTCTCGTAGAGAAACCTGTGGTACCCGGACGGACCCGCGAACTCTTCCGGCCTGTGGACCACCGCGACGGACGTCGCGCAAGCCGCAACGCGCAACGCCTTCGCCGTTTCGCCGTACCACGCAGTGAACAGGTGCTTGTCCTGCACGTTGATGTTCTCGATGTCGAACTGGATCCCCCAGTACCCGTGGTCCCGGCACAGCTGCGCCATGGTGCGCGTAGCCCGGTTCCGCGCCGCGGTGTCGGCGAGCAGCCGGCGCAGCGACGGGCCGTGAAACCCTTCGTTCACCACCAGTGGCATGACGCGCACGTTGTGGCGCTTCGCGAGCTCGAGAACCCGACGGTCAAGCTCACCCCAGACGATGCCCAGGCTGTCCACGGTGAACACCTGCGGCGCGAGCACCGAGATTTGATCGATGTGTTTCGTCAGAGAGCTGTAGCTCGCCTCGTTATCCACATAATAGAAGAGTCGCTCGTTCCGTTGCGCCCTTGCTGCGGGCACGAGCGTCCCGAGCGCCACCGCCACCGCCGCGACATGCCTCATGACACGCCTCCGTTCGACGCCGTGAGTTTGGAAGAGAGCGTTCGACTTCTTATCTTTGGTCCGATGCCTCCTCCCCGCAACACGGCCGTCGGTCCGTCCGGCCGCGCCGGGACCGTGCGGACCGTGGAAGGCGCTCGTGAGCGCGAGCGGCTCCGCACCATCGTTGTGGCC
>Ga0214471_10002750_pt1 | contig 13766 bp, 10 predicted proteins | sample RVTome_5_FD_207665 | JGI IMG/M metagenome (GOLD analysis project Ga0214471, IMG submission 207665) | Soil microbial communities from uranium-contaminated site in the Upper Colorado River Basin, Wyoming, United States - RVT142D155 | ecosystem: Environmental > Terrestrial > Soil > Contaminated >...
GTCGGCTCGTCATTCAGGGCCTTGGCGAAACTGATGCTCAAGGGCCCGACCGGTGAGTACCAATTAAACGCCAAACCGGCCGAATAACGCAATTCCCCCAGATCGACCTTCCCGTCGTAGCGCAGCCCGCCGCCGTCGAAAATGTCGTTCTTGGGGTAGACCATGCCGGCGTCGACGAACACGCTGAATCGCATCGATTTATTGTCGGTCGCGGTGCCCGGCACCGGGAACAGGAATTCGATATTGCCGAGCACCCGGGCGTTGCCGCCGATCGGCAGGGTCGGATCGGGTCCGCCGATGTCCACCGGCCCGAGCGTCCGCGACCGGTAACCGCGCACGGTATTGCTGCCGCCGGCGAAGAAATTCTTGTAGAACGGCAGATCCGCGGTGTCGCCGTAGCCGTCGCCGTAACCGAGCTCGCCCTTGACCTTCAAGGTGTATCGCTTGCCCAGCGGGTAGTACAGCGCGGCCAGATAGGTCAGCCGGTAGTACTCCAGGTCGCTGTCCGGGATCGATGCCTCCAGGCCGAGCCGTTGCACCGTGCCCTTGCCCGGGAAGATCGGGCTGTCGAGGGTGTCGCGCGCCCAGCCGAACGTGACCCGGAACAGGGAATTGTCCTCGGTGTACCGGTCGACGAAATCCCTTGCGACCTTGGCGCTGAACTCGTTGAGCGACAGCGAGATCTTCTCCCAGGCGAGCCCGACGCTGACCGTGCGCGCCTCGCTGATCGGGATGCCGTAGAGCACGCCCACGCCGGCGGTATCGGAGCTGTAGGCCGCGATGTTGGCCTCGGCCGCGTCGGTCTGGGTCGAATAGAGGTTGAAGCTGCGGCTCACCCCGTCGGGCGTATAATAAGGATTCGTATATCCGATGTTGAAGTGCTTGTTCAGGCTGCTGGTGTCGACGCTGACGCCGAGCTCCTTGCCGGTGCCGAACAGGTTCTTGAAGGTGACGCTGGCGTTGAGCAGCAGGCCGTCGAGATCGGAATAACCGATGCCGGCGAGGAAGTTGTTCACCAGGCGCTCCTTCACGTCGATGTTGACATCGACCTGGTCGGGCGATCCCGCCACCGCCGGCGTCTCGACGTTGACGTCGTCGAAGAAGCCGAGTCGCTGCAGGCGCTCGCGCGAGCGCTGCACCTTGGTGGTCGAGAACCAACCGCCCTCGAACTGGCGCATTTCACGGCGCAGCACCTCGTCGTCGGTGTTGCTGTTGCCGGTGAAGCTGATGCGCCGCACGTAGACGCGCTGACCCGGATCGACGAAGAACGTGAACGCCACGGTGCTCGCCTCGCGATCGATGTCGGGCACGGGATTGACGTTGGCGAAGGCGTAACCGTCGCTGCCGAGGCGGTCGGTGATGCGCTTGACGCTCTCGGTCACTTCCTGGCGCGAAAAGGTGTCGCCCGGCGCGATGCTGACCAGCGCCTTCAGTTCCTCTTCCGCCACCGGCAGGCGCCCGGCGAGCTTGTAGCCGGTGACGGTGAAGCGCTCACCCTCGCTGACATTGACGGTGATGTAAATCTGCTGCTTGTCGGGCGTGATCGAGACCTGGGTGGACTCCACGTTGAACTCGAGATAACCCTGGTTCTGGTAGAAGTTGCGCAGGTTCTCGAGGTCGGCGGCGATCTGCTGCTTGGAGTACTGATCGCTCTTGGTGAAGAAGCTGAACAGCTTCGTGATGCTGAGCTTGAACGTGTTGCGCAGCTGCTTGTCCGTGAATGCCTTGTTGCCGGTGATGGCGATGCCCTTGATTTTGGCGACCTTGCCCTCGGCGACGTCGATCCGGATCGCCACGCGATTGCGCTCGAGCGGCGTGACCGTGGTCTTGACCTGGACCGCGTAGCGGCCGCGGCTGAAATACTGGCGCTTGAGCTCCTGCTCGGTCTTGTCGAGGATCGAGCTGTCGAGCACGCGGCCCTCGGCGAGCCCGACCTCCTTGAGGCCCTTCTTGAGGGTGTCCTCGTCGATCTCCTTGGTGCCGCTGATCTTGATGCTGTCGATGGAGGGGCGCTCCTCGACATGGACGATCAGGGTCTCGCCGCTGCGCTCCAGCCGCACGTCCTTGAAGAAACCGGTCTTGAAGAGCGCGCGGATCGCGTCGCGCGCGCCATCCTCGGTCAGCGTGTCGCCGACCTTGACGGGCAGATAGTTGAACACCGTGCCGGCCGCGATGCGCTGCAGGCCGTTGACCCGGATGTCCCGCACCACGAAGGATTCGATGGCGTACGCCGGCCGCAGGCACAGCGCGCACAACAGCAGCGCCCAAACCGTCTTTTTCATTATGATTGTGTCATGCTCGACGTCGTGGTATTCGGGAGTCTACGGCGCTACTGCAGGAGTCGCGCGAAGTCGTTATAGAACGCCAGGGCCATGAGCGTGAGCAGCATTGCGATGCCGAGCTGCTGGCCCCACTGCATGGCGCGGTCCGACAGCGGGCTGCCCTTGACCGCCTCGATCAGGTAAGTCAGCAGATGGCCGCCATCGAGGATCGGTATCGGCAGCAGGTTCAGGATGCCCAGACTGATGCTGACCACCGCCAGGAACATCAGGAAGCGGTCGAGACCGATCCTGGCGGAATGGCCCGCGTACTGCGCGATGGTGATCGGACCGCTGATGGTCTTGGTCGAGACCTCCAGCACCAGCATCTTGTAAAGCATCTGCAGGGTCAAGGCCGACATCAGCCAGGTGTGCTCCACCGCTTCGCCGGCGGCCGCCCAGGGATTCATGCGCACCGTGACGCGCATCGACTCGGGCAGGTCCGGCACCCGCACGCCGGCCTCGATGCGCCCGACGGTCTCGCCGTCGCGCTCGGCCCGCGCCGGCGTCACCTCGATCACCCGCTGCGCGCCGTCGCGCTCAACCTTCATCCGCAGCACGCGCCCGGGGCTGGCGCTGACGATCTTGACGAAGCCCTCCCAGTCCGCGACCGGCACGCCGTCGATCGCCAGCACCCGGTCACCGACCTCGATGCCGGCCTGCGCCGCCGGTCCACCGGCCGTCACCGTATCGATCACCGGCGGCACGTCCGGCCGGTAGCCGGAGAGTCCGATCTCCTTCTCGAGCATGCCGGCGCTCAACCGCCCGGCCGTCATCGAGGACAGATCGAGCCGGCGCGTCGCGCCGCCGCCGTCGGCGGTGCGCACCTCGACCTCGACGGTGTCGCGGCGCAAGGCGCGCTGGAACAGATAGAGGCGGCGCTGGTCCCAGCTCGCCACCGCCTTGCCGTCGATCGCGGTGATCTCGTCGCCCGGCTCGAACCCGGCGGCGGCGGCGATCGATCCCGCCGCCACCTGGCCGACCACCGGCCGCACCCCGTCGAGCCCGACGGTGTACAGGACCCAGTAGGCCAGCACCGCGAACAACAGGTTGAACGCCGGCCCGGCGAGCACGATGGCCGAGCGCTTCCACAGCGACTGGCGGTTGAAGGCGCGCGCCACGTCCTTCTTGGCGACCTTGCCCTCGCGCTCGTCGAGCATCTTCACGTAGCCGCCGAGCGGAATCGCCGCGACCACCCACTCGGTACGATCGACCCCCAGGCGCCGCATCCACAGCGGCCGCCCGAAACCGACCGAAAAGCGCAACACTTTGACGCCCAGCCGGCGCGCCACCCAATAATGGCCGAACTCATGCACCACCACCAGGATGGCGATGGCCACGATGAATGCCGCCACAGTAAAAAGAATGCTCACCTTGCCCCCCGCAGACCGCCGCCGCCCGAACCCTGAATGAAGGCGCGCGCCGCCAAACGGGCGCGGCGGTCATCCGCCAGTATCGTGTCGAGCTCGGTTTCGTCACTTTTGATCACCGCCGCGAGGGTATGTTCAATCACCCGCGGAATATCGGTGAAGGCGATCTCGCGGCCGAGAAACGCGTGGACCGCGACCTCGTTGGCGGCATTGAGGATGGTCGGCGTGGTGCCGCCGGCACGCGCCGCCGCCTCCGCCAGCCGCAGGCAGGGAAAGCGCTCGGTGTCGGGCGGCTCGAAATCCAGGCGCGCGATCTCGAACAGGTCGAGCGCGCGGCTGCCGGATTCGATGCGTTCCGGCCAGGCCAGCGCGTGGGCGATGGGCGTGCGCATGTCGGGATTGCCGAGCTGCGCCAGCACCGAGCCGTCGGCGTACTCGACCAGCGAATGGATCACGCTCTGCGGGTGGATCACCACCTCGACCTGGTCGGGCGTCACGTCGAACAGCCGGCAGGCCTCGATGAGCTCCAGGCCCTTGTTCATGAGGGTCGCGGAATCCACCGAGATCTTGGGCCCCATGTTCCAGCGCGGATGGGCGCAGGCCTGCTCGGGCGTGACGCGCTCGAGCTCGCCGGCCGGCGTGGCGCGGAACGGACCGCCCGAACCGGTCAGGAAAATACGCCGCACCCCGGGGTCGCGCACGCCGGCCCGGTAGCCGGCCGGCATGCACTGGAAGATGGCGTTGTGCTCGCTGTCGATCGGCAGCAGCTCGGCGCCCGCGGCGCGCGCCTCGCGCATGATGATGTGGCCGGACATCACCAGCGGCTCCTTGTTGGCGAGCAGCACGCGCTTGCCGGCGCGCACCGCGCCGAGCGTCGGCGCCAGCCCGGCGGCGCCGACGATGGCGGCCATGACGATGTCGGCGCCGCGCCAGGCGCCGACCGCCGCGAGACCGGCCTCGCCCGCCAGCACCTCGATGTTCGCGCCGGCGGCGCGCAGCCGCCGGCGCAGCTCGGCGGCCGCGGCCGCATCGAGCATCGCCGCGACCTCGGGGCGGAAGCGCAGGCACTGCTCGGCGAGACGCTCGACCTGGGTATTGGCGGTGAGTGCGGCGACGCGATAGCGGTGCGGGTGGCGCGCCAGCACATCGAGCGTGCTCACGCCGATCGAGCCGGTGGAACCGAGTATGGCCACGCCCGCCGGGCGCCGTTCGGGCAGTGGTTGGAGCGCGCTCACGCGGCCGGCCCCCACAGAATCCAGGCCAGCACGAATACCGGCGCCGCGGCGGTGAAGGCGTCGATCCGGTCGAGGACGCCACCGTGACCGGGCAGCAGCGTGCCGCTGTCCTTCACACCCGCAACCCGCTTGACCCGGCTCTCCGTCAGATCACCGAGCACCGAGAACAGCGTGGCCAGCAGCGCGATCATGGCCCAGATTATCAACTGACCGCCGCCAAACTTCCACACGAGCACGCCGCTGGCGAACGCCAGCACGGCCACGCCCGCCAGCCCGCCCAGCACGCCCTCCAGGCTCTTGCCGGGGCTGACCTGCGGGGCGATCTTGGTGCGCCCGTAGGCGCGGCCGACGAAATACGCCGCCGAATCCGCCACCCACACCAAGGCCATCAGAAACACCACGATCTTTGCGCCATCCTCGCCGTCCTGCGCGTGCAGCCACAGCGGCGCCAGCCACGCGGGCAACAGCACGATCAACCCGCTCGCCAGCCGTCCGGGGCGCGTCATCCACACGCCACGCCGGGGATCGCGAAACACCAGCAGTTCGACCAGCACCCACAGCCACCACGCCACGCACACGGCCATGAGCCCGGCCATCGCCGCGCGCGCCCCGCCGCCCTCACCCGGCGCGATCAGCACCGCGTAGAGCGCCACCCCCAGCGCCGCCAGCGCCGCCAGATAGGCGCCGCGGGCCGGCACGGCGCGCAACTCGCACAACGCGGCCCACTCCCAGGCGGCGGCGAGTATGAAGGCGCCCATGAGCGCGCCCAGCCAGGCGGTCGACAACGCGAACGTCGCCCAGACCATGAGCGGCACCAGCACCGCCGCGGTCAGCACCCGCAGTTTAAGCATTGCCGCTCCCGCGCTGGACCGCCGCCTCGACCTGCTCGCCGGTGTGGCCGAAACGCCGCTGGCGTCCGGCATAAGACGCGAGGGCGCGCTCGAACTGGGCGCGATCGAAGTCCGGCCACAGCACATCGGTGAAGTACAGCTCGGTATAGGCCAGCTGCCAGAGCAGGAAATTGCTGATGCGCTGCTCGCCGCCGGAGCGGATGAACAGGTCGGGCTCGGGCGCAGCGGCCATGCTCAGGAACGGCTCGAGGCTCTCGGCCGTGATCTGCCCGGGGTCGAGCTCGCCGCGTTGAGCGCGGCGCGCCAGCTCACGCGCGGCCTCGGCCACGTCCCAGCGTCCGCCGTAGTTGGCGGCGACCGTCAAGGTCAACCCGGTGTTGTCCGCGGTCAGCGCCTCGGCCTCGCGGATGCGGTCGCGGAGCTTGTCGCTGAACCCGGCGATATCGCCGATCACGCGGAAGCGCACATTGTTGCGGTGCAGTTTCTTGACCTCTTTGTCGAGCGCCACCAGGAACAGATCCATCAACAGTCGCACCTCGGTCTCCGGGCGCCGCCAGTTCTCGCTCGAGAATGCGAACAAGGTGAGATAACCGACGCCCTTCTCGCCGCAGACGGTGACCATCTCACGCACCGCCTCGACGCCGCGCCGATGCCCGGCGATGCGCGGCAGGCCGCGGCGCCGCGCCCAACGGCCGTTGCCGTCCATGATCACCGCCACGTGGCGCGGAATCGGCGAGGCCGGCGGCATGCTGGCGTCGGGCGGGTTCGTACGTGGGTTGCGGGTCATGGTCAATAGACGGCGGGCGCGGCGGCCGGACGCAGTCGGCGCTTCAGACCGACATCAGGTCGCGCTCTTTGGCGGCGACCAGCTTGTCGACCTCACCGGTGTAACGATCGGTGGCCTTCTGCACCATGTCCTGGGCACGCTTCTCCTCGTCCTCCGAGATCTCTTTTTTCTTCAGAGCCTCTTTCAAATGATGAATGGCGTCACGCCGCACGTTGCGGATCGCGATCTTGGCGTTTTCGCCTTCGTTGCGCACCACCTTTCCGAGCTCCTTGCGGCGCTCCTCGGTCAGCATCGGCAGCGGCACGCGAATGAGCGGACCGGCCGTCGCCGGATTGAGCCCCAGGTCCGATTCGAGAATCGCCTTCTCGATCGCCTGCAGCATGGACCTGTCGTAAGGTGTGACGGTCAGCGTGCGCGCGTCGCCGACGCCGATATTGGCGACCTGGTTGAGCGGCGTGCGCGTGCCGTAGTAGTCGACCGTGACGTGATCGAGCAGCCCGATGTTGGCGCGCCCGGTGCGGATCTTCTCGAGGTCGGCCCTGAGCGCCTCGATGGACTTGGCCATGCGGGCCTCCGCGTCCGTTCTGGTTTTTTCTATCAGCTCAGACATCACTCGCCTCCTTCAACCAGCGTGCCCTCCTCCGCGCCGCGCAGGATGCGCGTCAGGCTGCCGGGATCGTTCAGATCGAACACCCGCAGCGGCAGGTTCTGCTCGCGGCACAGCGCGATGGCGGTGGCGTCCATGACGCCCAGCCGCCGCCTCAGCACCTCGTCATAACTCAAGCGGTCGAAACGCACCGCGTCGGCATGCTGCTTCGGATCCTTGTCGTAGACGCCGTCGACCTTGGTGGCCTTCATCACCACCTCGGCGCCGATCTCCAGGCCGCGCAGACTGGCCGCCGTGTCGGTGGTGAAGAATGGATTGCCGGTGCCGGCCGCGAAGATCACCACGCGCCCGGCCTCGAGGTGCGCGAGCGCCGCGCGCCGCGAATACGGCTCGACCACCGCGTCGATGCGCAGCCCCGACAGCACCGCCGCCGGCACGCCGCCGCGCTCCAGCGCGTCTTGCAAGGCCAGGCAGTTCATCACCGTCGCCAGCATGCCCATGTAGTCGGCGGTCGCGCGGTCCATGCCGGCGGCCGCGGTCGACACGCCGCGAAAGATGTTACCGCCGCCGATCACCAGCGCCAGCTCCACGCCGTCGGCCACCGCCGTCTTGATCTCGCCGACGATACGCGCAACGACCTCACGGTTGATGCCGTAGGCGTCGGGCCCCATCAGCGCCTCGCCGGAGAGCTTGAGCAGCACGCGCCGGTAGCCGCGTGGCTTGTCGGTGGCCGGCCGCGTCAAGGCGCTAGCCCCCTTTGACCTGGGCCATCACCTCGGCGGCGAAATCATCGGATCGCTTTTCGATGCCTTCGCCGACCTCGACGCGCGTGAAGCGCAGCGCGCGGGCCGAGGCCGCCTTGAGCACCTTCTCCACCGTGCTGTCCGGATCCTTGACGAACGACTGGCCGAGCAGCGTGATCTCGTTGAGGTACTTGTTGATGCGGCCGCCGACCATTTTCTCGACGATGTCCGGCGGCTTGCCGCTGTCGGCCGCCTGGGCCAGGAAGATCTCCTTCTCCTTGGCGATCGCCGCGGCCGGGACCTGCTCGCGGCTCAGATACTCGGGACGGCTGGCGGCGATGTGCATGGCGATGTCGCGGCCCAAGGCCTCGTCACCGCCTTCGAGCTCGACCAGCACGCCGATCTTGCGACCGTGCACGTACTGGGCGATATGGCCCTTGGCGCCCGCGTAGCGCACGAACCGGCGCACACCGATGTTCTCGCCGAGCGTGGCGACCAGCGCCTCGCGGCCGGCAGCCACGGTCGGGCCGCCGCCCGCGGCAAGCGGAAGATTCATCAACGCCTCGACGTCGACCGGGTCATTGGTGGCGACGCAGGCCGCGACGGCATTGGCGAAATCGAGGAACTCGTCGCCCTTGGCGACGAAATCGGTCTCCGAGTTCACCTCCACCATGGCCGCGAGCCTGCGGTCCGGCGACAGGAACATGCCGATCGCGCCTTCCGCGGCGACGCGGCCGGCCTTCTTCTCGACCTTGGCGCCGGCCTTCTTGCGCAGCAGCTCGATGGCCGCGTCCATGTCGCCGTGGGTCTCGGTCAGGGCGCCTTTGCACTCCATCATGCCGAGCCCGGTGCGTTCCCGGAGCTCCTTCACCTGACTGGCAGTAATCGTCATCGTTACATCCCCATCTCATTGCATCGTCATACGAAAAAGGGGGCCTGGCCCCCTTCTTCCTCTCACTCGTCGCCGGCGGCCTTGGTCTTGCCTCGCCCACCGCCCGCCTTGGGTTTGGCGCCCACGGCCGGCTTGGCCTCGCCCTTGTCGCCCCCGGCCGCCTCGGATTCCTCGCCGGCGGCGCGCGCCGCGGGCTTCTTGCGCGCCGCGACCTTCACCTTGGCCGGCTCCTCCTCGACCTCGACGAACTCCTCGTCGTCCGAGGTCACGATCGTCGACGAGCTCTTGCGGCCCTCGATGATCGCCTCGGCCGCCGAAGTCGCGTACAGGCGGATGGCGCGGATCGCGTCGTCGTTGCCGGGAATCACGTAGTCGACGCCGTCGGTCTTGCAGTTGGTATCGACGACCGCGACGACCGGAATGCTCAGCTTCCTGGCCTCGGACACGGCGATGTATTCGTGGCCCACGTCGATCACGAACAGCGCGTCCGGCAGCCCGCCCATGTCCTTGATACCGGCGAGGCTGCGGTCCAGCTTGTCGCGCTCGCGCCTGAGCAGCAGCGCCTCTTTCTTGTTGAGCTTGTCGAAGGTGCCGTCCTGCTCCATGATCTCGAGCGACTTCAGGCGCTCGATCGATTTCTTGACGGTCTTATAGTTGGTCAGCATGCCGCCGGTCCAGCGGTGATCGACGTAGGGCATGCCGCAGCGCACCGCCTGCTCGCGGATGATGTCGCCGGCCTGGCGCTTAGTGCCGACGAACAGGATCGTACCCTTGTTGCCCGCCAGCTTGCCGAGGTAGTTCATCGCCTCGTTGAACAGCGGCAGGGTCCTTTCCAGGTTGATAATGTGGACTTTGTTGCGCTCGCCGAAGATGTAGTTGCGCATCTTGGGATGCCAGAACCGCGTCTGGTGGCCGAAGTGCACGCCGGCCTCCAGCATCTGGCGCATGGTGACATTGCTCATGAATGGCTCCGTTGGGTTTGGTCCGCCACAAGTCCCGAATACCAACCCGTTGGCGCATGCGCCGCGGGGCACCCGATATCCGTGCCGACCCGTGTGTGGTTTAGTTGGCCGCGGGATACCCCGATAAACCGCTTATCGGGGCCACCGCTGGGCGTAAACTGCCTTAAAAAACGCGCTTTTATACCACAGCCCCGGGGGCCACGGCAACGCCGCCGCGACTGCGCAATTTTCCTGGGGTTTTTCAAGCCGGGCCAGGGACTTGAAGATAAGGTAAAGTGCGGATTCGGACCGGCCGCCTGCCGCCCGCGAGGACCCACTGAAGACCCGATCGCCCGACATGCCCGTTACCATCAAGACCCCCGACGAGATCGAGAGGATGCGCGTCGCCGGCCGCCTGGCCGGCGAGGTGCTGAAAATGATCGCCCCGTATGTCGAGCCCGGCATCGCCACCGGCGAGCTCGACCGCCTCTGTCACGATTATATCGTCAATGTCCAAAAGGCCGTTCCGGCCCCGCTCAACTACCGCGGCTTCCCGAAGTCGATCTGCACCTCGGTCAACCACCAGGTCTGCCACGGCATCCCGGGCGACAAGAAGCTCAAGAAGGGCGACATCGTCAACATCGACGTGACCGTCATCAAGGACGGCTACCACGGCGATACCAGCAAGATGTTCTTCGTGGGCGAACCGTCGATCCAGGCGCGGCGCGTGACGCGCATCAGCCACGAGTGCATGGTCAAGGGCATCGAGATGGTGCGGCCCGGCGTGCGGCTCGGCGACATCGGCCACGCCATCCAGCAGCACGCCGAGAGCCAGCAATGCTCGGTCGTGCGCGAGTACTGCGGCCACGGCATCGGCCGCGAGTTCCACGAGGACCCCCAGGTGTTGCACTACGGCCGGCCCGGCACCGGCATGGAACTGGTCGCCGGCATGATCTTCACCATCGAGCCGATGATCAACGCCGGCAGGAAAGAGGTGAAGCTGCTGCCCGACAACTGGACGGTGGTGACGCGCGACCACAGCCTGTCGGCCCAATGGGAGCACACCGTCCTGGTCACCGACGACGGCTACGAGGTGCTGACGCGTCTGCCGGGCGACGAGCTGTGAACGGGCAATGCCGCAGAACAATTCAGCGCGCCGACGCAATGACCGGGAGAACACCAACGTCACGCACATGTTGAATTTGCGTTTTGCCGCGTCTGTGCGCCGGTACGTTGGGTTCCAATAATATGTCCGTCGCCAAGTACGAGCTGTTCGATGCCAAGGCCTTCGATCAGGCGCTCGCCGGCCTCGACGCACGCGGCGCGCCGGCGGCCGACGTGCTGGGCCTGTTCCGGGGCGCGCTCAAGGACGGACGCGCCAGGCTCGAGGCGCACTACCACGCCGACCGGCGTCCGCCGGACGTCGTGCACGCGCTCGCCGGACTGGTCGATCAGCTGTTGGTGCGCGCCTGGCGCCGGCACGAGTCCCTGTTGCCGCCCAAGTGCGCGGTCGCCCTGGCCGCGGTCGGCGGCTACGGCCGCGGCGAGCTGTTCCCGGCCTCGGACGTCGACATCATGGTGCTGCTCGACAAGGACCGGCACCGCGCACTGCAGCCGTTCGCCGAAGGCCTGCTGCGCTTCCTCTGGGACATGGGGCTGGAGGTCGGCCACAGCGTGCGCTCGCTCAAGGACTGCGTCAACGAGTCGAAGAAGGACATCACCGTCGCCACCAACATGATGGAGGCGCGCCTGCTGGCCGGCGACCCGGTGCTGTTCGAGCGCATGCAAAGCCTGACCTTCGGCCCCAAGGTCTGGCCGAGCAAAAAATTCTTCGCCGCCAAGTGGCGGGAACAGATCGAGCGCCACCACCACTTCGGCGACACCGCCTATAACCTGGAACCGAACATCAAGGAGGGTCCGGGCGGCCTGCGCGACATCCAGATGATCGCCTGGGTCACCCAGCGCCACTTCGGCACCGCGACGCTGCACGATCTGGTCGATCTGCAGTTCCTGAGCGAGGCCGAGTACCGGGCGCTGATCCGCGGTCGCAACCTGCTGTCCCGGATCCGCTGCGGCCTGCATTATCTCGCCGGCCATCGCGAGGACCGGCTGCTGTTCGATCACCAACGCGCGCTCGCCCGGCAGTTCCGCTACAAGGACCGGCGCGGCAGCCTGGCCGTCGAGCAGTTCATGAAGCGCTATTACCGCACGGTCAAGGAGCTGGCGCTGCTCAACGAGATCCTGCTCCAGCACTTCCAGGAGGCGATCCTGTCGCCGGCGCGCGCCAGGATCAAACCCGTCAATCGGCGCTTCCAGGCGCACGGCGAGTTTCTCGAGGTCACTCACAAGAAGGTCTTCGAACGCGCGCCGTACGCGATGCTGGAAATGTTCCTGGTGCTGATACAGCATCCCGGGCTCAAGGGCGTGCGCGCCGAAACCCTGCGTCTGCTGCGCGCCAACCTGCGCCGCATCGACGCCAAATTCCGCCGCGACATCGCCTGCCGCAGCCTGTTCATGGAGATCCTGCGCCAGCCGCGCGGATTGACCCATGCGCTGCGGCGCATGAACGCCTACGGCGTGCTCGGCGCCTACCTGCCGGTGTTCGGCCGCATCGTCGGCCAGATGCAGCACGACCTGTTCCACGTCTATACCGTGGACGAGCACACCCTGATGGTGGTGCGCAATCTGCGCCGGTTCACGGTGCCGGATTTCCGCGTCGAGTTCCCGCTCGCCAGCACGCTGATCCAGCACCTGGTGAAGCCGGAACGCTTGTACATCGCCGGGCTGTTCCATGACATCGCCAAGGGCCGCGGCGGCGACCACTCGCGGCTCGGCGAGCAGGACGCCATCGATTTCTGCCGGCATCACGGCCTGAGCGAATACGACACGCGCTTCGTCGCCTGGCTGGTGCGCCATCACCTGGTCATGTCCATGACTGCACAGCGCCAGGACATCCACGACCCCGAGGTCGTGATGAGCTTCGCGCGCACCGTCGGCGATCAGGAGCATCTCGACAATCTCTACCTGCTGACCGTCGCCGACATGCGCGGCACCAGCCCCAAGGTCTGGAACGTGTGGAAGGACCGGCTGTTGTCGCAGCTCTACGACGCGACCACGCGCGTGCTACGCCGCGGCTTCGGTCATGCCATCGACGTCGAGGCACGCATCGCCGACCTCAAGCGCGAGGCGCTGCGCGCGCTGGAGGGCAGGGCGGTCTCCCGCGAGATTATCGAAAAGCACTGGGAGCGGCTGGAGGACGATTACTTCCTGCGCCAGGACGCGCACGCGCTCGCCTGGCAGACCGAACAGATCGCCTCGACCGCGGTCGCCGACCTGCCGCTGGTGGCGGCGCGCTACCACCCCGAGGCCGGTGGCACCGAGGTGCTGGTCTACACGCCCGACCGCGACGACCTGTTCGTGATCCTGACCGGCGGCTTCGACCGGCTGAACCTGTCCATCATGGACGCGCGCATCTACACCACCGCCTTCGGATTCGCGCTCGACACCTTCGTGGTGCTCGATCACGCCGGCCAGCCGATCGCCGACGCCGCGGCGCTGAAGGAACTCACCGACGCGATGCGCACGCAACTGCTTGCTCCGCGGCCCGGTCGCGATCTCGCCAGCACACGGCTGCCGCGCGCCCTGCGCCACTTCCCGATCGCCACGCGCGTGGTCTTCGACAGCTCGCCGAACGGCCTGCAGACCGTCGTCGAGGTCACCGCCCAGGACCGCCCCGGGCTGCTGCACCAGGTGGCGCTCGGCCTCAAGGACTGCCAGGCACGCCTGGTGTCCGCCAAGGTCTCGACCTACGGGGAACGCGCCGAGGATATCTTCTTCATCACCGGACGCGACGGCGCGCCGTTCGCGAGCCGCGAACAGCAGGACCGCCTGCGCGCCGCCATCCTCCAGCGCCTCGGCAGCGGCGAGGCCGACGAACCCGCCGCGAACGTCATCCGCTTTTAGAGAAAACCATATGACTGTAGGCGGGGCTTCCAGCCCCGCCAGGAACGGCATCGATTTCA
>Ga0214471_10002751_pt1 | contig 13765 bp, 16 predicted proteins | sample RVTome_5_FD_207665 | JGI IMG/M metagenome (GOLD analysis project Ga0214471, IMG submission 207665) | Soil microbial communities from uranium-contaminated site in the Upper Colorado River Basin, Wyoming, United States - RVT142D155 | ecosystem: Environmental > Terrestrial > Soil > Contaminated >...
GCGACTTTCTTGAAGAGCTCCCCGCCGAAGTGGTTGAATCCTCCGACCCCGGTCGAGGCATAGGCGATCGATGCCGGTTTCGCGCGCGCCGCATCGATGAGATCTTTCACCGAACGATACGGCCCGTTCGGGTTGACCACGATCGAGTTCGGGGCGAATCCGATCGTGGCGATCGGGTCGAACGATTTTTCGATGTCGTAAGGCAGCTTCCGGACGGCGGCATTCATCACGAATGACGTGGAAATCATCAGCATGATATAGCCGTCGGGGGTCGCTTCGGCGGCGAGCTGCGTCCCGATGATGCCGTTCGCTCCGGCACGGTTGTCAATCACGATCTGCTGGCCCAGCCGGTCACCGAGCTTGACCCCGAGGTAACGGCCCAGCACGTCGTTGCTGCCTCCGGGCGGGAACGGAATGATCCAGCGTACCGGCCGGCTCGGGAAATTGCCGGCTCCCGACTGTGCCGCGCACTGCACCGCCGGCCACGCCCCCGCCAGCAAGCCGAGCACGACGGGAATCCACCGCACCAATGGTTTCATGGCTAACCTCCTCGCAATCGCCGGGTTATCGGCATTCTTGGTATGGCGGAAAAGTATAGGCTCCGCCATCGCGGCGTTCAAGCGCGGCGCGCGAGCAACGCGAGCACCCCCTCGAGCGCGTGCTCGACCGCCTGCCGGCGCACTGCTTCGCGGTCGCCGGCGTAGCGCTGCGTCTCGCTGCGCGGGCTGCCACCCTTCGCGCCCCACGCCAGGCAAACCGTGCCAACCGGCTTCCCGGGCGTGCCTCCGGACGGGCCGGCGACCCCGCTCACCGCGACGGCAACCTGGGCATGGCTGCGCGCCAGCGCGCCTTCCGCCATCTCGCGCACCACTTCCTCGGACACGGCGCCATGCTTGGCGAGCGTTGCTTCCTTCACGCCCAGCATTTCGCGCTTGGAGATGTACGTATAAGTAACGAAGCCCCGCTCGAACCAGTCCGAGCTGCCCGGCACCATGGTGATCGCCTCGGCAATCCAGCCGCCGGTGCAGGATTCGGCGGTCGTCAGCATCAGCTTGCGACGCTTCAACTCGGAGCCCACCGCTTCTGCCAACTGGTATAGCAATGACGGCTGACGACTGACGACTGACGGAACACGCCCGCGGCTCCTGCTGATTGCTTTTCGGCTCTTACTCCTCATCGCTCATCCCTCAAGCAGCGTCCTGGCGACAGCCAGGACGAGCAGCGTATAGAACGCGGCGACCAGGTCGTCGAGCATCACGCCGAAGCCGTTGCGAAACGTTCGCTCGTAATAGCGGATCGGCGCTGGCTTGAGGATATCAAGCAACCGGAACAGCAGGAACGCAGCCGCCTGCCAGAGCAGCGTCGCCGGGACGAAAAACAGCACCAGCAGGAACGCAACGGTCTCGTCCCATACCATGCCGCCATGATCGGATGCACCGATCATCCGGCCGGTGACGTCGCAGGCCCACACGCCGAGCACAAACAGCACGCCCAGCACCAGCAGGAAATCCACCGGCGCGAGCCGGGGCGAGACCAGCCAGTACACCGGCACGGCGAGCAGCGTGCCCCAGGTGCCCGGCGCGACCGGCGCGAGTCCCACGCCGAGCCCGAACGCGATGGCGTGCGCGGGATGCCTGGCGAGGAAGCGCCACGACGGCCGCAGGACGAGGTCGGGATTGCCGGTCACAGGCGCCCGTCCACCTCGATGCCGCGATAGAGCCAGTCCACTTCCCACGGATGGTCCGGGTCGCGGCGCCGCGCCAGCTCGTTGCGCAGCTCGCGCGCGCCGCCGTCGGCGTGGATGTATTCGCCGAAAAAGCGCGAGGACAGCACGACGCGCGCGGTGCGGTTCATGCGTTCGCGCTGGTAGGCGAGGAAGGCGCGGCCGAAATCCTCGCCCGCGGCGGCGACCTTCTCCGCCAGCACGACGCCATCCTCGATCGCCAAGTTCGCGCCCTGCGCCAGATACTGCAGCGTCGGATGCGCCGCGTCCCCGAGCAGCGTCACGCGGCCGCGCGTCCAGTGGGTCACCGGCTCGCGGTCGTGCAGGACCCAGTTCCGGTCGCGCGAGAAATAGCGCAGCATGTCGCGCACCCTGGGGTCGGCGCGCGCGAATACCTCCTCCAGCTCGTCCCATCCGCCGAAATCCTTCTCGCCGCGGCGAAAGCGCCGGCTCGCCACGGTCGCGACGTTGTTCATCACCGCGCCCCCGCGCAGGCGATACTGCACGAGGTGGAGATCGGGGCCGATCCAGATCGTCATCGAATCGAGATGGCTGCGGTCGATGATCTCGCCGGTCGGCACCACCCCGCGATAGGTCACGTGGCCGGTTACGCGCGGCGCGCCATCGGCCACGATCGCCGCGCGCGTGGGCGACCACAGTCCGTCGGCCCCTACCAGCGCCGCGCCCTCGACTTCGGCGCCGTTCTCGCAGCGCACGATGACGGAACGCCCGCGCTCCTCGAAGCTCGCGAGGCCGCGCGATGCCTCCAGCGTAATCTCCCCGCGCTGCTTGCATGCTTCGAGTATCTCCCCGTGCAAATCGCGCCGGTGTATGACGAAGTAGCGGTACTGGTAGCGCTCGAGGAAAGCTTTCCCGAGCGCGATGCGCGTGATCTCGCGGTTGTCGACGGCGTCCACCAGGATCAGCGCGTCGGGATAGACCGAGTGCGGCTCGAGCGCCTTCAGGAGGCCCAGGCGGTCCAGCATGCGGCTCACGTTCGGCCCCATCTGGATGCCGTAACCGATTTCCCCGAACTCCGGCGCCTTCTCCAGTACGTGCGCGCGCCGGCCCTTGAGGGCGAGCGCGAGCGCGACCGACAGCCCGCCGATGCCGCCGCCGGCGATCAGAATCGGAAGACGGTTTTCAGCCACTGAAGTGCTCGTAGCCGGCCCGCTTTACGACCATCGGCCGGCCGGCTGCGTCGAGGACCGTAACCAGCGGCACGCCCCGCCTCCGCCGCGCGATCGCGCCCACGCGGGTCAGCTTCAGGCCCAGGCGCCGCGCGATGCCGGCAATCGTCAAGCGTCGGGCGCCGCCGGCGGTGAAGCACAACTCGTAGTCGTCGCCGCCGGCAAGCAACGCGGCACGTGCCGCCGGGCGGTCACGATGCTGCTTCAGGATTGCCGAGCACGGCAGGCGTTCCAGCCCGACGACCGCCGCGACCCGCGAGCGCTCGCAAATGTGGCCGAGGTCGGCGACGAGCCCGTCGGAAATATCGATCGCGCTGCGCGCCACGCCGCGCAATGCGATCCCCAATCCGACACGCGGCGCCGGCGCATCCAGCTTTAGCCGCAGCGCCCGCCGATCGCGCGGCGCCAAGCCAAGCGGCCCCGCGGCGAGCGCGAGCGCCGCGTCTCCCAGGGTGCCCGACACCCAGACGTCGTCGCCCGGCCGGGCCCGGTCACGCCTCAACGCGCGCCCGCGTGGCACTTCTCCCATGACCTGCACGCAGATGTTGAGCGGGCCGCGCGTCGTGTCCCCGCCGACGAGGTCCACGCCGTGCCGGCGCGCGAGGCGCATGAAGCCCTGCATGAAGGCGGCCAGCCAGCGCGTATCGACCCGAGGCAGCGCAATCGCGAGCGTCGCCCAGCACGGGGTCGCGCCCATCGCCGCGATGTCCGACAGATTGACGGCGAGCGCCTTGTGGCCGAGCCGTTCCGGATCCGCGCCCGGGGAGAAATGCCGTCCGGCGACCAGCATGTCCGTCGTGACCACCAGCTCGTTGCCGCGCCGCACGCGCACGATCGCGGCGTCGTCCCCGACGCCCAGCACGGCATGGCGCGCCGGATAGGTGAAGAAACGCCTGATCAGCTCGAATTCCGACAGGGCCATGACCAGGGCTCAGGTCTGAGTGCTGAGTCGAACCACGACCCACGAATCACGAATCACGCTGCGTCTGCTTCTCGCGCTCGGTTGCGAGCTTCGCCTGCGCCTCGAGCCATTTCTTCTTCAGCACCTTGGGAAACCAGAAATCGACGGCGGCGAAAGCGAAGAAGAACAGCGCCAGCCAGCGCACGGTCTCGGGCGGCAGGAAGGCGCGGCCCTCGAACACGACGAAAAGCCCGAGGAAGGCGTTGATGACGCCCGCCAGGTAGAACATCATGATCCGTCGCTTCAGGCGCGGGTCCAACCGATACCCCTGAATGGAAAAAGCCCGGTCCGCACGCCGTAACGCGCGAGATAATGGTGTTCCATTCCCTATTCCCTATTTCCGATTGCCTGCTCCGCGGGCCTTAGGCGCGCGGCGAGCTTGTCGAGCACGCCGTTCACGAACTTGTAGCCGTCGGTGCCGCCATACTGCTTCGCCAGCTCCACCGCCTCGTTGATCACCGCGCGATAGGGCACTTCGGGCTGGTGCGCAAGCTCGTAGCCCGCGAGGAGCAGGATGCCGCGCTCGACCGGGCTCAACCGCGAGAACTCCCGATCGAGGTACGGCGCAAGCGCGCGCTCCAGCTCCGGCGCCGCCCCCACCGCGCCTTCCAGCAGCGCCGTGAAATACCCGGCATCGATCTTGTCGAATCCCCTGGCGTCGCTGAGCTGGCGGGCAATGGTCGCCGGGTCGGTGCCGGCGATCTGCCACTGGTAGAGCCCCTGCAGCGCAAACTCCCGCGCGCGCCTGCGGCTGGTTTTCATTCCCCGTCGAGCTTCTTCAGCAGGTTGGCCATCTCGATCGCCGCGGCCGCGCAGTCCGCGCCCTTTTGCGGCGCGCGCGCGGTCGCCTGTTCGTCGTTTTCGGTGGTCAGTATGCCATTGGCGACCGGCACGCCGGTGTCGAGCGCGACCGTGGTGATGCCGCCCGCCGATTCGTTGGCGACGATTTCGAAATGGTAGGTTTCCCCGCGGATCACGGCGCCGAGCGCGATCAGCGCGTCGTAGTTCCCGGTGTTCGCCAGCTTCTGCAGCGCAAGCGGCGCCTCCAGCGCGCCCGGCACGGTCACGACGCGGATGTCGGAGGCGAGCACGCCGTGCTGCTTCAGCGCTGCGGTGCAGGCCGCGAGCAGCGCTTCGCCCACCTCCGGATTGAAGCGGCTCACCACGATGCCGATGCGCAACCCTTCCCCGCGCAGGTCGGTTTGAGGCTTTTCGATGTCGTCTCTGCGCGCCATCCCGAATCCGCGGGCCGTGGAACGTGGATCACTTGCCCCGGGAGGGCGGCTGGACGTAGCCCGTCACCTCCAGCCCGAACCCCGCCATGCTCGGCATGGGCCGCGGCTGCGCCAGGAGGCGCATCTTCTTCACGCCGAGATCCTTCAGGATCTGCGCGCCGATACCGTAGTTTCTCAGCGCGAGGACCGGCGCCGCGGCCCCGCCCTCGCGCGCCCGCGCGTGCTCCAGCAGCTCCAGCGCCGTTTCCTGGCCGTGCAGCAGCACGACGACGCCGCATTCGGAGCGGCCGACCGCGGCGAGCGCATCGTGGAAATTCCAGGAGTGGCGGGTGCTGCGCACGTCGAGGAGGTCCATCACCGACAATGGCTCGTGCACCCGGACGAGCACTTCCTTTGCCGGCCCGAGTGTGCCCTTGACCAGCACCAGGTGCGTGGATTCCCCGACCCGCTCGCTGTAGACATAGAGCCGGAACCGCCCGTGCACGGTTTCGATGTCGCGTTCCGCCGCCCGCGTCACCAGTGACTCGGTGCGGCTGCGGTACTCGATAAGATCGGCAATGGTGCCGATGCGGAGCCGGTGCTGGCCGGCAAACTCGATCAGGTCCGGCAACCGCGCCATCTCACCGTTGTCCTTGAGAATCTCGCAAATCACCGCCGCCGGGGCGAGGCCCGCCAGTCGAGCCAGGTCGCAGCCCGCCTCGGTATGACCCGCGCGCGCCAGCACGCCGCCCTCCTGCGCCATGAGCGGGAAAATGTGGCCGGGCTGCACCAGGTCGGACGGCGACGCGTCTCGGCGCATCGCGACCTGCACGGTGCGCGCCCGGTCCGCGGCCGAGATGCCGGTGGTGACCCCTACCGCAGCTTCGATCGAGACCGTGAAGCTGGTGCCGAGCGGGGAGCGGTTGTTCGCAACCATCTGCGGCAGATTGAGCTGCCGGCACCGTTCCGCGGTGAGCGTGAGGCAGATGAGCCCCCGGCCGTAGCGCGCCATGAAATTGATCGCTTCGGGCGTGACGAACTCGGCCGCGATCAGCAGGTCGCCCTCGTTCTCACGGTTCGCCTCGTCCACCAGCACCGCCATCCTGCCGGCCTTGATGTCGGCGATGACCTCCGTGATCGGGCTGATGCCCGTCTCTTGCCTGGAACTCATCGAATGTATCTCGTTTCTCGTTTCTCGCTGCCTGTCACTGCCTGCCGTGGAGTCTGTCGACATAGCGCGCCAGCATATCCACTTCCAGGTTGACCTTGTGGCCCGCGCGCAGCGCGCCGAGATTGGTCGCCCCGAGCGTGTGCGGGATCAGGTTCACCTCGAATGCCGTGCCGTCGACCTCGTTCACGGTCAGGCTCACGCCGTTGACCGCAATCGAGCCCTTGCGGGCGACGAGCCTCGCAACGCCCTTCGGGGCCGTCACCGCCATCCGGCGGTTGCTGCCCGCCGCTTTCGTCCGCGCCACGGTTCCCACTCCATCCACGTGCCCGCTCACCAGGTGGCCGCCCACGCGATCCGACAAACGCATCGCCTTTTCCAGGTTGACACGGTCGCCCGCGGAAAACCCCGTGGTGCAGGCAAGCGTTGCGCGGGATGCGTGCGCCTCGAACGTCCGCGCTTTCCGCCCCATCACCGTGAGGCAAATACCGTTGACCGCGATGCTGTCGCCAACCGCGACATCCCTCAAGCCCAGGCCACCGGCGTCGATGACGAGCCTCACGCCTCCGCGCGCCGGCTTCACCGCGCGCACCGTGCCCACCACGGCGACAATACCACTAAACATTATACGAACCTCGCCACGACGCGGATATCGGGACCCACCATCGTGAGATCGTGGATGGCGAGCCGCCGGCGCGCCTCGAGGTCGGCGAGCTCGGGGAGGTGGAACATGCCTTGCGCTGCGTCGCCGAGGATGCTCGGCGCGAGATAGACCACCAGCTCGTCCACCAGCCCCTCGGCGAGCAGCGAGCCGTTCAGCCGGAAGCCGCCTTCGACGTGCACTTCGTTCAGCTCGCGGCGCGCGAGCTCGCGGAACAAGGCGCCAAGCTCGACCTTACCCGCGCTGTCCGGCATCACGACCACTTCCGCCCCCTTCGCCTTCAACGCGGCAATCTTGGCGCGGTCCTCGTGAGCCCCGGCCACCAGCACTCCGCCGCCCTCGAGGATTCTCGCGGAGGGCGGCGTCTCCAGCCTGCTGTCCACCACTACTCGCAACGGCTGGCGGGACGTGGCGACCTCGCGCACGGTAAGCCGCGGGTCGTCCTCCCGCACGGTGCCGAATCCGGTCAGCACGGCGCACGCACGCGCGCGCCAGTGATGCCCATCGCGGCGCGCCGCTTGGCCAGTGATCCATTGGCTCCTTCCGTTCAGAAGCGCGGTCCTGCCGTCGAGGCTCGCGGCGAGCTTCATCCTCACCCAGGGCCGGCCGCGCGTCATGCGCGACACGAAGCCCACGTTCAATTCGCGGGCTTCGCTCTCGAGCAGCCCGCACGCCACGTCGATTCCCTGGTCCCGCAACAGCGAGAGCCCCTTGCCGCCAACCAGCGGGTTGGGGTCCTGAAACGCCGCCACCACGCGCGCGACGCCCGCCTGGATCAGCGCCTCCGCGCAGGGCCCGGTGCGCCCGCGGTGCACGCACGGCTCGAGCGATACGTAGGCGGTCGCGCCGCGCGCCCGCGCGCCCGCCGCGGCGAGGGCGTTCACTTCGGCATGCGGGGCACCCGCACGCTCGTGCCAGCCCTCGCCCGCAGTCGCTCCATCGCGCACGATGACGCATCCCACCCGCGGGTTGGGCGTAGCCGTGTAGAGCCCGCGCGCCGCCAGCTCCAGCGCCCGCGCCATGAATCGATGGTCGTCTGCGGTAAACACGGTGACGATTAAGAGCATTATTCCCCTCCTTTTCAAGGAGGGGTGGATGCGGAGCAGACGGGGTGGTTACGTGGGCATCGCTTGCTCCCACCACCCCGCCCGCTTGCGCGGGCACCCCTCCTCGGGCAGGAGGGGAGTTCAATCTGTCAGGCGCTCTGCGTCATTTCTCCTTGGAAGGACGCTGGACCTCCTTGATCGCGTCCTGGAAATCGTCCACGCCCTCGAAGCTGCGATACACGGAAGCGAAGCGGATATAGGCGACCTGGTCGAGCCTGCGCAGCTCCCGCATCACCATTTGCCCGATGCGCCGGGATCCGATCTCGCGCTCGCCGAGGGCGAGCACGTCCTGCGTGATGGTGGCAATGGCTTCGTCCACCAGCTGCGTCGGCACCGGGCGCTTGTGCAGCGCCCGCATGAAGCCGGTACGGAGCTTCTCCAGGTCGAACTCCGCGCGGCTGCCGTCCTGCTTCACCACCTGCGGCATCCGCAGCTCCACCGTCTCGTAGGTCGTGAAGCGCTTGTTGCACGCGGCGCACTTGCGGCGGCGGCGGATGCTGTCGCCGTCGTCACTCACCCGGGAGTCGATGACCTGGGTGTCGGGGGAATTGCAGAACGGGCACTTCACCTAGTTTCCATAGACGGGAAACTTCGCGCACAGCTTCTTCACCTCTCCCGCCACGCGTTTGATCGCCTTGTCGTCCGCGGGCGCGTCGAGCACGTCGGCGATCAGGTTGGCGAGCTGCTCGGCTTCGTGCTCCCTGAAACCGCGCGTCGTGACGGCCGGGGAGCCAATCCGGATGCCGCTGGCAACCGTCGGCTTTTGCGGATCGTTGGGAACGGCGTTCTTGTTCACCGTGATGTTCGCGGATCCGAGTGCGCCCTCGGCCTCCCGCCCCGTCAGCTTCGTCCCGCGCAGGTCCACCAGGAACATATGGCATTCGGTGCGGCCGGAAACGATGCGGTAGCCGCGCTCCTGCAAGGCCTTTGCCATCACGCGCGCGTTATCGAGCACTTGCCTCTGGTACTGCTTGAAGCCTTTCGACATCGCCTCCTTGAGGGCGACCGCCTTGGCCGCGATCACGTGCATCAGCGGCCCCCCCTGGATCATCGGGAACACCGCCGAGTTGAGCACCTTCTCGTGCTCGGCGTTGGCGAGGATCATGCCGCCGCGCGGCCCGCGCAGCGTCTTGTGCGTGGTGGTGGTGACAAAATCCGCGATCCCGATCGGGCTCGGGTAGAGCCCCGCGGCGATCAGTCCCGCGTAGTGCGCGATATCGGCCATCAGGAGCGCGCCGATCTTGTCCGCGATCGCCCGAAACCGCTTCCAATCGATCACCAGCGAGTAGGCGGAGGCGCCGGTGACGATCAGCTTGGGCTTTCTGACGTGGGCGAGCTCCTCGACCTGCTTGTAGTCGATCTCCTCGGTGTCCTTGTCGAGCCCGTAGGTCACCGCGTCGAAGTAGCGACCGCTCAGGTTCACCTTGGCGCCATGCGTGAGGTGCCCGCCCGCGTCGAGCGCCATGCCGAGGATGACGTCGCCGGGATGCAGCGCGGCCGCGTAAATGGCCTGGTTGGCCTGCGCGCCGGAGTGCGGCTGCACGTTGGCGTAGCCGGCGCGGAACAGTTTCTTCGCGCGGTCAATCGCGAGCTGCTCGGCGACGTCGACGAACTCGCAGCCGCCGTAGTAGCGCCGTCCCGGGTAACCCTCGGCGTACTTATTGGTGAGCACCGAGCCCTGCGCCTGCAGCACGCGGGGACTCGCGTAATTCTCGGAGGCAATCAGCTCGAGGTGGTCTTCCTGGCGCTGAACCTCCTTCTCGATGGCGCCCCACAACTCCGGATCGAAGCGTTCGACGGTATCCTTCTGCGAGTACATGAATGGCGGCCGCCGGTTTCGTAAACTCTTGATTCTAGCACCGAATCATTCGCCCGCGATGGTCATGCGCTCGACCAGGATGGAGCCGCACTGGCGGGAACCGCGGCGGACGACGTCGGTTCCGACCGCGATGATGCCGCGGAAGATATCCTTGAGGTTGCCGGCGATGGTGATTTCCTGAACCGGATACGCGATTTCCCCCCGCTCCACCCAGAACCCCGCCGCGCCGCGCGAATAATCGCCCGTCACCGGGTTGACCCCGTGCCCCAGCAACTCGGTCACCAGCAGCCCCTCGGCCATCGTCTTCAGCAGACCTTCGAATCCAAGCCCGGTATCCTGCAGGATCAGGTTGTGATTGCCGCCGGCATTGCCGGTGGACCTGAGCCCCAGCTTGCGCGCCGAGTAGCTGCCGAGAAAATAACCCTCCAGCACGCCGCGCTGCACGACCGCGCGCGGGCGCGTCGCCACGCCCTCCTCGTCGAAGGGCGCGCTGGCGAGGCCCTTGGCAAGGTGCGGCTCTTCGCTGATGTTGACCCGCCCGGCGAAGACCTGCTGGCCCGCGCTGTCGAGCAGGAATGATGACTTGCGGTAGAGATTGCCGCCGGAGACCGCCGAGACGAAATGCCCGAGCAGGCTCGCCGCGATCGGCGCCTCGAACAGCACCGGCGCCTGCGTCGTCGCGATCTTGCGCGCGCCGAGGCGGTGAATCGCGCGCTCGCCCGCGCGGCGACCCACGCTCTCCACCTCCGGCAGGTCGGCGGCATCGCGGCCGGTTTCGAACCAGTCATCGCGCTGCATTTCGTCGTTCTTTCCCGCGACCAGCGCGCACCACACGCTGTGGCGCGAGCTGGGAAATCCGTCCAGGAAGCCGAGGGAGTTGCCGTAGATGAAGTGCGCTCCCTGCGTCGAGACCGTGGCGCCCTCCGAGTTGGTGAGGCGCTTGTCCACGGCGAAGCCCGCCGCCTCGCAGGCGCGGGCGATCTCGATCGCGCGCTCGACCGGCAGGTCCCGCGGATGCCACAGGTCGAGGTCGGGGACGTCGCGCGCGAGCATTTCCGCATCGGCGAGCCCTGCGCACTCGTCCGCTGCCGTGAATCTCGCGATGGACAGCGCGGCATCCACCGTGTCGCGCATCGCCTGCGGGGTGAAATCGGTGGTGCTGGCGTGACCGCGCTGCTGGCCGAGATAGACCGTGACCCCGATGCCCTTGTCGCGGTTGTATTCGATGGTCTCGACGGCGCCGCGCCGCACCGTCACGGTCTGGCCGGCGCCCTCGCTCACCTCGGTCTCGGCCGCGCTCGCGCCGCGCTGCGCGGCGTAATCGAGCACGTCCCGCGCAATCTGCCGGAGCCGGTCGGCGCTGAACGAAAAATGCGAGTCGGGCATCGGCGTCCCTTTCGAAAGGGAGCCAGCATGAAAAAAGGAGCGATATCATAGCAGCTTGCCCATGCGCAGTGACGAGTGACAAGTGACGAGTGACGAGGAAAAACCGAGCAAGACACAGCGCAAGAAGGCGGTGCACGCGCTGCAGGCGCTCGGCGAGGAGCTGGTGGCGCTCACCGCGGAGCAGCTCGCCCGCGTCGCGCTGCCCGAGCTGCTGCGCGACGCGGTGATGGCGGCACGGCGCATCACCCGCTTCGAGGCGAAGCGCCGCCAGCTCCAGTACATCGGCAAGCTCATGCGCCGCGTCGAGGTGGAGCCGATTCGGGCCGCCCTCGACGCCGCGCTCGCCCGATCGCGCGGAGAGGCGGCCGCGCACAAGCGCATCGAGGCCTGGCGCGAGCGACTGCTGGCCGATCCAGGCGCTGTCAACGAGCTGGTCGCGGATTTCCCGGGGGCAGACAGGAGGCAATTGCGCGCGTTGGCACGTGCCGCGCTGCGCGAGCGCGCCGAGGGCCGCCCGCCGCGCGCTTTTCGCGAGCTCTATCAGGCGCTCCGCGCCCTGATAGAGCACAAGGTGACGAAAAAGGGTGACGAATAAGGGTGGTCACTTCTCGCTGATATACTTTCACGCCATGATTTCCGCACCGGAAGAATTGGTCGTCGGATTAGTCTCAATCAGCGACCGCGCTTCGCAAGGCGTCTACCAGGACGAGGGCTTACCGGCGCTCGAGGAATGGCTGCGAAAAGCGGTCGCGTCGCCGCCCGTGCGCATGGTGAAGCGGCTGATCCCGGACGAGCGGCCCGCCATCGAGGCGGCGTTGAAGGAACTGGTGGACCGGGAGGGCTGCCATCTCGTCCTCACCACCGGCGGCACCGGCCCGGCCGCGCGCGATGTCACCCCGGAAGCTACGCTCGCCGTCGCCGACAAGGTGATGCCGGGATTCGGCGAGCAGATGCGGCAGGTGAGCCTGCGCTTCGTGCCCACGGCGATCCTGTCGCGGCAGGTGGGCGTGATCCGCAAGCAGGCGCTGATCCTGAACCTTCCCGGCCAGCCGAAGGCCATCCGGGAAACGCTCGAGGGTGTCCGTGACGAGAGCGGCAAGACCGTCGTCAACGGGATCTTCGCCGCGGTGCCCTACTGCATCGATCTCATCGGCGGGCCCTACATCGAAACCCACGCGGTCGTCGTGAAGGCGTTCCGGCCGAAGTCCGCTATGCGCCCCAAGAAGTGATGGGTGATGAGTAAGGCGGACCAGCTGCTCGATGCGATCGAGATCGAAACCGGGGAGAATCCCTCCAGCAGCGTGATCTGGATGCACGGGCTCGGCGCCGACGGCAACGACTTCGTGCCGATCGTGAGCGAGCTCGGGCTCGACGGGGCGCCGGCGACCCGTTTCCTGTTCCCCCACGCGCCGATGCGGCCGGTGACGATGAACAACGGGTACGTCATGCGCGCCTGGTACGACGTTTCGCTGGGCGACCTCGAGGGCAATTCGCGCCGCGCCGACGAGCGGGGCGTACGCGAATCGCAGAAGAGCATCACCGCCCTGATCGAGCGCGAAGTGAAGCGCGGCGTCGAGCCGGAGCACATCGTGCTCGCCGGCTTCTCGCAGGGCGGCGCGATCGCGCTGCAAACCGGGCTGCGTTATCCGCGGAAGCTTGCCGGGGTGATGGCGCTGTCCACCTACCTTCCGCTCGCGGAATCCCTGCCCAGGGAAGCGGCCGCCGCCAACCGGAATACGCCGATCTTCATGGCGCACGGCACCTACGACCCGGTCGTCCCGCTCGTGATGGGCGCGGGCTCCATGACCTTGCTGACCGGGCTCGGCTATGCCGTCGAGTGGCGGCAGTATCCGATGCCGCACTCGGTATGCCCCGAGGAGATCCAGGACATCGGCGTATGGCTGCGCACGGTGCTATGAGCGGCCCGCTCGCCGGCGTGCGCGTCATCGACCTCACCACGGTGGTGATGGGCCCGTTCGCGACCCAGATCCTCGCCGACCTCGGGGCGGACGTCATCAAGGTCGAGCCTCCCGAAGGCGACGTGTTGCGCCACATCGCGCCCATGCGGCACCCCGGCATGGGGCACATATTCCTCCATCACAACCGCAACAAGCGCTCGCTCGTGCTCGATCTCAAGCAGCCGGCCGGGCGGGATGCGCTGCTGCGTCTCGCCCGGGAGGGCGACGTCCTGATCTACAACGTGCGGCCGCAGGCGATGCGGCGTCTGCGCCTCGGCTACGACGACGTGGCCGCCGTCAATCCGCGCATCATCTACGTCGGAGCCTACGGCTACGGCGAAGGCGGGCGTTATGCCGGGCAGCCCGCCTACGATGACCTGATCCAGGGCATGGTGGCCCTGCCCTGGATGATGCATGCCGCCGGGGCGGACCGGCCGCGTTACGTGCCGACTGCGATTACCGACCGCATCACGGGGCTCGCCACGGTCAACGCTGTCACCAGCGCGCTCTATTGCCGCGAGCGCTCCGGCCAGGGCCAGGCGATCGAGGTGCCGATGTTCGAGACCCTCGCCCACATGA
>Ga0214471_10002752_pt1 | contig 13759 bp, 10 predicted proteins | sample RVTome_5_FD_207665 | JGI IMG/M metagenome (GOLD analysis project Ga0214471, IMG submission 207665) | Soil microbial communities from uranium-contaminated site in the Upper Colorado River Basin, Wyoming, United States - RVT142D155 | ecosystem: Environmental > Terrestrial > Soil > Contaminated >...
GGTGTGCTCCACCGCGTGTGGCCGCCGAGCGCCGGGTGTGGCCGCCGAGCGCGTGCCCCACAGCCCCCGGCGAATCGCCGCGGCCGGCCTCGAATCTTGATCCTACGCACGCTTGCCGAAAGGACACCAATCACTCTAGCTCCTCGGACAGATCTGCGCAAGCTCGCCGGGTCCTCGACTTCCCGGCCAAGTCCCTGCTCTGTCGGACCGGGCGTGCGAGCACGGAGTCTCGCCCCCGCGCCGGATTGTCCGGAATGTCTGGAATAGCCGGCGGGCTGACGCCAGCCGCCTATGCCCTGCTCGGCGGCCTGGGCGCAAATCTTGGAGATTGGGAAACAACAGATTGCCCTTATAGAAAAGGAGGGATGGGCCGTCACGAATACAGACCTTTCGGCCCTTCTCGGTCGCGCAGCCACTCACATTCGCATCCTCCTTCTCGCCAGCCAAGGCAAGCTCGAGGGCAGGGCGAATGACGTAGCGTATTTAGTCTTCCCATTAGAGATCGACGGGGCTATAGCGACGGAAACGCAGAAACTTCAGGATAAGTACCAAAGGTTGTTAAAAGCCGGTGCAAAAGAGAGCACAATAGATCAACCAAAGAGGATCGCTCCTTGGCGCTCACCTTCCTTCTGGCCAAGAAGGTCACCACATTCTCTTTCTAAAGCTCAACACATAACCATCGACGCCTATAATAAAAATTACCTTAAATACTTCCGCGACACGGCGCACATTGATATGACCGATATCTATGGCCGCGTTCGACAAGTCATACCCAGGGGATGCGACGTTCTTGATGCCGGTTGTGGCGTCGGCAGAGACACCCGCTACTTCATTCAACACGGCTATACCGTCATATCCTTCGACGCGGCCCGTGAAATGGTGAACTTATGTCGCCGATACCCTTTTGCATATTGTGTTCACCAAACCTTCGCCGACATCGTCTACGTGGAGCAGTTTGACCTTGTCTGGGCCTGTGCCTCCCTCATTCACTTGAATGAGCCTCAACTGCGCGACGCACTAGAGAGATTGTGTACCGCCTTGAAACCAGGCGGGCACCTCTATCTCTCGCTCATTGAAGGTGAAGGAATCGAGAAAAGAGATAATAAAATATTCTATAAGTATCGCGAAACTACAATCCGAGACCTGGCGAGTGAGGAACTTTGTCTTGTGGAAACACCGGCCAATCCCTGGCGGAATGCTGCCAAAAGACCTGGAACGACATACACCTGGCCCAATTTCATCTTCGAAAGACGCGAAATAACGGCGCCTGGACGAAAGTCTACACCACTTATAACGGTCTCTGGACCCGACGAGATGCCGCGAACGCCAAGCTAATAATATAGAGAATCAAATCTGGTTGGGCAGCCTCTTAGGCACTACAGATTGCTCGACATGCGTCGATCAGAGCCTCTGCTGCCTCTTCCACATCTTCCTCTCTGGAAGGACGGCCGAAGCTCATACGGATTGTCGCCCAGGCGTCGGAGCGATTCAGGCCGATGGCCGTAAGAACATGCGACGGTTCTGGGGCGCCCGAAGAACAAGCGGAGCCAGTGCTTAACATCAACCTTGGAGCTTGAAATATGAGAGCTTCGGCGTCCACGCCCTTGAAGGTCACGCTAGTCGCTCCCGGAAGTCGATTGTCCCGATCGCCGTTGATCTTGACGTCGAGACTGCGGGCCAACAGCTCCTCTAAATGGTCACGGTATAACTTGAGCCGACCGCCTTCCTCTTGAAGGAACTCCTTAGCTAGTTTGCATGCCTGGCCTAGGCCTACGATTGCAGGTACGTTCTCTGTACCAGATCGCAGGCCGTATTCTTGACCACCACCATAAATCAAAGGCTCAAGACCACTGCCCCGTGCATCGTTCCGGACATAAAGTACACCGATTCCCTTGGGGCCATAGATTTTATGGCCGCTGAAACTCAGAAGATCAACGTCCCAAGTCTCGACGTCAATTGGGATCTTTCCAACTGCCTGCGATGCGTCACAGTGGACGGCAGCACCATACCTATGGGCTATAGAAGCTACCCTCTCAATAGCTTGCACCGTTGCTATCTCTTGGTTGGCGGCTTGCACAGAAACGAGAAGCACGTCTTCATCAAGGGCCTCAGTCAGTAATTCGATATCTAAATCTCCAGACACCTCAACTGGAAGAATTTCGACATGCCATCCCGTGCGCTGGAGAGCCCGTGCGACCTCGAGAACAGCCTTATGCTCAATAGCTGTAGTGATAACGCGGCTACGATTCCGGAGCTTCTTCTGCTGATCTCTAGCACGAGCCATACCTTGGATTGCTAAGTTGATACTCTCTGTGGCGCTGCCTGTGAACACGATTTCTGGCGGTTTCGCGCCGATAAGTTGCGCTACATACTTACGAGCAATGCCCACTACTTTATCTGCCGCTCTACCCATTCCGTGGAGAACACTGCTAGGATTACCAAAACTTGTAGAAAAGAATGGTATCATTGAATCTAATACGCTCTCGTCAACCGGAGTGGTCGCTTGGAAGTCGAGATACACTAAACCCTCGTAGCCAGTCATCGTCACGATCTGCGACCTCCAATCTTCATTCAGACTCAACCCATGCTCGTCACGAATTCTTCGAGATCGTCTCCTTCAACCCCCTCAAGAGGACGCATTCTTAGAAGAAGGTCCGCCACACAAATCAAGGGCAGAAAATTGCCGTAACCATCCTCCAACACGTATTGCACTAGATCCGTCGGTACATTCATCCGTTCGAGATTTAACCTCTTGGAATTAGAGATTCCCTTAACGGTCCAGCCCGGCTTCGATTGCCTTCTATCCCAGACCACAATTAAGTGTATGTCTTTGAATTCCTTGTCGTGAGTTGCTGAATCGAATTCCGCCAAAAGATCGTCCAGGCGAACTTTGAACTCCAGGCGAGACAACCCTGCATCACTTGCTGGCTCATTCTTGAGCCACAAAAACTTGCCATCATACCTAGCCCGAGAAAACAGTCCGTATATTGAGAAATCGGGATCCAACGTAGCCATAGCGGAGCAAAATATCCCAGTCAAGCTCGATTCATCGTTGGGAAATCGCCTAAATGAAATACCTACTCTACGCAGTCGCTGTAGCGCGAAAACATCCGGCATCGGATCTGACTGAGGGCCGCTTGTGTCCCGCTCTACGAAGAGTTTTGAAATCTGCACCAAAGCTGGATAGCAAGCTTCGAAGAATTCGTTAACTCGCCCCACCAGCCTCATATTTGCCAGGTGTCTCTTGCCGACGTTCAAGGTCGCATCTACATTTATAATCATATGAATTGTCTCAAGGTACCAGGTTGATGACGTGCTACGCACCGCCAACTCATGGGATGTGGGTGTTCCATTTGAGGCGATAATTCTTGTGCCATGGTTGGACAGTCCAAGTAGTTCAAAAGATGCGGTTCTCCCTATTGCTAAATAGATCCCCGTAATCTTACCCAAGACATCCTCATAATCCTCAGCTCGAACTTTTGACCTAGGTCGCTCAAGAATCGCAATAAAGTCAGCAAACCGTTCGCGAAAACCCTCGGCACGAGTATTTGGTCGGAGCTTAAGATCTAAAAACTTATCCCTAAACGTCACACGCAATCGATCCCAGTCTGGGTCGCTAGGTTTCATTGTGATGAGATCTGGTGCAATACGGTATTTGGCCTCGAGCTTCGCGTTGGTTTCTGCAATCTCTGCGTAATCCCATGCCCTATATGGAATTTCGAGGTCCAACACCTCCTCTTCACATCCTTGAAGCCAACCGCCGAACTTCCCACTCAACTGTAAAAACCTTCTCGAAGACTTGAGGCGAAGCTTCACGGTTGCGGGCTTTAGCGACTCGAATTTCTCAGTAAGTGGATTTCTAACCTCTATATTGATGAGAGCATTGACGCAACCGACATACGATTGAGTTCGAAAATACCATGAAAGAAAGTGTGTGGCGTATTCACGAAAAGGATCCGATCCAAGATTGTTCCGTTGCTTATAATACAGACCTTGCCATTTTATCGAATCTTCTCCGAGAAAACGATCGAGTCCAGAAATTACCTGGCCTAGCATGCCCTCTGGAAAATGTGCTGTTATCTTGGTGTATGTGCTTTCCGATTCCTGCCGAGTATGCCGATCCGTATATTCAGGTGTAAAACCACCATTGTCGGGCGCAATGTATTCACAAAGTCGATCGGCCTTGAACGTCCACGATAGATCTTCCGTTTGACTCTCAATCACAAAAGACTTGGTAGAATACATCACCGCTTTTAAGCCTACTCCTTGGTAACCTTTTGCAGGTGACCGCGACGAAAGTCTCTTCTCCTTTCCGGTACCACCTGGCACGAGCAACTGAAGATCATGCGGAAACCCAATGCCATTATCTGATACCTGCACGGAGTCCTTGTCAAAATCAAGAATAATCTCAACCTCGCCTTTATCTACTTTCGCGTTTGCCTGCGTGGCATCAATTGCGTTCTGTATCAACTCATGAAGGACTCGCCACTCCACATCATATATCTCTACGATCTTGTGGAGGTGAGATCGGAAGATCGCCTTGCTCTGCTTTTGGTGTAGGTCATCGATCGTGGGCATCGTATCTTATCCTGTCTTTGTCATGATTCAGTTGTCGGGTCAGTTTAGAGATGACAGATCAGGCAACTTTTTTCTTTTTCTTCCAGTCGGTCCGCGAAGAGTTGCGCTAGGCTCTGTACCAGATCGGAGGCCATACTCTTGTCCACCGCCATGAATTGTTGGTTCGAGTGCGGTTCCTTGTGCACCATTCCGAATGCAGAGCACGCCAACGCCCTTGGGTCCGTAGATCTTGTGCCCGCTGAAACTCAAAAGGTCGACGTCCAAATCATTGATATCAACGGGAATCTTACCGACAGCTTGGGAGGCATCACAATGAAACACGGCACCATAATGGTGAGTTATGTCGGCCATCTGATCAATTGCTTGTAAGGTCGCGATTTCTTGGTTAGCTGCCTGGAATGAAACGAGAAGCACATCCTCGCTCAGGGCTCCCCTCAAATTATCGGGCTCGAGAACCCCACTACGATCGACCGGAAGTACTGTTGCAGGCCAGCCGTCATTCTCCAACCTCCGTACCGTTCCTAGCACTTCCCTGCGCTCGATTGCAATTGTGATGAGGCGCCGCCGCCCGCGGAGTGGCACTCGCGCCTGGGCTGCCCGGATTGTTCCCTGGATAGCAAGGTTGATGCTCTCGGTAGCACTGCCTGTAAAGACGATTTCTCCGGGCTCACAACCGAGCAAACCAGCGACTTGATCCCGGGCCACGTTCACGGACTCCCTCGCTTCTCGCCCCAGCGTGTTGAGGGTGCTACTGGGGTTACCAAATTTCTCGCAGAAGTACGGCTGCATAGCAGCGAAAACTCTCTGATCACAGGGACTTGTGGCTTGGTAGTCAAGATAGATGGCGCGACGCATAGTTTAGTTGCCTCCGGAATCTGCGTATACACTGAATCAGTCATTTGTGCGGAAGCGACCTTAAGAACTCTAGAATCTCTGGATGGCCAGCCGTATGAGTGTAGTGTATGCAGTGCACATGGAAGTCCTTCTTCCATCGATTAAACATCGTCTCCGTTGCTTCGCCTCGCGGCACTAGCGCGTAATGATATGTCCCGCTACCGTGAAACGCATCCTGAAGGTAGCCGAGTAAGAGCCACAGCTCCGGATCATCCAGAGAAGCTCCGAGGAAGAGTACCGTTTTAGTAGTGAAAACAGATGACAGCGCAGTCTTATACCCTGGGGAACGATAAAAGATATATCTATAGTCCTTTTGAGTTATGATTATTGTTGTCCGCTTTTCTACATCCCCATGAGCCTTCAAAATGCAGAACCTACCGTTGAATAGGGCATCTGCAAAGTCACTTGCGTCATTGCTTGTGAAAACAGCAGGAGTTCTGCCACCACGAGCTTTCGAGTACGCGTATTCAAGTAGCTTATCGTAGTTCGTAGTAATTACAAATTGAAATGGGATCCTCGTTAGTTCTTCATGGGCCTGAGTGAAACTCTTAGTTTCATCTTGAAATACATTAGCGATCCTCGCGTGGAAATCTTCTCCAAAGAAATCACGTAGCTCCTCGGCCGCTGTAAGCAGCTTCAGCGAGTCGCCACTATCAACAAGGCTGCGAATTTCATTGGCCCTGGACGCATCCCTAATGTGACCCTCAACCTGCGCCTGCTGAATTAAACTCTTCAAGAGTTCTCTCCACCCTGGATACCCCGCGCCCTGCGAGAGTCCAGCGCCAACAAACGCCACACAGCTTCCGCGTTCGATGGCTTCTATTAGACCGTCAGGCGTTTTTTCAATCCCTTTCATGGCTCCTAGATTCTCCTCTATGAATGAGCTTCAATCGAGCAGGATTCTACTCAACACCTCGTGGCGCATCTTCATATTCTCTTTCAAACCGCCTTGGCTCTTGAATGCCACGATATAATCGTAGAGATCCCTGTTTGCGTTCTTATTTGACTGAAGGTCAAGTAGGGCATCGGGGTGTGAAACGTACTTTAGCCGCCGATTCTCAAATTCAATATATTTATCTGCCAGGACTTGAGCGGAAGGCAGCTTCGACCTTCTTTCAGAGATAATCCAATAAAGATCCACGAAACCCCATTTCGTTCTAATGCATTTCGGACGCGCCGACTGCATCTCGCCCATGTAATCAAGCGTGCGGTAAACTTTCCTTTCAATCGCTGCGCCCACGCCCGAGGCGTATTCTTCGTACATCTCGCGCAGCTCAGGAGCCTTCAAGTCTTTAGCCGCGCCGCCCCTTAATTCCAGAAGAAACGCATGGGCCACCAAGTCATCCGGCTTGCGCCTGGCAGCCGGGAAAGTATTGGTCGTACCCTGAAAAAGTCCATGGTTGCCGGCTATGGCACGTATAGTATCTCCCAACTGACTTGGAATCGCGTTCCGGATTTCTGGCGGAAGGAGTCTCATACCCTTTTGCAGCCGCAAGAATAGTTCGCGAACCTCGCTATGGGCAGCATCACTCACAACGGCCGTAACAATCTTAAACTGTAGCATCTCCTTCTTCCCTTCCTCCGGCAAATCGTCGAATGAACTTCGCGGCCACAACAGATTATCAGAGGCGTCGCCTAGCGCGAACTCATTATCGAGATATCCCCAGATTGCCCTAAGTCGTTGCTGACCATCAGCTACTGAATACTCGTATCCGCCACCCTGATTCACCCAGAGGTAGATCTTGGGAATATCAAGTCCACGGAGAATCGAGTCAATTAAAAGCTGCTTGTCCGGAAGGCGCCAGACCGGGCCACGTTGAAATTGCGGACTAGGGTCGATTTTATCACGTAGCCCGACGAGGTGCCCTACAGTCCACGTTCTATTTAGTGTTTTCATCTTATCTCCAACATAAATAGGTAGCGAAGTAGAGTTCTTCGGATTGCCTCAAGCAACTTAGAGGTGGCAAATCAGGCAGCCCTGTTCCTCTTCTTGCTCTATACCACCGGGAGCGAAAAGTTGCACGAGAGACTGAGGATGCTCACGACCGCGACGTGCGCGGCGAAGCCGACGATCCCTCTCTTCTTGCTTTATCTGTTCTATGCGGTCAGGCCGCTCGAGTTCCTGCAGGCTTTCCATGTCGGACCAAGTGTAGCCTTCCTCCGGCTTTTCATACAACTTCGCCAGCTCGTACAGTTCGGGGTGTTGCTCTTTGAGCTGCACCCATTCAATCCGTCGCTGAAAGAAGCAGAAATAGCATCCCGACCGGGAACGCCATCCGTAGTAGGACGGTAAACCGACGTTAGCGTCCTCGAGTATACGGATGATATCGTCTTTGTTAAGGCCATCTTCCTTAAAGGGATAAGAGGATCGAATGTTTGGCTTTGTGGAGATGTATCCTTCGCGGTTCTCGTCCGCACGAATACCTACATAGAGCACCACCGGGTCCTCGCCTACATAGGCCTCAAACGGCTTGATCTTGAGTTGTTTGGTACACCAACGAACCGATGGTGAAGGCAAATAGCCTCGAAACATGCTGAGCCAGTGGTCGAAACCACGGTCGCCCAGATCATTGCTCAGCCGTTTGATCGGCTTCTCAAGATATCCCTCGAGGCGATCGAGGAACTCGTACGTCTCCGGAAGCTCTTTGTGCGTATCGCAAAAGACGTACTCCACGTCAAGTTCTGGTCGCGTGTCCCGGAGATAAATCGCCAAAGCGGCGCTGTCTTTGCCACCAGAGATCAGGCAAATATGCCGTGTTCTCTGGGAGATCGTCCCTTCATGCCGCATGGTCTTCCTCCTTTTGGGGATCTACTTCAAGGGCTCGGATCAGCGCTTGCGAAAGTACTGCCTTGCGGAAGCCAGCGGGTACTTTCAACGTATCTCCTATATTCCGCAGCTCATCGAGAAGTACTGTCGTCGCGCGATCAACTCTCTCCCGAAGCTCCGGGGGGATTCTTACCGTAGTTGGATGTTCTCGGTAAGCATTGACGGCCAGGATCTCGATCCGAATTAGCGGTTCACTCGTCTCTCCAGCGTCAGCTACGAGCCCCTCCACTCGTTCGAACTGCTCATGGACTTGTCTCAAACGAATGCCGAACTCGGAGACGTCGTGATCCGACCAGATCTCAGGGGCTTTCCCTTGCTGAATCGCCCGGGCAAGGCGAGTCCGCCAGTCGGCACCGTCGAGACCAACGGTGGCGGCTACGAACTGCCGTAGCGGCGCATCGACGACTAGCCTAGCAAGCTGGTGGGCGCGACGAGAGATCACCCCTGCGGCGTCAGCCTGCGACGTGCCGAACGTCTCGGCGATTCGCTGCCCGAGGCGTTCGAGCAGCCTGGGGTATGCCAGCTCCAAATCCAGCAAACAAGCCTTGACCTTTTTCCCGAGCACGACAGGGTCGGGTCGGTCGGAGCTGAGGCCTACTGAGGCGGGCAGATCCTCGAAGATCAGTTTCCCCGGATCCTTCGCACTCAATACAACGTTCCGCAGCATAAGAGCTTCGTCCGAGAGTGACTTTGTGTACAGCGAGAAGCGGGGTAGGGTTGCCACAAATTGCACCAAGGGGCGTGCGACGTCCAGGATCTGTGGCTCACCGTCTCCGCTACCAAGCGCTTCGGCCAACCGGCGAATGATCTCTCTGCGTTGAGGATCGAGCCGAAGACGTTGCAGCCAGAAGTCCTGAGGATTCCTTGCAAGCAGCTCGACGATCTCGTCCCGCACTACTGGGACGAACATCCCATCCTCACGGAATAGCGCCACCTCGTCGGAAAAGACTCGGAGGGCGGCCAGAAGGACGATAGGCATCGGACCATCACGCAATCCGATGGGCGGTGCAGCGAGGCGCTTGTACAGCTCCGGCAGCGGTCTCCTTTGCTGCTCGGTCTCGGCGAGGAACGTCTCGACGCATTGCCAGGTTGCGGTCCAGCTTCCACTCATTGGTTGGAAGCGATGGCGCGCCGACTGCGCCACCCGAACGTGAAAACTGGTTTCACGGTGCAGGGCCTCGTACATGCTGACTTCAGGTGGCGTTCCGTGGAAGCCTAACCGATCGTCTCCCTCGTTTTGCAGCATGGCACGGAGGAGGTTGTTCCTTGCTTTGGCCGCAGCCGAAGACAGGTGACGTCTGTTCAGTAGCTCGTTTCGAAGCCGCGGGGCGTCAGGATAGAGATCGGCGCAGATCTTGGACAGCCATTCCGAGAAGATCCTTGGCGAGTCGAGCTCCGGGCGCTTGCCATCGTGGATCCAGTCCGTAAGCTCAGGCCGGAAGCGGAATCCCGGAAGCCCCAGAAGTGATCCGACCAGGTCCCGAAGGAGTATCTGAGCATGCTTCAGGCGGGCTTGAACCTCGCGGCGGGCTACTTCATCTGTGCGGAGCTCTGGCGTTGATAGTAGAGCCTGCTCCCAGACTTTCGTTTCAAGCAAGTGGTCCTCGAGCTGTGCTAAGGGTCTCGGGATCGCGAGTATAAGCGGCTTGGCGGGGGTTCTCCGTTCAGCCGAGTACTTCAACGCTCGCTCGAGACAACGGGCCCTGCTCTGCTGGTTGTAGGTCAGGACGAACACGATTCGCCCATCATGGTCGCTGGGGAAGTTGGCAAGGCGTGCCCAGGCGTCTTCGTCCTCTCCGGCGATGAGATCAACGTCGAAGGTCCTTAGTGTGCCCGTCTCGTAATAGAGGGCTCTAGCGACAAACGGCCGCGGGTGAACGGTTTCCCTGAGAACTGCTGGAACATCGAGCGCCTTGATCGTCTCGCGGTGTCGTCGGTAGAGTTCGTTCACGTCGAGGTCGGAGCCATCCCACAGGGCATAGGCCCCGCGGTGTCGCCGGTAGATGGCGATCGAACGCCGGCTCAGATACTCCAATGCTTCCTCAACCTCCTCCTCGCTCCATTCCAGAGCAAACTTCATGAGATCCTTATCCGCCCGTAGCCCAACAGCTTCGCCGTACAGGGACAGGAGGCAGATGACTTTGAGAACCGAGGCGGCCGCCGCCGGAGCGTCACAGGTGAGCTTCTCGAGACAACTCTGCGCCAAGGACCAACGCCGGGCCGAAGCGCCCCGATAGAGGGCGACTCCGAAGGACTGCTCGAGATAGTCGTAGAGACGATCTGCTCTATAGAGGGGTAAATCGTTTTCGTGGTCGGGCACCACAGACGCAAGGAAATCGCGAAACGCAGAGGGCTCTCGGCCGGCAAGAAACACAAAGAGCGATCTCTCATTCTGCGATCCCTCGGCTCGAAAGACAGGCCAAAGTAGAAGCGCGGTGACGGGATGGAGCGGCAGGGTCTCCAGGATCGTGTCAACGGGGCTCCGCCGCACGACATCGGCGAAGATCGGCGACTCAAGCGTTTTCGACAGCCGGCCGCGGCAGGGAGCCCAGGCGTCGGACGCCTCCCGTTCCAACGCCTGCCCTACAAGCCGCAGCATCTGCTCCGGCTGCTCCACGAATGCTATGTCATGGAACCGGCCATGAATCTTGGCCCATTCGGCCCTTCGGACCACATCCTCCCTGGGCAGGTATTCGGTCATACCTGCGTGAAGTATGGTCAGAACCAGCGTCGGTATAGCGCTTCGTGCTGCGAGCTCGGCAATCTCCTGAAGGATGAAGACGTCGGAATCGTCGGGGTGGAGAGAGGCATACTCCAGAGGCTTTCCCAGCTCGTCGACGACGAGGAGGATTCCACCGAACAGGCTCGAGTGAGAGACTCTGGCGGTTGTCTCTTCGAGGAGCTCGAGTACTTGCCGGTCGAGGTCAGGCGGAGCGTGACCGGTTCGATTTTTCAACTTGCGGACACGGCGAGCAAGCTCGCTGAATCCTTTCGCCCTTCCGTTGACGGAGCCGAGGGCAGACTCGAGCGCCTCCAGAAGCAGCCTGGGAAGAGGTGCACGGCGGCCTACCACGAGGATCTCGAGAAAGGGTGCCTCTCCGAGCGGTCGCACGTCCCCGAGATCAGGAAAATCGTCGAACGAGACTCGGCGAGCCAACAGCTCAGCCAGAAAGAGCGCGAATGAAGACTTTCCGGTGCCGTAGGGGCCGGTGAGAGACCAAGCCTTGGTGCCGTCCGGTCGGTACAGGGCTTCGGCTAGTCGCCCCATGAGCCTGATGGCGGTCGATGTCAGCACATAGTCCCGCTCCGCCCGGTCAGTTCCAAGATCCTTCACTAAATGAGTGGACCGGGAGTAGCGGCCGCGGATTCGGACGATGTCCGCCAGGGTCGTCGGGGTCATCTGTCCCTCTGAGACCCGACGGTCTCGCCGCGATAATAGCTCTCAAGGAGAGCCATCCGAAGCGCTTGCGTGCCATCGGCACGGCCCAGGAGTGACCGCATACCTGCTGTTTCGTCGAATTGGAGACCGAGGTCGGCCGGTAGGCGTTCCAGGCGCTCTGCAAGGGTCGACTCAGAGAGCTTGAATGCGGCACCCGGGCTCCCGGGTCCATAGAGGACTTCCTCGAAGGAGATCGAGGCCCGCGCGTCGGCGTGGTCGAGGTGCTCGAGCAGGGCGAAGTGAAGGACCGCCTCCGGGAGAGACTCTTTTCGGCCGACTGGGAGGGAGTAGACTCCTCGCTCCGCCTCTTCCAGCAGTCCCAGCTCAGCGAGCGGCGAGTCGAACGTCTCCTCCGGCGCCACCCGGTCCGATATGCCGGCTGTGGGCAGGTACGTCCTGAGCAGCACTCCTACGTCGCGCTTCATCGAGCCTCGGGTAGCTCGGGAGGCGTTCCTCTCGGCTTGCTTTAGCAGCCAATCGACCAGAGCGTCACGGGTGAAGGTGCCCGCCGACCACACGGTGAAGAGTAGATACCAGGCACTGGCGCTCTCGATCCTCCGAGTCATGAGCCAGTGTAGCAGCCAAGGTGTTCCGGGGAACTCGATGAAGGGATCCCAGCCGTCTTCGCCGAACAAGCGCTCTCCGAGGGTCGTGGGTCTCAGCGCGTTGGATCCGTTCGACTCTCGGGCTATCAGCTCCAAGATCTCGCACCAGTGCCGGATGGCCAGGACCATGTTCTTGCCCACCCCGAGCTCCACCATCGCGGCGTCCCGGGTGAAGAGAAGAGGATCGGCTTGAACAGCGCGCACACCCTTGGCTGGCCACAGATAGCGAAGGGGGAACGTCTCGTGCCCGGTGAATCGGAGTATTGGTGGACTCATGTGGTTCTGGCTTGATCTGGTGGCACTCGCTAGAGGAGAGAGCCAAGCCGACTACGTCCTCTGGAGGAGACGATCCTTGAGCTCGGCTCCATAATACACCTTTGGGCTGGTGCGGGAAGCGTCGCCTTGAGGCGGTCGCGTCGTGCCGCCTGCCGACGAGCGCTTCGGGCTCGTCCGACTGTGGGAGAACCCGCAGGACGGTGACGCGGGGCAAGGGGTTGACGGGGTACTGTCGAACCTCAAGAGCCCTTACCCTCAAAGGCATCGAGCTGGTCATCGGGGAGGGGCTCGAAGAACTCCGGCGGCACCTCGAATCGACCCTTGGCCAGGCCGACGGGACGCGGGTTGGTCCTGGCGCTCTGGAGCAGACGGATCTCGGCGATGGGGACGTTCCGCCTGCAGAGTACGATCCTCTCCTCCTCCGAGAGGAGGTCCAGATACCGGGACAGATGCCTCGCGGCTTCGTGGACTTCCAGCCTGATCACGACTCGATTCTTGACCAGGTAGCGAGCCAAGTCAAAGGCCGCGCGTGTTCGCCTGCGGGCGGCCGCCAGGGTTCGCGGCGAGGTCACCTGTGGCCTCGACTGTGACGACGGGGTGAGGGCGCGGAAGCCGCTTGGGGCGGCCGGGGCCGCTCCTGAGGAGCGCAGGGCCGACACTCCTCAAGGACGGATTGGTCCTTGACGACCGCAGGGCCGGCACTCCTCAAGGACGGATTGGTCCTTGACGACCGCAGGGTTTGCGCTTGTCAAGAGCTCTTGGCCCTCAGGATCGCTGCCATCTCGTCGTCGACGACTTCGATGCGTCTCGGGTCGAGTCGGCGGTGCATGCCCATGCCGTGAGGATAGCCGATCGCCGGGTCCGGCACCATAGCCCGGTCTCGCACCGCCCCGAATCTCGTCAGCCTTTGGCCTCCAGCCGTCCGAAGTGGCGCAGCACCGTGAGGGCCGCGAGGGTGATCCACTTCGAGGGCCGGCCCGCGCTTGCGATCCTGCGCGAAGCGCGGACGCCACCTCTGCTATAATCGCCGGCCGAGATGAGGGACGCCATCCTGCGAGCGACGCTTTCCGCCCTCTTCCTCTGCGGCGGCGCGGCGGGGGCCCTGGCGCCCCCGGACGTCGAGCTGGTGCGTCCCGCGCC
>Ga0214471_10002753_pt1 | contig 13758 bp, 12 predicted proteins | sample RVTome_5_FD_207665 | JGI IMG/M metagenome (GOLD analysis project Ga0214471, IMG submission 207665) | Soil microbial communities from uranium-contaminated site in the Upper Colorado River Basin, Wyoming, United States - RVT142D155 | ecosystem: Environmental > Terrestrial > Soil > Contaminated >...
CCGGCCGGGCGAACGGCGCCGGCGCCGGCGCGCCCGCCGTCCGCGGCCGGCCGACAGCCTTGAAGAAATCCTCCAGCCCGGGCGGCGTGATGACCCAGAGCATGACGAGGGCGTCCGGGCCCTCGTTGACGAGCTCGTGCTTGACGTCGTACCCGAGCAGGCACGCCGTCCCCGGCACGAGCGCGTGACTGACACCATCCACGACCACCCGCCCCTGGCCCCGGAAGCAGATCTGCAACTCGACCTGGTCGCCGTGCGAGTGCTCGCGCACGCGCCCGCCCGGCGCGATGGTCTGGTAGCCCATCGCCAGCGTGTCGAAGCCGGTGGTCGCCGGGGTCAATGTGGGATCGGCGTGGCCGTTGGCGGGAACGGGCTGCCAGTAGGACGCGCTCTGCTCGGGCTGGACGACGACGGCGCGGCCCCGGACGGTGTCGGCTGAACTCATGGCAACCTCCGCGTGAAGTGGCCCCAGTGTATCGCGATCGACCTGGGAGTTTCTGTCATCCCCTGGACAGTGTGAGGTGTCAGCGGGTCATAAAAAGTTTCGCCGGGCCCGAGCGAGGCCCCTAAACTCGCGCGACATCGTGGACAGAGCCCGGTCGGGACCTGGCATTCCTGCTGCACCGCCTGGCATGCTCGCCTCGGCCCGCGCCGCTGTCCACTATCACTTCTCGGGGATCGCCGGGGCCGGCATGAACCCTCTGGCCCAGCTCATGAAGGCCCGCGGTCACCAGGTGCAGGGCTCCGACCGCTCGCTCGACCAGGGCAAGAACCAGGAGCTGGCCAGCCGGTTACGGCGTCTGGGCATCGACCTGCGGCCTCACGACGGGTCCGCGGTCGCCGCCGGCCTCGACCGCTTCGTCTACTCGACCGCCGTCGAGCCCGACACGCCCGAGATGCGGGCGGCCCGCGCGCTCGGCGTCGACCTGGTGCCCCGCCCCGCCCTGCTGGCCGAGGTGGTGAACAGCGGGCAGCCGGGGGTGGCGATCGCCGGCACGAGCGGCAAGAGCACCGTCACGGGGATGCTGGCGTGGGTGTTGCGCGAGAGCGGCTTGCCCTCCACCGTGCTCGGCGGCGCCGGCCTGGTGCGCGAGGGCAGCAGCGGCTGCTTCGCGGTCGGCCCGGCCAACGGCCCGGTGGTGGTCGAGGCATGCGAGTCGGACGGCACGCTGATCGGCTATCAGCCGACGATCGGCCTGGTCCACAACATCAGCCGGGATCACGCGGAGCTGGTCTCGCTGCGCGCGCAGTTCGCGGCCTTCGCGCGAAACTGCCGGCGGCTGTTCGTCAACGCCGGCTGCCCCGAGGCGTCGGCGCTGGGGCGGCGAGTCCACGCGGTCTCGTACGGCATGGCGCGGGACGCCGATGCTCCGCTGGAGGTGCTCGCCGCCGGGCCCGACCGGGCACGCGGGCTGCTGAAGCTGCCGGGCGGCGTCGTGACGCTCGACGTGCCGCAGCCGGGCCGCCACAACCTCGAGAACGCCGCCGCCGCCGCGATGGTGGCGGTCGAGCTGGGCATCGATCCGGACGAGGTGACGGGGCTGCTGGCCCTCTTCCCGGGCGTCGCCCGCCGCTTCGAGGTGGTCGGCGTCACGGCTTCGGGGATCCGCGTGGTGGACGACTACGCGCACAACGGCGAGAAGCTGCGCGCCGCCATCACGACGGCGCAGGCGGGCGCCGGGCGCGTGGTGGCGGTCTTCCAGCCCCATGGCTTCGGTCCCGCGCGCTTCCTGCGGCTCGAGCTGAAGACCCTGCTGCCCGCGCTCCTGCGCCCGCACGACCGGTTCTGTTACGCCGAGATCTTCTACGCGGGCGGCACGGTGGCGAAGGACATCTCCAGCCGCCTGCTGGCCGAGGACCTGCCAGCCGCCCTGGGCTGCGGCTACGTGGCCGACCACGACGCCGCCCGGCGCTGGGCGCTGGCCGAGGCCCGGCCGGGCGACACTGTCCTGGTCATGGGCGCGCGCGACCCCGACCTGCCCCGCCTGGCCCGTTCGATCTTCGAATCGCTCACGACCGCTTGACTTCGATCCGCGCCCGCGGCTAGCCTGCCTCACCGGCTGACAGCCCACCGCCGTTCGTCCCCGGAGGACCGGCCATGACCCACGCCTCGATCCAGGTGCACAAGCTCACCCCCAACGTCGGCGCCGAGATCGGCGGCGTGGACCTCTCCCGCCCGCTCGACGAGCCCACGTTCAAGGCCGTCCACGACGCGCTCGTGGACAACGGCGTGATCTTCTTCCGCGACCAGCGCCTCACGCCCGACCAGCAGAAGGAGTTCGGGCGGCGCTTCGGCGAGCTGCACGTGCACCCGGCGGCCCCCTCGCTGCTGGAGGGGCATCCCGAGATCCTCGTCATCCACGCCGACGAGAAATCCAAACACGTGGCGGGCGAGAACTGGCACTCCGACGTCTCCTGTGACCCCGAGCCGCCGATGGGCAGCATCCTGTACATGCACGAGCTGCCCGCGGTGGGCGGCGACACGCTGTTCGCGAGCATGTACGCGGCGTACGAGGCCCTGTCGGAGCCGATGAAGCGCTTTCTGGAGCCGCTGACCGCGCGGCACGAGGGCGAGCACGTCTACCGCGGGCGCTACGGCGTGGACGACACCGGCCGCGTGTTCCCCAGGGCGGAGCATCCGGTGATCCGCACGCACCCGGTCTCCGGACGCAAGGCCCTGTTCGTCAACGGCGGGTTCACCACGCGGATCGTGCAGCTCGCACGGCCGGAGAGCGACGCGGTGCTCCGGTTCCTCTACCGCCACGTGGAAACGCCGGAGTTCCACTGCCGCTTCCGCTGGCAGGTGAACTCGGTCGCCTTCTGGGACAACCGCTGCGTGCAGCACCACGCGATGTGGGACTACTACCCCCAGCGCCGCCACGGCCACCGGGTCACGATCCGGGGGGACAAGCCCGTTTAGATCCGGGGGCCCCGAGATGCCCCCCCCAGCGTTCGTCGCGCCCCGGCGAAGTCGCGGCGCTTTCGGCAATGCTAGCCCGGGCGATTCACGAACGGGCGCCGACCGTGGGTGGGGCGCTGGCGGCGGGGTGCGGGGGCACCGGCGGCGCCATCAGGGGCGAGCCGACGTCGCGTGCGCGAGCGCAGGACGGGGGCGAGCGCGCGATCGGCGATCCGACTCACCGGCGAGCCAGCTCCCTGTGGGGGATGGGGGGATCGCGCTCGCCCCCGTCCGGAGCGAGCCTGCCGCGACCGGCGAGCCATGCCGGCGCCGCCGGTGCCCCCGCACCCCGCCGCCAGCGCCGTCCGCGCGCGGTGGACAGTCACGACTACTGCGCGCTAAAGCCCGTCGAGGAAGTCGCGGAGCACGCGGTTGAAGATGTCGGGCTGGTCGAGGTTGGAGGAGTGGCCGGCGCCGGGGATGACTTCCAGGCGGGCGCCCGGGATCTTCTTGGCCATGTACTCGGACGGGGCCAGGAACGGCTGGTCCTGGTCGCCGACGATGATGAGCGTGGGCACGCGGATCGCCGCCAGGCCGTCGATCACCTGCGAGCCCTCCTGGGCCAGCATCCCGCGGGCGGCGTGCGCCAGCCCCTGGGCCGAGCGGTGGTGACCCATGGCCTCGCGCATCTCCCGGCTGCGGCCGGCCAGCGCGTCGAGCCCCTTCGCCTCAAGCTCGGCGGCCCGCTCGTGCGCCCGCGTGTTCCAGGCGGCGCGCGCGTCCGCGTTGCGATAGCCGGGGCCGGAGTCGCAGATGACCAGCGCCCGGACCATCTCCGGGTGCGCGAGGTAGAACGCGAGGGACACGTAGCCGCCCAGCGAGAGCCCGCCGACGACCGCGCGCTCGACGCCGCAGTGCCGGAGCAGCGCGCGCATGTCGGCGACCGTCAGCGCCGCCGAGTATTGCGCCGGGTCGTTCGGGCTCTCGGTCTGGCCGTGGCCCCGCATGTCCCAGCTGATGACGCGGTAGCGGTCGCCGAGCGCCCGGCGCTGGCCGTCCCACATGCGTCCGGTAGCGGAATAGCCGTGACCGAGCAGCACCACCGGGCCATGCCCTCCGTCGTCGTAATCGATCTCGATGCCGTTCAGTCGTGCCTTCATCGCGCTCCCACCTCGTCCACGCGCTGGAGTCGTGCGGGCCGTATTGTAGTCCAGCGCTTGACAGGGCGGGCGCCGGCCGACTAGCCTCCGGGCAGGCGCGCGCCTCGCCATGGAGGACAGCATGGACTACCGCATCGTCTCGGCCGACGACCACATCGACATGCAGTGGCTCCCGAAAGATCTCTGGCAGGCGCGCGTGCCGGCGGGCTGGCGCGAGCGAGCGCCGAAGGTGGTGGACACGGCCGAGGGTCCGTACTGGGTCTGCGGCGGCGCGCGCTGGGACGCCTGGGGCGGGCGCAAGGGCGTGGCGGGCGCCATGGGCGGGCGGCGCCTGGCTCTCGAGCGCGGCGGCGTGCTGGAACCGGGCGTGCTGCGCCCCACCACGACGGCGCTGCGGCTGGCCGACATGGACCGCGACGGCGTGGACGCCACCGTGATGTACGGGCCCATCGTCCCGCTGCTGATCGAGGACCCCGAGCTGCGCCGTGTCTGCTACCGCGCCTACAACGAGTGGCTGGCGGAGTTCTGCGCGACGGCGCCCGAGCGCCTGGTGGGCGTGGGGCTCGTTCCGGTCGACGACGCCAGGAGCGCGGCCGAGGAGGTGCGCCACCTCGGGCAGCTGCGCCTGCGGACGGGGATGTTCCTGGCGGCCAGCGTGAAGGAACCTCTGTGGGAGGATTCGTGGGAGCCGCTGTGGGAAGCCGCCGCCGAGACCGGGATCGTGATCGGCTTCCACCTGGGCGGCGGCCTGCGCACGGTGACCTTCAAGGGCCCCAAGGCCACCCACCGCGGCAACATGGGCGTGCGGGTGGCGGCCGCGACGCTGCAGATGGACGAGCCGCTGGCCGCGGTGATCTTCTCGGGCGCGCTCGAACGTCACCCCGGTTTGAAGATCGTCCTGGCCGAGACGGGCATCGGCTGGCTGCCCTACATGCTGGAGCGGCTGGACGACACCTACGACAAGTTCGTGGACGCCGCCGAGTTCTGGCAGCGCCACGGCGGGCTGGCCCTCACGATGGAGCCGAGCCGTTACTTCAGGCGCCAGGTCTGGGCCACGTTCCAGACCGACCACGCCGGCCTGAGGATGCTGGACGTGCTCGGCGACGATCACGTGATGTGGGCCTCGGACTACCCCCACGCCGACAGCACGTGGCCGGAGTCGCAGAAGGCGATCGAGGCCAACTTCAAGGACGTCGCGCCGGCCGCCCGCCGCCGCATCCTCTGCGACAACGCGCGCGCCCTCTACGAACTGTAGGTCGATGGATGTGGCCGTGCGAGCCGAGATCGTTCGACGAGTGAGGCGAGCCCGTGGACTTTGAATACACACCCGAGCAGGAGGCGTTTCGCAAGGAGTTCCGCGGGTGGCTGGCCGCGAACCTGCCTCCCGGTCTCTGCGTCGATGATCCGGCCGACGACCGGGTGGCGCCCGACCGCGAGACGTTCGAGCGGCGCCGCGCCTGGCAGAAGGCGATGCACCAGGCCGGCTGGGTCGGCATCGCCTGGCCGGCGGAGTACGGCGGGCGCGGCGCCTCGATCATCGAGCGCGTGATCTGGGACGAGGAGTACGCGCGCGCCCGGGCGCCGGTCCTCCCCGGCATGGGCCTCAACCTGGTGGGCCCGACGCTCATCCACTGGGGCACCGACGAGCAGAAGCGCCGGTTCCTTCCGAGGATCCTCGGCGCCGACGAGGTCTGGGCCCAGGGGTTCTCCGAGCCCGGCGCCGGGTCCGACCTGGCGAGCCTGCGCACGCGGGCCGAGGACCGCGGCGATCACTTCCTCGTCAACGGCCAGAAAGTGTGGACGTCGGGCGCGCAGTACGCGGACTCGATCATCCTGCTCGTGCGCACCGACCCCAACGCGCCGAAGCACAGCGGCATCTCGTGCCTGCTGGTGGACATGACGACGCCCGGGGTGACGGTGCGGCCGCTGGTGCTGGCCACCGGCCACCACCATTTCAACGAGGTGTTCTTCACCGACGTGGTGGTCCCGAAATCGCAGCTGCTGGGGCCGCTCAACCAGGGGTGGAAGGTCTCGACGACCACGCTCATGTACGAGCGTCACTCGTCCGGCGCTCGCAACCCGATCGGCCAGGTGCTGGCGCTCATCGCCGTCGCCCGGCGGCTGCCGCTGGACGGCGGGACGGCGTGGGACGACCCCAGGATCCGCCAGCGGCTGGCGCAGCTCTACATCGACTGCGAGGCGATGAAGTACACGCGCTTCCGGGCGCTGACCCGCCAGATCCGCGGCGAGGCGCCGGGGCCCGAGGGCTCGATCCTCAAGCTCTCCGGCTCCGAGCTGGGCGTGCGCATCGGCGACGCGGCCGGCGAGATCCTCGGCATGCACGCGCTGGTGAACCAGGGGACGGAGCAGGTGCCCGACGCCCCCCGCTGGTTCAACCGCCTGGTGGCCGCGCGCCAGTACACGATCTCGGCGGGGACGAGCGAGATCCAGCGCAACATCCTCGGCGAGCGCGTGCTGGGGCTGCCGAAAGGGTAGCCCTCACGACAGCAGGAGCTCGAGGTCCTCGCGCGTCAGCGACCGGATCAGGCTGTTCTGCTCGTTGATGATCGCGTCGGCCAGGTCGCGCTTCCGCGCCTGGAGCGCGAGGATGCGTTCCTCGACGGTGTCCCGCGCGATCAGCCGCAGGGCGAGCACGTGACGGGTCTGGCCGATGCGGTGGGCGCGGTCGATGGCCTGGGCCTCGACGGCGGGGTTCCACCAGGGATCGAGGAGGAAGACGTGCTCGGCCGCCGTCAGGTTGAGGCCGAGACCGCCGGCCTTGAGGCTGACCAGGAAGAGCCGGGCGCCGGCGTCCTGCTGGAAGCGCTCCACGCGCGCCTGGCGGTCGCGCGTGGCGCCGTCGAGGTACTCGTAGCGGACGCGCTCACGGTCCAGGCGGTCGCGCACGATGGCCAGGAAGCTCGTGAACTGCGAGAAGACGAGCGCCTTGTGGCCTTCCTCCAGCACCTCGCGCAGCCGCGGCAGGAGGACGTCCAGCTTGCCGGCGGGCTCGGCGGTGCGGCGCCGGTCGATCAGGCCGGGGTGGCAGGCCGCTTGGCGGAGCCGGAGCAGCGCTTCGAGGATGACGATCGCCGAGCGCGCGATGCCGTCGCGATCGATGCGGCCCAGCAGGGAGCGGCGGTAATGATCGCGTAGCTCGTCGTAGAGCCGGCGCTGGAGCGGCTCCAGCTCGCAGTACACGGTCTGCTCGGTGCGTGGCGGCAGCTCCGGGGCCACCTGCGCCTTGGTGCGCCGCAGGATGAAGGGGCGCAGGGCACGGGCCAGCAGCGCGCGGGTGGCCTCGTCGGGGTCGCGACCCGCCGCGCCGTCCAGGCCCAGCGCGCCGGAGGCGCCCAGCATTCCCGGGTTGAGGAACTCGCAGAGGCTCCACAGCTCGCCCAGGTGGTTCTCCACGGGCGTGCCGGACAGCGCCAGACGGTGGTCGCCCCGGAGCAGGCGGGCGGCCTTGGCGGCGTCGGTCTCGGCGTTCTTGATGGCCTGGGCCTCGTCGAGGACGACGTAGTCGAACTCGACGTCCTTCAGGTGGACGGCGTCGCGCCGCAGCATGCCGTACGTGGTCACGATGACGTCGTGGTCCGCGAAGCGCTCGCGGGCCGGCCGCCGGTCGGCGCCGGTGTAGTCCAGAACCGAAAGCGATGGAGCGAAGCGTGCCGCTTCCTGCTTCCAGTTGAACACGAGCGAGCGTGGCACGACGACGAGCGAGGGCTTCTTGTGTCCCTCGGTGCGGCGGGACTCGAGCAGCGCGAGCACCATCACGGTCTTGCCCAGCCCCATGTCGTCGGCCAGGCAGCCGCCGAAGCCGAAGCGCCGGAGAAAGTGCAGCCAGCCCAGGCCGTCGTTCTGGTAGCCGCGCAGCGTGCCGGCAAAGGTGGCGGGCGGATCGGCGGGCTCGATGCCCTCGAACCGCCGCAGCTCGTCGCGGGCGCGGGCGAAGAGCGCGTCGGCGGTGATCTCGGGCTGGGCGACGAGCAGCGCGTCGAGGAGCCCGACCTGGGTGCGCCCGAACCGGACGTGGTCGTCGTGCGGGGTGCCCAGCCCGGCGAGGGGCGCGTAGCGCCGCAGCCAGTCCTCCGGGAGCAGGCCGTAGCTGCCGTCGCCCAGGCGCACCATGCCTTCGTTGCGGCGCAACGCGCTGAGCAGGGCCGGCAGGGCCGCCTCGGTGTCGTCGAACTCGACGGTGCCGTGCAGCTCGAACCAGTCGATGCCGGTCGTCACCGACATGTTGAAGGCCCGGGGCTGCCGGTACAGCCGGCCCTCGGCCTCGACGTGCCAGCCCTCCTCGAGCAGCACCCGTGCGACGCGGGGAAGGCTGCGGGCGCTCACGGCCAGGGTCCTGGTCGAGCCGTGCACGGCCATGAAGGCGCGCTCGCGCAGGCCCAGCGCCAGCGCGCGCTCGCGAGCGGCGCGCTCCGGCTCCGCGGAGCGCAGGACGAGCCGCCGGCGCTCGGGCTCGAACACCGCGCGCTCCGGCCGGTCCGCGACGACCACGAGGCCGTCGTAGTCGAATGCCAGGTCCGCGCGGAAGAGGTCGGGCGGCCACTCCCGGGGCCCGCGGTGCACCCGCAGCTGAGGCTTGGGGGTGGGCTGGTGGGTCTCGTAGGCCAGCTTCGCCGGCAGCTCGTGACGGGGGACCTGCGGCAGGCGGAACAGGTCGCCCACGAACTGCATGACCTGGCTGGCAGGCACGCGGAGCGCGCCCGACCGGCGCAGGTGCGCGATCCACGCGAAGGCGCCGCCGTCGTCCAGGCGCGCCACCCGATCGGGGAACACGACGATCCCGCCCGCGAGCACCAGCAGCGGCGCCGCGAGATCGAGGCGTTCCTCGCCGCGGACGAGGACGCCGGTCACGGAATACCGGCGGGATTCTCCGGCGCGGATGCTCAGCCGGAACTGCCAGGGCTCGCCGTCGTCCCACGCCACGGGCGACAGGGCCGGCTCGGAGCCGCGCCCGGCGCGAACGCTGGCCCGCCCCGTCCCGACGACGAGCGGCAGCAACGAGGGGAGCACCGAGGTCGGGACGTGGTGCGTGATGAACGGCGACGCCGGGTACCCCGCCCGCGGGTAGCCGTATCCGCTGTCGCTGCCCGAGAGGGTGGCCAGGATCTGGCGGTCGGTCGGATCGGGCAACCGCTCGACGTCGAAGGGGGACAGCCGGAACGAGGTGAGCCGGCGCCACTCGCCGTTCTTCTTCCGTTGCCGGCAGCCGACGTCGAGGGCGAGCGTGCGATCGCCCATGGTGTCGGGCACCGAGATCACGTAGTGGATCTGCTTGCCTTCCGGCCACGGCGTCGTGGTGCTGCGCATCGTGGCGCCGATCTGGTCGACCTGCTGCCGCCATCCCAACGCGGGCGGGGCCGCGGGGGGCAGGCGCCGGGGCGGCGGCAGCCAGTCGAGGTCGTCGTCATCGGCGTCGTCGAGGAGGTCGACGTCCATCCACTCGAGCCCGGACCGCGGGTCGTAGGCGTCGCGACGCTGCTGCCCGGCCACGGTCATCCGCCCCACGCCGCGGCATAGGCGCCGCGGGATCGGTTCGCGAGTCGGGATCCCATTGCGGCCACAACCTACGGGACCGCCGCCTGCGAGTCAACCCAGATGTTGGGGCCGGGCGCGGGCCGGGCGATGAGCCGCAGTTGTCCCGCGCCCTCTGTCCTCAGCCCGCGCGGAGGGCCCGCACGCTGAAGTGGGCACCGGCCGCGCGAAGCCCTTCAGGGTCAGGTCCCCCCACGACCTCCGCGTCCACAAGGTTCTCGACCAGTCCGAGCAGCCGCCGCGAAATCAAGATCTGGCCCGGCGCCGCCTCGCCGCAGAGCCGCGCCGCGAGATTGGTGACGCTGCGCCGAACGGCCAGGCTGAGCGCCCGGCGAAGCCGGACCGCTCCAGCCTGTTAGCCACGGCCGCGCCGGCCGCGCAGCAGCCATGTCCTATCACCCCGTTTCGAAATCGTCTTGATCCACGCGCGGCAACCGCACGGTTCGATAGTGCGTGACCGCCACGCCGTGCTCAATCATCAAGCGTGTCAGCCTAGCGCCATCGATGAGAACTACGTTTTCGCCCATCTGGTCTCCGTACTCCTTCGCCTCTCGGGTGAAGGTGGAAGTTGATGGTCGTCGCTCACGCCTTCCTCCGGTTCGGCTGCATCCCGATCATTTCGGCGCTGGCTAACACGCGCTTGAGCAGGGCTGCCCGGGCGCGGCGCCTGCTGGGCCGGGACTACGCATCCCCCTGCGAGGGTGCGGCGAAACGTTCACCCGCAAGAGAAACGTCCTGCTTGGCTCACATCCAATGAATCTCGTGAAACGTGGTGACGCCGGGGGTTGGGCGCGGGGGCCGGGCGCGCGCCGTCATGGCGAGCCGTTGTCGCCGTTCGAGCGCAGGGTCCGGCGAGCGAGCCGCCAACGATTCGACTGACCTGCGCCCCAGCCCCCTTGGGGGATGGGGGGACCGAGCGAGCCGGGCCCGGAGCGAGTTACGGCGACAACGGCTCGCCATGACGGCGCGCGCCCGGCCCCCGTGCCCGACCCCCGGCGTCACCGGATTCCACGAGAGTCATCATTAGCGCTGGAGGCGGATCGGCTTGCCGGAAAGCTTGGAGTAGAGCACGTCGGGGTCGAGGTCGGCGCCGCCCGGCCAGCACACGGTCCCCAGCTCGGGATGCACGCGCACTTCGGCGAAGCGCGACGGATCCCGAAGCGGCGCGAACACCCCCTCGAACGTAATCAGCTCGGCGATGTCGATCTCCCCCTCGACCCCGTCTTCGAACTTGATGAAGACGCGATGGTGCCCCAGCGGCCGGACCTCGGTCACATCGACCATCATGGCGTCACTCCAGGGGGGGAATCGGCAGGAGCGGTTGCAGCTGGCGGGCCAGCCGCCAATCGTCCCGTAGCTCCGCCCGGTGCTTCGCCGCCCACTCCATCACCAGGCCGAGCGGGCGCGGCGGCAGCGAACCGCCCAGCAACATCGACGACTCGATCTCGATTATCGCCCGGTGCTCACCGTAGCGGGCGTGAAAATGCGGTGGCGAATGGTCGGCATAGAACATCGAGATGACGATCCCGAAAAATCGGGAGATCTCCGGCATGAGCCGGACCGTAGAACGAACCGCATGTCCGATGGAATGTCCAATGTTCTTGACACCGTGGGGCGCCGCTACTAGCCTCGGGCTCGCCCCGATCAAGGAGAGGAGCCCATGGAGATCGATCGCCCGTTGCCGAATCCGATGACGCCGGAGGCCAAGCCCTACTGGGACGGCCTGCGCGAGCAGAAGCTCATGCTGCCCAGGTGCGGCGCCTGCGGGCACGTGTTCTGGTATCCGCGGGTCGCCTGCCCCAGGTGCTCGGCCCGAGACATCGGCTGGATCCAGTCGAAGGGGCGCGGCACGCTGCACTCGTTCGAGATCGGCTACCAGTCGTTCAACAGGGCCTTCAAGGTGCCGGCGCCGTACGTGCTGGCCCTGGTGGAGCTGGCCGAGGGGCCGCGGATGATGTCGAACCTGATCGGTATCGAGCCCGACCCCAAGAAGATCCGCTGCGACACGCCGGTGGAGGTCGTGTTCTCGAAGCTGACCGACGAGATCACGCTGCCGCTGTTCCGGCCGGCGGGACGGTGAGCGCGATGGCCAGTCCGCGCGACCTCTCGAACGTCGCCTGCATCGTGGGCGTGGACGAGTCCGACGAGATGGGCACGCTGCCCCACAAGAGCCAGCTCTCGCTGCACGTGGAGGCCGTCACCAACGCCGTGCGCGACGCCGGCCTCAAGGTGTCCGACGTGGACGGCATCTTCACCGCCGGCCAGCATTCCCCCGCCACCATCGGCGAGGCGCTGGGCATCACGCCGCGCTACGTGGACGGCACCACCGTGGGCGGCTGCTCGTTCATCATCATGGTCGGCCACGCGGTGGCGGCGCTCCACCACGGCCTGTGCGACGTGGCGGTCATCTCCCACGGCGAGTCCGGCCGCTCGCAGGTCGGCGTCAGCCCGCGCCGCGACACGGCCATCCCCGGCCAGTACGAGGCGCCCTACGGCTTCGGCCCGGCGCCCACCCTGTTCGGCCTCATCACCACGCGCCACATGCACCGGTACGGCACCACGCTCGAGCAGTGGGCGCAGGTGGCCGTCTCCACCCGCCAGTGGGCGGCCCTGAACCCGAAGGCGCTGCGGCGCGAGCCGCTCACCGTCGCCGACGTGCTCAAGGCGCGGCCGGTCGTGTGGCCGTTCACCGTGCTCAACATCTGCCTGGTGACCGACGCCGGCGGCGCCGTCGTGCTCACCCGGGCCGACCGCGCGAAGGACTGCGCCAGGAAGCCCGTCTACGTCCGGGGCATGGGCGAGGGCACCGAGCACGTCAGCCTCACGCAGATGAAGGACCTGACGTTCAGCGAGGCCACGCGCATCTCCGGCGACAAGGCGTTCCGCATGGCCGGCGTGGGCCCGACCGACTTCCAGCACGTCATGCTCTACGACGCGTTCACGTCGGGGCCGCCGATCATGCTGGAGTCGCTCGGCGTCGCCAAGCGGGGCGAGGGCGTGCGGTTCTTCGAGGAGGGTCGCTCGACGCCGGGCGGCGCGCTGCCGATCAACACCAACGGCGGCGGCCTCTCCTACACCCACACTGGGATGTACGGGATCTTCCCGATCATCGAGGCCGCCCGGCAGCTCCGCGGCGAGTGCGGGCCGCGCCAGGTGCCGAATCTCCGGACGTCGCTGGTGAACGGGATGGGCGGCATGCTCTCGGCCGCCGGGACGCTGGTGCTGTCGAACGAACGCTAGTCGAGCCGGGCGCGGGGCCGGGGAGGACACCATGGCAGCAAGAGTGTGGGGGGTGATCGCGATCGCCGTCGCCGTCCTGCTGGGCGGCGGCGTCCACGCGCAGGAGGTGCTCACCAACGACGCCGTCATCACGATGGTGAAGGCGGGGCTGTCGGAGGACCTGATCCTGACGAAGATCCGGTCGACCACCACGAAGTTCGACGTCCGGGCCGAGACGCTCGTCAGCCTGAAGGCCGCCGGCGTCCCCGAGCGGATCATCGAGGCGATGGTCGCCCAGAACGGCCGCGCCGACGCCGTCTCGGCCTCGCCCGCCGCCGCGATGGGGATGGGGCGCCTCCGCTGAGGCACGCCCGCCCCATCGCGCCCGCGTCGCTCGCGGCGTAACCTACCGATTTCGCTGCCGTCGTCGGCGGCACACGCCTTGCGATCAATTTCGTCGTCATGCGTCTCGAGCCCGTCCGCCAGGATGTCGCGACCAACGGCGACGGAGTGCTCCCGCCCGGCCCCACCGAGGCCCCGGCGCCGGCGGGGGCCCCCCGACGGTGGCGCCGGCCGTCGACCCGCACGGCGGTCATCGCGATCCTCGCAATGCTGGTTGCCGCCGTCGTCATCGGTCCCCGGCTGCAGTCGTGGCTCGTGGCGCCGGCGCCGACAGGCGTGCTCTTCGCAAGCGGGCGCATCGAGGGCCGCATGACCACGCTGACGCCGAAAACCTCGGCCTGGGTGGTGGCGCTGCACGTGGACGAGGGGCAGGCGGTGAAGGCCGGCCAGGTCCTGGCGACCCTGGACGACCAGGCGCAGCGCGAGCGCCTGCGCGCGGCCGAGGAGCAGCTCAACGCGCTCACCGAGCGCCTGCGCGCGGCCGACACCCAGCTCGCCATGACCGACCGGCAGGTGACGCTGCAGATC
>Ga0214471_10002754_pt1 | contig 13758 bp, 10 predicted proteins | sample RVTome_5_FD_207665 | JGI IMG/M metagenome (GOLD analysis project Ga0214471, IMG submission 207665) | Soil microbial communities from uranium-contaminated site in the Upper Colorado River Basin, Wyoming, United States - RVT142D155 | ecosystem: Environmental > Terrestrial > Soil > Contaminated >...
CGGTCTCGACCCAGCGCACGCGCTCCCCGCCGAGCACTTCATCGACCCGCCGCGTGCTGTGGCCGTCGCCGAAGGGGAACGGCCCGAAGGACACGATTCCGGCGCGCTCCATCGCCGTGCGATCCCCTTTCGTGTAGGGATCTTCGTCGGGCTTGGCCGCGGCCTGCAGCGCGGGCAGCGGTGTTGCGGTCGGACCGAACGCCGAGAGCGCCGTCAGGACAACGAACAAGAGCTGCGCGACTCGCGGTCGCGCAGCCCTCGATATGGGGGGGAGGAACGATTCCGTCCCGGTCACTTGCTGCCGATTCCGGCGGCTTCGTCCTCGGGCGCCTTCTCGAGAACGCCGAGGTCGACGATCTTCTCCTCGTCTGCGAGCGCCTTGGCGCGCTCGGTGCGGATCTTCTCGAGCTCGTTGCGGAGCTTGCGGACCTTCGGCGAGGCGGGGCCGTCCTTCTCGATGCGCAGGTCGAGCTGCGACTTGAGTTCGTCCTCGCGCATGTCGAGATGGTCGAGCTGCGCCAGGAGCCGGTACTGGGCCTTGGCGGCGCGCTCCGGGTCCTTCGTGTAGGCGCCCGCGAGCACCGCGCCCATGCGCTGCCACAAGTCCTTCTGCGACTGCGCGCCGGACAGCGGCAAGGGGTCGCTGCCGTCGGCGTTGGCGAGCACCAGGTGCGCGGGGTTCTTCTCGTCGAAGAGCTTGCGGAACGGGTGGTCGTCGCGCAGCACGTCGTTGGGCAGCTTGACGCAGTGGAACCACTGCGCCATCAGCAGCGTGCGGTCGTTTTCCTGCGTGCGGCTCAGCAGGGCGACTTCGCTGCCGACGCAGTATTCGCACTCGCGCAGCACGAGCAGCGGCCGCGGGTCGTCGCCGGCGACGTACGCGAACGCCGCTCCGCGGTCGAGCGCGCGATCGGGCAGCGCCGCGACGGTCTCGGACGCATCGCCTTCCGAGAGGTCCGCCTTGCGGAACACGGGGAAGTCCCAGTGCATGATCAGGCGCTTCTTGCTCGTGCGCTGACGATCGATGCGAATCGGCATGCCGCCGGCCTGGCTGCCGGCCGCGCCGCCGATACCGCCGAGCGCAGCGCCGGGCGCCCGGCCCGGAAGCCCGCTCGCTCCCCCTCCGGGCGCGCTGGCGGGCGTCGCCGCGGGACCGCTCGGAGGAGCCGAGGTATCACCAGGAGGCTGGGCCGCACGGGCCCCGCCACTGCTGCAACCTGCTCACTGCGGAGCGGCGAAAGCCGGCGCGCCGGTGAAGACCACCGCGGCGCCGAGAACGAGCAAGGTCGGTAGGAATCGGTTCATGCGCGTCGATCGGGCCGTCCGCATCGGCGGCAGGCCCGTCGGCCAGCATAGCCCGCCTGGATCAAGGATGGGGAGTCGACTTGGGGCCATTCTTGCGGCCCGTGGCCCCCCTGCGAATGGAACGGCGCTTGCCCGACGGCCGGAGCCGGGCTCAACCGCCGTTCTTGAAGCGCTCGACCCACTTGGCGGTCTCCCGGATGTACTCCATCGCGTCCTTCCCGACGCCTTCGCTCGGCTCGACTCCGTGCCATTCGGGGAAACCGTTGAAGGTGATCACCATCACCCAGTCGGGCTTGGCTTTGAGGCTGGACCGCCAGCTACGTTCGTAGAATCGCGTGCCTTCGCGGGGGTAGTAGAGCTGGTCGCTTTTCTCGGCGCCGGCGCCGAGCTGCGGTTTGATGTGGCGCGAGTCGTAGCCCGGGATCACCGGCGCGACGAACAAGAAGCGTTTCTGCGCGCGGTATCCGGCCAGGCGCTCGAGCTTCTGCTGCCAGTCCTGCGGCTTGTCGTAGACCGGCGTGAACTTCCAGACTCCAAAGCCGTCGCGCACGACGCCGCCGCCGAAATTGTCGCGCACGATGTAGAGGCGCCGCAGGTACTCCTTGAAGTATTCCTCCCCGCCCGTCTCCTTGGCGTTCTTGGTCACGCGCCAGAACGTGAAGACCACCGGCTTGCCTTCGAACTGCAAGTAGCTGGGCGAAGTCGCGAAGTCGCTGAGGATGTAGTCGAACTCGGTCTTCAGGCCCTCCCAAGCGGCTTCCATCATGATGCAGAGCTTGATGTCGTATTCGGGCACGATTTCGAGCAGCCGCTTGATGATCGCGTTCTGCCGCGCCGCTTTCGGACCCCACCAGCTCACCGCGATGAAGTCGACCTTGGCCATCTTCAGCCACTCCAGGTGCTGGCGGATCACCGCTTCGTCGGCCGAGTCGTACTTGCCGAGGATCGAACGCTGCTCGCCCGGCTGGTGCTCTTCGCCCTTCTTGTACCAGACGAAGTAGACCGCCCCGACCTTCTTCTCGATGGCGAGCGCCGGGTCGTCGGCCGGCAGTTCGGAACCGCCGCCGGCGTAGCCGCCGTCGTCGTCACCGCCGTTCTCCTGGTTGCCCCCGCCGTGGTCGCCGCCGTACTCGGGATCGGCCGGTGCGTCGGGAAGGTCCTCGGTCGCGCGCGGCTCGGCGCACGCGCCACCGAAGCCGATGCCGCCGCCGGTGAGGACGAGAAGGAGTGCGGCCAGGAGGCCCTTGCGTCGTGAGAGTCGCTTCATCGGATGGATCCGCGCATTATCGCGCCGGAACGGTGGCCGGCCAGGGAAAGAATGAGGGGAGGCAGCGGACCGGCTGCCTCCCGTCGCGCAGACCGTAGGCCCGGCGGCCGATCAGTCGATGTCCTTGACGAGCAGCTCGCCGATCGCCTTGTCGAGAGCTTCGCCGCGCAGGTCCTTCTTGACGAGGTTGCCTTCGCGGTCGAGCAGGAACGTGGCGGGGATGCCACGGATTCCGAACTGCTTGGCGACCGCCGCATCCCAGAACTTGCCGTCGTAGATCTGGCGCCAGGGCATGCCGTTGGCCGTGGTGAAGGCCGTGACCTTGTCGGCGGAATCAGCCTGGTCGAGGCTGACGCCGATGATCTCGAAGCCTTGGTCCTTGTACTTATTGTACGCGATCACCACGTTCGGCATCTCGGCGACGCAGGGGCCGCACCAGGTGGCCCAGAAATCGACGAGCACGACTTTGCCGCGGTAGCTCGCGAGATCGACGACCTGGCCGTCGAGGCCCGGGCCGCTGAACGCGGGCAGCGGCTTGCCGATGGAGACCATCCGCAGCGTCGGCAGCTGCTCCAGCATGTCCTTGGCGTACGTGGCGGCTTCGCCGTCCATGCCGGCGACTTCCTTGAGGACCGTCGTGGCGTCGTCCCAGCGCTCGGCGTTGATCAGCGCTTCGGCGTAGCCGAGGCCGGCGCGGTCGGGAGTGACGTCGCTGCCCGCGAGCAGCCCCTTCGGGCGCTTCTTGGAACCTTCGTAGGCGGCCTTCAGGCTGCCGAGCGCGTTCTCGGGCTGCTCCAGCATCTGCCTGCTCACCATGCCGGCGGTGGAGAGCGCGACGAGCGAGGCGTCGGTGCCGTTCCAGGTAGTGGCGAATTCGCCGAGGTCGAGGACCACTTGTTGGAATACTTTCTTGGCGACGGCTTCGTCGGTGGCGGCGGGACCGGTCGACAACTTGGCCTGGACTTCGCCGAAGTAGGCTTCGAGCGCCGTACGGGCCTCGGCGTCGCGGGCTTTCGCCGCGGCCAGCTCCGCATCTTGCTGGGTGGGCGCGGCGACCGGATCCTGTGCGACCGCGGCCATGGGAAGAGTGGCCAGGGCGGCCGCGAGGAGGATCGGAATCATGACTGTTGGGTGTATCAGGTTCGGCCCACTGGGCCAGGAATCGACAAGTATAGGCGCTACGAAAGAAACCGGCGATGCGACGACTTTTCTGGCCCAGGGCGCCGGAAGCGCGGATCAAGCCAGCAGTTCGCGCACGACCTCGCCGTGGACGTCGGTCAGGCGCATGTCGCGCCCGCTGAAGCGGAAAGTCAGGCGGCGGTGGTCGACGCCCATCAAATGCAGGATCGTGGCGTGCAGATCGTGCATGGTGACCTTGTCCTGGACGGCGAAGTACCCGTAGTCGTCGGTCGCGCCGTGGACGATGCCGGGCCTGGCACCGCCGCCGGCCAGCCACATGGTGTAGCCGTGCGGATTGTGGTCGCGGCCGTCGCTGCCTTGCGCCATCGGTGTGCGGCCGAATTCGCCGCCCCAGACCACGAGCGTCTCGTCGAGCAGGCCGCGCGCCGCCAGGTCGGTGAGCAGCGCGGCGATCGGCTGGTCGACCGCGCGCGCGTTGTCTTCGTGGCCCTTCTTCAGGTTGCCGTGCTGGTCCCAGCGGTCGTGGCCGACCGCGGGACAGGTCAGTTCGACGAAGCGCACGCCGCGCTCGACCAGCCGGCGCGCGAGCAGGCAGAGCCGTGCGTAGGTGCGCGTGCCCGCGGCTTCGGCGTCGAGGCCGTAGAGCTTGCGCGTCGCTGCGGACTCCTGCCCGAGGTCGGCGAGGTCGGGCACCGCCGACTGCATCCGGAAGGCGAGTTCGTAATTGCCGATCGCGGCGTCGACTTCGGCGTCGCCGGCGAGCGCGCCGGTCCGCGACCGCTCGAGTCCGGCCAGCAAGTCGAGCTGGCGGCGCTGCCGCGCGGAATCGCCGCCGGCCGGCGCCAGGTTGGCGACCGGCACCGGCCCGCTCGTGAACACCGACCCCTGGAAACTCGCCGGCAGGAAGCCGCTCTGGAAGCAGTCGAGTCCGCCCGGCGGAATCAGGCCGCCGTTGAGCACCACGAAACCCGGCAGGTCCGCGGCCTCGCTGCCCAGTCCGTAGCTGATCCACGACCCGATGCTCGGCCGGCCTTGCACCCCGAAACCGGTGTGGAGGAAGTAGTTCGCGCTCGTGTGCTCGGGAAACTCCGCGACCATCGAACGGATCACCGCGAGCTTGTCGGCGTGCTTGGCGATTCCGGGGAACAGCTCGCTGACCGGCAAGCCGCACTCGCCGTGCTGCTCGAACTTCCACGGCGAGCGGAAAACGCCGCCGACGTCGTCGAACTGCGTCTTCGGAATCTTCATGCCGATCGGCTGGCCGTGTTCGCGGTCGAGCCGTGGCTTGGGGTCGAAGGTGTCGACCTGCGAAGGGCCGCCGTCCATGTAGAGGAAGATGACGTTCCTGGCGCGCGGCCGGTGGTGCGGAAGACCCGGCAGTCCAAGCGTCCTGGCCGCCGGATCCTGGATCAAGCGGCCCGCGTTCGCAAAGGCACCGGTCCCCACCAGCCCGCCGAGCGCGAGCATGCCGTAGCCGTTGGTCACGCGGCGCAAGAGTGCGCGGCGGCTGCAGCCGTCCGGCGGATCCAGGCGGGCGTCGGCCATGCTTAGTTCAAGAACACGAATTCCTTCAGGTTGAACAAGACGAGCGCGAGCTCGGACCACGCGGCGCGTTCGGCATCCGTGCAGCCGGCCTGCTGGCCGCGCGCGGCGAGCCACGCGCGCGCCTGTTCGCGTTCGGCGTCCCGGGGCGCGCGGGAAAACGCCTCCAGGTACATCCGGTCCAGCCGCGCGTCCGGATCGGATTCGGCGAGCAGGTGCCCGGCCCAGAGGTCCGCCTGCGCGGTCACCAGCGGGTCGTTGAGCAGCGCGAGCGCCTGCGCCGGCACGTTCGAACTCCCCCGCCGCCCCATGGTGGTCGCCGGCTGCGGAAAATCGAATGCCAGGAAGAACGGTATCAGGAAATTGCGGCGAACCTCCAGATAGAGGCTGCGCCGGCCGTCGCCATCGACCGGACCGCTCTTGCCCGGACGCCCGCGACCGTCCATGAATGGCGTCAAGTGCACGGGGACCGGGGCGCCGCCGAGCGCGGGATCGAGCCGGCCGCTGACCGCCAGCAAGGCATCGCGGATCGCCTCGCCTTCGAGCCGGCGCACCGGCATGCGGTGCAGCAAGCGGTCGTTGGGATCGACGAGGTCGGCGCGCGCGGCGGTTGCCGGAGCCGCGACGGCGCCCATGCGGTAGGTGCGCGAGAGCACGAGCGTACGCAACATGCTCTTGATGGAGCCGCCTCCGGCGAGGAAGCGCGCAGCAAGGTGGTCGAGCAGTTCGGGATGGGACGGGAGCTCGCCCATCACGCCGAAGTCGTCGACGCTCGCGACGATTCCGCGGCCGAACAAGTGCTGCCACAAGCGGTTGACGAGCACCCGCGCCGGCAAGGCCGTCGCGGGGTCGGTGATCCGCCGCGCGAGTTCGAGCCGGCCGCTGCCTTCGGCCGCCGCCTCGCCGGGGATGCCGCCGAGCGCGAGCAGGTTGCGGCGCGCCACGGGCTGCTGCGGCGACTTGTGCGAACCGCGGGCGAGCAGGAATTCGTCGACGCCCGTGCCGTCGACGAGCGCGGGCGCCGTGCGCGACACCGCGCGCACCCGTGCCGCCAGCTCGGCGCGGCCGGCGGCCAGGCTGGCTTGCGGCCAGGCGTCGAATCCGAACGCGAGTCCGGTGTGCTGCAGCGCCCAGTCGGCGAGGGCAGTGCGGTCCGGCCGGTCTGGCGCGCGCACCGGGCCGGCGAACGCGGCGCGCAGCGCCGCCGCGAAGCTGCTGGCCAGGTCGCCGTCCGGCTGGACGGATGCGGCCAGCTGCGCGCGCAGGTGCGCGGCGAAGTCCGGAGGATCGGGCGGCCGGTCTTCCGATTCGACCAGCATCGCCACGGCGAAGGCTTCCGATTCGCCGGCACCGAGCGCTCGCGGGTCCTTGGGCGTGAATTCCAGGTGCACGCGCTGGCCGGCGTAGGCCGACAAGTCCTGGCCAACCCAGCGGAAGCCCTCTCCCGCGTCCCACGAACGCAGCACCACGTGGTGCAGCGGTCCTTGCACCAGGCGGTACGAAGCGACGCTTGCATACGCGTGGCCGGATCCTTGGACCAGGTACCAGACCTTGCCGTTCTGCAAGGTGAAAGTCGGCGAATAGAGCGTGCGCCCGGCCTGATTCCATTCAATCCGGCTCGGCTCGGCCTGCGAGCGCGGGTCGATGCGCAGGTCCGCGAAGGCCGGCTCGGCCCACGCGGCGCCGTGGACCGCCATCCGCCAGGGAGCTCCCGCCGCGTCGAACAGCAGGCTGCCGGCATCGCGCGGTCCCGTGCCGAAGGCCGGCCCGTCGACCCGCCACGGCGTCGCGCCGGCGCGCGACCAGTCGGCGCGCACCTGGGCTCCTGGCGGCAGTTCGAGCGCGGCGGGACCGGCGTCCGCGGCCGGAACGCGGCCGACCGCAAGCGGATGCAACGCGTCCGCGGGATCGTTCCGTGCGAGTTCGAGCGCGCTGGCCCAGGCCTCGACCCGGCGCACGTCGTGCGTGCCGGCGGCAGCGGCCACGTGCGCATGCCACGCGGCCGCCGTGGCGCGATCGCGCGTTTCGTCCAGCGCCGCGGGACCGGCCAGGTCGCTCAGCACCAGGTGGTCGAAACTGACGTGGCCCCAGCCGCCGCTCTCCCGATCGACCGCCTGCACGCGCGCCGGGCGGCCCTTCCACGGCCGCAAGTCGAAGACCTGCGGCTGCATGGCGGAATCGTTGCGTCCCGTCGCGCTGGCCACGACCTCGCCGTCGACCAGCAGGTTCACGCAGGTGCGCTCGGGATGATTCCCGCCGCCGATCAAGAAGTGCAGGTAGTCGCGCTCAAGCCGGAACTCGGGGCTCGTGAGCGTGCCGACGTGCGCATCGCTGCCTTCGGCCTGCCCGCCGACGCCGACGCTGCGGCTGTTGACCAGCGCGGCTCCGCGCGCGCCGACGTTGCTGAGGTGGCCCGGCGCGCCGGCGCGGCGCAGGGGCGCCGGCCCGAAAGCGTCGCCGTCGACGACCCAGCCGGCCCAGTCGCCCGCCTCGAAATCGGCGAGCACGAATCCCGCCCACTCCGGCAGCTCGCCGCCCACCTCGGCCGCCGCGGACGAGCTTGCGGGGGCTTCCTGCACGAGCGCTTGCGCGGTGCGGATGGTGGCCGCCAGCTCCGCGGTCGCTCCCGCGGGGGTCGCCGCCAGCCAGCGCCGAACCTCGCTCGCCGCCGAGACGTCGAGAGCCGCAATCTTTTCGGCCACCGCGCGATTGTGCTCGGAAGTCTCGAAGCGCGCCTGACGGTAGTGCGCGCTGTGCACGTAGCCGGCCAATGCGTAGAAATCGGTGGTGGCGATCGCGTCGAACTTGTGGTCATGGCAGCGCGCGCAACCGACCGAAAGGCCCAGGAACGTCTTGGACATCACGTCGAGCTTGTTGGCGGCACGCTCGGTCTCGTCGAGGCGCGGGTCGACCGGCGAGTGCACTTCTTCGCCCAGGAACCAGAATCCGGTGCCGAGCACGGACTCGTTGGCGCCGGTCGCCGGATCGACGCGCGGCGCATCGAGCAGGTCGCCCGCCAGGTGCTCGGTCACGAACTGCGCGTACGGGACGTCGGCGTTGAAGGCCCGCACCACGTAGTCGCGGTATTCCCACGCGTTGGCGATCGCGAAATCGAATTCGTGGCCTTTGGTCTCCGCGTAGCGCACCAGGTCGAGCCAGTGCCGCGCCCAGCGCACGCCGAATTGCGGAGAGGCGAGCAGACGATCGACCACCCGCGCGTGCGCGCCGGGGGCCGCGTCGGCGAGGAAGGCCGCAAGCTCGTCCGGATCCGGCGGCAGGCCGACCAGGTCGAACGAGACCCGCCGCAACCAGCTGGCCCGGTCGGCGTCGGCCGCCGGAACCAGTCCGGCCGCTTCGAGCCGCGCGAGCACGAAACGGTCGAGCGGATCGAGCGGCCAGGCGGCGGCGGCGACCCGAGGCGGCGCGGCGGGCGCGAGCGGGCTCCAGCACCAGTGCGCGGCGCGGCGCGCTTCCAGGTCGAAGGCCCCGGCCGCTGCCGGCGGCGTTTCGCCGGCCGCGGGAAGCGGCTCGTCCGGGCCGGGCGCGCCGCGCTGGATCCAATCGCGCAGCGTGTCGATGTCGGCTTGCGCGAGCCGGCTCTTGGGCGGCATCTGCAAGTCCTCGTCGACGTAGAGGACCGCCTCCAGCAGGAGGCTCGCCGCCGGATCTCCGGGCACCACGGCCGCGCCCCGGTCGCCGCCGGCGAGGATCGCGCCATGGAGGTCCAGGCGCAGCGACGACTTCTGCTTGGCGTCGCCGTGGCAGCGTGTGCAGTGCTCGGCGAGCAGCGGACGCACGCGGTTCTCGAAGTACTCGACGCCCTCGCTGTCCTGCGAGAAGACGGGCGCCGCGAGGCAGATCGCGGCGGCGAAGACGGGGCGGAAGCGCAACATCGCTGTCGGCATCGCCATCATAGGGCGGGGCCGCCGGGCATCCGCGCCGCGACGGGCTGCGAAGCGCGGAACAGCGAGTCCCAGATCGCGTCGAGGCGCCGGAACGATTCTTCCGGCGCAACGGCCACCAGCCGCGTTCCGCATCCGGACTCGACGAGGCCGTCTTCCAGCAACTTGCGGACTCCGTCGCGCACGTCGAAATCGACGGTCTGCCCGTAGCGTTCCGTGATCCAGGTTTCGACGCGGCGGTCCAGTTCGTCGTGGTCGAGACCGTCCGCGCCGGATTCGAGAAGGAAATGCCAGGCGAGCGCCGCCTCTTTCCATTCTTCCTCGCCGGCGGTCTCGACCAGCTGCGAAACCGCGCCGAAGTTCGTGTCGAGACTGTGGAAGTAGAGCCGCTCGGCGAGCGCGGCCATGTAGCGCGTGCGCTGCACGAAGACCTTGCTGACCTGGCGCCAGAGCACGGCGGCGAGACCGACCAGCGCAATCGCCCAGGTCGCCGGATTGGCGGCCACGCCGATCTTGCCCACCATCGCGACGACGCCGCCGAGCGTGCCCCCGCCGCCGGTCACGCCGAGCTTGAGCTTGTCGATGGACGTCATCCGCACGCGCGTGTTGGGCAGCAGCATCTCGAGGTCGGATCGCGGCACGTCGCGGAACAGCTTGAGCAAGATCGGTGTCTCGCTGCCGTCCCCTCTCCTGCGCATCTTGACGAGCAGGAACAGGCGCCGGTAGGTCGGGTACGGCACGCTCTTCTTCTTGAGGTAGAGATGCCGTGCGCTGCGTTTCTCGACGGAGAGTTCGGCGACGCCGCGAAAGAACACCGCGACCTCTTCGAAGCTGGCGAAGTCCACTTCGACGCGCACGCCGCGCGGTGAAGTGCGGTTCAGGGCGGAGTTGAAGTCCTCCTCGGACAGCTCGTCGAAATTGGCGGCCTGGAGCAGTTGCGCCACGCGGGCGCGGAAACCAGCGTGCAATCCGGCCCTTTCGCCGCTTGCGAGCGCAGGCGGCGGGACGGCCTCCAAGTCGGGGTTGAACGGCAGATAGTGCGCCTTGAGACGCCGCAACTCACGCACCAGGCGGTGGTCGAACAGCGCCGCGTGCCGGCGCAGCACGCGCTCCCTGGCCCCGCGCTCCGCGGAATCGAGGCCCGCATCCGCGAACAGGTCGCGCTGCAGACGCTCGGGATCCACCGGAACGAACCGGCTTGCGGACGAGAGCGGGGACGAGCCTGTGTGGGACATGGACCAGGCATTATCCTCGCCCGCGCCGGCAATGCCGAAACCCCTCCGCTACTCCCTGCTCGTCGGAGCGGGAATTCCGCTCCTCGCGGTGATCCTGGTCAACTTGGTGGCCGAACCCGTCGAGGAGCTGCCGCCGCTCGACCCGGCGCTAGCCGTCCGCATCGGCGCGAACGTGAGCGTACCGCTCGGCGAGCTGCTCGAGGAGCTGTTGCCGGCGGCCGCGCGGACCGCAACCGCCCCGCGCGACGCGGGAGACGAGCCGCAGCGCTGGTCGGAGATGTTCACCTCCGGCCCTCCCACGTTGATCCGCATGGCGCGCCGCGCGATGAGCGCCGACGACTACGAGGGCGCGTTCGCCTTGCTGCGCGCGATCCCCGCAGGGGATTCGGACTGGGCGCGCGCGCAGCGCTACATCGGCTGGAAGATCTACGGCGAACACCTCGGCCGGCCGCGCGCTGGGATCGCCTACGTCAACCGCGCTCTCGCCAAGGAGCCCTTCGAAGGCAACTCCTGGCAGGACCTCTCGCGCGCATACCTGGCGAGCGTCGGGATCTGAGTCGTCGGCCGGTCAGCGGCGGGCCGAGCCGGCGCGGGTCCAGACGAACTCCAGGACCCAGGACGCGACGAACAGGCCAGCAACCACCACCACCACGTAGCGGAGGGCGGCCGTAACCAGGACGTCGGCGAGTCCGCCGGCCGCGGCCCCGCCGAGCTGGAGGGCGCCGACCGCCGGCATCAGGGCGGCGGCAAGAAACGGAGCGAGGGCGGCTTGGGCGTGGAACATGGCAGGTTCTCCTTTGCGAAGCCTTGCCGCCTGCCGCCGCTCCCTTACCGGGACACCTGGAATGACGAGCGGCGCTGGGAGTGCCGTGCAGCACTTCCAGCGCCAGGGAGAAGAGAGGCTGACTCGTGCCGTCTCGTCGGGTCTTGGATACACCGTAGTGGATCCCGGCTCCATGGTGCCGCGGCACCATTTCCGCCGGCCACGGCTTGGGGACTGGCGAATCCAGACCGGAGGCTTAGCCGAAAGGGGGTGACGCACCCGTACTGGGCCGCGCCTATCTCATGCCCGAACTCCTCGTTCCCGACCTGCCGCCCTGGATCCACGCACTCGCCCTGCCGCTCTGGGTGATCGACCCCGCCGGCCGGCTCATCCACGTCAACCAGCTCGGCGAGGATCTTCTCGGGGCCACGGCCCATGAACTGCACGGCCGGGAGTGCCGGCTCGTGGTCGGCGCCATCGACGCATGTGGCCATGCGATCTGCACCCAGGACTGCGTGGTGCGGCGCTCGGCCGACAGCGGCCAGCCGCTCGCGTCCCGGCGCGCGCAGCTGCGCGGTGGACATGGGCCGGGAGAGACCGCCGGGCGCTGGATCGAGCTGGTGACCATCCCCCTCGAGCTCACGCCGGGCGCGGGCGCGTACCTGGTCGAGTTCGCGCTCGACGCCGATCGCGCCGTCCAGGCAGACCGCTATCTGCGCGCGGTGGCCGCCCGTTCACCGGGCCCGCGGGCCGGCGATCCCGATGCCGCACCGCGGCCGCTCACGCCGCGGGAATGCCAGATCCTGCTCCTGCTCGCCCAGGACCTGGACCAGCATGCGGTGGCGCACCGGCTGCACGTGAGTTACGCGACGGTGCGCAACCACGTGGCGCACCTCTTGCCGAAGTTGGGAGTCCATTCGATTCCCGAAGCCGTGGCGCTCCACCTGCTCGGCGAATCCAGCTGAGGAGCCCGCGTGCCTGCGTCACTACCATCGTCGCTGCGGCAGCGGTGAGACGCCCTGTCGCGGCGACCGTGAAGCAGATCCTCATCCCGCTCTTGATCGGCCTGGGTTTGGTGCTGGTCCTCGAGTTCGGGTCCGGTGCGGACGAGCTGGTCCTCGAACCCGGCCGGATGGCGGCCGCCACGCTGGACTTGCGCGACGGAGCGAGCCAGCTGTGGAGCCTCCAGGTTCCCGAGGGCAGCCACGGCGTGGAGGTCCAGCTGTTCTGCGCCCAGACCGATCTCGACATCCGCATGCGCAGGATCCGAGGTTTCCGGCGCGCGGGGAAGCTGCCGCTCGAGGGTCACAGCGAACTCGGCATCGAGGAGCTGATCCTGACCCGCTTCACCACTCCGGCGATCGAACCCGGCGCGTACGAAATCGAGGTCTTCTGGGACTACGCGGAGCGTCCCTACGGCCTCGAAGGCCCCCTCGACCTGATCGACTACGAACTCGCAGCGCGGGTCACGGCGCCGCGGGTGGACGCGCACCCGAGCCCGGGGATCGCGACGCCCATGATCCTGGACGCGGATTCCGGCGGCTGGCGCACCTTGGAGATCGAAGTGCCGGAAGGCGCCGCCGCCTTGCGCGTGGACCTGCTCTACGCCACGGCCGACCTGGACCTGTTCGCGCGCCGCGGCGAACCGGTCGGGGATCTCGATGCCGTCGAATTCAGCGCCGAAACCGAACTCGGCAGCGAGACCCTGCTGATCACCGCCGACGACGACCCGCCGCTGCGGGCCGGCACCTGGTACGTCGACGTAGTGGGATACGAGGACTTCACGAACACGGTGCTGGGATTCGCCGTCGTGGTGAGTTTCCAGGAGGAACCGCCGGCCCCGCTGCTCCGCTTTCTCGAGATGCCGGAGCCCGAAGGCGATTCCGTACTGGAACCTGCGTTGTGCGCAACGGTCGAGATCCTCACGCCGCATGGTTCCGGCAGCGGCACCGTGGTGACCCCCGACGGCTGGATCCTCACCAACGCCCACGTCGTGTCCGACCCCGGCGACGAAGCGCTCGAGGAAGTGGTGATCGCCGTCACCCGCGACCGCAGCATGCCGCCGCAAGAGACCTTTCGCGGCCGCGTGCGGGAATTCGACATGACGCTCGATCTGGCCCTGGTCGAGATCGTCAGCGGGCTCTACGACCAGCCCTTGCCAGAGGGCTACCGCTTCCCCGTGCCCGACCTGGCGCCGGATGGCAGCGTTCGCATCGGCGATCCGATCTGGGTGCTCGGCTACCCCGTGACCGGTGGCAGCGGTTCGCGCGTTTCGATCACCGTCACGCGAGGCGTGATTTCGGGATGGGAGCGCTCGCTCGCGGACACCTGGATCAAGTGCGACGCCGAAGTGACGAGCGGGAACTCGGGAGGCGCCGCCCTCGACGCCCTGGGCCGGCTGCTCGGAGTGCCGACCTCGGTGGTCGCCGAGGGGGACGGCAAGCTCTCCTACATCGCGCCGCTCGCCTCGAGGCCCAGCGCCTGGCGGGGCGCGTTGCTACGGCGGCGCGCCGCCGCCGCGGCGCGCTGAAACCGCCTTTCTTGGGGAAACGGGGGGAATTCTGGTTATCCGCGCGCTTCTTTGCACACCCCTTCTATTTGTCT
>Ga0214471_10002755_pt1 | contig 13756 bp, 13 predicted proteins | sample RVTome_5_FD_207665 | JGI IMG/M metagenome (GOLD analysis project Ga0214471, IMG submission 207665) | Soil microbial communities from uranium-contaminated site in the Upper Colorado River Basin, Wyoming, United States - RVT142D155 | ecosystem: Environmental > Terrestrial > Soil > Contaminated >...
CGGATTGGGCTTCCTTCAGACCCCATCTCACGATGACGCCCTTGCCCTTCTCCTAGCCTTCGGCTCCTCCTATACCTGGCTCGGGGACTTGCACCCCGATAGTTCTGTGCCATGCCCGGCACACACGCTCGCGCTCAGCGGCCGGGCAAAGCGCAGCTTTGACCGGTCCGCTGCAGCAACCTGTTATGCGACGAGCTCCGCTGCCCTTCAGGTGCCCGCTACTAGCTGGCGTTCTGCAAGGCGAACTCCCAGTTGATCAGCTTGTCCAGCACGGCATTTACATAGTCGGCACGGCGATTCTGATAATCCAGGTAGTAAGCATGCTCCCACACGTCAATGACAAGCAGCGGCTTCATGCCCGTTGTCAAGGGATCGGCATTGGCGGTCTTTACTACCTTGAGCCTGCCGCCCTCGTCGAGGACAAGCCAAGCCCAACCACTCCCGAACTGTGAAACGGCCGCGTTGGCAAGCTCCTTCTTGCAGGCGTTAACGCTGCCGAAGGATGCGTCGATTCCCTGTTTGAGTACGGCGGGCGGTTTACCTCCTCCCTTCGGTCTCATGCTCTTCCAATAGAACGTGTGGTTCCAAGTTTGCGCCGCGTTGTTGAAGATCGCGGATCTTTCTGGCCGTCCTGCGGTACTGGTAATAATCTTCTCCAATGACAGGTCGGCATATTCTGTTCCTCCAATAAGCTTGTTCAGGTTGTCCACATAGCCCTTGTGATGCTTCCCATAGTGAAAACCGATCGTTGTGGCTGTGATGACTGGTTCCAATGATTTTTCGCCATAAGGAAGTGGGGGTAATAGGAAGCTGCGACGACTAAGCACAGTCGAGGAATTGCTTGTGTCCATCTTGCTCATATCGACTTTCCTACAGTTGTTGGGAGGGTGACGCATAACGAGTCTGTAGAAAAAGCTCTTTGCAGAAGCATTCCACCGCCGTGATCGAGTGCGGGAGGTGGCGCGGCCGGACGGGGGCTCGGCGCTGGTGGTTCTTGTGCTCCTGTTTCATGTGGTTTGGTGCATTTGCGACCGCCCATCGTAGCGCTTTCGTCGTCGTCGGGCGTGCGTGCCCGCGTAGCGATGCACTTTCCCGATGTTGTGCACCATGCAGTACAGCAGCCACTGCGTGTTCACCTTGCGTTTGCCGCGCAGGCTGAAGCGGCGCAGCCCGCGCGTGCCGCAGATGTTGCCGAACACGGGTTCGACGATCGGCAGCCGCCGGCTGTACTCATAGCGGCCCTGTTCGGTGTCGATCTTGCGCTTCATCTTCGCGCTGTAGGTCTCGGCAAGCCCTTGCGTGCGTCCGGTGAAGAAGACCACCTGCCGTACCGGCGTTCGCTGCGGATGGCGTAGGCAGCGGCTGCCGTTCTGGTACAGGAACTGCCCCGCCGGGCAGATGCAGGTCTTGCTCTCGGGGTCGTGGATGAAGTCGTTGGGGCGGAACTGCCCGGCCTTCGAGGGCTCGCGGCTCGACCGGTGCCGGGCGGCCCTCTGGAAACGTGGATCGCGCTTCCTGAACAGGTGATCGGCGAGATAGCCGTCGATGCCCGATTCGAACAGGTACTTTGCGTTCGCCTCGGTGTGGAAACCCGAGTCCGCGCAGATCGCCGCCTTCTTCAGCACGTCGACTTTCTCGCCGAGCGCCTCGAACCCCCTGCGCGTGCCTTCCACCATCGGCACCAGCAGCGCGTGCTCCTGCGCTTCGCCCCAGGCCTCGGCGTGCACCACCACCTGGTGCCTCGCGTCCACCATCGTCACCCCGACGTAGCCCTGGATGACGCCCTTCGAAGTCTTCATCTTGGCCGATTCGTTGTCGGTCACGTTGCTCTTTCTTGGCCGGCCCGTGGCGCCCGGCTTGTCCTCGTTCTTCGAGAGCCACGCCTTCACCTTCTTCGTGGCGCGCTTGAGCGTGGCGATCTGTTTCTCGCGCGCCGCCTGGAGCGGGCTTGACTCGCCCGCGGCGTCGGCCTCGCGGTGGCGCCTGACCAGGTGGCGCACCGCGCGCTCCATCTTCTGGACCTTCTTGCCGAAATCTTCGCGCGTGCCGCTCCAGGTCTTGCTGGTGTTCGAGGGCATCTTCACCCCGTCGACCGCAAACATCTCCCGCCCGATCAGTCCGGCTTCGTCGCACACCAGCAGCACGTCGCGGAAGATCCGCTCGATCTCGCCGTCCAGCGTCGCGATGAAATCGGCGATTCGATCGTGAAGTGCGGGCTGCTGTCGGCCGAGAGCGCCATGAACACCACGTTCTCCCGGCACAGCCGCTCGATCTCGCGGCTCGCGGCCACGCCGCGCGAATTCGTAAACAGGATAACCTTCAGCAGAATCGCCGGATCGTAAGCGGGCGCCCCGGTCTCATCATTCTTGTAGCGCGCCTCGAACACCTTCAGGTCGAACTCCTCATCGACCCGCCGGTTCAGCGTGTGCTCGAACGTCCCCGGCACAATCTGCGCCGCATAACTCACCGGCAGCATCTTCATCTGGCTGTAGTCGTACTTCTTGTAGCGCGCCATCGCTTCTCCCTCGCTCAGCGGTCTTGTTGTTCCCGCTCGCTCAGATGGAGCGCATTTCTCCTCTGAAGTTCCGACTACAGAGAGGTTTTTCTACAGCCTCAACGTCCGCGTTGAACGGCGCGAGCAAGCGTGCGAAGCCACGCTTGCGAGCGTCCGTTTTCCAACGCGTGGTTGGGCGTCATGGGGTCACCTGGGGGAGCGGACTCAACGCTTTGGGCTGCCGAGGGGCGGACGGTTCTTGCGGTAGGAATTTTTCAGGGCGATCTTGCCGTCTCGAAAGGTGAACAGATCACAACCATTGACTTCGACGCGAGTGCCGTCCGCCCGTGTTCCCGTGAACGTCCATTCCGACACTCCTCCGTCTCCACAGACATAATGGCGCGCGTTGCCCCAGTGGGCATCGGGGAAGGTTACCCAGACTTCCGCGAAGCCAGCTTGCACGGCCTCACGGCCGGCATACCGGGTGCCGCAGCCGTCCGGGCCTGCAGAGGCTTCGAAGACACAATCGTCTGTCATGAATGACATGAGGGCATCGACATCGTGGCGATTCCACGCGTCGGCGAAGGCCTGCAAAACCTCAGTGGTGACCTCAGCAATCACATTCGGCATGATCTGGCCTCTCCTTTCAGCTTGTGCACCGGTGTCAGTGCCCTGACGCCCCACGAGAAATCGACCCCATAAGTGGGGCAATTGTTTTGCCCCGAAAATGGAGCTGAAGCAGGAAAGGCTACTCCCAACCCCTTGACTCCTCAATCCGGTCAAACGGAATTGTGGCCTACTCGTTCATGCAGCATAGGCACCATGAGTAGGGGGAACATGCCGCCGCCGCCGAAGCTGCTCGAGCAATACCGCGAGCGCCCACAGGTGAAGCACTACGGCCTGCGCACGGAGGAGGCTTACGGGCACAGGATCCGGCGATTTATCTTTTTCTCCAGCAAGGGCCATCCCGACGTGTTCGGCGAAGCGGAGGTCACGGCGCGGCACTGCGTGCCCGTCGCTCAAAGATGAGCGGCGGCGAAGCCGTCCGCTCCATCGCATCCCAATCAGAAGCTGCCGGCAGTGCTCCGCCAAATCCGTGCACCAAACGACGCAGCCGGCGCCCCGCCCCGGCGCCTTTGCGCCGCGCCGCGCGTTCCGATGCAGCCCGATGTTCAACCTGCGACGGCTGGAAGCCGGGGTGGCGAAGGCGTTGCCGAGTCGCCCCGGCACGCAAAGCGCGCGGCACGTTTCGCGGCGCCGGGCGCCGGGGCGGGGCGCCGGCTGCGCCGTGTCTGCTACGAAAAAGAACGCGGACTTCGAAGACCGCGCGACTCAAGTCACCGCGATGTAAACCGCCGCCACAAACGCACCGAAGAACACGATCCTCGTCAGCACACTCGCAAAGCTCGTGCGCCGGCGCGCCGCCTCGGCGGCGAGTTTGCTCGCGGCAGCCGGATCCTTGAGGCGCTCGAGCGCGCTCGCCGAATCGAAGCGCGGCGAGATCGTCATGTGCGTGCCGCCGCCAGACACGCCCGTTGCGGTCACGACCGAGCCGACGGCGGCGGTCCCGATCGGCACCGTGTCGGTGGACTCGAGCAACAGGAGCCCGGTGCTCGCGAGCGCCGCCTCGATGCGCGCGGTCCTCGCCACCTTCGGATCGAGCTGCACCGTTTCCTCGACCGGCACGGTACGCGGCGGCGCCGGCGGCGGCGGCGCCTCGCCGAGCTGCTCGCGGCAAGAGCGCAGATCGGTGGCGAACTCGGCTGCGTCCTGGTAGCGCTGCGTCACATCCTTAGCCATCGCCTTGGCGACGATCAGGTCGAGCATCGGCGGCAGCGCGGCGTCGACCTGGCTCGGCGCCTTGGGCTGTGCGATCGCAACCTGATACATGTACTGGCTGATGTCGGGCGCGGAGAACGGCGCCTGCCCGGTCGCCAGCTCGTAGAGCACCACGCCGAGCGAGAAGATGTCCGAGCGGCGATCTGCCGGCAGCGCCGCGACCTGCTCGGGCGACATGTACTTGGGCGAGCCGAGCATCACCCCGGTCTGCGTCTTGATGTCCGAGATGCGCATCCGCGCGATGCCGAAGTCCATGATCTTGGCGCGCTGGTTACGTCCGATCATGATGTTGCCCGGCTTGATATCGCGGTGCACGATGCCTTTCTCGTGCGCGTAGTGCAGGCCGTCGGCCACCTGCGCCACGATGTCGAGCGCTTGCGACAGCGGGATGCGCCCGCGCGTCATCACCTCGCGCAGTTCGACGCCGTCGAGCAACTCCATCGCCATGTACACGAGATCGCCCTCGCGGCCGATGTCGTGCACCATGATCAGGTTCGGGTGGTTCAGCCCGCCGGTGGCCTTCGCCTCCTGCAGGAAGCGCGCCTCGTACTCGGCGCGCTCAGTGGCGTCGTCCGACATGATGATGGTCTTCACCGCCACGGTGCGGTTGAGCATCGGATCCTCGGCCTTGTAAACCATGCCCATCGCGCCGCTGCCGAGCTCGCCGAGGATGCGGTAGCGGCCGAGCTGCTTGAGTCCTTTTTCGTCAGCCATGTCCTAGAAGCCGAGCTGGCGGCCGAATTTTCTTACCTGGTCGGCGGCGTCGCGCGCGAACTCGCCGACGGTGCGCTCCTCGTCCGGCCTGGGCGCGGGCTTTGCGACCGGCGCGGGCTGGGGCGCAGGCGCCGCCACCTGGAAGGTATGCCTCAGCCTCACGGTTTGCCCGGCCTCGAGCGTGAGCTGGCGCCGGTGCGCCGGATGCGGGCTGTTGCGCACCTCGATGGTATGCGTGCCCGGGCTCAACTCGAGCCGCGCGAGCGGCGGGCTCACGCCCTGCGACTTGCCGTCGACAAAGATCTCGCCACGCGGGGCGATGCGCAGGTCCACCACCGCCGGCGGCGGCGGTGCGACTGGCTGCGAGGGTGCCGGGGCGGGCGGCGGCACCGCGGCGCGCGACGGGGCCGGCGCAGACGGCGCTGCGGCGCGTGACGGGGCCGGCGGCGTGAGCGGCACGGAGCTCTTCGCGAACGGCAGCTGCACGTCGTAGTGCTCGCGGGCGAAGCGCCCGGCAACGCCCAGGCCGATGATTGCGCCGACGCCGACCAAACTCAGCACCAGGCGGCGCTTGCGGCGCGCCGGTGCGACGCTCGCATCGAGAGTAAAGGTCTCGTGAGTGCGCACGTCCGGGTCGGTGATGGTGCCCGCCGAGCGCAACTCTCCGACGCGCTCCGAGGCGGCGATCTTGAGCGCCTCGCGGAAGCCGCGCGAAACGAGCATGCGACCAGGTTTGGTCGCATTTGCGAGCATCATGCTCGTGCCAACGCCGTCGCCCACCAGGCTGGTGCTGCGGCGCGCGTCCTCGACGAGCTTGATCGGGCCGTGGTTCAGGCCGATGCGCAGCGCCAGCTCGATCGCCCCGGCCTGCGCGCGCTCGGCGAGCCTGAGCGCCGCGCTGGGCGCGGCGAGCACCACCACCGCGAAGCCGCCGGGCGCATCGAGCACCAGGCGATGCGAATCGGACAGCGCGCCGATCGCCTCCCTGACGAGCGTCTCGAGCGCGGTCTTGAGCTTGATCTGCTCGGCCACCGGCTTGCGGCCGAAATCCTGGATGCTGAGGACGACCACGCTGGCGAGCGTCGGTGCGGCCACTGTTTCGTTCACTGCGGCAGGCTCCCCCTGGATGCGCGCAAGTGCCTTTTTACCTGCAAAAGGAACGCACCCGCGGTGAAGTAGTTCCGGTTACCCATCGGCCTCGCAGTCGCAGGGCGCGCACCCGGGAATCGGGAGCGCGCCAGCCAACGCTAGAATACGCGCAACCGCCCAAACCACAAAACCACGGATCCAACCATGCCTGACGCCACGCAACACCAGGAGCGCATCGACCCGCTGTTTCCCGGGCTGATGGGCGTACGGCTCGTCGCGCTCGAGCCCGAGCGGGTCGTCGGTACCCTGAAGGTGCGCCCGGAGCTGTGCACCACGGGAGACTCGCTGCACGGCGGCGCGTTCATGGCGTTCGCCGACACGCTTGGTGCGCTTGGGACGATCATCAACCTGCCCAAGGGCGCGCGCACCACCACCATCGAGTCGAAGACCAATTTTCTCGGCGCGGCGCCGGCAGGCAGCACGATCACCGGCGAAGCGACGCCGTTTCACCGCGGTAAAACCACTCACGTCTGGCAGACGCAGATCCGCGGCGAGAACGGCAGGCTGCTTGCAGTGGTGACACAGACGCAGCTGGTGATTGCCGCCGCCTGAGCGCAATGCGCGCGGGTCGCGGCGGTTGCGCCCGGCGCCGCAGCAACTCCGCCCGGGCACACGTGTCCAAGCCGCGGCGCAGTACGCGGTGGTATAACGCTCTTGCCATGCCCGGCCGGTACATTGTCCTCCTGCTTGCACCCCTGCTCGCCGCCCTCGCCGGCTGCGGCGCCGAATCGAGCGGCAAGCCTGCCGCGCCCGCCCCGCGGCTGCACCTCGTCGAGCTGGCAGTGGCCGAGCCCGGACGGCTGTCCTACACCGCCGACCGCGCCGGCAGCCTGCGGGCGCTGCGCGAGGTGCGCATCGTCAACCAGGAGGAAGGCGGCCTCACCGAGGTGCGCGTGCGCGAAGGCGATCGCGTCCGGACCGGCGACGTGCTGGTGCGCTACGACGACCGCATCCTGCGCGCGCAGCTCGACAAGGCGACCGCTGCGCTCGATCAGGCGCAGCTCGACCACCGGCGCGCGCGCCAGCTGATGGCCAAAGGCTTCGTCAGCGAAGATGCGGTGTCGCGCGCCGCCACGGCACTCGAGATTGCGCAAGCCGAAGTACGCCTGCTGCGCGTGCGCGTGCAGCACATGACGATTGCCGCGCCCTTCGACGGCGTGGTCGCGCGGCGCCTGGTGGAGCCCGGCAACGTCACGCCGCAGCACACCCACTTGCTCACCGTGATCGATCCCTCGCAGCTCGTCACCGATGTCAACGTCTCCGAGCTGGTGATGCCTTATCTCGAGATCCATGACTCGGCCGAGGTGCGCATCGACGCGCTCGGCGAGGCGCTCTTCCCGGGCAGGATCGTGCGCATCCACCCGGCGATCGACCCCGCGACGCGCACCGGGCGGGTCGAGGTGGTGCTCAATCCGGTGCCGAAGGGTGCTCGCGCCGGCCAGTTCTGCCGCGTGATGCTCTCCACCGGCAGCCGCGAGGGGCTGGTGGTGCCGCTTGCCGCCTTGCGGCGCGACGTGCAGGGAGAGTTCGTGTTCGCCTTTCAGCCGGCGGAGGGCACCGTGCGTCGCGCCGGCGTCGCGAGCGGTCTCAGGCTGGCCGATCGCGTCGAGATCCGCGACGGCCTCGAGCGCGGCGAACAGGTGGTGGTGAAGGGCTTCCTCGGCCTCGCCGCGGGCCAGCGCGTCAAGCCGGTCGAGCGGCGCGCGGCGCGCGGGGACTAGGGCATGCGGCGCGGCGGCATCGCCGTCTGGTCGATCCACCACCCGGTCAGCACGGTGATGCTGACGCTCACTGCGATCGTACTCGGCCTGTTTGCGCTGAGCCGGCTCGCGATCGATCTGCTGCCGCACCTCATCTACCCGCAGATCGGCGTGCGCATCCTCGACCCGGCGGTGCCGACCAACATCATGGAAGACCAGGTGACGCGCCAGATCGAGGAGCAGCTCGCGATCACCGAGGACTCGAGCGGCGTCGAGTCGACCACGCTGGAAGGCACCGCCGAGCTCGAGCTGTACTTCGACTACGGCAAGGACATCGACGTCGCGCTGCGCGACGCGAGCACGCGCCTCGATCGCGCCAAGCGCTTTCTGCCGACGACCATCGACCCGCCGATCATCTTCAAGCGCGACCCGGCGCAGATCCCGGTGATGGAGTTCGTGGTCAGCTCGAGGCTCCGCGACATGACCGAGCTGCGCAGCTGGACCGACGACGTGTTCGCCAAGTTCTTCCTCAACCTGCCGGGCGTGGCGGCGGTCGAGGTCGGCGGCGGCCTGGTGCGCGAGGTGCACGTGCTGCCCGACCAGCGCCGCCTGGCGGGCCTCGGCCTGTCGGTCGAGGCGATCGTGCAGGCGATCGAGCGCGGCAACATCGACTCCCCCGCGGGGCGCCTGCGCATGGCCGGGCAGGAATACACCAGCCGCACCGCCGGGCGCATCGCGAGCGTGGCCGCGCTCGGCGCGCTGCCGATCCGCCTGCCCAGCGGCGAGTCGCTGCCGCTCTCCGAGGTGGCGCAGGTGATCGACGCGCACCAGGACGAGCGCATCCGCGTGCGCTACAACGGCACGCCGGGCGTGCGCGTGGCGGTGCAGAAGCAGCCGACCGCCAACACCGTCGACGTCGCCGAGGTGGTCAACGCGCGGCTCGCCGAGCTGCGCGCACGCCAGCTCGTGCCCGAGGACACGCAGGTCGACATCGTCTCCAATCAGGCGGTGTACGTGCGCCAGTCGCTCGACAACGCGACGTATGCGGCGCTCGCCGGCGCGACGCTCGCGATGCTGGTCGTCTACTGCTTCCTCGGCAGCGTGCGCGGCACGCTGATCATCGGCAGCGCGATCCCGATCTCGATCATGATCGCCTTCGTCATCATGGCGCTCGGCGGGCTGTCGCTCAACCTGATGACGCTCGGCGGGCTCGCGCTCGGCGTCGGCATGCTGGTGGACAACACCATCGTGATGCTGGAGAACATCGAGCGCCACCAGCGCGAGGGCGAGTCGGGCATCGATGCGGCGGAGAATGCCGCCGCCGAAGTCACGAGCCCGATCATCGCCGCGACCAGCACCAACATGGCTGCGGTGCTGCCGTTCCTGTTCATCAGCGGCCTGGTCGGGCTCCTGTTCCGCGAGCTGATCTTCACCATCACCGCCTCGATCGTCGCCTCGCTGATGGTGGCGGTGACGCTGGTGCCGGCGCTTGCCGCGCGCGGCAAGCCGCCGCCGCCCTCGCGCGTGACTCGTGCGGTGCAGGCCTTCGTCGCGGGCGCGCAGCGCCTCTACGTGCCGCTGGTGGCCGTCATCCTGAAGGCGCCGTGGCTGGTCGTGGCGCTCGCCGTCGCGCTGCTCGCGGGCTCCGGCGCGCTGTTCTTCCAGCTCACCGGCAAGCAGGCCTTCCTGCCGACCATGGACGACGGCCGGGTGCAGGTGCAGGTGTTCACCGACCCGGGCGGCGCGCTCGAGGAGATGGACGCCACCGTGCGGCTGCTCGAGCGCCTGGCGCACGCGCAGGGCGCCGTGCAGGGCATCTCGGTGGTCGCCGGCGGTTCGATCTTCGGGCGCACGCAGCGCGAACGCCCGAACCGCAGCACGCTCAGCATCCAGCTGGTGCCGGTCGCCGAGCGCGCGCAGAGCGTCGAGCGATGGGTGGACGACTTCGAGCGCGCGGTGAGCGCCGCGCAGCTCGCCGGGGTGAAGGTGCTGGCGCGCCCGGCTGGCGTGCGCGGCGTGCGCGTCTCGCGCGCCGACGAGGACATCAGCGTGCGGGTGCAGGGCCCGGATCTCGCGCTGCTCGCCACGCTCGGCGACCGGCTGGTCGAGCGCCTGCGCGGCCGGCCGGGCCTGCGGAACGCGCAGCATTCGGCCGAAGAGCAGCGCCAGGAATTCGCGGTGCGCGTCGATCGCACGCGCGCCGCGGAGCTCGGCGTCGATGTGACGCAGATCGGCCGCGCGCTTCGTGTGGCGCTCGACGGCGTCGTGGTGAGCGACTTCATCGAGGCCGATCGCGCCTATGACGTGCGCGTGCGCCTGCCGCAGGGCACCATCGACAGCCCGGCGGCGCTGGAAGCGATCCTGCTGTTCGGCGCGCAGGGCGGGCGACCCGCGGCGTACCTGGGCGACCTTGCCGGCGTCGAGCTGGTGGTGGCGCCCAGCGAGATCCGACGCGAGAACCAGCGCCGCATCGTCGAAGCGAGCGCGGCCCTCACCGGCAAGGTGCCGCTCGGCGCGGTGGTGCGCGATCTGCGCGATGACCTGCGCGGCTTCGAGCTGCCGCCGGGCTATTCGCTGTATTTCGGCGGCACCTACGACAGCCTGGCGCGCGGCAACGTGCTGGTGGGCACGCTCGCGGGGCTGGCGCTGTTCCTCGTCTTCGTGGTGATGGCGGTGCAGTACGAATCGCTCAGGAACCCCGCGGTGATCATGCTCGGCGTGCCCTTCGCGCTGATCGGCGTGGTGCTCGGGTTGCTCGCGACGGGGCTTCCGCTCTCCATGCCGGTCTGGCTCGGCATCATCATGCTGATCGGCGTCGTAGTGAACAACGCCATCGTGCTGGTGGAGTACGTCGAGCTGCTGCGCCAGCGCGGCAAGGCGCTCGTCGAGGCGATCGTCGAGGCGGCGCGCCTGCGCCTGCGCCCGATCCTGATGACCACGCTCACCACGGTGGCCGGCATGTCGCCGCTCGCCTTCGGCCTGGGCGAGGGCTCGGAGTTGCTGCGCCCGCTCGCGGTGTGCATGGTGTTCGGGCTGCTGATCTCGATGTTCGTGAGCCTCTTGCTGATCCCCTCGCTCTACCTGCTCGCGCACCGTGGGAGCCTGCGCGCGAGAGCGCTGCGCGAACGCATCGCCTGAGGCGCCTTGGCCCGGCCCGCCGCTTCGCTGCGTGCCGCCCTGTGGATGGGCGGCGCGCTGCTCTCGTTCTCGATCATGGCGATCGGCGCGCGCGAGCTGCTCGCCCGCATGGGCGTGTTCGAGATCCTGTTCCTGCGCAGCCTCGTGTCGCTCGTCATGGTGCTCGCGCTCGTGCCGCGATACGGCATCGGCGCGCTGCACACCGCCCGGCTCGGCATGCACGCGCTGCGCAATGTCTGCCACTTCGGCGGCCAGTACGCGTGGGTGTACGCGATCGGCGCGCTGCCGCTGGCCACGGTGTTCGCGATCGAGTTCACCATGCCGGTGTGGACCGCCGTGCTCGCGACGCTCATCCTCGGCGAGCGCCTGAACCGCGGGCGCGTGACGATGCTGGTGCTCGGCCTCGCGGGCATTGCGATCATCCTGCGCCCGGGCTTGTCGATCGTCGAACCGGCGGCCTTCGTCATGCTGCTCGGCTCGCTCGCCTACGCGCTCACCATGATTGCCACCAAGCGCCTTTCGGTGAACGATTCGCCGCTGGTGGTGCTGTTCTGGATGTCGCTCATCCAGATGCCGCTCGGATTGATTCCGGCCCTGCCCGCCTGGGTCTGGCCGCGCGCGGCGGATCTGCCCTGGATCGTCTTCGTCGGGGTCGCCGGCTTCACCGCGCACTACTGCCTGACGCGCGCCTTCCGGCTCGCGGACGCCACGGTGGTGGTGCCGATCGACTTTCTCAGGCTGCCGCTGATCGCGGTGGTCGGCGCGCTCGCCTACGGCGAGCCGATCGATCCGGCGGTGATGCTGGGCGCCGCGGTCATCTTCGCGGGCACCTACTACAGCCTGCGGCGCGAGGCCCGCGGCGCGGGCTGAGCGCGGCCGATTCTATTTGGCCGCAATCACCGCGATCTCGACCAGCATCCTGGAATCGGCGAGCTTCGCCTCGATGCAGGCGCGCGCCGGCAGGTTCTTCGGATCGGCCCACGCGCTCCAGACCTGGTTCATCGGGTCGCGGTGGCGGATGTCGGTGACCCAGATGGTGGCATAGAGGATCTTCGACTTGCTGCTGCCGCACTTGGCGAGCAGCGCGTCGATCTGCCCGAGGATATCCTCGGTCTGGCCCTTGATGTCGCGTGAGACATCCTTCGCCACCTGCCCGGCGAGGTACACCGTGTCGCCGTGCTCGACGGCTCCGGACAGGATCTTCGTCGGGTCGTGCCGCTTGATCGTCATGCTGCTCTCCTCCTCTTGGTAAACGTTTTTTACTTCGCGGATCGCGGGAAAGCGTTCGCGCACCAGCGCCTCCACCACGTTTTCCAGGTCGAGCTCGGTCTCGCTGTAAAACGGCGCGCCGAGCTTCATGCCCGCATTCAGGTGCTCACCCAGGTGCCGTCGGCCTGGCGGCAGGCGCGGCCGCGCTCGGTCTGCTCGCGCCCGTCGACGCGGATGCTCGTCTCGAAGGGTCGGCAAACCGACTCGCCGCTGGCGCTCGGCGCGCCGGGCGTGACGAGATAGGTGGCGCCGTTGCGCGAGGTCCACTGCACCGGCTGATCGTTCTGCGCGAATTCGAGCGCCTGCGACATGCATGCGTGGTCCTGCTCGTCCATGCGTCGGCCGATTTCGCCGCCCACCACAATGCCGATGATGATGCCGCTCACCGTTGCGATCGTGCGCCCGCTGCCTTGACCGACCTGCGAGCCGATCACCCCGCCGGCGATGCCGCCCAGAATCTGGCCGAGCTGCTCGCGGTCGCAGCGCCCGATCGTTGTCGGGGTGGCGACCGGCGGCACGGTGCGCGGCATCGGGAAATCGGCGGCCCGCGCGAACGGCGGCGCAATGTGACGACAGTCGCCCTTCTGCTTGATCTCGGTCTCGCGCGACCGGTAGTGGTACTTGTACTTGTACTCGCAGCGCCGGTCCTTGTACGAGTACTCGTACTTGTGGCCCTTGTCCTTGACGCGCTCGCGCGCCTGCGCCGGTCTGCGATCGTCGTCACCCGGGCGCTTTTTGTCGTCCGCGGCGGCGCCCTGCGACAGCGCGATCATGATCGCCGCGGCGAGAGCCTGCGCGAAACCGGATGCGGGTGTTCGAATCCTCACGCTGCCTCCTGTCGGTCGCCGCGCCAAGCGGCGCGCCTGCTAGTGTGCCCCGATCTGGCGCTGTTTGGCCACCGCAATTCGCTGCGCGCGACGGATTCGCGCGCGAAGCGTCGTATAGTTCACGCAGTTGCGATCGTACGGAGCCGACGATGTCCACGAGCAAGCCCGCCCCGACCTTCCGCGCCGAGCACATCGGCAGCCTGTTGCGGCCCGAGCGCCTGCTCGCCGCCGCCAAGGAGCTGCGCGCCGGCAAGGTCAGCGTCGAGCGCTTCCACCTGCTTCAGGACGAGTGCATCCGCGAAGTGGTGGCCTTTCAGGAGGCCGCCGGCATGCGCTCGGTGACCGACGGCGAGTTCCGCCGGCGCGGCTGGTCGGCGGGCTTCATCGAGGCGGTCGAAGGCTTTGGCATGCGTGAGGGCACCGTGCTCGGCTTTCGCGACGAGAAGGGCGCGCACGGCACCATGCCCTCGCCCTACGCCAAGGCGAAGCTTGTGCGCCGGCGCGGCATCGCCACCGACGAGTTCGCCTTCCTGAAGAACATCGTCAAGAAAGGCCTGGCCAAGGTCACCCTGCCGGCACCCGACGTGATGCACTTTTTCCTCGGGCCGAAAAGCGTCGACGAGAAC
>Ga0214471_10002756_pt1 | contig 13755 bp, 12 predicted proteins | sample RVTome_5_FD_207665 | JGI IMG/M metagenome (GOLD analysis project Ga0214471, IMG submission 207665) | Soil microbial communities from uranium-contaminated site in the Upper Colorado River Basin, Wyoming, United States - RVT142D155 | ecosystem: Environmental > Terrestrial > Soil > Contaminated >...
CGATCGAGGAGGGAGAAGAGAAGCTGTCCCGGGCGACGGAAATCGACCGCCTGGAATGTGTGTTCTGGGAGGCTGCAAAGGAGGAGGTCGCGGCGGTAGGCCGAAAAGGTCGGGCAGTGACTCTGATACTTTCTCGATGCCGGGCGCTCGAAGAAAAGTTGAAATCAGCGCAAAAAGAGATTGACTCGCTGAAGAATATCGTCGAGGGTATGCGGTTACAGGGAGGCGCGTTGCGACTGAACCCAGTCACGGGCTCCAGCGCCACGCCCGACTCTGTAGAATCACATCTCAAATGAAGAAACAAGATATCAAGCATCCCGGAATCGTCACGCATTCCGGAAACGAACTGGAGGTCATGAACCCAGCCGTCGAGGACATCCGTCTGGAAGATATAGCAGACGGCCTGTCTCGTGAGCGCCGGTTCTCCGGCCTGACACGGGGTCGGCGATACAACGTTGCCCACCACAGCCTGGTGGTTGCCTCGATACTCGACACGTTTCTATTGGCGGACCCTGAAACGGTTACCGCAGGGCTGTTCCACGATGCGACAGAAGCCTACCTCGGGGACGTCATTGCCCCCTTGAAGAGGTTCCTACCCGACTACAATAAAATCGAAGGCATCTGGTCGGCGGCTATCGGTGCGCGGTTCGGCATCCTCCCCAGCGCCTTCCATAGCACGCCGGTGAAGATGGCGGATTACATGGCTTACTCGGTGGAAGTATACTTTTTGGTCGACCGAGTCAAGCTTTACGGATTCGAAAGCCGGGAGGCCCTGCGCAAGGTTGTCCTCCCGATACTTGAGATTTGCCCGCTCGCGAGATCCATCGAGACGCCCTGGGCCGGGCCGGAATCGGTCGAGAGATTCCTGGCCGCCGCCTCTTCCCGCTTCCACCTGGTCGCGCACGCCGGGGGTGCGGAAATCCCCGACACTCTTCGAATCGCCGCCGCGCCCCGATAAAACTTTTTCCAGATATCACACCAATGCAAAACGACGATACGCAAATCGAGGTCACGATCGACCCCACCATATTTCCCTCTGACGAGGCGATCGGCGAATACCTGACGGCACATCTCGCCGGTGGGACGATTCGCCGGATTCCCTTTACCAAACTTCCCCAGATCAATGCCCTTCTGCGGGAGGGCAACGACCCGTTCTTGCTGGCGGTCCATTTCCGAGTCGGATTCGAAGGCGTTGCGAGGCTCGCCAACGCCTTCCTGACCGAGTGTTACGGAGCGAGGACGCCCGAGGAAGGACCCTACCTACCAACGAATTTTCCGGACTACCTATGGTTCGCCGCCGCCCTCGAAAAGGACGCCGACGAACAGACCTCTACCTTCCGGAAGATCATCCGGAGCGCAAGGAAACTGGGCCTCGCCATTCGTGAAGGCTTCTCCAAATCCGCCTGACTATGTCGCACCTTTTCAACCAGCTACGCTCGCGGGTCGCTCGGTGTCGGCTCCGTCTTGTTCAGCGGTTCTTTACGACCCCGGCATGTCCCGTCTGCGGGTCTGCAATGGATCACTTCGGTATCAGCGGATCGGACCTACACTGCGAGAATTGCGGCTACCCGGACGAGAACCGGGGCGCTTCCAGCGTGACACGCCAGTGCTGGCTCAAATGCGCTCCGACGCCTCGAATCGAGCAGTGCCCACAATGCGGAGACCGCGTGACCCAGACAAATCTCGGCGACGTAACAGACGACTACTGTGAAGAATGCGGCTGGCCGGACGAGAACCGGGGCGCTTCCGAAGTCAATAACGACGATTGAACATGACAGACTTCAGACAACTATGCTCCCAGCTTCGGGAGTCCAACATGAGCTACGCAGTCACGTTTAGGCCCGATCGGAGCATACGAGTAGAGACGTTTTTTATTGACTCCGGCCAAGCTTGGGAATTCGACTCTAATGGCACTCTAACCGACTCGATTGAATGAACACCACATTTTATTCTGCACTCGAACGCACCGCAACTGACGACCGAGACAACGACCTGGCGGACCTTGCTATACGCTACAAAGCTCTGTCCGGCGGGGAAGTCGGACTCTTGTTCCTCCGGCTTCGCCGGTGGGCTGAAACGAACGCGGGGCTGCCGGAGGATTCGACCGTCCGGGGGATCGCCAAACGACTGCGCATCGACGAGATTCGCAAACTTTGCGGACGGGACGGACGGCGTAGTTTCGTGTCCCTCGATGTCCTGGATTCCGACGGAGTCAGCGCGGACGGATCGCCCCCGCACGTCGAGCTAGACATCGCCTCGATCGACCTCGAAGACGCGTTGGAGCGGCTGTCGGACGAGGACGGATCTCTGATCCGTCGACGACTGTCGGGTCAGACGTTCACCGAGATCGGCCGGGACGAGTGCGTATCGTCGCAAAGAATCTACCAGCGCCAGCAGGCCGCAGCATCAAACCTTCACAAATTGCTTTCCACCACATGAAAAGACACACTCTTCAAAACACTCTGCGAATCACGTGCCACCGGGCTACTTGCCGGTTCGTAGCAGTCCTATTCGGGCATATCGTGGACGTGTATGTCTTCAGCGGTCCCCCCGACCTGGAGTCTGTCCGGCGTTTCGACTTCCGGCGGCGGTGGCTTAGCGGAGGTTTCAGACTTCATCTCGGATTGTTCGGTGTTCGCGTTCAGCCGTTCCGTTTGACGTGCCCGTGCTGCGGAGGGGAAGTCAAAGACTACGGTGACGACGGACAGGTTTGCTCGGAGCCGAATTGCGTCTTCGTCCAGTTCGACGAATGATCTCCGACCCAGCAAACTTGCTGCCCTATCAGATCCCCGCTACGGCGGGGCTCTTGGCGGCGTTACGGCGTTACGGCGCCGCGCTGGACGCCTCTGAGACGGGCGTCGGCAAGACATACGCCGCAATGGCCGTGGCGCGAGAGCTTGGGGTCGCCCCGCTCGTGGTGTGCCCCAAGGCGGTGCTGTCTTCCTGGGCACGAGTAGCGGAGTTCCTCGGCGGCCGGTGCTACCCGATCGGTTACGAGAAGTTGAAGACCGGCAAGACCGAGTTCGGAAGGTGGGAGACGGTCCGGGTTGTCAAAAAGCTCAGGCTGCGGGAGGGTAGCTATCAGGCGGAGGACAAGGTCATCCGGCGGTGGGTGTTCGACAGTGAGGTCCCCCTGATTATCTTCGACGAAGCCCACAGGTGCAAAGGGACCGCGCTGTCTCACACTGACAACTCTCGCCTGATGGTCGCCGCCGCACGACAGGGTATTCCAACCCTGGCCCTGTCGGCTACGATCGCCGAGAACCCGACTCAAATGCGGGCGCTCGGGCTGCTTCTGAAGTTACACGACGGAAAAGCCTTCAACCGATTCTGCAAGATGTTCGGCTGTTCCGGCGGGGACGGGCCGGGCAAGGTGGTGTTCGTGAACAAGGGGGCGTTGAAGCGGCTTCACGGACACCTGTTCCCGGACCGGGGCGTCCGGGTCACCCGGGACGCCCTCGGGTCTGCGTTCCCGGACTGCCAGACAACGGCCGAGCTTTACGACCTGCCGAAGGCAGGGGAGCTGGACGCGCTTTACGAAGACATGCACGAGGCGCTCGGCCGCCTGCAAGACAAGATGCAGGAAGACGCGGACCTTGAGCACCCGTTGACAAAACTCCTCCGCGCCCGACAGAAAGTCGAGCTGCTGAAAGTGCCGCTCTTCGAATCGCTGTTTGTGGACGCGATAGAGAACGGCCTGCGGCCCGTGATTTTCGTGAATTTCAATGAAACGATCGACGCGCTGATCGAGAGGCTTGGGAAAAACCATACTCTGTCGATCATCCGCGGGAACCAGTCGCAATCGGATCGAGATCGAGAAATCGACGCTTTCCAGAACAACGTCTCCGACGGATGCCTTGCCAACGGACAGGCCGGGGGAGTCGGGGTCAGCCTACACGACGTTCATGGGGGGCACCCGAGGATTGCTTACGTCTCTCCGGGCTGGAGTTCGATGCAGCTAGTGCAGACCCTCGGCCGCGTCTGGCGGCAGGGTGCAAAAACGAAGGCGATCCAACGACTGGTGCTCATCTCCAAGTCGGTAGAACAAAAAATCCACTCCAAACTGAAAGATAAGCTTGCAAACCTGTCGTTGATAAACGATGGTGACCTGAGAGACCCTTTTAGCACGTAACAACTCTATACCTATGTTCAAGGAATTCGCAAAAATCCCGCGCCTAAACCGAAACTGCGTAATCACCGAGAAAATCGATGGGACCAACGCTCAGATTTGCATCGAGCGCGTGGAACCGCCGCTCACGGAGATTTCGGGCTACGAACTGGGATGGATCTATTTCCCGGTCTGGAACGGCATCCAACTGAGAATGCGGGCCGGGTCTCGCAGCCGATGGATCTCGCCGGGGGACGACAACTTCGGGTTCGCCCGGTGGGTGGCGTCAAACGCTGTCGAACTGGTCACCCTCGGCGAGGGCCAACACTTTGGCGAGTGGTGGGGGTCCGGCATACAGCGAGGATATGGTCTGACGAAGGGCGAGAAGCGGTTCAGCCTTTTCGACGTGTCGAAATGGAATGACCCGAAACGCTCCGAGGTTGGATTCAACTATCTTCTCACCCGTGATAGCCGGGCGTGCCCGGCTTGCTGCACGGTAGTCCCGGTCCTGTTCGTCGGGCAGTTTGGCACCGAAAACGTTTATGCGTGCCTGAATGACCTCATGTTCTTCGGCGGGAGCCTCGCGGCTCCCGGGTTCGACCGCCCAGAAGGCGTTATCGTTTACCACGAGGCCGCACGGATCCTGTTTAAGGCAACGTGCGAGAACGACGGAAAAGCGAAAGGCGAGAAATGATCGCGACAATCGTTCTGTTCGGTGCGTCGAGACGGGTCGGCAAAGACACGGCGGCGGACATGCTGATGACCGAGCTTCGGGCTGCTGATGCAGACCGCCGACTTGGTCGATACTCATTCGCACAAGCCCTCCGCAGCGAGGTTGCAGACAGCTTGCGAATCGTTCGGGGCCGAGTTGACAATGCCCTCGATGTGTGGACGGAAGACCCCACCATCAAAGAATCCGTGGTCCGACCTCTTCTTATCGCGTGGGGGCGGGCTCGGCGGCACCAGAAAAGTAACTACTGGGCCGAATGCGTTGCCGAGCAAATACTCTCGGACCGTCCGAAGGTCGCCGTAATAAGCGATTGGAGATACCCGAACGAAGCCGAAGTTCTGGGCCAGGTCCCCAGGTATCGAACAATCAAGATCCACGTGTCCCGCCCGGGGATTTCCCCGGCGGGCGACGAGGCTGTAAACGACCCGCTATGCCGCGAAATGGCGGATTTTCAGTGGGAAAACAACGGAACGCTTGACAACCTAAAAGAAACGGTCCACAATTTCATTCAATCGAATCTGACACATGAAACAGACTGAAAAGATAGTTCAGACCGTCTTCCCGGATCGTCCGGAGACGCATATAAGCACCGCCACTGGCACGGTCATTTCGCGGGCCGCCCCGGAGTCACCCCGGATCCCCGACGCGATACGAAAGACATTTTCGGAGAGCGCGAGCGACACGCCGGAAACGAGGCTATACGAACCGATCGCCGGCGACACGTCGGAGGCCGCTCCGGCCGCGACGCAAGAGTCATGTTCCGCCCTCCCGGTTCTCGACGAGCTGATCCAAAACGTGGCCGCCGGACGCGTGGACGCGGCCCCCGAGGCACCGCCGGCCGCTGAGGTCGAGCACACCGACCGAGAGCACCATGAACACTCTCCCTCGTCGTTGCAAGCGAAGGAGGTCTGTCCCGGATACAAGTCGAAGCTGGGAACCAACGCCGCCGCCGAGCTTGGGACCTTTCTCCACGAATGCGCAGACTCGGGGAAATATGACGAGCTTGACGACGAGCAGCTCGCCATGATATATGGCTACGATGAATACGTGCAGGGTCTACTATCCCTGGCCGGACCGGGGGCGTATGTCATCAAGGAAGAGTATCTCCCGATCGACGACCGGCTTCCGACCCCGACGACCGCCGGTTACCTCGACCGCGGAGTTATCTGGGGCAACGAGGAAGGCGCGGACATCATCGATTTGAAGACCGGAAAGAATCCGGTCGAGCCCGCAAAAAACAACCTTCAGGGCATCGCATACGGGCTCGGACTGCTTTTTCGGTTCCCGAAACTCCGCCAATTCACGGTGCATTTCGTTTGTCCGTATATCCCCTACGCTGACGAAGCGACGGGCGAGACGTCCGTCGGGTATATCGACTCGCACACCTTCTACAAAGAAGAATTTGAGGGCCTCCGGCTCCGAGTCGTGACGGCGGTAAGTCGCGCCGAGTTCGCAACGGACGCGTTCGGACGATTCTCGAAGACATTCGACGCCAGCGAACTTTCGGGCGTTCCGCTTACCCCGACGGTCGGTTGTTGCCTGTTCTGTGACCGGGTATCGATTTGTCCGCGAGTGGGGGAATTCGCGCTGAAAGCGAGCGAGAAATACGACGCGCTTCAACTGCCCGACGTAGTCAACCCCTCCCTCGTCCAGACGCCGGACCAGGCCGCCGCCGGGTTGAAGTTTTTCGGAGTGATGGAGGCGTTATCTAGGTCGTTCCGCTCGCGCATGACGGAGCGGACTATGTCCAGCGAGCCGGGTAACGACTGGGTCCCGACCGGCTATAAGCTAGTGGTGGCCTCGAAGCGGACTATCTCGGACAAAGCCCGGTTTTATGACACCGTGAAACCCTTGCTGACTCCAGACGAACTAGTCGAGTCTATGGATTTCACCCTGGGACCGATCGAAAAGGCGGTGTCAAAGAAAGCTCCTCGCGGCAAGAAAAAGGCCGCTCTGCAAGAGCTAAAGCTACTCCTGCGCACGAATGGCTGCACGAAAGACTGCGCTCCGGTTCCCTCTTTGCGGTTGAGCAAGATTGCTACGCCGGACGGAGGAAATACTGAAATAGAGATTGACGAATCCTAATCTATCTCTACCTTGACTCACCCGAGCGAACCTCGGACAAAAGAAATCAACTAAATCGTAATATGGCATCTCAGAAGTTCTCCTTCAAGCTGGTCGGCCCAAAGCCCTCCTCTTCCGCAGCAGACGCTGCTAAGTCCGTCGAGCCGGTTTCTCCGGCCGTCACCGTAACCGCTCCGCCGGCGCCCGCCGTCGAGGCCGTCAAGCCCGTCGAGGCCGTCGCCGCCCCGGCGCCTGTCGTCACCCTCAGCGGTATCGGCCCGGTCGTCGAGGTCGTCAAGCCCGTCGAGGCCGTCAATCCCCTGGTCGCGGCGCTCAAGGCGTCTGGACTCACGGACGCTCAGATTGCGGTCGTGCTGTCCCTCCAGGGACCCGCTACTGCCCCGGTGGCCGTCGCCACGCAGGCCAATGCCCCGATCGAGGTGATCGAAGAGCGATCCTCTCATTCGACGGCCATCGTCCCGCAGTCCTCCAAGGCGCTCGTAGAGCATAAGCCCGCGAGCTACGGTGACGACGTGGACGACATCAACTCGGGCGATTGCAAGATGCCCCGCGTCAACGTCGTGGCCAACGTCGGGGATCTGATGAAAGTTTTCAACTCGGGAGACCTTCTCCTGAATCAGGAAACTGTCATCGTGGCCTCTCCGAAGGCGTCGCCGAAAGAGAACCGCCCGGTCAACGTCGTGGTGGTCGGCGTTCGTCCCGATCGATTCGCCGAAAAGAAGGATGGGGGTGCCATGGGGAACCTGTTCGACTCAGAGGCTGACGTTGTGGCCGCTGGTGGAACGCTGAACTATGGCGAGGCCGAAAAGACTGGCAAGCCGCTGTATCAGCTTCTCGCGGAGGCGCTCGTGCTGATCGAGCAGCCGGAGGGTCTGGACGATCCTTCGTTCTCCTACGTGATCGATGACAAGAACTATGCCCTGGCCCTATGGAGCTTCAAGGGCGCGGCATACACGCACGTCATCAAAGGCGCGCTCCGGCCCGCTCGCAAGTTCGGTTGGCTGAAGGACGTCGTGGATCCGGTCTCGCGGACCTTGGTCGCCCGCGGGGCCTACTACAACGGATACTGGAAGGTGAACACCCTCCTGAAGTCGTTCCGCACCGGAAACTCGGCCTGGGTTCCCGATTTCGAGCGTGGCGGCGAAACTTCGCCCGAGCTTCGTTCCGTCGCTCAATCCATCCTCGGATGACCTCGGACACCCTGGCAGTCCCGGCGGTAGCGGAGAGCCCGGCGTCGAGAGTCGCCGAAGCTCCCGCGCTCGCGGATCACCGAACGAAGATCGTGGGGGCGGACCTCGCGGATATCAGAATCAAGAGCCGGTCCCCGGTTCTTTCGACGCACGGGCGTCGCAGCAAGTATACGCCGTCGCAGCAGTGACGCTGCCCGGCGACAGATAGAGTAACTGCCGGGGCGGAGAGGGGTATATCCACCTAATCCGCCCCGGCCCTTCTTTTTTTTCGCATGCCCGTAATCGCCCTCGATACAGAAACGTTTTACGAGAAAGGAGTGATGGACGTCAGAATGTTCGGCGCGTATGCCTACTCACGGCACCCCGACTTCTATTGCTTCATGATCTCCGTCTACGACGGGGAACGATCCTGGGCGGGCGGCCCGGAGGATTTCGACTGGGCCTCCCTCGAAGGGGCGGATCTTGTGAGCCACAACGCCTTTTTCGACATGTGCGTCGTGACAAGCATGATAGAAAAGGGACAGATACCGGCTTTCAAGTGGAAATCCTGGAATTGCACCGCGGACCTGACGTCATTCTTGTGCAACCGTCGATCGCTCGCGGACGCCTCTGCGTATCTCTACGGGGAGAAAGTGGATAAGGGGGCTCGCGAGGACATGAACGGAGTTCACTGGCGCAACGTCAAGGACACCCCCCAGGGAGCCGAGTTCCTCAAATACGCCGACGGCGACGCCGTATACTGCTGGAGATTCTGGAACACGCATTCGCATCTGTGGCCGGAGCAAGAGCGCCGGATTTCGCAACTCCATCGAGAAGCCGGGATTCGTGGCGTGCAGGTGGATACCGCAAAGCTTGAGGCTTACCTCGAAGGAGCAAAAAAGGCCCTGTTCGGCATCGAACAAAAGCTGCCCTGGATCGCGCAGGGCGAGAAACCGACGAGCACCAAGATGATCGCTCAAATGTGCCGGGAGGCCGGTATTCCCGGGACCCCGGTGAAGAAGACTGCCGGGGAAGAAGCGTTCTTGGAGTGGGAAAAGACTTACAGCCCGGCGTATCCCTGGATTGCTGCCGTCAGCCAATGGCGCTCGATGAACAAGTTCCTCGGGTTCCTGGAGACCATTCAAGAGCGTATCGATTCGGACGGGATTCTCCACTTCTCGCTAAAATACTTCGGGGCTCACACGGGGCGGCTTTCTGGCGACGCCGGCGTGAACATGCAGAATCTCCGAAGGGACCCATTACTGATCGACAAGGACGGAAACCTCCGGACTGATGACGCCTCTTACAAGGAATACTGGGATTGTCAGGACCGGGACGAGATTCCCTCGTGGATGGGCACGACTAACTGGGGCATGACCAACGAGGACGGGACCCCCGCGGACCCGATTTTCGAGCACATGTTTGACACGCGCAGCCTTTTCGTCGCTAGGCCCGGGCGTAAATTCGTGATGTGCGATTTGTCACAGATTGAGCCTCGCGTGCTGGCCTGGCTGTCCGGCCACGACCGCCTGCTCGGGGCCATCCGCGACGGCTATTCGGTTTACGAGGCCGCGGCGATCGCCACCGGCAAATACAATGGACCAAAGGGGGGCTTCAAAAAGCTGAAAGACCTCTACAAGGTTCAAAAAGCCCAGACGCTCGGCCTTGGTTACGGGTGCGGCTGGGAAAAGTATATCGTGGTCGCGATGTCCCTGGCCGGCTACGATGTTTGTTCGCTGGACCCGGTCGACCCAGAGACCGGGGAGAAGATTTTTGGGGCTACCGCGCGCCGGGACGTCCGAGAATTCCGGGACCTTAACCCGGAAATCGCCTCCTTCGACAAGGAGTCTCCCGGAATCTGGGCCAAGCTGGACGCGAGCTTTCAGGCTTCCCTCGGTGGAAACTATTACCTGGAATTGCCCTCCGGCCGGGTCCTTCAGTATCGCAATGTCCGGAGGTCCTCGAAAAAGAAGGTCATAAAAGTGATCGACGAGGCCACTGGTAAAGTGACCGGGACGAAGATTCGCGATCGACACATCTTCACCGCGGAAACTGACGGCCGGCGACACGAATTCTACGGCGGGCACCTGACCGAAAATGCCTGTCAGGCATGCGGTTATGACGTCTTCGGGTTCGGTCTGCTCAACGCGATCGACAATACGAAGGCCGAGGGTGTCAACTTCGTGTGGTCTGTCCATGACGAAGGTATTTTCGAGGTTCCTCTTGACTTTAACCCGTCGAGAATCGAAGATTTAATGTCAGTTACTCCTCCATGGCTTCCAGGGTGCCCGGTCGGGGCAGAAGCTCAAGAAGGACACTGCTACAAAAAGTAATCATGTTCGCCCTCTCCCGTCTTTCTACCTCCGAAGTGTTCCATTGCCAACCGTGGGGATGGTCCCCGAAGGCAGGCATACCGCCGGAGCTGCGGAGCAACAAAAAGCTCCGAGACAAGTTCATGAACGATCCCACCACGGAATGGAACATCTATTCCGGTTGGGAGGGTCTGAACGGGAATCTTCGAATCAGCCGAAAGAAGGCCGACTCGGAGGAGAACCCGCCGCACAAGCTGCACGGGCTGGTGATCGACTTCGACACGAAGATGACCGAGGAGGAAGTTCTGGCCGGAATCTCGCGGTTGGCCCCGCTGGTTCCCAACTTCTACGAGCGATCGCTGTCCGGCAAGTGCCACCTGGTCTGGACCTTCTCCAAGCCGATCGTGATCTCAGGGTTTCCGCTCGCGGAGGCGTTCCTCGCGGTGGCGGCCGAGAAGCTTCAGCCGGCGAATGCCCTCGCGGGATTCGACAAAGCCTTTTTCAACCCGTCGATCTACTACACCAATTCCGGGGAATGGAGGGAGATTCACGACCGGGGGCTGTCCTCGGGCCTGCTCCTCGGCTGGCTTATCGAGGCGAGCGAGAAGCTAGATTGGAAGGGCAACGGATACTGCGTTCCGCTGACGGTCGTGCACGACGAGCTTATGAAAAATCCGGACTTTGCGGGCAGCGAATGGGCGTCCAAGGATTTCCAGCTCGGCGTCCAGGGTCCTACCTGGTGGATCCCGGGGTCCACATCGCCCAAGTCCGCAGTCGTCAAGGAAAGCGGCATGTTTACCTACTCGGCCCACGCCTCGCGGAACTTTTTCTCGTGGGCGGACCTTCTCGGATTCTCGTTTGTCGACCAATTCCGTAGCAATCAGATAGGCCAGGCCGTCGAAGGCATCTACTTCGACGGGCGGGCCTTCTGGAGAGAGCTAAGCCGAGGGGATTGGAAACCGTGGACGAAGGATGATATACTCCACTTCCTCCGGATCAAGAGGGGGCTCTCGCCGCGCACCCCGAAGGGTGAGGATCATAGCGAGTTGGACCGGGCCTACCAGCACATTCAGGATCACGGAAATGTCGAGGGCGCCGCTCCGTTTGTGTTCCGCCCGAACGGCGCAATAACCGTCTATTCCAAGCCGTTCCTGAACACGCACAACTCCCGCGTTCTACAGCCGGCGCCGGACAAAGTTACCTGGGGTCCTTCGGGTCCGATGCCGTGGCTCAGCCAATTTTTCGGCCCCCCGAGCACGGTGTCCACTTCCGAAACAGAAGCCAGGTTCTTCCAGGGAGATGTGATCGCCCTCGATTCCTTCATCTCGTGGCTGGCCTACTACTACCGGACCGCGTTCGAGCTGAACCTGCTGTCGGGCCACAACATGTTCGTGTCCGGCCCGGTCAACATCGGAAAAACCTTCTTGAACCGACAAATCGTCGGCGAGCTTATGGGCGGGTTCCGTATCGCCGAAGACTACCTCATGGGCGAAGACGCGTTCGGGTCGGAGCTGTTCGGCGTAGCCCACTGGGTTGTGGACGACAACGCGGTCACAACGTCGGCCGCCCGCCAGCGCAAATGGTCGGAGATGGTCAAGCGAATGGCTGCAAACCGGACCTTCCGCTACCACGAGAAATTTCGCACCGCGCAGATGGTCGAGTGGATGGGACGCGTATTTTCCACGTTCAACGCCGACGAAGGGAGTTCTCAGATCATCCCCGACTTGGAGCGATCAATCCTGGACAAGATCCAACTCTACCAGACGGTAAAGCGCCCGACCGTATCTTTCTTGCCGTCCCACGAGATGAACGAGCTTCTGACCCGCGAGCTGCCCCATTTCGCCAGGTTTTTGCTCGACTGGTCTACCCCGGAGCACTGCGTCCTCCGCCGAGAGAGCGGGGACATCGACTGGAGATTCGGCGGAGTCAAGCCCTGGCACGAACCGGCCCTCATACAGACGGCCAACCACAGTAGCCGGACGAGCGGATTCGTCGAGATCCTCGACGACTGGAAAACTGACTACTTCTCGGCACTGAACGAGGGCAAACGAACCGACGACCGGATTACGACCTGGCGCGGATCCGCTTTCCAGCTCCGAAAAGAGCTGTGCAGCTCAAGTCCGGCCACGCAAGACGCCCTTCGCGGCGAGGGCGTGGGGGACATTTCTCGCCTGCTCGGACAGCTACGGGCCAAAGGCTACAACATCGGCATCGAAGATGCCGGAGACATTCGATACTGGACTTTACACGCATGAATCCCTCTACTTACAAGATTGTCGGAACAACCGACGTGGCCCTGACGCAGGAACACGAGCGAGAGCTTCTGAACGAATACCGCCGGTCAAAGTGCGTCCAGTGCCGGGACGACCTAATCAAAGCTTATCTTCTCTTCACGGTGAAGACGGCCCGCGGGACCTATCCGTGGCTCCCCGGCGACGAGTCCTTGCAGCTCTCGCACGATGCGATTCTGGACGCGATCGATCGCATGGACCTGGGCCGCCACCCGACCGGACGATTGTTTAATCTGATCCCCTTTTCGGTTCGGATCTGTTTCAAGAAGAAAGCCCGAGTTGACGAGCTGGTTCACGGGCCGTCGAGAGAGCGGTCCATGTCGCGCCGGGTCTCGATCCACGGGGACGAGCGGACGAACACCGCCCCGGAAGTCGATCTAGACAGCCTCCTGGGGTCTGCGGACTCGGCGGCGGATCTTCTGTCGGACGGAGAGCGCCGCGCGGCCCTAGCTGTGGCAATGGAGGCCCTCACGAAGGACCAGCGGGTCCTCGTCACGCGGGTGTTTTTCGACGGCGAGAAAATGGCTGACATCGGTCGCGAATCCCGTCCGGCCGTAAGCCGACAGGCGATCCATCAAAAATGCGTCGGGGCGCTGACCGTTTTGCGTGACGAGCTACGCAAATCGGGTATCTTTGATCAGTGAACATCCTCGCGCTAGATTTAGGGACGAAAACCGGCTGGGCGCAACGGCGTGACGGCGTGACGTCGTCTGGAACTTGGCTTCTCGCCACCGAGGCGGAGCGACTGGAGGATAAGGAAGGCGGGCTTGACCGCCGAGGAGATCGACGATTCTTCGAACTACTGCGCCGAATCGAGGTCGCTATCGATCCCGAACCGCGACCGGAGGTTGTCATCTTTGAAGACGTCAGATTCTCCACCTTCACCATGCAGACCCAACTATGGAGCGCGCTACGTTGCGCGGTCTGGGCCGTGTGCCGCTCGCGGAGCATCCCGGTCGAGGTCGTTGACGTGCCAGTGCTGAAGAAATTCGGAGCGAATCACGGCGGCGCGACGAAAGAGATGATGGCGGCCTGGCTCGTGAAGAAACATCCCGATTTG